>Ga0233425_10011368_pt1 | contig 10411 bp, 8 predicted proteins | sample Watercolumn_Towu_2_FD_181712 | JGI IMG/M metagenome (GOLD analysis project Ga0233425, IMG submission 181712) | Freshwater microbial communities from Lake Towuti, South Sulawesi, Indonesia - Watercolumn_Towuti2014_140_MG | ecosystem: Environmental > Aquatic > Freshwater > Lake | place: Indonesia... | reverse complement strand
AGGCCAGCGCCGCTACCGAGCCGAGCAGGTCGCCCAGCACATGCAGCAGGGCGGCGCGCGTGTTGAGCGTCGACTCGCCGTGCGCCAGCAGCCAGGCGACGCCGAGGTTCACCACCAAGCCGATGATCGCGACGACTGTCACGGCCAGCCCCTGCACCGGCACCGGATGCAGCAGGCGGTCGACGGCGTTCCAGGCGATGCCGAGGATCACCGCCAGCATGAAGCCGGCGTTGCCCAGGGCGGCGAGGATTTCGATGCGCTGCAGGCCAAAAGAGAGGCGCGCCGTCGGCGGGCGCCGCGCCGCCCAGGCAGCGGTGGCGGCGATGGCCAGCGCCAGCGCGTCGGTGAGCATGTGGCCGGCATCGGAGAGCAGCGCCAGCGAGCCGGCCCACCAGCCGGCGCCGGCCTCGACGCCCGCATAGAGCAAGGTGACGGCCAGCGCCGCCGGCAGATAGGCCGCATGGCCATGCGCATGATCGTGGCGGTGGTGATCGTGAGCCATCAGGCGACCAAGGCGGCGGCGTGCTGCGCGATCATCCATTCCTCGTTGGTGGGCAGGACGAGGATGTCCACGCGACTGTCCGGCGCGCTGATGCTCAGCGCGTGGCCGGCGTTGGCGGCTTCATCCAGTTGCGCTCCCAGCCAGCCGGCCTGGCGGCAGATCTTCTCGCGCACCGGCGCGGCGTGCTCGCCGATGCCGGCGGTAAACACCAGCGCGTCCAGCCCGCCGAGCGCCGCGGTCAGGGAGCCCAGCTCGCGCGCGATGCGGTAGCAGAAAAGCTCCACCGCTTCCGCTGCCTCGGGCGTCGGGCTGGTCAGCAGGGCCCGCATGTCCTGGCTGACGCCGGAGACGCCGAGCAGTCCCGATTCCTTGTAGAGCAGCTTCGTGATGGCGGCGGCGTCCATGTGATGGAACTCCATCAGGTGCAGCAGCACGCCCGGGTCGATGGTGCCGCAGCGCGTGCCCATCATGAGGCCGTCGAGAGCCGTGAAGCCCATCGTCGTGGCGACGCTCTTGCGTTCCTTCATGCCGCACATCGAGGCGCCGTTGCCCAAGTGGGCAACGACGACGCGACCCTCGGCCTTGGGCCCCAGGTGCTGCGGCAGGACGCGGGCGATGTACTCGTAGGACAGGCCGTGGAAGCCGTAGCGCTTGATGCCCGCCTCCGACAGGCGGCGCGGCAGGGCGAAGCGGCGCGCCACCGCCGGCTGGCTCATGTGGAAGGCGGTGTCGAAGCAGGCAACCTGCGGCACGCCGGGCAGCAGGGCGGAGAGGGCGCGGATGCCGGCGACGTTGTGCGGCTGGTGCAGGGGCGCCAGCGGAATGAAGCCGGCCAGGGCCTCGACATCGGCGGGCGCGAGCACGACAGGCGCGGCATAGCGCTCGGCGCCGTGCACGACGCGGTGCCCTACCGAAGCGATCTTCCAGCCGGCGTCGTGCTCGTCCAGCCAGCGCACGAGGAAGTCCAGCGTGCGTCGGTGCTGCTCCTCTGCGGCCAGTCCGGCCAGCTCGGCAAAAGTCAGTTCTGCCAGCACGGCGCCGCGGGCATCCTTGGCCTTCAGGCGTGGCTGCGCGCCGATGCCGTCGAGCTCGCCGCGCAGGGCGGCCTGCGCGGACAGCGGCTCGCGGCGCTCGAAGAGGGCGAACTTGATGCTCGAGGAGCCGGCGTTGATGGTGAGGACGGCTTCCGTCACTTCGCGGTTTTCCGCTTGGCGTGGGCCATGAGCAGGGCGATGGCGCAGGAGGCGGCGCGCGTCTCGGCGGTGTCGGCACGGCTGGTCAGCACGATCGGCACGCGCGCGCCGACCACCACGCCGGTCATCAGCGCCTCGGCCAGGTACTCGAGCTGCTTGGCCAGCATGTTGCCGGACTCGAGATCGGGCACGACGAGGATGTCGGCGCGGCCGGCCACGGCGGAGAGGATGCCCTTGGTCTTGGCGGCGACGATGGAGATGGCGTTGTCGAAGGCGAGCGGGCCGTCGAGCACGCCGCCCGTGATCTGTCCGCGGTCGGCCATCTTGCACAGGGCGGCGGCGTCGAGCGTGGCGCGCATCTTCGGCGTCACCGTCTCGACGGCGGCGAGGATGGCCACCTTCGGCTCGGGGATGCCGAGCACCAGGGCGAGGTCGATGGCGTTGCGCACGATGTCCGCCTTGCATTCGAGATCGGGCTCGATGTTGATGGCGGCGTCGGTGATGAGCAGCGGCTTTGGATAGGTCGGCACGTCGGCGAGGAAGACGTGGCTGATGCGCCGCGCCGTGCGCAGGCCGTTGGCGGCGACCACCTCGCTCATCAGCTCGTCGGTGTGGAGCGACCCCTTCATCAGCGCCTCGACCTTGCCGGCGCGCGCCAGGGCCACCGCCTCGGCGGCGGCGGCGTGGCTGTGCTCGACGTCGATCAGCGTGAGGCCGGCGAGGTCGATGCCCTGCTGTTCGGCCACCGCGCGCATTTTCGCGGCGGGGCCGATCAGAGTCGGGATGATGAGGCCGGCCTGGGTTGCCTCGACCACGCCGAGCAGCGACTCCTTGTCGCAGGGGTGCGCCACCGCCATCGGGATCGGCGCCAGGCCGCGCGTGCGGTCGAGCAGGTGCTGGTAGCGCGCCTCGCGGTCGACGATGGTGACCTCGGGCAACTCGACGCGCGGGCGTTTGATCTTCTCGGTCGGCGCCAGTACCTCGGCCGTGCCGCGGATCACCGTCTGGCCGTCCTGGTTGGTGCACACGCAGTCGAAGATGATGTGGTGATTGTGGTCGAACTTGCGCGTCGCCGTCAGCGTGATGGTGATGGTGTCGCCGATGCCGACCGGGCGCGAGAAATGCAGCGTCTGGTCGATGTAGATGGTGCCCGGGCCTGGGAACTGCGTGCCGAGCACGGTGGAGATGAGCGCGCCGCCCCACATGCCGTGGGCGATCACCTCGCGGAACATGCTGCTCTTGGCGTACTCGGGGTCGACGTGGGCGGGATTCACGTCGCCGGACATGATGGCGAAGAGCTGGATGTCCTCCGGCTTCAGCGTGCGCACGAGGGTGGCGGAATCGCCCACCCGGATTTCGTCGAAGGTGCGGTTCTCGATGTGCTCCATGGCTTGCATGATGGCTCTCGAAGGGACGATGGACGGTTCCAATCTATGCCGCGAAGATTACGCAGTCATTGCGCCGCGTCAATGTTTCGCATAGCTGATGCGATAGATGGCGCCGGCGTGGTCGTCCGAGACCAGCAGCGAGCCGTCCGGTAGCACCAGCACGTCGGCGGGGCGGCCCCAGGCGGATTCGCTCTGCAGCCAGCCCTCGGCGAAAGACTCGTAGGCGACGGCCTTGTTTCCCTGCAGGCGCACCAGGCTGACGCGGTAGCCGATCTTCTTCGAGCGGTTCCATGAGCCGTGCTCGGCGATGAACACCTGCCGGCGGTACTCCGGCGGAAACATCGCGCCATCGTAGAAGCGCATGCCGAGCGCGGCGACGTGCGGGCCGAGGTTCTGCGCCGGTGGCGCGAAGTCGGCGCAGGGTTTCTGGTCGAACTCGGGATCGGCCAGCGTGCCGCCGTGGCAGTAAGGGTAGCCGAAGTGCATGCCGGCGCGCGGCGCATGGTTGAGTTCGTCCGGCGGCGAGTCGTCGCCGAGCCAGTCGCGGCCGTTGTCGGTGAACCACAGCGCTTTCGTCTCGGGATGCCAGGCGAAACCGACGGTATTGCGCACGCCGCGGGCGAATACTTCCACGCCTGAGCCGTCCGGGTTCATGCGCAGGATGTTGGCGTAGCGTTCGGGGTCGGGCGCGCAGATGTTGCAGGGGGCGCCGACCGGAACATACAGCTTGCCGTCCGGGCCGAAGGCGATGAACTTCCAGCCGTGATGGGTCTCGCGTGGCAAGTCGCCGCGCACCAGCGCGGGAGGCGGCGGCGAGTATGGCAACCGAGCCAGGCGCTGTTCGATGCCGTCGAAGCGCAGGATGCGGCTCACCGCCGAGACGTAGAGGGCGCCGTCGCGGAAGGCGACGCCGACCGGCAGCTGCAGGCCCTCGGCGACGAGGTGGATTTTCGTCACCTTGTAGGCGGCGTCGAACTTCAGGGCGTGCACCTTGCCTGCGCGCATGGAGCCGACGAACAGCGTGTTCTCCGCGCCGAGCGCCATGCTGCGTGCGTTGTCGACGCGGGCGAATAGCTCGATGCGGAAGCCGGGCGGCAGCTTGATCAGATGCAGCGGCAGCTCGGTCGCGGCCGCGGAGAACGGGATCAGCGTGAGGAGCAGGCAGAACAGGCGTCGCATGGGCGGCATGATAACCCCGCAGCCTTGTCGCGGCCGTTCACTCCGGCATAGACTGCGCGCATGCACGAGGGAATGGGCGATGAAGCGCTGATGCTGGCATATCGCGACGGCGACGCCGGCGCCTTCGAGGCGCTTTACCGGCGCTGGCGCAGCCGGCTCTACCGCTATCTGCTGCGCCAGTGCGGCAGCCCGGCGCAGGCCGACGAACTGTTTCAGGACATCTGGCTCAAGGTGGTGAACGCGCGCCGGGGCTATGAGGCGGCGGCGAAGTTTTCCACTTGGCTGTTCCGCATCGCGCACAACCGCCTCGTCGATCACTACCGCGCCCAGGGCCGCGTTGAGGTTGCCAGCTATGACGACGATCCCGACGATGCCGACGTTGTTGCGGCGATTCCCGCCCGGGCGCAGGAGCAACCTGAAGCCCTGCTCGTACGCAAGGCGCTGGTCGAGGAACTGGTGCGCCAGATCGAGGCGCTGCCGGCGGCGCAGCGCGAGACTTTCCTGCTCAGCGAGGAGGGCGAACTGACGCTTGAGGAGATCGCCGCCGCCACCGGCGTCAGCCGCGAGACGGCGAAGAGCCGCCTGCGCTACGCCCTGAACAAGCTGCGCGCCGGACTGAGGGAGCTGAAATGACGGATGAACTGCGCGACGAAGAGCTCTCGCGTCTCTATCGCGAGTCGGGCGGGGGCGAACCGCCGTCGGCGCTGGATGCGGCGATTCTCGCGGCAGCCCGCGCGGCCGTGAAGCCGCCGCCGCGCCGCCGCCCGCTCTGGCGCGCCTGGGCGCTGCCGGTAAGCGTCGCCGCGACGGTGGTGCTGACGGCAACGCTGACTCTGACGGTGCAGCGGGAGCAGGAACGGGCCGCGCCCGAGGCACTGCCGCCGGTGCAGGCCCCGGCCGCACCGGCCGCTGCGCCGGCCCAGGCGCTGCAGGAAGCGAAGCCGACGAGGAAGGCGGAAGCGCCGGCCTTGCCGCCGGCGGCGGCTGAGCCGAAGCCCGCGCCCGCACCTGCCGTACCGATGTCGGCCGAGCGCCCGCAGGCTGCTCCCGCCGCCGATGCCGTCGAGTTGCGCGCCAAGTCGGTGGCGCCGGCGCTGCGCAAGGAGGCTGCCGGCAGCGCGCCGCTCGCCCGCACGCCGGAGCAGTGGCTGGAGGAGATCCGCCGCCTGAAAAACCAGGGCAAGGAAACGGAAGCCGCCGAAGCGCTGGCGGCGTTCAGGAAAGCCTATCCGGACTTCCCGTTGCCGGAGGACTTGCGCTAGGGCCTGTTCGCACGGACAGAATTAGCGTGAACAGGCCCTAGTCGGCCCGATCCACCAGGGCCATCTCGGATTCATCGCTGCAATGAAGCCAGGCACCCTCGGCCGTCTGGATGACGTAGCCGCTGTCGCAATCGTTCATGGCTTCCTTCGGCACATCCTCGCAGCATTCATCGCGGCCGGCCAGGCAGACGATCCTGCCGAACACCGCCTGGCCGATGCTGACGATATCCCCCAAGCGTATCTGTTCTCCGCCGGAATAGCAGGGTGCATTCATGGCGCCTCCTCCTCAGGTCTCTGGGTTTTTTGTTTTTATTCACCGTAGCACGCGGTGCATGAAGGGGGAAGACGCCTTGCAAGGCGGATTTTGCCGTTCGTCGGAAAGCCGGCCTTCAGGCCGGGGCTGCCCGGTCAATCCGGTTTGCCGAGGGAGAAGATCTCGTAGTCCGGGCAGCGCTCGACGGGCGCCCCGGCGACATAGGTCAGATAGCGGCCGTCCAGCACGAACGGCACGCGCTTGCCGGAGCGGAGGATGTTGGGCGGTACGATGACTGCGGCGCCTTCGCGCAGCGAGGGTACCTGGGGAAGTACGAGCGCGCGCACCGGCGGCTGGTTGCTGCCGCTGCCGCTCCAGGACAAGATGGTCGGCACGGCGAAGGGGGCGTATTTCTCCAGGCCGAGCTCGACGCTGCGCTGGTCGCCGCTGACCAGCCGGCGCACGAAGCAGATATGGGTCCGGCTTCTGTCGGGCGCACGCACGCCGGCGAGGGCGCCGACGCTGAGCGCGCCCGTCTCGCCATTGAGGTATTGCAGGGCGAAGCCGGTGGTGCTTTCGTTGAAAACCGACCATTCGCTGATGTCGACGCCCTGTTCGCCTTCCTCCGCTTCCTTGTGGTCGTCGCGGCGCCGCTTCAGCGAGATGCCGGAGAGCAGCATCCAGAGATTGTCCAGGCCGGCGATGATTTCCACTCGCGGCTTGAAGTGCTGGCGGTGCGAGCGGCGCAGCGGCGGCGCGCCCCACAGTGTCAGCAGGTGTTTCAGCATGGAGACGTAATAGGGCCGCCGCGCCACGGTCGGCAGGCCGATCTTCGATGGCAGCGCGCCGTGCTCGATGGCGTCGATCTGGCTTCTCAGCTTGGCGAGCAGGGGCCCGCAATCGAGCAGCAGGTCATTGCTTTGGGCCTGCAGGTTGTGCCACTTGCGCAGGGAGCGCCCCGGTCCCTCTTCATCGTTGCGAATGAGGAAACAGCCTTCCCGGGCCGCCGGGCCGATCAGCGAGCGCGACAGGTCAGACAGCTCGACCAGGCCGGCGTAGCGGTCGAGATAGAAACGAATGCGGTCGAGTTCCCCCGGCGCCATCTGCACCGGCTCGGCGTACGCCAGCAGGATGGACTTGACGTACAGGTTGTGCTGCGAATCGCCGTCATCCGCCGACTGGGTTGCGACGCCTGCGTCGCGCGCAATGCGGTACAGCTTGTGCAGGTTGCGCCAGGCCGATTTCGAGCCGGGGGCGTAGGCGCGAAAGGCCAGCAGCAGGCGCCGCCGTTCCATTTCCATGGCGCTCGACAAAGTGCGCTGCAGCAGCTTGGCGTTGCCGCGGCTCAGCCAGCCGCCCTTCAGCTTCTGGATGGCGGCCTGAAAGCATTTCGAATGGTATTTGAGCAGGTCGTTGCCGAGGACGACCTTGCGCTGCAGGGCGCTCGAGAGGGGGTGATTGGCCCGATTCAGGTCCGTCTCGAAGCCGTCGGCGATGCGCCAGGTTTCCGCCGCCATCAGGTCGAGCATCTTCAGCCGGACGCGCAGGCTGGTGGCCACCCCGGTGCGCTTCAGCTGCTCCTTCAGCGCGACCGCGGCGTCCTCTGGATGCATGCCTTTCAGCGTTTCCATCCAGGCGCGCAAGATGTCGGGATGCAGCCCGGCGGCCAGGGCTTGGCCGCCTTCGGGCAGGAGTGAGGCGAGAGTGACCAGCGGCAGCACCACCTATCAGAGCCTTTTTCGTCTTCCGGAGCTGTCGCCGGACGGGATGTAAATTTCATAAGAATCGCATAAGCCGGCCATGTCTGCCACCCCAATACCCGTTTGCGGCGGTCAGCCTGGCAGGGGTTCGAGCGCGAACACGTCGCAACTGGGGCTTTGCTCGACCGGCTTGCGTACCTTCAGGCGCAGGGGACCGCTGCGCTGCTGCAGGTAAACCGAGAGGCCGGGCCTGATCGTGTTGGCCGGCGCGATCAGGGCCGGGCCATCGCCCATCAGCGGAAGCGTGGGCAGGACGATGACCCGGACCGGCGTGACTTTCTGTCCTCCTTTCAATTCTTCGGGAGTGATGGTGACCATGGTCGGCATGCCGCCCGGCGCCAGCTTCTGCAGGCCCAGTTCCAGGCTCTGCAAGTCGCCGGTGACGACGCGCCGGGTAAGGCAGATGTGCACCGCGCTCTGGTCGCGCGAGCGCAGGCCGACCAGTTCGCCGACGCGCACCGGGGCCGCATTGCCGGCGACGTACTGCAGGGAGAAGCCGCCCGGGCTTTCGTTGCCGATGGCCCATTCGCTGGTGACCACCTTGACCGGCAGATCGTCGGTTCGGCGCCGGTTGGCCGGGCCGGCCAGGTAGGTCCACAGCGGATCGAGGCCGACGACGAGATCGACGCGCGGCTTGAACTTCTGCCGGCTGTAGCGCCGCAGCGGGGGTGCGCTCCACAGCCGGTGCAGGTTGCGCATGAGTGCGAGGTAGTCCGGCTGGCGCGCGGCCAACGGTAGGCCGAGCTTGGCCGGCTCTATGCCTTTTTCGACGCCGCCGATCTGGCCCTGCAGCTTGGTTAGCAGCCGGTTGCAGCGCAGGATGAGATCGCCGGACTCGAGGGGGGCGCCGCCGGCGCGGATCAGCGCGCGGCCGGCGCGCGAATCTTTCGGCTTGATGAGAAAGCAGGCGTCGAGCGGTTTGCCATCTTTTTTCGCCGCCTGTGCATCGTCGATCTGCGTGAAGCGGGCATGCCGCTCGACATAAAAGCGCACCCGATCCAACTCGCCCGGCGCCAGCTTGGTCGGCTCGGCGAAATCGAGCAGGAGGGCATTCAGGTAGATCTGTTCGGCGCTGGCGCCCTGCGGCTTGTCCTGGGAAAAGCCGCCGGCGCGGGCGATGCGAAAGAGGCGATGCATTTCGGACCAGGCCGACTTGGAGCCCCGGGCATAGATGCGGTAGGCCAGGTCGAGGCGCCGCGCCTGGAATTCCATGGCTCGCACGGTGGCGAGGCGCAAAGGCTTGGCGAAACCGATGCCGATCCACTTGTTGTTGATCTCGTCGGCGATCTCCGCATAGCGGGCGGCCAGGGATTTGAGCAGGGCGTTGGTGGACAGCAGCACCAACTGCACCTCTTGCGCCAGCGGCAGGGCGCTGCTGGCAAGCTGCTTCTCGGTCGCCTGCACGATACGATTCGCAGCGTCCAGCGACACCTCGAGGAGCTTGATCCGGGTGCGGCTGTTCGTTTGGCGGAAGCGCTGCAGTTCGTTGATCAGTGCCTGGGCGGCGATGCCGGGCCGTTCAAAAGGCAGTGTTTCCAACCAGGATTGGAACCGTTCCGGCTCGAAGGAACCGGAAATACCGCTAGGCGGGAAAAGGCGATCCATTTTCACGGATCAAGAATCTCATAAGAAGATTGTATGTGCCAGAGCAGTGGGTCACGTTTTCTTCCGTCCGTCACCCCCAGGATGCCGTCCATTCCCGGCCGCCGGCGGGATGGCGTGGCAATAACTTAAATAGTTGAAACATAAAGCGATACCCGCGATACGGACTGGTAAGCAGCCTTTCGCTTTGTGTTCCCAACCGGCAAGCGACTGTGGCAACCGATCCCTTGTGTCAACCAGTTTTCGCAATTAACCATTTGTTGCGGATTATTTTTTTCCTTTATTGGCGGTGGGCATGAATCTTGTAAAAGACAGCCCGAGGTACCAGCCGGCAACTTTCCGGTTGGCGCTGAAAACGGGGTGGGAGGATCCCCGGCGGTCGCCGGGGGTGAGGACTGGGCTAATTCGGAAGGATCGAGGACATGAGCGAAACCTATATCGAAGAAACAACGGAAGCCGCCGGAACGGTGGCGAGCCGGCTGCGCATCGACCGGCGCGAGTTTCTGCAGTTCTGTGCCGCCACGGCGGCGACGCTGGGCCTGCCGGCGGGCGCGGAGGCGGCCATCGCCAAGGCCGTCGAGAAAGCCAAGCGGCCGTCGGTGATCTGGCTGCACTTCCAGGAATGCACCGGCTGCTCGGAATCGCTGCTGCGCGCCGAGCATCCGACCCTGGAGAAGCTGATCCTCGACGTCATCTCGCTCGATTACCACGAGACGCTGATGGCCGCCGCCGGTCACCAGGCCGAGGCCGCGCGCAAGGACGCCATGAAGGCCAACAAGGGCAAGTACATCCTGGTCGTCGAAGGCGCCATTCCCGTCAAGGACAATGGCATTTACTGCAAGGTCGGCGGGCACAAGGCCATCGACATGGTGAAGGAATGCGCCGCCGATGCGGCGGCGGTGATCGCCATCGGCTCCTGCGCCTCCTGGGGCGGCATGCCCTCGACCGAGCCCAACCCGACCGGTTCCTCGGGCGTGGCCGACGTGCTCGGCAAGCCGGTGGTGACCATCCCCGGCTGCCCGCCCAACCCCTATAACTTCCTTGCCACGGCGGTGCATTTCCTCACCTTCGGCAAGCTGCCCGACATCGACCAGCTCGGCCGTCCCAAGTTCGCCTACGGCCGCATCATCCACGAGCACTGCGAACGCCGCGCCCACTTCGACGCCGGCCGCTTCGCGCTCGCCTTCGGCGACGAGGGACACCGCAAGGGGTACTGCCTGTACAAGCTCGGCTGCAAGGGCCCCGAGACCTACGCCAACTGCTCGACCATCG
>Ga0233425_10011367_pt1 | contig 10411 bp, 8 predicted proteins | sample Watercolumn_Towu_2_FD_181712 | JGI IMG/M metagenome (GOLD analysis project Ga0233425, IMG submission 181712) | Freshwater microbial communities from Lake Towuti, South Sulawesi, Indonesia - Watercolumn_Towuti2014_140_MG | ecosystem: Environmental > Aquatic > Freshwater > Lake | place: Indonesia... | reverse complement strand
CGTACTGCTTCCGGACCGCGAGCACGTCCATCCCCGCTTGCGCCTCGAAGGGGTAGAGCACGTTGATCCCGGCCTCGAGCCAACAGGGGATGAGTTCGGTGATGTCCCCGTCGCTGTCGAGCGCAATCAACTCCACGCCGCGCGACCGCACGAACTCCACCACCCGCCGGTAGCGCGGGACCATGTACTTCCGCATCATCTCCGGGCCGATCAGCGGGCCGGTCTTGTAGGCCATGTCCTCCCAGAACCCGTACACGTCGATGTCGGTGCAGTCGAGGATGGGGCCCAGCATCGCGACCACGAAGTCCGCGATCCCCTCCATCATCTCCTCGACGAAGGCCGGGTCGTCGTAGAACAACATACAGAGCCGCTCGACGCCGGTGAGGTTGCGGATCGGCCCGAAGAACCCGCCCCAGCGGTCGGAGATGATGATGAGGGGGAAGTCGCGCTCGCGGTACGCGGCGAGGCGCTGGGCGTAGTCAGCCCCGATCCGCGCGGCGAGGTCGGGCCGCATCCGCTCCCGCATGAAGACGCGGAAGTCCGCGGGCGTCTCCACCGGGAAGCGCAGGAACTGGGGCATCGAGGAGTACGGGTGATCGGTCCGCTCCCGCATGAGGATGCCCTCGTGGTTCACGTAGGTGATGGTGCTGGCGGTCTCCTCGATCACCTGCCGCTCGAACGGCGGGTTCGGGAAGAACCACCCGCCGAGCCACTCCCACCGGTCCCGGTCGGGGAAGAGCGGCTCGCTCTCGGGCCGGTAGCCCTCCGTCTTCCAGCGCTCGATCGTCTCCGGCCACGCGCCCATGTGCACGCCATAGGGCACGTGGTCGACGGGCTCGTACTTCATCACCGCCAGGAATCGCTCGCGATCGGTCATCTGTCTCCTCGTTCTGTTGCCGTTCACTCGGCCTCGAACGCCCAGTCCTGAGACCACGCCTCTCCCCCACTCACCCAGAACCCCAACCGTCCCTCGCGGTCGTTGTTCCGATCTGAGACGTAGACCGCCGGACTCTCGGAGATGACATCGTCCGTCTGGGCGTCGAGCAGTCGGACGCTGACGCGGTCCGTCATCACCTTCGCCGCGATCACATAGGCTCGACCGACCTGCCACGGGGACGCGGTGTCCTCCCAGCGAGTGGGGCTTCCGAGGGCGAGGTCCTGCAGCGAGAACCGACCGGGTTCGAGCGCCGCTCGGAAGCCGGCGCTCAGGTCCGGCGCCGCCTGGAATAAGAGCCCGGCGGCGGCCGTTCCCTCCCCCACCGTGACCGTGCCGCGCCAGGCGCCGCGGGCACCCTTCAGATCCTCGTTCAGGCACCAGACGTCATCACCGGCGAGCCGAAGCACCGTCTGCCCCTCGCCCAGCCAGCCCGCGGTCGCCCCGGGAGAGGCCATCCAGCCGGGCCCGATTGTGCTCGGCTGAGCGGTCAGGGCGGGGACAGCCGGCCCCTCCCGGAAGCCCCAGAACTCGGCGCTGCCGATCCAAGTGTGGAACGCGGTGCAGCCCTCCCACTGGCCCTCGTCGTCCGTGAGGGCGAGCCACGGGCTCTCCGCGAGGACGGCCTGTCCGTCGGCCCTCAGGAGGCGCGCGCGGATCTGCGCCCCCTGGGTCTCGGCCTGCAGGATGAGGTCCTCCTCGTAGTGCCATACATCCTGGGGGCTGGCCCAGAGCGCCTCGCCGGGGACGCGGTAGACCATTAGACAGCCCGCGCCGAAAGTCCCGCCCAGCCACACGAGCAGTCCGCGCTCCCCGGTGTCGTCCGACTTGACGAGCATCCCCGCGCCGCCCGCGGGCGGGTACACGCGGGCCGTCGTCTGCCACAGCCGATCGCGCCCCGTGACGGTGCGGTCGATGGCCCACGCCCGATCGACGTTGGCGAACTGCCGCACCCGCCGCCGTGTGCGGTCGGTCCACATCCAGTTGCCCGGTCCCCGGACGTTCCACTCGCCCTCGGGGCCTTGCCACAGCCGCCGCTTGTTCGGGGAGTCATCGGTCAGCGGGCTGAGCGGCTGGTCGTCGGCCTCGACACCCCAGAAGCGGGCACGGCTGTTCACCGTGCGGAGGACGACGCAGGCGCTCGGGCCCTGTGCCTCGGCGGGGAGGTCCAGCCAGTCGCTCTGGGAGAGGAGTGTCCGGCCGTCCGCGTCGAGCATCTGCACGCGGACGCGCGGCCCCTCCACCACCCCTTCCAGCGTGTAGGCATCGTACGCCTGCCACGGGGCCCAACGGTCCTCCCAGAGCACGTCTCCGCCGGCGGTGGTGAGCCGGAACCCTCCGGCCTCCGATCCCGCCAGCTCCAGGACCAGACCCCGGCTCAGCGCCGCATCGCACCGGAAGGCGAAGCCGACCTGCCCCGCCCCCAGGCCCGGTTCAACCGTGCACCGCCACACGCTGCGGGAAGGGTCCAGGTCGGACCTCACGGCCCGGGCCTCGCCCTCGGCCGCGCGCTGCAACGCCATGGTGTGTACGTCGCGAGTCCAGGCCCAGTCGCCGCCTCGCGTCTGCCAGGGCTCGCCCAAGTCCGCCCACCCAAGGGCCGGAAGCAGGCCCAGCAGCCCCACCACGGCCGTCGTCCCTGCTTTCGGAGCCATCCGCCGAGGGCCGCGAACCATGCCGTTCACCTCACTGAGCCGGTCGAGGGGCCGGGCTACTCAACGAACGGGTCCTTCCACGGCGCGATGATCTCGCCGACGACCGCGGTCAGCTGCTCGGGCGTGATGGCCCCCTGCCGGAGGAGGCGCGGAGGCGACTTGGTGAGGTCGATAACCGTGGACGGGAGCCCGCTGGCCGGCACATCAACGTCGATGAGCACATCGAGCGACCGCCCCAGGGTCCGCAGCACCTCGGCGGCGGAGACGGTGTTCTCGCCGCCCGAGAGGTTGGCGCTCGTAACGGCCATGATGCCCCAGACCGCGTTCACGACGCTGCAGGCGATAAGGAGGCTGGGGTACCGCAGGCCGACGCCATCGCCGCCGGCCACCGCCTCCGGGCAGACGAGGTGCGAACGAGGGACGACCATCGTGAGGGGTCCGGGCCAGAACGCGTGCGCCAGCGCCCAGGCCGCTGCCGGGGGATCGGGGCAGCACTGCAGCAGCCCGACCGGGCCTCCGATCAGCACGGGCAGCGGCTTGGTCGCCGGTCGGCCCTTCGCCGCGAAGAGTCGGCGGATGGCCTCGGGGTTGCCGGCGTCGGCGCCGAGGCCGAAGACGGTGTCCGTCGGAAAGGCGATCAGGCCGCCACGCTCGAAGGCCTGACGGCAGACTTCCTCCTCCGCGTCAGAGAGGGTGAGCCCGTCGCTGGGCCGGATCACCACCGGCCCGCCGTCAGATCGCTTGCCCGAGGGCAGTCCGAGCGGTTCCACTGAGGTCCTTCAGGCTCTGCCAGTCGAAGTGGGGCCACGCCTCTCGGCACAGGCCCAGAACTGCCGCCATCTGTCCGAGGCCAACCTCGAAGGCCGCCCGCCGCACGTTCGGCAACCGCTCCGCACACGCCGGGATCAGGCGCTCGTACATCCCGAGCCCCGCCTCGCCCTCGCCGCGCCACGCCAGCGGCGACTCGTGGGCGGCCACCTCGGGGGGCAGGTTCGGCACGTCGGCGGGCGGGATGTACGGAGGATTCGACACGACGCAGGTGATTCCCTCGGCCAACCCGGCCGCCAGGACGGGCTCCAGGTCCCGCCCCTCCAGCAGCTCCACTCTCTCCCTCACCGCCAGGCGCTCGGCGTTCTCCGCGGCGAGCTCCAACGCCTCCGCGGACACATCCGTCAGCACCACCCGCGCCTCCGGGACCAGCATCGCCAGCGACAGTCCGATGCACCCCGTCCCCGTGCCGATGTCGAGGATGACCCCGCCGCTCGCCCCACGCGCGACCGCCTCTACCAGCAGCTCGGTCTCGGGCCGGGGGACCAACGCCCGCGCATCGCACCGGAAGGTCAGCCCCATGAACTCGGTCTCGCCCAGGACGTACGCCAGCGGCTGCCTCGTCGCCCGCTCGGCGACCAGCGCCCCGTACCGCTCCTGAGCCTCCAAGGAGTCCGCGAGCCGAAGATCGAGCCGCGTCAGCGGGAGGCCCAGCACGTGGGCCAGGATGATCCGGGCTTCCGTCGTGGGGGATTCGACCCCGGCCTGCTCCAGCGCCAGGGCCGCCGCCTGCAGCGCGTCCCTATTTCGACGCAACCTCGGCGAGGCGTCGCTCATAGTCGGCCCGTGCCAGCGCATCCAGCAGCTCGTCGATGTTCCCCTGCAGGAGGGAGGGCAGGTTGTGCAGCGTGACGCCGATCCGGTGGTCGGTCACTCGATCCTGCGGCCAGTTGAAGGTGCGGATCTTGTCGGACCGGTCGCCGGACTTCACCTGCTGACGACGGGTGGCGGATTCGGCCTCCCGGCGCTGCATGAGCTGAAGGTCGAGGAGCTTGGAACGGAGGATGCGGAAGGCCTGCTCGCGGTTCTGGTGCTGAGAGCGCTCGTTCTGGCAGTTCACCACCAACCCGGTCGGCTTGTGCCGGATGCGGACGGCGGTGTCGTTCTTCTGGACATGCTGACCGCCGGCCCCGGAGGCGCCGAAGGTCTGAATCTCGCAGTCCGCCGGATCGATCGTCACGTCCACTTCCTCGGCTTCGGGGAGGACGGCGACCGTCGCGGCCGAGGTGTGGATGCGGCCCTGGGACTCGGTGGCGGGGACGCGCTGAACGCGGTGTACACCACTCTCGTGCTTCAGCCGCCCGTACGCGCCCTTGCCGTTCACCGCCAGCACGACTTCCTTCCAGCCGCCCATGTCGCTCGCGCTGCTGTCGAGGACCTCCGTCTTCCACCGCAGGCGCTCCGCGAGGGCGGCGTACATCTGGAACAGGTCCGCCGCGAACAGCGCGGCCTCCTCGCCTCCGGTCCCGGCACGGATCTCCAGGATGCAGTTCTTCTCATCCGCCGGGTCCTTGGGCACCAGCACCGCCAGCAGCGACATCTCCGACGCCTCCGCCAGACGCCGGGCCGACTCCAGCTCCTCCTGGTAGAAGGCCCGCTCCTCCTCATCCCCGGCCTCGGCGAGACCCGCTTCGGCCTCCTCGGCATCGGCCAGCGCGCCCCGCAGCGCCTGGACGTGGCCGGCCGCGGTCGCCAGCTCGGAGTGGCGGATGCTCGCCTCCCGGAACCGGTGCTGGTCGCCCAGCACCTCCGGATCGGCCAGCCGCCGCTCCAGCTCGCGATACTCCTCCTCGATGGCCTCCAGCGCTGCGACGTCGATCACGGCGGTCTCCGGTTACGGGTTGGGCGTCTCGGGCTCGGCTTCCGTGGGCGGCTTGAACTCGCGGGCGGCGGGCCAGGTGGCCGGGAGGCTGACCTCGGGCGCCACGGCGGCGAGGGCGTACATGGCCACCTGGATCATCGGCGGCTCGGGCGCGCGGGTCGTCAGCCGCTGCAGCAGCAGCCCCGGCCCGGAGAGCGCCGCCACGATGGGCGAGTGGCGGTACCGCCCCGCGAGGCGCGTGGCCTCGTAGGCGAGGGCCGCCACCACCGGCACCATCGCCAGCCGCAGCGCGAACCGGATGGCCGGTTCGGGCCAGCCGAAAAAGCACCCGACGACGATCTTCAGCACGATGAACAGCAGCAGGAACGCGGTCCCACAGCGCGGGTGCAGAGGGCTGTGCTGCGCGGCCCGCTCCTCGCTGACCGCGCCCTCCATCTCCAGCGTGTTGATGACCATGTGCTCGGCACCGTGGTACTGGAACACGCGCCGAACCTGCCCGATCCGACCGATGAGGCTGATGTAGCTCAGGATCACGGCCAGCCGGATGGCGCCCTCCAGCAGGTTCTTCGCCACCGAGACGCCGTATCCGCCCTCGAACTTCGTCAGCCCCGCCAGCCAGCTGGGAAGCACCACAAAGAGCCCGATCCCCACCGCGAAGGCGGGCATCATGGCCAGCCACAGGGCCGAGTCGTCGAGCTGCTGCGGACCCTCCGCAGCCCGGGGATCGCGCCACAGGAGCGCCGCGATGAGCAGCGCCGCGAGCACCCCGAGCCCGATCCGGGTCGGCAGGAGCGCCGCCTCAGGCGTGCCCAGAGACGCGACGCGCCCGGCAACCCACGGAGCCAGCTTCGGCGCTGCGAACACGACCGCGGCGGCCCCGGCGACGGCGACGACTCCCGCCGTGGCCCAGGGACGCGAGGGCGGACGCGCCGCGGCGCGCTCCTCGGGGGCTTTCGCCGCCTCGGCCTCGAGCTCGTCCTGCAGCGCGACGCTGCCGGAGAACTGCAGGCTGCGGATGCCCAGGGTCAGGGTCTCGATCAGCGCGAACGTGCCCCGGACCAGCGGCCACTTCGCGATGCGCCACCCTTCGAGGAAGTGGGGCACGGACCGGCGATCCACCACCACGCTGCCGTCACGCCGCCGCACCGCGGTCGCATAGACATCGCGACCGCGCATCATGACACCCTCGATGACCGCTTGTCCGCCGTAGAAACGGGTCTCAGACACGGGATTCACGGGGGCGGGCAGGAGTGCGGAGACCGTGAGGCGGAGGCTGGGCGACCACGGCCAACAGGGGAGAGTCCCCGCGTCCGGAGCCTGCACGGCAGGCTCCGAACGCGGACAGTCCCTGTCGAGGCCCGCTACGCCTCGGCTTCGGCCTTGGTCTCTTCGGTCAAGCCGTACTTCCTCTGCAGCCCGTAGCGCTTGATGAACCGATCGACGCGACCCTCGGTGTCCACGATCTTCTGCTTGCCCGTGTAGAACGGGTGGCACTTCGAGCAGATCTCAACGCGGATCTCGGGCTTCGTCGAGCGCGTGGTGAACGTCTCCCCGCAGGCGCAGGTCACGGCGCACTCGACGTACTCCGGATGGATGCCGGTCTTCATGTCAGAACACCTCGCAACAGTGCAACAGCCTCGCTCGCCGCAATCGCGACGCGGGATTATACCATCCGCGCAGGGGGGAAGCAAGCAAATCGGTGGATTCGGGTCGTTCTGCTATCGGTGAGGGGCGCTCATGGCTGGCGTCTTGAGCGCAATTGAGCTTCCTGCGCCGTGGCGCTTGTGGTAGATAGGCCCTCGGCGCCGCACGCCGCCTTCGCCGTCGTAGCCCGCGTGCGGCCGGACGTGGGCGTTCTATGAGCATCAGCTATCGGGCTTACCTCGTGTTCGGGGGCCTCCTGCTGACGGTGGCTGCGACCGGCGCCGCCTGCGTGCGCCTGGTTGCCGCCCCGACCTTCGCCGAGCTGGAGCGCGAGGAGGCGCGCGAGGAGGTCAGCCGCTGCGTTTGGGCGCTCGACCAGCAGGCCCTGGACCTCCAGCGGACTTGCCTGGACTGGTCCCGCTGGGACGACACGTACCGCTTCATCAACGACCGGAACGCAGCATACACCGACAGCAACCTGCACTCGGGCACGATGGAGACGCTCGGGCTGAATCTGATGTACCTCTGCGATCTACAGGGGCGCGCGATCTGGTCGGCCACTCGCCACCCAACGTCGGGCGAGTCCGCGCCGCTTGCCGACTTCCCGACGACCGGCCTGCCTCGCGAGCATCGACTACTGAGGGCGGCCGAGGCGGAGGGCGTCCACGGCGTGTGGTCGACGGCCTGGGGCCCGATGGTGGTCGCCAGCGCTTCGGTCACCACCTCGGACCGCTTGGCCCGCCCGAACGGCTTCTGGATCATGGGCCGTGTGGCCGCCGGCGAGTGTGCCGCTGACCTAGGCCGGCGCCTGCAGTTGGACACCGCGGCGTGGGGGGTCGATGACCCCAACTGGGGCCCTGAACAACAGGCCGCCGCCCGCCAGCTGCCCCGAGCCGAAGACACCTGGGTGACAGACACCCCCGATGGCCGCTCGGCGGCCTATCGGTTGGTGCCGAACCTGGAGGGTCGACCGGCGCTGCTCTTCCGGGTCACGATCCGCAAGTCGATCACGCAGCGCGGACGGGCGGCGATTCAGACCATCGGCGTTTCCATGGGCGCCGCCACGCTCGGCCTGCTCGCACTCACCTCGGCCCTGATGCGCCGGACGGTGATTGCCCCGATCGTGGCGCTCACGGAGCAGGCCGTGGCCGTGACGCGCACGGGGGCGCCGACGGCGGCCCTGCCGACGGACCGGCGCGACGAGATCGGAGTCCTGGCTCGCCAGTTCGACGCGATGCTCGCCCGGCTGGGCGAGACCCAAGCGCGGCTTCTGCGCCGCTCGTACCAGGAGGGGATGGGCGAGATGGCCGCCGGGGTCCTGCACAACATCCGAAACACCCTTTCGCCAGCGGTCGTGGACCTGGAAGAGGCCGGGGAGCGCCTGCGGTCAGCGCGGCCCGACCGCATGGCGGCGGCCGCCGCCGAGCTGGCGCGCGACGACGCTCCGTCGGCCCGCCGCGGAGACCTGGCAGCCTACGTGCAGCTGGCGGGCACGCGATTCCTGGAGGCGCTGAGCGCGGCCGAGGGCCACGTACAGGCCGCGCTGCGGCAGATAGGCGCTCTCGAGCGAATGCTCCCAGACCGTGCGGCGCTGGGGACGGCGGAGCCGGCGCCGGAGGTCGTCTCGACGGCGGAGCTCGTGGAGCACGCGAGTCTGGTGCTGCCGAGGACCGTCCAGGAAACCCTTGAACTCGAGGTTGGCCCGAGCGTCGCCGCGGCGCGCGCGGTGCGCGTGGTCCCCTTGGTGGCGGAGCATGTGCTGGCCAACGTCCTGGCCAATGCCGCCGAGAGCCGGCCCGATCGTCCCGTCCGCGTGAGGGTCGAGGCCTCCCTGGCCGCGGAGGACGGACGGGCGTTTGTGGACCTGCAGTTCACCGACGACGGCCCCGGCCTGGCGGAGGAGGCCTCCCAGCGAGCCTTCGAGCCGGGCTTCACCACCAAAGCGAGGGGCTGGGGTCTCGGCCTCCACTGGTGCGCGAACGCGATGCACGCCATGGGGGCACGCATCCACGCTGAGCCTGCGGAATCCGGCCGGGGGGCTTGTTTGCACCTGCTGCTCCCGGCCGTCGATGAGTCGGAGAGGGGGTCGTGACCTTGCACGCGCCCACGGTCGCCGAAACGACACGCATTCTGGCCGTCGACGATGACCCGGGGATCCGGAAGCTGTACGAGCGCATCCTCGCCCCGCCGGACCGGCACCCGGCCACTGAGGCGTCGCTCGCCGACCTGGAGTCGCGGCTCTTCGGCCCGGAGGCCGCCAACGCGCCGCGTGAGTTCGTGGTCGACCTGACGCTGGCCTCCCAGGGCGACGAGGCCGTCGCCGCCGTTCGTGAGGCCCTCGCCGCGGGGCAGCCCTTCGGCGTCGTCTTTCTGGACATCCGCATGCCGCCAGGGCCGGACGGGGTGTGGACCGCCGAGCAGATCCGGGCGCTGGACTCGCGTGTCGAGATCGTCGTGGTCACGGCCTTCTCGGATGTTCCCCCCGAGGAGATCTGTCGCCGCGCGCCACCCGCGCGACAGCTGGTCTACCTGCAGAAGCCCTTCACCCCGTTCGAGGTCCGTCAGCTTGCCGGCGCCCTGTGTGAGAAGTGGCTCATCCGGGAGGCCGAGGGCAAGCGGACGCGTGAGGAGATCGTCTCCCGCCTCGCCGCCGCGGCGGAGACCCGCGACACAGACACCGGCACTCACATCCACCGTATCGGGCTGTCCGCCGCCACGCTCGCGTGGGCCCTCGGCTGGAGTCCCGAGGAGACGGACAAGATCCGCGTCGCCTCCCTGCTCCACGATGTCGGCAAGATCGGCGTGCCCGACTCTGTCCTCCAGAAGCCCGGGCGCTTGACGGACGACGAGATGGCCATCATGCGCACCCACACCGAAGTCGGCGCCCGCCTGCTGGAGGGCTCGGACATGCCCATCCTCCGCATGGCCCGCGACATCGCGCTCTACCACCACGAGTGCTGGGACGGGTCGGGATACCCCCATGGTCTGGCCGGCGCGGCGATCCCTCAGAGCGCGCGCATCGTCGCCCTGATCGACGTCTTCGACGCGCTGATCCACGACCGCGTCTACCGCCCCGCCTTCCCGGAGGACACTGCCCTGGCGATGATGCGAGAGGGCCGGGGGAGCCAGTTCGACCCGACCATCTTCGACTGCTTCGTGGACGTGCTGCCGGGACTCCGCGCGGTGCGCGAGCAGGTCCTGGCCGGCAGCGAGCCCGTCTCGCTCCCCTTGCAGGCTGCCGGATAGTGCCCGGGAAGCCGTGATGCGTGTGCGGAGCGGTGGGAGCCATAGTCACGGGGAAGCCGTGGACACGTTCCCCCTGCGGCGCGGCTGCATTGGGTCATCTGCTCGGGTGCCGGCTGGGCGGACCCATGTGTCTGCCCAGCCCGTCCCCACATTCGGGGATGCACCCCCAGAGACAGCCCCCTTCTCCTGTCGCCCGATCTGTGCTATGGTGGCCGGCGACATGGAGCGCAACGTCCTGGCGAGAGTCATCGCGACGCTCGGCGCCGCCGCGGTTGCGGTGGG
>Ga0233425_10011366_pt1 | contig 10412 bp, 6 predicted proteins | sample Watercolumn_Towu_2_FD_181712 | JGI IMG/M metagenome (GOLD analysis project Ga0233425, IMG submission 181712) | Freshwater microbial communities from Lake Towuti, South Sulawesi, Indonesia - Watercolumn_Towuti2014_140_MG | ecosystem: Environmental > Aquatic > Freshwater > Lake | place: Indonesia... | reverse complement strand
AAAAAATATAATGATGTTGAGTTTAAAAAAAATTCTATTATTATAAATTCTTGGCTGATAAACCTTTATTTCAGAAGAATTAGGTCAGCTATATTATATATACATTTAAATAAGAATTAAAACAGGAGAATTTTTTAACGATTATTAATTTTGAATCAAAATAATTAATGCATGAAATATAATTTTTCAAAATATTTAATGCATTTCGATAATAATATATCAAAGAAATATATTTTTTTAATTATTTTTTTGTTTACAGTTATAAATTCATTTGCTCAAAATGTTACTTGGGAAAAGTTTATTCCTGGAAGATTATACAAAGATGAATGGGCAAATGATATTTGTCAGACAACCGATGGAAATTTTGTAGTGGTTGGTGCGGCTATTGATACTGCGTGGACACAAGTCGAAGTTGTAAAAATAAATGGTTTCGGAGATACTCTTTGGTTATTAAGATATTATCCTGTTAATTCGACTGGTGCTTATGCTAATGGTTGTTTGGCAACAGAAAATGGAAGTTGTATAGTAACAGGATCAATTAGAGATTCAAATACAACATTTCTTTCAAAAATTGACGAAAATGGAAATATTATTTGGGATAAAAAATATAATTCGTTTGGTATTACATATTATGGTTTACAAGTTCAAAGAGCTGTTGACGGAGGTTTTATTATAAATGGAATTGATTTTATTATGAAAACAGATTCGTTAGGAAATCATAATTGGCACAGACATAGATTGGAGTTCGGATACTCAAATTTTCTTGCATTGGAATTAGGACATACTGGAGGATTTTATTCCATATATAATAAATTGTCATTTCCAACAGTAAGTGTTGGAGTAACAAAATGGGATGAAAATGGAAATTTTATTTGGCAAAAAGAAATTCCAAAAGCCTATCAAGAACCTACAATAATTAAAAAATTAAGTAATGGATATTTATTAATGGGTACGAACAGAAAAGAATATTATGCTAATTCATATTTATATACATTTAAAATGAATGATTCAGGAGTTTTCAGTAGTTATAAAATGATTCCTTTGAATCAAAGAGAAGAGTATGAATTTGCAGGAAATATTATTAATGATAACAGGTTCGTTTTTGCAACAAATACCCAACAACAAGCTGATACACAATATTTGAATTTAAGAATAGTTGATTCATCCGGAAATATATTAAGACATACTCAAATAAAATCATATGTGTGGGGAACTTATTATTTTAGATATCGAGTATGTACTTCAGTGATTAGTCTCTCAAATGGTTACTTAATGTTTGGAGGATATGGTTATATAAAACCATTAGATGCGAATGAGGATTTTTATGTAATAAGAACAGATACTAATTTGTTTTTTAAACCAATTATTATTACAAGTAATGAGTCATTAATTCCAGAATCGTTTAAATTATATCAAAATTTTCCCAACCCATTCAATTCAATAACAAAAATAAAATTTGATTTAAATTCAGAATTCATAAATCATGAATTAGTAGTAAAGTTGAAAATATATGATGCTCTTGGACGTGATTTAGGAATACTCTTAAATGAAATATTAAAACCTGGAACATATGAGGTAACATTTGATGGAAGCAAATTACCAAGCGGAATTTATTTTTATAAATTACAGATAGAAGATTTTTCGAAGGTAAAGAAAATGATTTTAATCAAATAATTTTTCTTGATTTATTCGAAGTCTATGAAGAAATTCCATTGTTTTTTTGAAAATTTATGTAAAAGTTAGAAGTGAGGATATAAAGATTTTCTGTATGATTTTAGTATGTATAATGAATTACTAAAAAACGAACCGATTTCTAAGAATTTATTTTTATAAACATTGTGTAAAAAAATATTTATATTTTGAAAAATGAAATAAAAAATTATATCTTTTTTATCTTCTTCTTAATTCTTCATATTCTATGTCAGAATTCTTTTTCACAGTCCAATTGGATTTTGCAAAGTCCCTTACCAACATCAAATACTTTATTTTCAGTTAATTTTATAAATCAATATACCGGTTATGCAGGAGGTGTGGCAGGTAAAATGATAAAGACTACTAACGGGGGAATAAGTTGGTTCAACATTCCTACAAATATTCAACCTTATAATGGTGGTTCATATTTTATTATGTCAATTTCATTTGTTGATTTAGATACAGGATATGCTCTCACTTATGATAAAATTATTAAAACGACAAATGCAGGAAATAACTGGTTTACAATTGATTCAGGTAATTATACATATTTAAGATACATTAAGTTCACAGATGATAATATTGGATATGCGGGAGGAGGAAATAAAATAATAAAGACTACCAATTGCGGTTACAATTGGGTGACTCAAACAACTTTTGCAAACACTTTAATTAAATCCGGTTATTTTATTAATTCATTGACAGGTTATTTTACTGGTTCATTTTATGGTTCCGGAATGATTTTAAAAACTATAAATGGTGGTATAAACTGGACGCAATATTTTCCAGGAATTGGAGTTTTATTAAATACGATTTATTTTGTCGATGATTATACGGGTTTTGTCGCTGGAGAAGGTGGACAAAATGCAAGAACTACAAACGGAGGAATTAATTGGGTCATATTGTCTGGAATTGGCTCGCAAGTTAACTATATTAAATTTATAAATCCTAATACTGGTATTGCAGTAGGTAAATATAAATTCTCTAAAACGACAAATTCTGGTGATAATTGGATATTTCAAATTTTAGGAGATGGAAATGAAAATCAATTGTATTGGGGAGATTTTTTAGATACAAATAATTCATATTTTGTTGGGTATATGGGTTTAATAATAAAAACAACTAACTGTGGAACCAATTATATTATTACCTCCTCCGGGACATACAAAAATCTTCATTCTATTCATTTTGTTAATTCAAATTTGGGGTATGCAACGGGTGGTGATGGTGCTATTTTAAGAACTAATAATGGAGGGTTTAATTGGATATCTTTAAATCGCACAACTGCATATAACGAATTCCAATCCATTTTTTTTGTCGATTCATTAAATGGTTTAATTTGCGATTGGGATGGAGAGGTGTGGAAAACTATAGATGGTGGATTAAATTGGACAGTGAATTATTATGGTATGGGATTATTTTCAATTTATTTCGTTAATAACTTAACAGGATATATTGCGGGAAACGGAGGAGTAATAAAGACAACAAATGGAGGTATTAATTTTGTCGGACAAAACGTAGGTTCAATTGAATTTTATTCTGTTTATTTCAATAATGCTAATACAGGTTATTCGGGAGGTAGATACGGAAATTTGATGAAAACGACAAATGGAGGAGATAACTGGATTTTCTTAAATTCAGGTACAACTCAAACAATAAATTCTTTGTATTTTGTCAATATTAACACGGGATATGCAGCTCTGTGCAATGGAATATTAAAAACGACAAATGCAGGAAATAATTGGTTTTTAAATTTATCTAATTTACCCGATTGCATCAGAGATATTAAATTTATTAATGAAAATACCGGGTATGCAGTTGGAGGGCAGGAAGAAAACTATACAACTATTTTAAGAACAACTAACGCGGGTAATAATTGGTACCAACAAAATACTGATATTAATAGAGGTCTTTTTTCGGTTTATCCCATTGGAAACGATACTGTTTATACAGCCGGTTGGTTTGGAACAATCTTAAAAACCACAAATGGCGGAGGAACAATTGGAATAAATAATTATCAGCAAAATATTCCTGAAGATTTTAATTTATATCAGAACTATCCAAACCCATTTAACCAATTTACAATTATCAATTATCAATGCTCAATTTCGGGAAATGTAAGAATAAATATTTATGATATATCGGGTAAATTAATTCAGACCTTGGTTAATCGAAAGCAAAATCCCGGAAGCTATGAAATTAAATTTAATGGAGTTAATCTTCCATCTGGAATTTATTTTTATTCATTATTCATAAACGGAATTATGATTAACACAAAGAAATTTGTTCTTTTAAAATAAAATTTGCAAAAATGAAAAAATTTAAAAAATTTATTCTTTCTTTCCTCCTTTTTTTAATTGTACATTGTACATTGAAAATTGAAGATTGTGTATGCCAGTGGATTCAACAAACCCTGCCAATAAGCGCAGAAGCATCTTCGCTTGTATTTTTTGATATTAATACCGGTGTGATTTCGGTTGCACAAGGATATACGAGATACATACTCAGAACAACAAATTCCGGCTTCAACTGGAATATTGTAAACAGCGTAACAGGAGCCGGGATAGCAACATTTCAAAAAATAGATTCGACTACTATATATGCGGGTGGAGGAAATAATGGATATCTGGCTATTTACCGTACATTTGACAGAGGATTAACCTGGGATAGTGTTTCAAGAAGCAATTCACTTGCTTACGCAAGTATATATTTTGTAAATAAAGATACTGGTTTTGTAAGTGTGTACGATTGGACGAACAACAGAATCTGGAGAACAATTAACGGCGGTGTAACCTTAACCCCATATTCCAATCCTTCGGCACTATTATATGGCAGATTATTTTTTCTGAAAGAAAAAGTTAACGGAGAATATTGCGGGTGGCTGGCAGGAGATGCAATAATGAAGACAACAAACAGCGGATTGTATTGGTCAAATATTTCGGGTATGCAAGCAACATCGTATAGTAAAATATACTTTACTAATAAAGATACGGGATGGGTTAGTGGTGTTGGAATAAATGGAAATATGGTTGTAACTTTTAATGGAGGTTTTAACTGGATAATACAACCTATGCCCTCGATAGAATATTCGGGGATAGCGGACTTTGTGTACGCAGGAAATGGAATTTTATTCGGTACAGGAGGAGGTATTTTGATAAATAATAATGCATATGGAGTAATATGGAAAACGACTAATTATGGAAATAACTGGGGCTTTCAATTACCGGATACATCATTTCATTTTTCAGGTATAACAATCAGCAATCTTGATAGTTTAAATATCTGGTCTTATCAATTTAGGGGTATAAAAACAACTAATGGAGGAGGTTCTATTATTTATACAAATATTTATACTAATGAAAATAAAATTTCTGATAATTTTTCTCTAAAACAAAATTATCCCAATCCTTTTAATTCAAGTACAATAATCGAATTTTATATAAAAAAGAAATCAATAGTTTATTTGACAATTTATAATATTGAAGGAAAAGAGATTTTTAAATTATATAATGGGCAATTTTTAATTCCAGGCAATTATTTAAATACAATCAATTTCGAAACACAAAAAATACCAAGTGGTATATATTTCTATACATTAAAATCAGGAGAAAGTAATTTATCTCAAAAAACAATGAAAATGATTTATATAAAATGAAAAATAAAATTTATATTATTTTATAAAGGCACCATAGTATATGTATTATAATAAGGGCAGAAATCCCGACCGTTCCGTCAAATAAAACCTGAACCTTTCCGGGGAATTTTGGAAGAAGAGATGAATTGGCTTCGGGAATAGGTAGAAATAAAATATTGAATTAAATTGGTATTTAAATGAGATTAGAAAATAAAGAATTTTATAATTAAGTTTAAATAATAATAAAAACTTATTTAATTTATAATATTACTACTCACAAATATGAAAAAAATATTTCTAACATTAATCATTATTCATTGTTCATTAATTATTTCGAATGCACAATGGGTCTGGCAGGTATCGGGGACCACATCCCCAATAAGAGATATAGAATTTATTAATCGATATACCGGTTGGGCTTGCGGAGATGGAGTAATACTGAAAACAACAAATGCAGGGATAAACTGGTTAATTCAAATAAATCCTGCACCAAACAAATCTCTATACAGTATAAACCCAGTAAATGAAAATGTTGTGTATTGTGTCGGTTGGTTTGAAACTATATTAAAAACAACAAATGGGGGGAATAATTGGTATGAAATTAGAAATGGTCCAGTTGGTTCAGGAGCAAGTTATTTTACATCTTATTTTATTAATGCAAATACAGGCTGGATAGCAGGTGCTCAACAAAAAGTATTGAAAACAACAAACGGAGGAATTAATCTTGATTCTATTTATCTCTTTGTTGGAAATATAAGAGATATTTATTTCAAAGATTCATTAAATGGATTTCTCTGTGGGGTCGGTGGTCTTACGAGAAAAACTACAAATGGAGGGATTAACTGGTTTACAGTAAATATTCAACTAAATGGTAATCTTTATAATTTTTATAAAATGAGTTTTGTGAATAATCAATATGGATGGTTAATCGGAAACGGTAATCCTGTATATAGAACTACAGATTTTGGTTATAATTGGGATAGTATAGGATATGTAACAGATTCTGATGAAATCTATACATCAAGGTTTTCAAGTGTATTAACAGGGTGGACAGGAGGTACATATGGAAGAATGTTTAAAACAACAAATGGAGGTTATTCATGGTCCCGGGAAAATACGAGTAATTTTACAGGTTTTATATCAGGAATTTATTTTTATAATGATTCAGTCGGATGGATTGTAGGAAATGGAGGGAGAATCCAATATACTACAACAAGCGGGCAAGTTATGCAGGTTGTAAATAATAATGAAAATATTCAGAAAAATTTTATTTTAAACCAAAACTATCCAAATCCTTTTAACAATCAAACAACTATTGAATTTGAGATAATAAATAACGGAAATTATGAGATGTTAATTTATGATTTAATTGGAAGAGAAATTAATGAAATCTTTAAAAATAATTTTATAAAAGGAAAATATAAAATTTCCATTAACGCAAATAATTTAAATTCGGGGATTTATTTCTATTCATTATTCGGTGAAAATGAAAGAATTATCAAAAAATTTTTATTAATCAAATAAAAGGAAAAAGGTATGAAAATCAGACCACCATAAAAAATTATTAAATTTGTTAATTTCATAATAAATTTCAATTCTTAATAAATTTAATATGAAATAAGGCGGAATGATGTCGTCTGCAAACGAGATTTTCAGGGTTGTTTTAAAAAGTGAATCAAGAAATTTTCTCAATCCACCCAATATAACAACCCTGCACTCCGCCTTTCTTCTAAAATAATATTTTTAAATAATATAAAATCTATAAAAAGGAGAAAGCGTTATGAAAATTTCAAAATTTAAAACTTATATTTTCTCAATAATGGTATTCAATTTATTGATGTTGATTTCTTCAGAATTATGCTATGCACAATCAATGGAATGTGGATTTCAACCTATTCAAAATTTAGAAAGTTATTCCGGAGAATTCAGAGGGTTATTTAAACCTATTAGAACAGATTTAGACGGCGATGAGCAAGCGCCAAGTGAAGCATATTTCCCAGTTCTTATTGTATTTGTTCAGTTTTTAAACGATGCCGATTATGATTGGTGGCGTACAAATCAGGAACCTCAATTTCTTAACTCAATGATTTCGGGTTGGAAAAAAACTAATTCGCAATGGTGGAATGCTTATGATGAGAGCAATGAACCGTTAAGTGATTACTGGATGGAAATAACCAAAGGCAAACTTCACGTCTGCGGTAAAGCATATTATGTTCAACTTGATAGTTCCGCAACATATTATCAAGCATATGATTCCATTACTGCAGAAAGAATGATAAATGAAGAAATCTGGGAAAAATTAAATAATCCTAATAATGGAATAGATTGGAAAGAATATGATTATTGGAAAGACAGCATCGTAAATGGAGAAAGAAAATTCTTTTATTTGCCAGACGGGTACATAGACTGTATTTATAAAATCCATAAATCGACAGGTAATGTGCTGTGGGAAAAAGACGGATATTCAGCGTTATCAGCTCACAATTGTGGAATTAATTACGAGGTTGATACTGTAAATCATATTTTCATTAATTATGGTTATGGTTTTAAGGGTTCAGGAATTACTGTCTGCCGAAATGCAGAAAAGAAAAGAATTTTATTTCCTGCACAACATGAACATGGACATTATCTTTATGCAAACGGACACATAACATACGGAAAGGTTGCTTATGGTCCCGGTACAGAAGTAAATTTTTCTCCTTACGAGCAAATGTTATTTGGATTTGCTAAATACGAAACAGCAAATTTATCAAGTCTAAACACTTTTACAATAGGAGATTATTCAGGGAGGGATACGAATTATAATCAGTTTCTGATTATTCCTATAAATAATGAAGAATCTTTTGCAATTGCAAATAGAGGTAATTTATCAAGATGGGATAGAGTAATGATGGGAGATACTGCGAGAATACAATTAACTGATTTAAATTCTACTCACGGCAGAGGTGCCTATATTTATCACTTTTTTAAACAACCCGTATTCCCAAATGGAAATGAAATAGTTCAAGATTTAGAATGTGCAGATGGATTTTGGCACTGGAATTACCTTGGGACGCATAATTATTATGCATATGATAGAGGATGGTGTTGGAATGGAGGAGGTAATTGGCTACTCTATGGGAAAGATTCTGTTATTTATGATAACGATAATGGATGGAATGACATTATAAGTTTTCTTGGCGATGAAAAAAGTTATTGGACACCTATTCGTTTTAGTTTAGGAAAGGAAAATCAAGACCCTTGTATAATTGGTTTAGATAGAATTTTTACTAATGGAAATGAATATTTTTCTTTTGACCCTAACTGGGGCGATAGATGGGACCCATGGAATGTTGGATACAACGAAGTTTTTTCTCCTTATTCATCACCAAGTACTAATACATATTCTAATGGAAACTCGGATATTTTCATTTATTTAAATGGAAGAGATAGTGTAAATAATATTATGACATTCAAGGTTTATAAGACTGGCTCAAACGGATTATCATTGGATAGTATTCTTAAACTAACTCCCCCGTCCAGACCGATGAATATAAAAATAGGTATAACAGAATGTCAGAACGAAAAAGTATATCCTGTTCTCACCTGGAATCATAACACAGAACCTGATATGTGCCAACAAAACGGTCAATATAAAAGATATAAAATATTTAGAGCATGGACAGATATATATAATGTTCCTGGAGATTATAGTGAACTGGCAGATATACTTGTGGATAAAAATGTAAATCCATCTTATATTGATTACGGAACTTATGCACATTGTCCGGGTGGAAGTGCTGAGGTAAGAAACTGGGTAAGATACAAAATTAAAGCAGTAGATAGTACAAATTTGGCTTCAGTTTATTCTGATTTTGTTTCAATATCAACTTATTATTTGAGCCGTGGAGGAGATACGGAAAATCCGATTTCTATTAACAATTTACCAAAAGAATATAAACTCTTTCAAAATTACCCGAATCCTTTTAATCCAATCACAAAAATAAATTATGACCTGCCGAAAGACTCAAAAGTCTCTCTTGTAATTTATGATATACTTGGTAGGGAAATAATGAGACTTATAAACGGTGAATTCAAACAAGCAGGAAGTTATATAATAGACTTTAATGGAAGCTATCTTGCAAGTGGTGTATATTTTTATAGGATTGAAGCAGGCAGTTATATTCAGGTTAAGAAAATGTTGCTAATAAAGTAAAATATTAATCTGTAGCAGAATAAAAAGCCTTTCTTACATTCTGAAAGGCTTTTTTTGCATCAGTCGATAGCAACTCACGCTTAGCTAAAAAACACCCTGAATTCACAGCTTTTTTAACACCCCACTCACTGACAACCAACTTAATTTTAACATATTTTTACATATAAGGGTATAATATTTTAAATCAAACAGGAGCTAATATGTTCATATCAAAAAATAAAAAAACCTACGGAAATTATTACCTGTATTATACAGGAGAAAACGGATTGAGAAAATCTGTTTCAACTAAAACATCAAACAGAAAACACGCTCTGGAATTTTTATTTAACTTTAAAAACAACCAACAAAAATCCTTCATACCTTCAGTAAAGCCTTTAAATAAATTTTCCGAACTTGAAGAAAAAGTAATGCAATATGTCAGGAGTAATTTCAGGAAAGGAACACAGAATATTTACTCGATTACGATTAAGAATTTTAAAAAAATATTAGGTAATAAAAAATTGAACGAAATTACTTCTCACGATATTGAATTTTATAAATCTTGCAGATTAAAAGAAGTATCCCCTACCACCTGCAACATTGAATTGAGTACTTTAAAATCTGCTTTTAATATCGGGATGAAATTCGGATGGGCTTTATTTAACCCTGCAAATTCCCTTCACTGCCATTTTCCCATTTTTCTACTACGCTTCCCTGTTTCATTTCAAATGCCCAGGTTCCGAGGAATAAGTGGGTTTTTAGTACAGATGAATCCTGTGAATAACAAATATTAAATAATAAAACAATCAGATAAAATAATTTTTTCAAAATTTGCTTTTCCATAAAATTATGTTTTTTTATTTTACAAAATCATACAAAAAATTATATCTTTAAAATATATTGCAAATTTAA
>Ga0233425_10011365_pt1 | contig 10413 bp, 4 predicted proteins | sample Watercolumn_Towu_2_FD_181712 | JGI IMG/M metagenome (GOLD analysis project Ga0233425, IMG submission 181712) | Freshwater microbial communities from Lake Towuti, South Sulawesi, Indonesia - Watercolumn_Towuti2014_140_MG | ecosystem: Environmental > Aquatic > Freshwater > Lake | place: Indonesia... | reverse complement strand
GATCGTCCCGTTCTTGCAGAACACTCCGGAGGCGAACTGCTTGGCCATGTCCTCGATCTTGATGATCTTGCCCGGCGGCATGGCCTCGCCTTCCTTCTCCCGCAAGATCGGAATGACGAAGGTCCTTGAGGCGATCTTGCTCTGCACCAGCCCCTTGGCGGCCTTCAGCGTCAGCTCATTCTGGTACACGGCCTGCTTCTCGGGCGGGGCCGCCGTGAGCTTGAGGTTCAGCTCCTCGCCCGGCTTGAGCACGCCGGAGGCCGGCTCGATCTTGATCCACGGCACCGGGGCCGCAAGCTGCCAGTCCTGCTCGCTGCTGGCGTGGTTCACGACGCGGAACTCGCGGGTCTCGGAGCGGCCCACCGCCATGTTGAAGTGGGGATGGTCATAGGTGACCAGTACCGGCGCATCGACCCCGGCGGTGATCGTGAACTTCGACTGGTGGCCGTTGGCCACGTCGGTAATGATGATGCTGCCCTCGACCGCTTCGCCCGGCTTGAGTTCCTTGCCCTCGACAGTGAAGACGAAGTCCTCGAATCCCAACAGCTTGCCGCTCGCCCTGGGGAGCACGATCCAGGGGGCTGAGGCGGCGGCCTTCCACTCCCGCGGTCTTCCCGTCCAGTTGCGGATCTTGAAGGACCGCGTGACGCGGCCCAAAGCAGGCACCTTCAAGCCCAGCGAAAGCAGTGATCGCCCACCGCCTGCTTCCCCGGGCCAAGACACCTGATCGTCGCCTCCATCGAACGGTCCATGATCGCCTGGCCGGTCGATTCGCGCGCGTCCCATCAAGTCATTCCTTTGCGGCTCCCCCAAAAGCCACCGATTTCTCGCACCGACGGCAGTTCTGCTAACGCGTGTCGGTCGATGTGACCGACGCGCGAAGGCGGGAAGCGTTTGGGCGCGTCGGTGGGGGCGACCCCTGCACTTTGCCCCGGCACGGCCCTTTTTCGTACTGTCCGCCTCTGACCAAGGATCGCTACCTGATGGCCGGGGCGCATCTGGTGCGTTCCGAGAAAGGCATTGAACCCTGGTTCGGTCTCTTTCCGCCGCCGGAGAATTGGGAAACCGACTTTCGGAGAGTCCGGCACGAGGCCAGGACTCTGGTCCCCGGCAACCAGGGTCTGCTGGCGCGAGTGGACTTCCTGGGCGGTTACAAGCTCTCCGCCTACGCCTTCACCCAGGCGCGCTTCTACGCCCACCGTGGCGATGACTTTGTCATCGTCGGCGGCGCCCCGGCGCTGCAGCATCGCGGCGGGGACAGCGATTCGGAACTGCGCCGCATGAAACGCCTGCCGGAGGTCTCTGCCAGCACGCAGCCCAATCCCAAGTCGCCCGAGAAGCCCCTGCGTATCACCAAGGGGGCTGATCTCGTGTGGGGGATCGGCGAGCCGCTGGCCCGCGGCAACGGCGCAACCGCCCTGGCCGTCGCGGGCGACACTGTGCTTTTCGGCATCGAGGTCACCAACAAGGACCGCTACCGCGAGCGCCAACCGTGCCGCTGGCGCTGCATCGCCCGCCCAGCGCGCTGGAGCCCATCGAGGGCGTGCCGCCGATCGTAGATTTTCCCCGGGACATTCAGCCGGTGCTGGATCGCCACTGCATGCAAGGCCGGTGCCCAGCCCTTCGGCGGCAACGCCGTCGCCAAACTCCGGCTTTACGGCCTGCTGCCCGCCGCTTTCGATCCCCGCAAAGACAAACTGCCCGCCGACGTCTTCGAACTGGAGTCCCGCTATTTCCTGATGACCTACAGCCAGCCAGGGAACTGAGCCAGCCCTTGCGGCCCCCGCCGCCATGTGGTACGAGTTGGGCTGGAACCTCCCCAACTCGCCCGTGAGCGACCTGCGCTAGGACGGCACGGACCATGTGCTGCTAGCCGCCACGCACGGCCGCGGGGCCTGGATCGTGCCCAATGCCGATCGGGCGTTGTCCCCAACCTATGACCTTCGCGGCCAGTGGTGCGACGTTCCGGAAAGAACCGACCGAGCCCAGCCGTTTTCTCTTTCGGGCCGGGTGGCGAACCAAGGCGCCGCCCCCGTGACCGGCAGCTTCGTGCAGGAATTCCGCCTCTCCGACGACTTGCGTTCGTGTTGATGCTTGTCCATGCGCGAGCTGGAGACTATCCCGACGGTTCAAGAGCCAGGAACCGTCCGAGTAGGCAATGGTGGGCGGAGCTTGACGCACAGCCGAAAAGTCGGATCAGAGCCAATCGGCATAGCCGCTCTGCCGGAGCCGCAGGCGCAGGCGGCTCAGTCTGGCGCGCAGGGCGGCAGCATTGCAGTCGAGTTTCTGGGCGATCTCCACCGTGCGATAGCCCTGCAGCCGAAGCTCAACCAGCGCCCGGTCCAGGTCATCAAGCCCGGCCAGCATCGAGCGAACCTGGTCGTTCACCATCGCGGTCGTGGCCGGATCGGCCCCATCCGCCAGCCGATGCGGATCGTCGTTGCCTGCAAAGCTGACGTCGTCGCCCAGCGGGCGTTCCCGGCGCACGAGGCGCCACTGGCGGGCAATCTTCCGTCGTACCAGCGTCAGGGCCAGGGCGATCAGGTCTTCGGAATTGGAGAAGTCGTACTTGCCCCGCCGCAACCCAGGCAGCAACGCGCAATAGACCGACTGCACGACGTCGAAGGAATCAAGGTGCGGACGGAGCAGGGCGCCCAACTGCACTCGCACCGCTGCCCGGACACGGGGTTCATAGCGCCGCAGCAGTTGTAGCAAGGCCGCATCGTCCCCGGCACGCACCTGGGCGAGCAGCGCCGAGAACTCCTCCGATTCACCGATCCCCTTGGTCATGATTTCGAGTATAATCGATCTTGGCGGCAACATGAACTCGGCCTTATGGAGAACAGACCGTCAGCCAATATCCTGGCCCCGGTGCTCTGACCCATGCATAGCCAGGGTGCTGGGGGGCTTCGTTGTCGGCGTGGGGGGGAGATTAGAATCGAAGCCGGGCTCCGTCGATGTCCATTGTCCCAGAAAGCGCCGATCTCCTGGAACGTCAGCTTCGCCTGGCCTGCGCCGAGTTGGACCGCGAAATCCGTTCCCAAAACACTCTCCGGGCGGAAGACCTGCTGATCCGATATCCCGATCTGGCTGGTGACGAGCCGTCGGCCGTGGAACTCATCTACACCGAGTTCTGCGCTCTTGAGCAGTGTGGTCATCGCCCATCTCACGAGACGTATTACCAGCGATTCCCACAATGGCGGGCCGGTCTGGAAGAGCAATTCCAGATGCATCGGTTGTTCTCGGGCACGGCCGGAGGTGCGGTGCAGCGGTCTGTCGCGCTATCGGCCGACGTGACGCCGCGGCAGCAACTCGGCGATTACGACCTCTTGGAACCGATCGCCCGCGGCAGCACGGCAATCGTCTACAAGGCGCAGCAGCGGGCACTGAGGCGCGTGGTCGCCCTGAAGACGATCTCGCCTGGTCCACTGGCAGGCCCCGAAGTCCTGGCCCGCTTCCGCAACGAAGCGGCGGCCGTGGCCCGCCTCCAGCACCCCAACATCGTGCAGATCTTCGACATCGGCGAGGCCGAGGGACAGCCCTACCTCGGCCTGGAGTATGTTGATGGCGGAAGCTTGGCGGCGAGGCTCACGGGCCGGCCGCACGCGGCCCGCGAGGCGGCGCAGATGGTGAGAGATTTGGCGCGCGCGATCGATTATGCCCACCGGCAAGGGATCGTCCATCGCGACCTCAAGCCGGGCAATGTGCTGCTGACGCCGGAAGGCGTGCCGAAGATCACGGACTTCGGCATTGCCAAGCTCCTCGACGGACACGACCATTTGACGGAAGTCGGCGAGGTGTTCGGCACACCGGCCTATATGGCGCCGGAACAGGCCGGCGGGAAAGCCGCGGCGGTCGGGCCGGCCGGGGACGTGTACGCCTTGGGGGCGATCTTGTATGAACTCCTGACCGGTCGCCCGCCTTTCACGGGCGAAAGCCCGCTGGCCATCCTCCAGCAGGTCGTGTCGCAAGAGCCGATCCCGCCCGAACGATTGCAGGCCGGAGTGCCGCGCGATCTGGCCACCATCGCGCTGAAGTGCCTGGAGAAGGAACCGCGACGCCGCTATGGCCGGGCACAGGACTTGGCCGACGACCTGGACCGCTTCCTCGCTGGCGAGCCGACCCGCGCCCGGCCCAGCTCCGTGGCCGAGCGCGCCTGGAAATGGGCGAAACGCCGGCCGGCATCCGCGGCGCTCCTGGCGGTGACGATAGCCTCGGCGGCAACGCTCCTGTTGGTCATCCTCATCCACAACACGCGGCTTTCCGAAGCGGTGACCGAGGCACGCTCCCGGCAGGCTGAGGCGCAGGCCGCTGCGGCAGAGGCCGACCGGCAAGGCGCCGAGGCGGCCCGGCAGGCGAAGCTCCTCGCCCAGCAACTCGACGCCACGCGCCGCAGCCTCTATACCATCCAGTTGGCCCAGGTCGAAGAAGCGTGGCGCACAGCCCCGCAGCGAGCCATGACGCTCTTGGAAGACAAGGAGCGCTGCCCGGACGAGCTGCGCGATTTCGCCTGGCGGATGTACCATCGCCTGTGCTCGCAGGATCGCGTCTTGTCGGGCGGCAACTCGCTGGCGCGGAACCTTGCGCTGGCGTCCAGCGGCCGGTTCTTGGCGGCGGGGTTTGCAGATGGAGAGGTCAAGACGTGGGACCTCTTCACCGGCGCACCAGTCGCCAGCTTTCGCCCTGGATCGCAGGGCATCTCGGCCTTGGCCATCTCGGCGGACGGTAATTTCCTGTTCGCAAGCGAGCGCAGCCAAGTGGTGTACCGGGTCGAAATCGCCAGCGGCAAGTCCTCGAGTGTTGACGGGGCTCGGGGAGAGCCGGCGACTGCCATGGCGGTCTCCGCCAGCGGAAAGTACCTTGCCATCGGCGGTCAAGACGGCGGCCTTCGGCTGCTGGACACCGGAACGATGAACGAGATGAGCACCGCGTCCGCACGTTCGAGCGAGGTGCGGGCCATGATCTTCTCGCCCGACGAGACCTCGCTCGTCACTGCGGGCCTTGACCGTTCGGTCTGTCGTTGGGGCATTCCAGGGCTTGCCCCGCAAGATCGGTTTGAGTGGGAGGACGCCGGGCGGATCGAGGCCGTGGGCCTGTCGGCCGACGCAAAGCACTTGGTCGTCTCCTCCGACGCCGTTGGCCAGGACCGGCCCGGCATCGCGCTGAGCATCTGGAGCCTGAAAACAAAGGCCCGCAAGGACGCCGCGCCACCGCTGCTGGAAAACATCGGCTCCGCCGCCTTCTCGCCCGACGGAACGGTCCTCGCCACCGGCGGCGAGGACCATACCGTGCGGCTCTGGGACGTCGCCACCTGTACCGAGCGTCTGGCGCTCAAGGGGCACGGCAACCGCGTTGGACACGTGGCCTTCTCCGCCGACGGCAACACGCTTGTCTCGGCAAGCGATGATCGCACGATCAGAATCTGGCGCCTACGGGGCAGGTATTTTCAGGACGTTCTGCCGCCGCACGGGTCGTCGATCGTGGCCGCGGCGTTTGCCCCTCGCGGGCATTGGCTGGCGGTCGGCGGGACGGACGGGACGATGAAGCTGTGGGATGCCCGGACGCGGAGGGAACTTGCCACCCGGCCCAGCCGTCATGGGAAGATCTGGTCGCTGGCTTTCTCGCCCAAAGGCGACGTGCTGATGGCCGGCTGCGAGGACGGGGCCGTCGTCCTATGGTCCGTGCCGAGCGGCGAGGAACTGGGCGCCATCGCCGGGCATCGCCTGCGCGTGTGGTCCGTGGCGTTCAGCCCGGACGGGTCGCTCGTGGCTACGGCCGGCGAAGACGGGCAGACGAAAATCCGGCGGGCCGCCGATCGCCGCGAACAAGCGGCGCTGGACGGCGACGGCCGGGCGATGCTCGTTGCAGGCTTCAGCCATGATGGCCGGCGGCTCGTGACGGGCCGTTACGACGGGAAAGTGGAAATCTGGGAAGTCGCCACCGGCAAGCGGATCGCCGTGCTCGAGGGGCACCAGAAGGGCGTGCTCGTGGCCGCGTTCAGCGCGGACGGAAAGTGGCTCGTCACGGGCGGGATCGATTCGATCATCTGCGTGTGGGACGCTGCCACGCTTGCGAAGCGGTACAGGCTCCTTGGCCATGCCAATAACGTCTTCTCCGCCGCCTTCACGCCCGACGGCACCTCGCTCGTGGTGGGCAGCGGCAGCCGCGGAGTGAAACTGCCCGGCGAGGTCAAGATCTGGGACCTGGCCACGGGGCATTGCCGCGCGACGCTTGCCGATCAGACCGGTCCGATTGGTGTTTCCGCCGACGGGCGTTTTCTGGCCACGGTCTACGATTACGGAGCGGTGCGGCTGTGGGAGGTGGAGGCGCCGTAGAATGGAGGCAGATCGCCACAAGGGCAGCGGCAGAAGGCACGGCCCATTGGCACGAAATGTAGCCGCGGTAGAATTCGGCCGGCTTGGTGCTGTGGGGCGCGCGGATAGGCCATTCCTGATACGTGTGCTGCCACGATTCGTCGAGGCCGGGCAGCCGCCGGGCAAACGACTCCAAGACCTCGTACTCCGTGCGGGTGTGCGGGTGCAGATAGACGCCCGGCGCAAGCCGGGCAATCTCGGCCGCCGCGCCGCCGCCGGCCGCGCGGTCGGTCCGCACCACTAGCGTCACGCCCGGCCGCCGCCAACTATCGTTGCCGTTCTTGCCATGGAGCATGTCCAAGGGGACGGAGAATTCGTAGGTGAGTTGTTGTGCAGGAATACTGTGGGCAACCGCCACGCGGCAGCCGGGCGGGACGGGGGACCGGCCTATCGGCTCCAGCACGCTGCGCCCGCGGCCGTCCAGGCCCAGCAGGCAGAACACGTTGTTCCGCGCCGGAATGTGCAGTGCCAGTCCATCGCCGGCGCCGGCAAGAGCCGGCAACACGTCGGCCAGACCGGCCACGCGGCCGTCGACGGCCGACCAGACCGACGCGTGCAGCCCGTCGCCCAGTGGCACGACGCTGCGGCCCTCGAAGTCCTCAGCCAGAAGCGCCTGGAAGCCGCTCGCCGGCGGCAGCTTTTCCTGGAACGCCGCCCACTTCACATTCATGCCGTGACTATTGGGGAAGGAAGGTGGACCCGGCGCGCGGCGGGCTGCGACGTCTTCACTGCCAGCGGTCGAGCAGACCAGCAGTACCAGGACTGCGGCCAACGGCCACACAACGAGACATCGGCCAGACCGCGGAGGAAACTGGCATGGAGTCATGGTCAGCTCCTAAGAATGCCGCTGGTTGTCATGGGGTTACCTCGGATTCTCCTTGGACGGCGGTTCCGCACGGACGGCGAACCCTTCAATCGGCCTGCCGGTCGCCGGATCCCGCAATTCCGGGTAGAAACACCAGTCGCTCCCTCCAGTGTCGAGCTTCACCAGCACCACGTTCCAATCCGATGCCAGTTCGCAATTCACCGATTCGGTGGTTGGCCGGGCACCGCGCTCGGCCGGCCTAGTGAGAATCAATTGGCGGTTGACCCAGACCTTGATCCCGTCGTCGGTCCGCACCTGGAAGGCCACAGTTCTCTTTTGTCCCGGATGAATCCAGCAGACGGCGTAACCCAGGGTGGATGGCGAGTGGCCGAACGGCTTCCACAGGTCGATCCGGCCGGAGTCGTCGTGGTGGCGCTGCCAGCGGACCTTGCCGCGCAGCCCATCGTAGGCCCGGTCCAACGAGATCGCTTCATTTTCCACGGGGAAGACCATTTTGAGTCCCTCCTTTCCCGGCGCGGAGAACGGCCCGATCACCTGCCAGGTGCGGATGTAGGCGTGGGCGATGTTGGTGCGGAAATCGGTCAGAACACTCTCCGCAAGTCGGCAATCGACGATCAGTCTCTCCATCGCAGTCACACAGTCCTTCTCGTCGGCGCTGGCATAGAAGAACGCGCCCAGCCATCTCGGAACGTCAGCGGCGGCAGCCTTCGTGAGGATCGCGCGGCGGAGCGCGGTGCGCTGTCCGGGCCGGTCAAGAAGCAGGCGGTCGGCCCGCCGCCAGAGCTTCGAAGCGTAGTTGGAGAACGGCAGACCCGGCAGCTTCGCTTCCATGACGGCCAGGATCTCGTCGGCCTTGTAAGCGACCGGCTCAACCTGCTTAAAGCCGGGCAAGCGTTTAGTGCCCGACTCGATTTGCAGGGACGCTTCCAGTCGCGCCCGCGCCGATTCGAGTTCCGGCGCCCCAGGATGCTCGTCAATATAGCGGCGGTAGAAATCGGAGAGTTTTGAACTACCGGGGGCCTGAGGCTCCCACCGGTGCCACAAGAACTCCCACGATTCCTCCAGATCGGGGAACCGGCGTGCGATCGATTCGAGCGCCGCTAGTTCGGCGATGGGGACGGGGTGGAGGTACAGGGCCTCGACGACGCGGCCGGGTTGAACCGTATCTTCCGCGCGGCTGCTTTGGCTTCCACCGTGGACCGTCATGGCCACACCAATCCGTCGCCACTCGTCGTGGTATGGGGCGTAGGCTTCGCCCCACAGATCGGCCAGCGGGATGGCAACCTCGTAGGTCAATCGACTGCCGTCTTGGGAGATCCGGTGCAACACGGCCGCACGGCTCCCGGCGGGCAGCGGCCGGCGTCCGATGGGCTGCAACGACGCACGGCCGCGGCCATCCACGGCCGCCATCGCATGGAGCAAGCGGCCGCCGAAGAACCGCAATTCCAGCCAGTTGCCCGGAGCCGACATCCCCCGCTCTATTCGTGGCGCCGCCTCGGACGCCGGGCAACTGATGCCCAGGTAGAGATTTGCCTCGTCGTAGCCCACGAATGTCCGGCCTTCGGTCCCGTCGGGGAGTTTCCAGGCGGCCGTGTTCTCCGGCTCCCAGGAACTCGGATCGCCATCGATTGCCGGCCCGCGGGCCGTGAGATACACCTGGCGAACCGCTTGTCTCGGGGCTCGCCATCGGCCCGACGTCTGCTCCGGTTCATCGCGCTGGACGTCCTGCTGCCGGACAACCGGCTGCAGGCCCGCGCGGACGGCCAGCAACCAATCGGCGTTTGGAACGGTTTTCGGGAGCGGCCCGGATTTCGGCTTCCCCGTCGCTGAATCGAGCGCCACAACTTGGCCCCCGACCGCCGCCAGCAGCGTGTCGTCGGCCACGGCCAAGGCCTCGAGCGAGAGATCGACCTCGTCCACGGGGCGTCTTCCCTTTGCGGTGCCGCGGGCCGCGGGGCCGGCGGTAGGCGGAACGACGTCGGTCAGCGCCTGCCACGCGACGGCGCCCGTTTCCCGATCCACGGCGATGACGCCCGACGTGTCGCGCGGGGTGAAAATGACTCTCGGGCCTGCCACGATCGGGGCCGCGCCCTGACGCCGGGCAAGCGCCGCGAGGTCCGTCGCCTCCGGATTCTGCGGATACTGCGCGATCCACTCAATTAGCCCGTCGCGTGCATCGCACCGGGCCACAACGCCCGTGCTGGTCGAGCAGTAGACCGCGCCGCCGACCACCGTCACGGGATTGCCGAACTGCACCAGATCGAGGCCCAGCGCCCAGGGAACGTCGCGGAATTGGGTCTTCCAATCGACCTCGACCGGCCCACGCTGCTGTCGCCGCTTCCCTGCCGTAGCGTCATCGGCCGGGGCGAGCATGCGGCGGAAGCTCACAAGCTCCCGCCGCCAAAGCACCGCGCCCGAGTCGGCGTCGAGCGATACCAAAGACAGCACGCAGTGCCCGCGGCCCATCCGAGCCGCTAGGAGGTACAGCCGGCCGTCGGCATAGACCGGGTCATTGACGGGGTAGAAATCCTGCCAGTCGGGATCGGCTGCTTTGCTCCAGAGGATGCGGCCCGTGGCCGCGTCCAACGCCACGATGTCCTTGAGCCGGTTGGGCCGGCGATTGGCGCCGATCACGTCCTCCTGGTCGGTCCAGGCCGTCTCGATGCCCCATCGTGTGAAGATTCGGCCGCCGGTGATGGTCGGCTGGAACTCGCCTGGCGCAACCCAGTTCCACTGGTAAGCACTGATGCCGGTCGCCGCCGTCTGCTGCCACCGGGGCTTGTCCAGTTGATCCGCGGCGTACCAGGCCAACAGGTTGGGCCCGGCGACGAGCAGCCCATCGCGTCCTTCGGCGTCTTTGCCCGGCACCAGCGGCAGTCGTTGAGGCACGAACAGCCCGCGGCGGGCGTCTTTCAGGCGATCATCGAACTCGACGATCCAGGCCGGCTCCTTGGGAAGCTGGAGCGTCGGCGTCTTGAAGGAATCCGGTCGCGGCGGCTTGCTTACGCCGGCATCCTGCACGAGGTGGGCGGCAGCCAGTTTTTCGCCGTCTTGTGCCCGGGCGCGGGCCGCCGGATCGTCGCTTCGCAGCAGCACGTCTTGAAAGCACCGCAATGCCGCATGGGCCTGCCCGGCACGCAGCATTTGCTCGCCGCAGTCCAATAGCGCAGTGTGCGACGCCGCGGCCCACGGATACCGCCGGCAGGCGGCCAG
>Ga0233425_10011364_pt1 | contig 10416 bp, 10 predicted proteins | sample Watercolumn_Towu_2_FD_181712 | JGI IMG/M metagenome (GOLD analysis project Ga0233425, IMG submission 181712) | Freshwater microbial communities from Lake Towuti, South Sulawesi, Indonesia - Watercolumn_Towuti2014_140_MG | ecosystem: Environmental > Aquatic > Freshwater > Lake | place... | reverse complement strand
CCCCGGAGTACCGGGGCGAGGGGACCAAGACCGCACGTTTCTTCCGAATATGGCAACGATAACTTCACGCGAAACAAACCGAAGAACCTCGTGTGAGGAATTCGGGAACTTGTTTTTCCTCTTCTCCAAAGTCTGGGAACGCTGATGGGAACTGCCGCTAGGCAAAGTGCATTCTGCTCCGGTGTATGGAAGACGTTGAGTCGGTCTCCGCAAGGCATCAGCGCAGCCGGATGTCGGGAGGTTGAGCCACATAGTCGGCTACGGTCAGGACGGCGTCCGGATGCAGCCGCATGAGCGACGCGGGACAGGCGGCGGTAATCGGGCCGTGCAGTACGCGGCGGACCACGGCGCTCTGCCAGGGTCGGTTGCAGTACAGCCGCAAGCGGCTCGCCGCGAGACATTCCTGCACGCCGACCGTGACTGCCCGCCGCGGAATGACCGACAATTCGCCGCCGACCGTAACGGAGTTGATCGTGCGCGTTTCACGTGACAGCGACAGCACCCGCGTGGGCAGCGCTGCAAACTCCTCCACGGTCAACGTCTCGCCCGGCTCGGGTGGTTCGTTGAACGCAAAATGGCCGTTGATGCCGATCCCACCGAAGCAGGTATCGACGCCGCCGCGCGCGGCGATCAGGCGGCCGATCGCGCCGGGATCTTGCGCGTCGGGAAAGACGCGCCGTTCGGGTGGCGGTGCCAGCTCGGGATCAAGCCTGTCGTAGAACAGCCGATTCATGAAACCGCGGAAGCTCAGGGGATGTTCCACCGGGACAAGTTGATCGTCGTCGGTAAGGTACTCGTCCATGTTGATCAGAACCGTGTCGCGGCAGTCAACGCGTTCTTCGTTGATCATCGCTGCCAGCAGGGGGAATTGATCGACCGGCCCCACGGGTACGATCAGCGTGGCGCCGCGGCCCGCAGCCTGTGCACTGCGGATTTCGTGCAGCATCGCCGCCGCCAGATCACGGCCGATAGCCGCCATATCTCCCAGAATGCGCACTCGCACGGACGTGCCCTGGCCGAGCTTGTCGGCGGGAATCGCCAGGTAATCGGGCAGCAGGTCCATCATGGCTTCTCCATCTCACTCGGGCAGATTCTGGTCCTTCGTCTCCGGAAGCCAGAGCACCACGGCAATGCCGACCACAAACAACAGACTCATCAGGGTAATCGCCAACTGCAGGCTCATTCCGGGCAGCGCTTTCAACCAACCCGAAAAGAACAACACGGGTGAGGCCACCAGCCGGCCGGCGTTAAAACAGAAACCGGCGCCGGTCGAGCGGAGGTGGCTGGGGAAGAGTTCCGGAAAGTAGATGGCAAAACCGGCGTGGATGCTCAGCGTAGAAAATCCCAACAGCGGAAGAAACCACAGCAGCTGCGCATACGATTGAGGCACGTAACAGGTCAGGGGAACGACAATCAACGAGATGATCTGCAGCAATACGAATGTCGCGCGGCGGCCCAGCCGTACGCACAGCGGTCCGAACGACAGCAGGCCTGCGCCCATTCCCAGAGTTTCCACCACCCCGTAAGCGAACTTGGCCTTGGCAGCCGCGGCCGCAGACTCGACTCCGCTCCGCCGCAACAGGTCCAGCGTCAGATCCTGCCCGGCCACCGTGACACTCCAGAACGTCCCGAGCCCGACTGCGGCCAACAGCATGCCGAGCAGCGCGCGCGGTCCCCAAACGCGATCAAAGAACAAGTCGCGAAAACTCCCCAGCCGTCCCCCGGCGCCGGCGACCGCCTTGTCCCGGGCCTCCTGCCAGCTCGCCGGTTCCCGAACGCTCGACCACACCCACAGAACGAGCAGCGCCGGCAGGACGCTGATCAGATACGCGTAGCGCCACTGCGTGCCCACCAGCAGCCCCACCAGCGCAGCGATCCAAGTCCCGAAACAGCTGGTCGCATGGAATATTCCCGAGGCATGAGCCCGCGCGTGCTTGGGGAAGACCTCGGCCACCAGTGTCGCCGCCACAGCCCATTCACCACCGACGCCCATCGCCACCAAGAACCGCAACACGCCGATCTGCCAGACTTCCGCGGCGAAGTACGTCAAACCGGCAAACACGGAGTAGAACAGGATCGTCAGGACCATGACCGGCTTGCGGCCCCAGCGATCCGCCAGCGTCCCGAATAGGATTCCTCCAAATGCCCCGCCTGCCAGGAACACTCCCAGGAAAATGTCCCCCCATCGTCGCACCTCGGGGGAATTGTGGGAGGCCTGCAAGATGTCGGTCAGCAAATCGTTGCGCGTGATGTTGAAGACCTGCCCTTCGTAGGCATCGAAGACCCAGCCGGCTGAGGCGATCACCAGTACCAGCCACTGATAAGCCGTCACGTCCTGATACCAGCGAACCGGTGCGGCCGCTCCACGGGTGCTGCTCTCACTGCCACTCATGGAATCAACCCCTTCGCGAGTTCCGCGTCGGCTACTCCCGCGCCGCGCCTTCCCGTCAGACCGCAGGCTTGACATTAATTTCGATTTCAAAATAATACACGCAAGGTGAACCATGAGTAAAGTCTCTTTTGGACTTGTGGGATATGGGGCCTGGGGCAGCCATCACGCTCGGGTGATCGCGGAGAGCCCTGCCACGCGGCTGGCGGCCATCGCGGAAGCGTCGGCTGCGCGGCGCGCCGAAGCGCAGGCCGCGCATCCGGAGGCCCTCGTCGTCGCGGACTATCGGGATCTATTGTCGTCGCGCGACCTGGAAGTGGTGGACGTTGTGCTGCCGTCGTTTCTGCATCATCCGGTCGGTCGCGCCGTGCTCGAAGCCGGGAAGCACCTCTTGCTGGAAAAGCCGATGGCGCTGTCCATTGCCGAGTGTGCGGACCTGGTGCAACTGGCGCAGGCCCGGGGCTGCCGGCTTTCGGTGGGGCATGAATTCCGTTTCTCTGCCTTGTGGGGCCGAGTCAAGGAATTAGTGGATGCCGGCGCGATAGGCGATCCGCAGTACGCGCTCATCGAGCTGTGGCGAAACCCGTATCGGCTGGGCTCGGACGGCTGGCGTTACGACATCCAGCGCGTCGGCAACTGGATTCTGGAGGAACCGATCCACTTCTTTGACTTGGCGCGCTGGTATTTCTCGGCTTGCGGTAACCCGATATCCGTCTACGCGCGCGCGAACGCGCGCGACGCGGCGCGGCCGGAGCTGCAGGACAATTTCAGCGCCATCGTGAATTTTCCCGGCGGCCGATATGCCGTGATTTCGCAGACGTTGAGCGCGTTCGAGCATCACCAAGTCGTGAAGCTGACGGGAAGTCGCGGCGCGATCTGGGCGAGTTGGAGCGGCGCTCTGGATCGCACTTTCCATCCGACGTTCTTCTTGAGGCATTTTAACGGTACGGCGATTGCGGACGTGACGATACCGCAGGCGGCCGGCGAGGTGTATGAGCTGGCCGACGAGATTGCCGGTATGGCCGAGGCCGTTCGCACTGGCGGTGTGCCGCGCGTGACCGGCGAGGACGGCCTGTGGTCCGTGGCGATGTGCCTGAAGGCCCAAGAGAGCGTGGACTCGGGAAGCGCAGTGAATTTCTGAAGGAACTGCCGAATCAACCTATGCGGCGGCGCAGCAAACCCACACGTCAGCGGATCGCCACTCTCGAAGCGGAATTGCTCCGGCGAGTGCGGGAGCGCGGTGGTCTCTCGCGGGTGCAATTATCCCGCGAACTGCATCTGGCACCGTCCACGGCCGGAATCTATGTCGATCGGCTGGTCCGCGACGGGTTCCTGCTGGAGACGGAAGCCGCCGGCCGTGAAGCTGCCGGACGCCCCCCGACGTCCCTGGTCCCGAATCCCGCGGGCGGCCTGTTCATCGGCGTGGACTTCGAAGCACGTAACCTGATGACCACGGCAGTGGACTTTTCGCAGCAACCGTTGCGGCATCTGCACACGACGCTGCGGCCAACCGACTCGGTCGAGAAAATCCTCTGCAAGATCGAACAGGCGATCAGTGAACTGCTGGCCGGTGACACGCAGTCCGTATTGGGGATCGGCGTGGGGGTGCCGGGGTCCATCGATCCTGAGACCAACGTGGCCGTCCACTATGATTTCATCGACGGCTGGAACCATGTGCCGCTGGGCGCCCGGCTGAGCGCTCGATTTGGCGTGCCGGTGTTCCTGGAGAACAATATTCGCTCGATGGCGCTGGCGGAGCTATGGTTCGGATCCGGGCGCGGCTTGCGCAACTTCGTTTGCGTCGGCATCCGCTCGGGTGTTGCGGCAGGAATCGTCGAGAACGGCCACCTGCTGCGCGGGGTCCGGCAGTCCGCGGGGGAGATCGGCCATTGGGCCTGCCCCGTGCCGGCCGAACTTTCGCCGGATCCGCCGGTGCGCCGGAGTGATGCCTGGCGCTGGGTGCCCGACGCGCGACTGGAGCACGTGGCCTCACTGCCCGCCATTCTGGGTGCCGCTCGGCGCGGACTTGATTCCGGAAGACGCTCCACGTTGGCTGCCGTCTCGGGAGAGCTGACCTGCGACCATCTACTCGCCGCGGCTCGGGAGGGCGACGACTTTGCCCTCGCGCTCGTACGTGCCGCTGGCAAGGTCCACGGCTGGGTGGCCCACCAGCTGATCGAACTGCTTGATCCCGAGCGGATCATCTTCGCGGGACCGCTGGCGGATTTGGGGGAACCGTTTCTGGCCCCGGTTCGCGAAACGGTTAGCCGCTGGGGGAACAAAGACCGCGAGGCGGCGATTGCCGGATCGGATCTGGGACAATTCAACGGTGCGGTGGGCGCAGCCGCGCTGGCGCTGCACCAATGGAAACCCAAGCGATGAATGCTGCAGACTGTTGGCTATTTCGGCTTCCGACGGCCATCAGCTTCGGCAATGGTTGCGTGGAGCAGCTTCCGCGTCTGACTGCGGCACGTGGCCGCCGACCGCTCGTCGTCACAGACCAGCACTTGGCGTCGTTGCCCATCTGCGCCAGGATCCGGACATTGTTGCCCGAAGCCCCTCTGTTCTGCGACGTGATGTCGGATCCGACCGTGGCATCGGTCGACGCGCTCGTGCAACAACTGCGATCGGGAGGTCACGACGTCGTGGTGGCTGTGGGAGGCGGCAGCGCGTTGGATTGCGCCAAGGCAGCTGCCGCAATCGCTCCCGACGATCTGCCAAGCATCCGTGCTGTTCATTCGGAAGGAGTGCCGCTGGGCGATGTGTCCTTGCCCGTAATCGCCGCGCCCACGACCGCCGGAACCGGGTCCGAAGTGACACCATTCGCCGTGTTGAACGATCCCGAGAAGAATGTCAAAGGTCCCATTGCGGGCGAGGCCCTCTACCCGACACTGGCGGTCGTGGATCCCGAATTGACCTATTCGCTGCCTCGGCCGGTTACAATCACGACGGGCCTGGATGCCTTGTGCCACGCGATCGAAGGATATTGGTCGCGCAACCACCAGCCGATCTGCGATCTGTTGGCCATCGAAGCGGCACGTCTCATCTGCCGTCATCTGCGGCGCGCAGCGGAGCAACCGCACGACGGCGAGGCACGGTTCGCCATGAGCTATGCCGCCACACTCGCCGGCGCCGCCTTTCAGTTGCCTAAGAACGCCATGGTTCACGCCTGCTCTTTTCCGCTGTCCGCGCGCTATCATCTGCCTCACGGCATGGCCTGCGCGTTGACGCTCGAGGAAGCCATCCGTTTCAACTCGCCTGCCATGGGGGAGCGTATGACGGAGTTCCTGCGCGGCATCGGCATGTCCAGCGCGGGCGAATTAACGGAATTGGTGCATGAACTGAAACTGCTGGGAGGCTTGCCCTGCACACTGCACGAGGCAGGGATTGCCGCAGCGGACATCCCGCAACTCGTCCGCGATAGTTTTCATCCGCTCATGCGCAACAACCCGCGTCCGGTAACCGAAACCGATCTGACGGCGATCTACGAGCGGTTGGCTTGAATCAAAGAAAGGACCCACGATGCACTGCCCGGTGACCGAACCCGCGGAATTCGACCGCGAGGAGTTTGATCGGATGGCGGCGGAGTGGCGCTACATCATCACCGACATGATCTGCCGCGCCGGGTCCGGTCATCTCGGCGGCGCGCTCAGCCTTGTCGAAGTGATCATCACGCTCTACTACCGGATCCTGCGGGTAGATCCAGCACATCCACGGTGGGACGGACGAGATCGCCTGGTCCTCTCCAAAGGCCACGCCGCTCCCGTGCTCTACCTGGCCCTCGCTTGCCGAGGCTTCTTTCCCGCTTCGTGGCTCAAGACGCTCAACGCCGACGGCACGCGGTTGCCAAGCCACGCCGATGCCCGTTACGTGCCGGGGATTGATATGACGACGGGCTCGCTGGGACAGGGGCTCTCGTGCGCATGCGGAGCTGCCTACGCGGCCCGCCTGGACAGAAAATCCCACCGCGTGTTCTGTATCATCGGCGACGGGGAAAGTAATGAAGGTCAAGTCTGGGAAGCGGCCCTGTTTGCCGGGCACCACAAACTCGACAACCTCCTGGTCATCACCGACTACAACAAGCTGCAGATTGATGCGTTCACAGACGACCTGCTATCGCTTGAGCCGCTGCGCGACAAGTGGCGGTCTTTCGGCTGGGAAGTGTTGGAGATGGACGGTCACGATTGGGACTCCGTTTACGACACGCTGCAGGCCGCGCTGGCGACGCAGGGCAAACCGAAGATGATCATCGCCCACACCATCAAGGCCAAGGGCTGTTGCCTCGTTGAGAACAAGCCCGAAAGCCACAATATCAAAGTCCCGGATCAGGCCACTTACGACAAGTTCCTGAATTCCCTGCCGCTCAAAGCCGCGTTGCCCTACTGAAGGACCTCCCATGAGTTCCGACTTCCATCGCCTGGAGATGCGTTTTGTCTACGGCGAGACGCTCAGCGAACTGATTGCCGACAACCCGCAGGTGATGTGCCTGGAGGCGGACCTGAGCAAAGCCTCGGGCACGAACCCAATCGTTGCGAGCCGGCATCCGGGCAACTTCCTGAATGTGGGCGTGGCCGAAGCCAACATGATCAGCGTCGCTGCGGGACTGGCCTCGGAGGGAAAGGTGCCCTTCTGTGCCAGCTTCACGTGCTTCGCAACGCGGCGAGTTTACGATCAGATCACGATCAGCGTTGCCTATGCGAACCTGAACGTGAAGGTCGTCGGAACCGCGCCGGGTATTACGGCCGGTCCCAACGGCGGGACACACATGTGTTTTCAGGACCTGGCCATCATGCGTGCCATGCCGAACATGCACGTGTACGCGCCGTGTGACGCGCTAGAACTGCGCTCGGTCATGCGCTACATGGCGGCCCATCACCAGCCGACCTATATGCAACTCATCCGTCAGCAAGTGAGCCCCATCTTTGCCGCCGAGTACGCCTTTGATCCCCATCGGGCCGCCGTTCTGCGGGAGGGACGGGACGTGACACTGGTGTCCACCGGCTACATGACGCAGTTCGCGGTGCCCGTCGCGGATGAACTCCACCGCGCAGGAATCGCGGTGGAACTGCTGCATTATCCGGCCGTCAAGCCGTTTGATACGGCCACGCTGGTGGAGTCTGCGCGGAAGACGCGCCGGGTCGTCACCGTCGAGAACCAGAATGTGATCGGCGGGCTAGGCGGAGCTGTCTGCGAGGTCCTGTCGGAACAATGTCCCACGCGAGTGGTGCGGTTGGGGGTCCCGAATGAATTCGGCGAAGTGGCGAGCGAGCAGTACTTGTTATCCAAACATGGTTTCGGGCCGGCGCACATTGCTGCTGCCTGCCGGCGCTTGGCCGCCGCATCCGAGGTGGGCTGACGCACGCGTCGCGGGAAGTGCTGCGCGTGTGCGGGCCCGCCGACCAGACAAGGAAAATGAAAATGAAGATTGTTGTCGGATCCGTGGTCAAAGGCTTTGAGCTGAAGGAAGCGATCAAGGCACACCTGCTCGCGCAAGGGCATACCGTGCTGGACGTCGGCTGTCCCGACAAGTCACAGTTCTGCAAGTTCCCCGCCGTGGGACAGCGCATTGCCGAGGCCTTGACTACGGGCTCGGCGGACCTGGCCGTCAGCTGTTGCGGCAGCGGTACCGGCGCGTGTATCTCCGCCGGCAAGTTTCAGGGAGTCTGCGCTGTCAGTTGCGAATCGGAGAAGACCGCCCGCTTGGCGCGCGTCGTCAACGACGCCAATTGTTTGTGCCTTGGCGAAGATGTTGTCTCACCGGACCTGGCATGCCGGATGGTCGATGCCTTCGTGTCGGCCCGCTTCCAGGATGCACCGTCCGTTCCGGAGGCGGTTCGCGCCTTCTGGAGCGAGGCACGCGCGGAATTGATGGCCCGCGGACCGGCAAGCACCTCCCGCGACCTGGAGTACCTCAAGACGCCATGACGGATTGCCTGGCTTTCGCGCTGATTGCCGGCCTGGGCATGCTGGTGCAATCGACGCTTGGTTTTGCCGGCTCGCTGGTGGCCGTTCCGCTATTTGCCCTGTTCCTGTCGCCGCGGGACGCCGTGCCAGCCCATTGTTGCCTGATGCTGGCTGTCAACCTCTTCCTGGTCTGCGAGGGACGGCGCCACGTGGAGTGGCGCGCCGTGCGCGGTCTGCTTGTCGGCGGATTGCCCGGTGTGCCGATCGGGGTGCTGGCGCTCAAGCACCTGCCGATCTCATTCCTGGGCACAGCGATCAGCGCGGTTACGCTGCTGTTTGGCCTGCTGTTCCTCTCGCGTGTTCGCGTACGGTTTCCCGTGCATCCCTGCACCGAACCTGTAGTCGGGCTAGTGAGTGGAATTCTCGGCGGCAGCATCTCGGAGTCTGGTCCGCCGGTGGTGGTGTACGCCCTGGCACGCGACTGGGCGAAGAACGTCTTCCGCAGCTCCTTGCTGGCGTACTTCCTCTGCTTGGGACTGTTAGCAGCGGCCAGCTACGTGGTGCTGGGCATGGTGCGCGGCTACCAGCTGCAACTCGCGGCAAGCGGACTTCTGCCGGCGATGGCGGCGGCCCAATTGGGCGTGCGGCTGAAGCAGAGGATCGATGAGCCGACCTTTCGCATCGCCGTGCTCGTAACAGTCATCGCCGTGGGGATCGCCGGGTTGCTCAAGTACCTGCTCGGTCAATAACGCCGGTAGCGATAGACCTGTACGCGATCGGCATTGGGCCGAGTCTGCTCCACCGGGGGACGTGTTTCACCCACGGTGCGCAGGATGGCCGCAATCGCGTAGCCAGCCGCAAAACCACCGATGTGTGCCCACCAGGCTACGCCTCCGGACTGAGTCGAAGTGATGGCGGCCGTTCCTTGAAAGAACTGGATGACGAACCAGATCCCCAAGAACACGGGTGCCGGCAGGACGACCATCTCCAGAAAGAAGAAGAGCGGCACTGCCGACAGCACCATCGCACGCGGGTAGAGCAGGAAGTACGCGCCCATGACTCCCGCAATGGCACCGCTGGCTCCGATGGTCGGCACGCCTGATTGGGGATTGCTGAGCAAATGGGCCGCGCTGGCGGCCACTCCACAGAAGAAATAGAACAGCAAATATGCCCAGTGTCCCATACGGTCTTCGACGTTGTCACCAAAGATAAACAGGAACCACACGTTTCCCAGGAAGTGCATCCACCCACCGTGGAGGAAGATGCAGGTGACGAGCGTCAGCCACGGACTGAATGGCGGTGCCTGCGCGTTCCGCTCGATGCGCTCAATCTGCCCATGGACCGGCACGATTTCCACAACGGTGACATCCTGCTCCGGATTCCAGATGCGTGCCGGGATCATGCCGAAGCGTTCCACGAGTCCCGGGCCCGTGTCACGGTACTCCAGCAACTGAGCTGCGAAGACCAGGCCGCACGCGGCGATCAGCGCGTAGTTCACGATCGGCGTGGTGCGGGCCGGAATGTTATCACGCAACGGGATCATGGTTCCTCCAACGCGAACAGGGAACGGCGGTCATTCTCGTTCACTGCATGCAGCGCTACGTGTCAGGAGATCGTGAGACTGCGAAAGCCGGTAAGGGAAGGCGACAGTATACCACGACCGTTTCTCGCGGGCCGGGCGGCGCGGCTGCCCTCTGGCATGTGTCAAATTGGGAAAGAAAGGAAGACCTTACCTGGATTAGGAGTTGTTCTCGATTTGTCATGCATGCCGGTCGATGGAACTATCAGGCAATTTCACTTTGGGGGGATAGTTCTATGAATACCAGGTTTGTCGTGTTTGCGGCCACTTTGGTGGCTTTGGCGATGGGCAGCCAGGTGGCACACGCCCAATACCCAATGAACCCGTATCCGGGTATGTACCCGGGCGTAAACCCCGGCATGTACCAGGCATCCATGGCGAGTGTGGCGCCCAGCACCGCTCATCTGGATGACGAGATCGTGACTGACAAAGAGGGCGGCAAGTGCGGTGCCGGCTGCGAAGACCCCTGCTGCAAGGTGGCCTTCTATGGCGATTTCCTGTACTTGCGGGCTCGAGACGCGGAGGTGGCCTACGGAGTCGAAAT
>Ga0233425_10011363_pt1 | contig 10418 bp, 11 predicted proteins | sample Watercolumn_Towu_2_FD_181712 | JGI IMG/M metagenome (GOLD analysis project Ga0233425, IMG submission 181712) | Freshwater microbial communities from Lake Towuti, South Sulawesi, Indonesia - Watercolumn_Towuti2014_140_MG | ecosystem: Environmental > Aquatic > Freshwater > Lake | place... | reverse complement strand
TGATCCAGCTTTCCACGTCTTCCAGGTAGCCCGGCTGCGGCGAAACCGCCATGACGGCGTTGAGGCGCTCGATCGGGAACATCCGCAACATGCCCGCCAACGGCCCCTTGCTGCCGGTCCCCAGGAGCTTGTCCAGCTCCTCGGCGATGGTCGGCGCGTCGACGTTCTTGACCGGGAAGATGGCGGTGGTCATGCCGCGCATGTAGTCCACGTCGAACAACCGGATGGCTTCGAGGATGCTGTCCAGTTCCTCGGCGGTTCCGGCCAGGAGCATCATGTTGCGGTTCTCGTCGGCGCGTACCACCGATTTCGGCGGCATCAGCGGCTCGATCGCCTTCTGCAGCTCCTGCACGTTGACGTAGCGTACCGGCACCACCCGCACCTGGTAGCCGGGGTCGAGGCCGCTGAGGCCGGTGCGGATGGCGTTGGCGTCGATGGTGGCGGAGGCCTCCGGCTCGATCTTGTACAGGGTGCCGCTCTTGATCAGGACCGCCCCGTTCATGTGCAGCAGCATCTCCAGGGTCGGGATCATCTCGTCGTCGGCCAGGGGGGTGGCCGTTTGCAGGCTGACCTTGCCGGTGACCTTGGGGTTGATGACGTAGTTGAGCTTGAGGGTGTCTCCCAGGATCACCTTCGCCACTTCCGCGAGGTCGGCGTCGTCGAAATTCAGGGTGTACTTGCCTTCCTTGGGCGCCGGCGCCGTACGGGTGGTGCCGCCGCTTCCCAGCAGCCCTCCGGAGGGCGGGTAGAACTCCTTTTCGGTCAGGTTTTTGCCTTCCTGGACCACGGGCGGCTGGGGCTTTTCCGCGGGGATCCGGTGGGTCTTCATTACCTCCGGCATGATCGGTTTCTTGCCCGGTTCGCCTAGGTATTGGCAGCCGCCGAGACCGAATGCAGCCAGGATTGCCCAGGCGGTGGCCCGCGCCGGGGGCGTTGCAAGGGGCTTACTCTTCTTCATCGCTTGCTTCATTGGTTTGGGTATCCTCTTCGTCAGACCCGTCACTAGCCTCGTCACCGGAGGTGTCGGCTTCGTTGCCCAAATCCTCCTCGTCCTCTGCGTTGGGCTGGGGGGACGGCGTCTTCACGGAAACTCTGCCGCCGGCCTTGGCGGTGGCCGGCGGCGCGTTGGTTTTCGGCTTCGGTTTCAGCAGCAGCAGATCTTTGTGCTCGCCGGCCTGCTCGAGGGTCACGCGGTCTTCCTTGATCTCCAGCAGCTTCCAGCCGTCGACGACGGTGTTCCTGCGGCCGCGCTTGTACTTGCCCTTTTCGTCCACCAGGAGCGCGATCTTGCCGGTGGGCGTCAGAACCACGCCCATCAGCTTGGCGTTGAGCGGTGTCTTCGGTTCCGCCGGTGCCGCCGGAGCGGCTTCCGGTTCGTCCTCGGCGGGCGGGCGCCGGCTCTGCAGGAATAGCGGACGGTCAACCATCTCGCCGTAAGTCTCCAGGGCAGGGGTTTCGGCGATCGAACCGGTCGCCATGGGGGTGTCGTCGAAGGCGGCGGACTTGAGCGCCAGGCGCACCGCCAGTTCGTTGCGGACGCTGCGGAAATGCAGCCATTCTCCCGCCAGCACCAGCAGCAGCAGCCCGGCCAGTGCGGCGAAGATCGTTGCCAGTCCGTAATCGCGAGGCAATCGGATCATGTTCAGGCCGCCCGCATGTAGCCGACCACGTCGAAGTCGATGCTCAGCTTGTCCACGATCTTGCTGGACGGCCTGCCGCCGGGGGTGACCGGCGCGGCGACCCGGATCGGCCGGATGTTGAGGTTTTCGATGAACAGCACCGGTGTCCCCGACTCGAAGGCATGCAGGACATCGCGCAAGACCAAGGTGCTGCCGTTCATGCGCACCTTGACCGCCACCCGGGTGAACTGCTCCTCCTTGCGTTCCGGAATCACCTGGGTACTGATCAGTTCGCCGCCGGCGTTGGTGACGGCGGTCTTGATCCGGGTCTGCAGGTCGGCCGAGGCGAGGGCGGCGGTCTCTTTGGCGATGAAGCGCTCCTCATGTTCGCCCTGTTGCTGTATCTGCTCCATGCGCCGCAGCCACAGGTCCTTTTCGCCGCCGGTACGGCGGAAGCGCTGCAGCTTGAATTCCATGTCTTCCACCTGTTCCGCGTATTCCGCCGAGATATCCAGCAGCGGCAACACCACCAACAGATAGGTGGACACCAGGACGGTCACCAGCAGTCCGAGCGCGAGCCACTGGGACTTACTCAGTTGGTTTTTCAGAGAGTCCCCCGTTGGTCACTTCGCTGGTGATCTGAAAGCGTTCCTGGCCGCTGGCGACGTCCTTGGTGACCGGCGACACGAAACTGGTGTTCTTGAAAAAGGACGATGCCTCGATGCGCTCGATCAGGCTGGAGGCGGCCGGTGACTGGCCCTGGATGGTGACCTTGCGGTCGCGGTATTGCAGGCCGTTGAGCCAGGTGTCGTCGGGCATGACCTTGCTGAGGTCGTTGAGCATGTCGAGCATGGTGGGTTCGGTCAGCTTCTTGCGGGAGAGGAAGCCTTGTTCGTTGTGGCGCCGTTCCACTTCCGTCTTCAACGCCTCCACATCCTGGGCGACCTTGCCGGCGGCCTTGACCTCCTGCTGCAGGTCGCGGGCGAGGGCGCGGTTGAAGTAGATCGGCAGGGTGAGCGCGGCGCCGGCGACCAGCAGCAGGGCGCCGCCGGCGCCGGCGGTGACGAACTGGGGCAGGCGGCTGCGGTGGGGACGGAAGCCCTCCGGCAACAGGTTCATGCCGTGTCCGTCCCGTTCCGGGCCGATGTCGACCCGTTCCGGGAGCCAGCCGGCGTCCGCCAGATCGTTCAGTACCGGGTCGAGTTTGTCCTTGGGGATCAGGGCCAGTTCCAGCTGCAGCTGGCGCGTGTCCGGCAGACGCTCGAGGATGCGGGTGCCGAAATAGACCTGATCCGCCTTGAAGGGCGTCCAGCGGTCCAGCTCGAAGGCGACCACCTGCGCCAGATTTTCCTCCGCTGCAGCCGGCAGCTTGATGGTCTGCAGCAGGTGCTGATCCTCCGCCAGCATCAGCACCCGTTCCGCTTCCGCCAGTTCCGGATGATCCTTGAACAGCGATTCGCCTTCGCGGACCACGTAGTCCAGGGGAAAGACCCCGAGGTAGCGGGCTTCGCCGTGAACGGACAGGGTCAGTGCGGCGCCTTCGGGACAGCGGGAGAGAATCAGCTTCGGGCGGCGGCTACCGAATATCTCCCGCAGCCGTTCCGGCAGCAGGGAGGCGAGTTCCGCTCCCCACCAGCGGAAGAACCGTCTTATTTCCCGGTCCAGCACAGAGTCGAGTTTCGCCATGAACGCCGGTCAGGGTTGCTGGGGTTGATCCGCGCCGGGCAGTTCGGCGTAGGCGGAGCGCAGCTGCTTCCAGCTGAGGAAGGTGTAGGGGGAATGCCCCGACGCCTGGCGCTTGGCCACGGCCCGGACGCCGGTGAATTGGCCTTCCTCGGTCAGGGACTCGGCGTAAATGGTGTAGGCGGCGTCGCCGCCGCCGGTCAGCCGCAGCCCGCCGGGCGGGAATTGGATCGGAAACGGCACCGGGACACCCGGCAGTGCGGCCTGGCGCTGTTCCAGATAGGATCGCGCCATCGCCTCGTCTACCCCCGGCAGCATCAGCAAGGCTTCCAGCGAAGCCTTGGTGGGGTTGATCCCGTTCTGTCCGCTGTAGATCGTGAGTACCGGCTCGAGCCGCTTGTAGATCGCCGGCGTCATGCCCAGCACCATCTGCAATTCCTCCAAGGCCTGAAAATTGGTGTTGCGCGGGACATGTCCCTTGTCCGCCTGGCGATACTCCGCCTCTTCCGCGCCGTTGAGGTGGACCAGGTCGTCCGGGTCGCGCCAGTCCAGTATAGCCGCGGTCAGGGCATCGACACGGTCCTGCTGGTCGCCGATCACCTTTGCCAGCAGCTCCCGCAGGGTCGGTTCCTGGGCGGCGTTGAGGTCGAATTTTCCGGCTTCGTCGAAGATGCGGATGCGCAGACGCCCTCCGGGCAGGTTCGGGGTATATAAGGTGCCGTCGCTGCGCCAGCGCCGATGTGGGTCCGGCAGGCTCAGCATCATCAGGGCATAGTGTACGCCAGCGTCGGTAAGGGCCAAACCCTTGGCGCGGTCCTCGTTGTAGCGCACCAGGCGGCTGTCCCGCTGCAGCGACTGGGAAAAGCTGGCGGCCATGATCATCAGCAGCACCAGCGCCCACAGCACGGTCACCAGGGCGAAGCCGCGCCGCCACCGCCGAACCGGAATCGCCACCCGCAATGGCTTCATCGCACCGCATCCACCCGTGGCTCGATGCTGATGGGCGGCCACGGCGCTTCCCCCTCGGGGACGATTTCGATCCGGATCACGGTCGGCATGGCACGAACCACGCTGCCATCGCCCGGTTCCTGCGGCGGCCATTCGGTACGCGCCTGCGACTCCAAACGACCGTCGCGGTCGCTGCCGAAATAGCTGAAACGGACGGTCTCCACGTTTTCCACGATGGCGACGTCGTCGATCGGTTCCGGCTCCGGTGCGTCGGCCTTCAGCAGTGGCAACGGCCGGATGGTGGCGCGCAGATCGCGGTGCTCGTCGGCGGAGACGTACAGCTGGAACTGGTAGATGCCACCGCGCGCCTGGGCCGGGATGGTTCCCACGAACAGCAGCTTTTCGGCATCGCCCCGAAACAGCGCGCGCGGCCGGCTGCCGGCCAGTTTGACGCTGGGCGGTTCCATGACCGGCACGGCGCCGCCGACGTAGCTGCGCAGGAAACTGGTGACCACCAGCATGCGGTTGACCTGTTCGGCCTTGCCTTCGCCCTTCTCCCAGGTGCCCGCCGCCACCCGGAAGGCGCTCAGCAGCAGGCCCATCATCACCGCCAGCAGCACCGCGGCGATCAGCACCTCGAGCAGGGTGAATCCGGCTTGTCGGCGGGGATCCGGCCGCGCCAGGGGAGAAGGCATCGGTTGGCCCATGGGCTCAGCCGGGAGGGATGTCGCCGCCCATGGGCAGCGGCGCCCCGCCCCCGCGGCGGGCGTTCTTCGAGCGTACCCGCAAGGTGCTCAGGCTGAAGTTCTGCGGCACGTCGCCGTCACCCCATTCGAGGGTCATTTCCACCCAGAAGGGCTCCACCTGCAGGTTTTCCTGTCCACCCTCCAGCTCCGGCTGGAACGGTTCCACCCGCATGGTCCAGCGGAACTGCTCGTCGACCTCGCCGCTGCTTTCCCCCGGCGCCAGGTCGCATTCGGCACAGGCCTTTTCCACCAGCAGGGACTCCGCCAGGGTCACGGCCCGGGCATGCTCCTCCGCCTTGCCGCTCATTTGTGCGCCACCGCCGAAAATGCGCAGCAGGACCCCGACGGAGAGGGCCAGTATGGTGAAAGCGACCAGCGTCTCCAGCAGGGAAAAGCCCCCGTGCCGGAGGCTCGGCCAGTTCCCCCTTTGGCATTGGGCGGCGGCCGGCGGCGCTGCCTCAGGTTTCGGCATCGGACTGTTCCCGGACGGCGATGACTCCCGTCAGCCAGTTGACGTCGACCACCAGCTTGCGTTCCCCCGCGCTCAGGCTGACGCGGCCGCCGGTGGCGGAGCCGTCCGGGTAGAAGCGGATGTAGCCGCTCTGGGTTTCGGCGGACAGTTCCTGTTCGGCGGTGAATAGATCCAGCTTCACTCCGGACGGAAGCGAGTAGGCTTTCTTGCGGTCGCTGAGGGTGTAGGAATGCTTGCCGAGGTCCAGAAAGAACGTTTGCTCGCGGCCGCTGGCGAGGGCGGTGCCGCGCGCGTGGCGCAGTCCGGATGCCACGTCCTGGGCAGCGGAACGCAGTTGCATGCTGGCGATGGCGGGCTGGAAGGCGGGTACCGCGACCCCGGTGATGAGGGCGGCGACCACCAGCACCACCATCATCTCCAGCAGGGTGAAGCCCGCCGTCGGGGACGCCGCAGGGACGGCGCGCCGGTGCATCATGAGTCTTCGGTGTGGCGGCTCGAACTCAGTCCCAACTGACCACGTCGGAATCCTCGCCGTCGCCGCCGTCGCTGTTGTCGGAGCCCAGGGTGAAGACGTCGAACTTGCCGTGCTGGCCCGGTGCCACGTAGTGGTAGGGGTTGTTCCAGGGGTCCTGCGGGACCTTTTTCTTGCGCAGGTAGGGCCCGTTCCAGTTGCGGCCGGTGCCGGGTGCCTCGATCAGCGCCTGCAGGCCCTCGTCGGTGGTGGGATAGCGGCCCACGTCGAGGCGGTACATGTCCAGGGCCGACGCCAGTTCCTCGATCTGCAGCCGCGCCGCCTTGGTCTTGGACTCGCCCAGATGCTTCATCACCTGGGGCCCCACCAGGCCCGCCAACAGGCCGATGATGGCGAGCACCACCAGCAGTTCGATGAGGGTGAAGCCGCGGGTATTCCGGTTGATTCGTTGTGGATGTGGCATGGGATTGATGACCGTTGGGCGGAAATTCCTGGGAAGATAGTCGACGGAAATTAAAGGAAGATTAACTCCGGCGGGGGATTATTGCCCGCGGGGCGTCAGAACGCCAGATCGTTGACGCTGAGGATGGCCATCAGGATGGAGATGATGATGCCTGCGATCATGATGCCCAGGCCCACGATGAGGATCGGTTCCAGCAGCGCCAGCAGGCGCTGGACGGCGTTGCGGATTTCCTTGTCGTAGGTGGCGGCGACCCGGTCCAGCATCTCGTCCAGCTTGCCGGATTCCTCGCCCAGCTTGATCATCTGCAGCGCCAGGGTCGGGAAGATCTCCGCCTCCACCAGCGGCGACGACAGTCCGCCGCCTTGCTTGAGGCTGTTGATGGCGAGGTCGATCTTCTCGGCGACCACCTTGTTGCCCAGGGTCTCCTTGACGATGCCCATGGCGGTGAGGAGGGAGACGCCGTTGGTCAGCAGGGTCGCCAGGGTGCGGCTGAAATTGGCCACTTCGATCTTGATCAGCAGATCGCCCACCGCCGGAATCTTGAGAAAGCGGCGGTCCCAGACGTAGCGGCGGTCGGGATCGGTCATCTGGGCGCGGAAGAAACTGCCGATGGCCACCACCACCAGCGGCAGCGCCCACCAGTAGTCGCGCAGGCCCGTTGCGATTCCCACCACGATCTGGGTGGGGACCGGCAATTCCTTGCCGGCGCTCTCGAACATCTCGGTGAACTGCGGCACCACGAAGGTCAGCAGCAGCAGCAGGGAGGCGATCGACATGGTGACCAGGATGGCGGGGTAGATCATGGCGGTCATGACGGTGTCGCGCAGTTCCTTGGAGCGCTCCAGGTAATGGGATAGCCGTTCCAGCACCAGCTCCAGTGCGCCGCCGGCCTCCCCGGCGCGGATCAGGTTGAGGTAGAAGCGGGAAAACACGCCGGACTGCTGTTCCATGGCATCGGACAGCTGGGCGCCGCCCTTGACCGCTTCCAGGATGCGGCCGATGAGGGCGTTGAGATTGGGCTGCTGGGCGGTGAGGTCGAGCAGGGTGTTCAAGGCCCGGTCCAGGGGCAGACCCGCCTGCAGCAAGGTCAGCAGTTCGTGGGTGAACAGCCCGATGTCCTTCTGCGAGATGGCTCCCTTGATCCGTCCCAGGCGCAGCCAGGCGAACGGTTTGGACGCCGCCGGGGCGATGCGGATGGGCAGCATTCCCTCGTTCTGCAGTGCCTGCAGCAGGGAGGCTTCATCGGCTGCTTCACGCTCCGCCTCGATGGTTTCGCCGTCGCGGCTGACGGCCTTGTAGAAATACAGAGGCATGATCAGGCGTCCGAAGTCACCCGCATGACCTCCTCGATGGTGGTCAGTCCTTCCAGCGCCTTGCGCAGGCCGTCGTCATACATGGTGAACATGCCGCCCTTGATGGCTTCCTCTTCGATCTGGCGGGCCGTGGCGTGGGTCATCACCAGGCGGCGGATCTCATCGGTCATCACCAGGAATTCCTGGATCGAAAGCCGGCCCCGGTAGCCCAGGCCGTCGCACTGTGCGCAGCCCTGCGGCTTGTACAGCAGGACTTCGCCGGACTGCCTGAAGCGGCGCAGGCGCAGCTCGGAAACCACCTCCGGCAGGGCCGGGTAGGTCTGCTTGCAATGGGGGCACAGGCGCCGCACCAGGCGCTGGGCGAGGATGCCGTTGACGGTGGAGGTGAGCAGATAGTCCTCCAGCCCCATGTCCAGCAGGCGGGTGATCCCGCCGGCGGCATCGTTGGTGTGGAGGGTGGACAGTACCAGATGGCCGGTGAGGGCCGACTGCACGGCGATGCGGGCGGTTTCCAGGTCGCGCATCTCACCGATCATGATGACGTCCGGGTCCTGCCGCACGATGGAGCGTAGGGCGCTGGCGAAGGTCAGGCCGATCTGCGCCTTGGTCTGGATCTGGTTGACGCCTTCCAGCTGGTATTCCACCGGATCCTCGACGGTGATGATCTTGCGTTCCGGCGTGTTGATCTTGTGCAGGGCGGTGTAGAGGGTGGTGCTCTTGCCGCTGCCGGTGGGGCCGGTGATGAGGATGATGCCGTGGGGCAGTTCGAGCACGTCGAGAAACCGCCGCAGCGCCTCGCCCTCGAAGCCGAGGGAGGCGAAGTCGAACTTGATGCTCTCCTTGTGCAGCAGGCGGATGACCACGCTCTCGCCGTACATGGTGGGCACCGTGGAGACGCGCAGGTCCAGCTCCTTGCCCTGTACCTGCAGCTTGATGCGGCCGTCCTGGGGCAGGCGGCGCTCGGCGATGTTGAGCTTGGCCATGATCTTGATGCGCGAGATCACCGCGGCGGTGGAGCGCACCGGAGGCGCCTCCACCTCCTTCAGCACGCCGTCCACCCGGAAGCGCACCTTCAGCTGCTGCTCGAACGGTTCGACGTGGATGTCGGAGGCACGGGATTCCACCGCACGCTGCATGATCAGGTTGACCATGCGGATCACCGGCGCCTCGCTGGCCAAGTCCTTGAGGTGTTCCACGTCGGCCTCATCGATCTCCTCGTCGCCGCTCCCCAGATTGTCGACAAGCTGGCCCATCAGGGACTTGCCGGAACCCAGCTGCTGCTCGATGGCCCGGTCGATTTCCGAAGGCAGACCGACCTTGGGCCGCACCGGCTTGCCGCAAGCCAGTCCCATGGCGGCCAGGGCATAGCGGTCGAAGGGATCTGCCACGGCCACCTCGTAGGCATCGTCGGTGCTGCTCAGGCCCACCACGTGCTTCTCTTTGAGGAAGCGCGTCGCCAGGCTGTCCGGCAGTGGCGAGCTCTCGGGGTAGTCGGCCGCCGCCACCAGCGGCAGCCCGCTGATCTCGCAGAGCGCCTCGGCGACGTCCCGCTCCGATACCACCCCCAGCTTGATCAGCAGCGCCGGTAGCGGCTGGTCGTCGGTCTGCGCCGCCAGGCGCCGGGTGCGGTTGATCTCGGCGTCGCGGGCCTTGCCCTTGCGCACCAGGGCATCGGCGAATTGGGTATAGGGGTCGGTGGCGCCGGTGGCAACGGGCTCGGTCGCGACGGGTTCGGGCAGCAGGGGAGCGATGGTCGCCAAGGGACTGATCCTGGTAGGGCCGGGGTGATGACGGGTTGGACGGGCGAGGGTGCCGGGATAAGTTTAAGCCAGTCTGAAGACCATGGTTTGCGGTCAGCGCCGCAACCACCAACTGACCAGGCTTAGTATAAGGCTGATCACGATCATGGACGTGACCGGGATGAACAGGAATCCGTTTTCGTCGCCGCTGCGCAAGTCCCCCGGCAGCCGGCCAAACCAGGAGAAGGCGCGGGGAAAGAACTGGACGGTCAGGCCGAGGGCGAGCAGACCCAGTCCGCTCCAGATCAGAATCTTGCCGAGGGGCATGCCATCAAACTCCAAAATTCTGTTTGTCGAACTTCGAGACATGCTCCTGCTGAGCGCGTTTCTTCTCGGTCCCCTGCAGCTGCGCTGAGCACCGCAGCTTCCAGCAGGACCGGCCCGTAGGTGTGCGGCAGGGATACCGCGCGTTGGCAGAGGACGATGGATCGCCCTTCTGCCAACCCCTGCTGAAAGCGAGGAGCGCAAGGGCTTTCGCGGCTGGGGGTGGCCTTTCTTTGGGATACTTTTCTTTGGCCACACACAGAAACGTATCTCGGCCGTGGGTCCGACAAACCGGCACGATAGCCGGTTTGCACGCCGGAGGCGTCGCGCAGGGATTCGGTACAGGACGTACCGAATGAAAACCCACATTCAAATTGGCTATCGCGCAGCGATTCAAAGCCTGATCGGTCAAGACGCTATGGGTAAGAGCCATCTGGCAAAGTAGAACTAACACGCTGGCGCCAGCCGATGAGGCTGGACAGATACATCAGCAGTGCCGCCAGTGCCAGCAGCGGGCGCGCATCGGTGTCGACCCGGCGGGGGACGGCGAGTTCCGGCCGCTGCAGCGCCCGGCTCAGGGCGACGGGGTCGGTCAGCCGGTGGTAGCCGAGGCCGGTTGCCGCCGCCAGCGTCGCCAGA
>Ga0233425_10011362_pt1 | contig 10419 bp, 9 predicted proteins | sample Watercolumn_Towu_2_FD_181712 | JGI IMG/M metagenome (GOLD analysis project Ga0233425, IMG submission 181712) | Freshwater microbial communities from Lake Towuti, South Sulawesi, Indonesia - Watercolumn_Towuti2014_140_MG | ecosystem: Environmental > Aquatic > Freshwater > Lake | place: Indonesia... | reverse complement strand
TATGCAATGGGACCAGCCTTATTGAAGGAATACCGCGCTCGCAATCCAGCCCAAACCGGCCCGGCTGTGGCACTTAAGCGAGCTTCAGTCAAAAAAAACTCTGCCAAATCCGAGTGACATTGGACTTGGAAGTCTGCGATACGATGAGGGCGGCCGTCGCGGCTTCTCGCCCGCACTTAGGCTTGCTGGCGCGAGGGATTCACCTAACCTTGCGGCGATGTTGCGACCCGCGGACTTGTTTGACCTGAGCCAGACCGAACACGCCGCCCTGTTCGACGGCTGCGACCGGGCATGGGACGCTCTCAAACGGCTCAAGGATTACCTAGCGTCCGCCTTGCGCCCGGGGCTGCACAACCGTTGCGAGGGGGTGGCGTTCATCGGGCCGCAGGTCTATATCGGCCCGGGGACGGTGGTCGAGGACGGCGCGATGATCAAAGGACCGGCGATCATCGGTCGCGACTGCGAGATCCGGCACAACGCCTATGTGCGCGAGCAGGTCATCATCGGCGACGGGTGCGTGGTGGGGAACGCGTGCGAACTGAAGATGGCCGTGTTGTTCAACGGCTGCCAAGTCCCGCACTTCAATTATGTGGGCGACTCGATCCTGGGCCACCAGGCGCACCTTGGCGCCGGCGTGAAGGTCTCGAACGTCAAACTGCTCCCAGGCCATGTCATGGTCGAGTTCGAGGGCGTGGTGCATGACACCGGCTTGCGCAAGTTCGGCGCGCTCGTGGGCGACGGCGCCGAGGTCGGCTGCAACGCGGTGCTCAATCCGGGCAGCATCCTGGGGCGCGGCGCACTGGTTTATCCCAATGTCAACTGGCGCGGCGTGCTGCCGGCGGGCATGGTCGCCAAGAACAAGGCCGCGCAGGAAATCGTGGCGCGCCGGGCCGGTTGAGGCCCGCTCGACCGCACCACGCGATCAGGGATCAGGTCGCCCCTGCCTCGAACAAGCCAGCCACACGCGTGATCAGCATCGCCGAGAATCAGCCCGCCGGCGGCTCCGACCTGGTGGCGCAGGTCAGCCAGTGGTTCTCGCCACACGGCGTCCTGGCCAAGGCAGCCAACTTCGAGTACCGCCCGCAGCAACAGCAGATGGCGGTGGCGGTGGGGCGGGCGCTGGCGTACGGAGAACACCTCGTGGTCGAGGCCGGGACCGGCGTGGGCAAGAGCCTGGCCTACCTGGTGCCGGCGATTCTCTTTGCCGTGGCCAACAAGAAGAAGGCCATCCTTTCCACTCACACCATCAACCTCCAGGAGCAACTGACGGAGAAGGACCTGCCGATGCTCGAGCGCGTCCTGCCTGTTCGTTTCAAGGCCGTCATGCTCAAGGGCCGCCAGAACTACGTCTGCACCCGCCGCCTGCTCAAGGCCCGGCAGCAGGCCGGCAGCCTGTTCACCACCCCCGAGCAGGCTGAACTCGAGCGCATCTTCGAATGGTCGAAAACCACCACCGACGGCAGTCTCTCGGATTTCGAGGACGAGCCCGACCCGAAGGTCTGGGCGCAGGTCTGCTCCGAACGTGGGCTTTGCTCCCCCAAACAATGCGGCCACACCTCGGATTTCGCGAAGGCCCACGGCGCGCCCTGCTTTTTCCAGCGCGTGCGCAGCGGCATCCTCTCGGCGGACGTGCTGGTGATGAATCACACGTTGTTCTTCATGCATCTGGGCGGGTTGGAGGAGGAAGTCGAGGGCGGGGTGCTGTTCAAGAACGATTTCGTGATCTTCGATGAAGCGCACACGATCGAGGAGGTGGCCTCGAGGCACATCGGCCTGACCGTCTCGAGCGGCCAGGTGCGCTTTGCCCTCCAGCGCCTCTGGAACCCGCGCACGGAGAAGGGCCTGCTGACGACGCTGCGCCAGGGCCGACGCGTCGAGCACGTCGCCGAGGCCCACAAACTCAGCGACCGGTTCTTCGCGGCGGTCGAAGAGCGCTGCGACGAACTGGCCGCCGCCAGCCGCGCCGAAACCGGGGAAACCGGCGAGGGCCGCGCCTCGGGCGGCCGGCGCGCGTGGACCGAGCTGCGCATCCGCCAGCCCGACCTGGTGCCCGATACCCTCACCCTCCCGCTGCAACGGGTGGTCAGCGGCGTGCGCGAGTTGGTCGAACTGGCGGATGACAAAGATACCGCGAGCGAGTTGAACGAATGCAACCGCCGCCTGGCCGAGTTGCGCGAGGCGCTGGGGATCTTCCTCGGCCAGAGCCAGGAGAGACACGTCTATTGGGTCGAGCGCGCCGGCAAGACGCAGAAGAACCTCTCGCTCCACGCCGCCCCCATCGAGGTGGGCGAGTTCCTGCGCCGGCGCCTCTTTGCGAGCGAAACCTCGGTCGTGCTCACCAGCGCCACCTTGTCGATGGACACCAAGAAGCTCGGGGTGCCGGCCAAACCGGTGCGCGGCGCCAAGGACGGACTGAACTACTTTGCCGGGCGGGTCGGCGCCGACAACGCCGTGCTCCTCCAGGTGGGCTCGCCCTTCGATTACGCGCGCCAGATGCGCCTGTTCGTCGTGGGCAAAATGCCGGACCCTCGCGACGAGGGCTACCGCGACGCGCTGGTGCGCTGGATCGAGCACTTCATCCGCAAGACCCACGGCAAGGCCTTCGTGCTTTTCACCAACGCCCGGCTCATGAAAGAACTGGGCGAGGAAATGGAGCCGTTCTTCGAGAAGCTCGGCATCAAGTGCTTCGTCCAGGGCACTGGTCTGCCGCGCTCGCGCATGCTCGAGAAATTCAAAGCCGACGTCGATTCCGTCCTGTTCGGCACCGCGAGTTTCTGGCAGGGGGTCGATGTGCCTGGGGAGGCCCTTTCGAACGTCATCATCACGCGGCTGCCGTTCGCGGTGCCCGATCATCCGCTGATCGAGGCGCGGCTCGAGCGCATCGAGGCCGCGGGCGGCAATTCGTTCATGGATTTCTCGCTGCCCGAGGCCATTCTGAGATTTCGCCAGGGCGTCGGCCGCCTCATCCGCACCAAGACCGACACCGGCATCGTGGTGGTGCTGGATAACCGCGTGCTCACCAAGCGTTACGGCAAGGCCTTCCTGGACGCCGCCCCGGAGTGCCCGGTCGAGATCGTCTGAAGGCGGCCGCTCGATACCGCGCGCCTCGCGGGCGAATAATCGAATCGCCAATCCCAGCCGCGCCGCGCTATGCTGGGTCTCGTGGAACGTTTGGGTCTATTCGGCGGCTCGTTCAACCCGGTGCACCTCGGGCATTTGCTCGTGGCGCAAGCGGCGCGGGAAGAACTGCAATTGACGCGGCTGTTTTTCATCCCGGCGGCGCAATCGCCGTTCAAGCCGGAGCTCGAGCCGGCCGCCGCCCCCGAACGCCTGCGCCTGCTGCGCCTGGCCTTGGCCGGTCAGGCGGATTGCGAGATCGACCAACAGGAGCTCGAGCGGGGCGGGGTCTCCTACACGATCGAGACGCTGCGCGCTTATCGCCGGCGTTTTCCCGCAGCGGCCCTCTTCTATCTTATCGGCGCCGATCATGTGGCGCAGTTGCCCAAATGGCGCGAGGCAGCCGAGTTGGCCCGGCTGGCCGAATTCGTCGTCATCCCGCGTCCCGGTGAGCCGCCGGCCGTGCCGGTCGAACCGTTTCGGAGCCGCCAACTGGCGGGATTTCCCCTGGGGGTGTCGTCGTCGCAAATCCGCGATCGGATTCGCGCCGGCCTGCCCCTCGAGGGCCTGATGCCACCGGCGGTGCTCGAGGCCATCCGCAACAATCGGCTTTATCTTTGATCGGCTCTGATCTATGCTGATTCTGATGGATTCAAGAAAACTGGCCCTCCGCTGCCGTGAACTGGCCGAGGAGAAGAAAGCGGAGAACATCGTCATCCTCGATGTCCGCAAGGTGTCGTCCGTGACCGATTACTTCGTGATCGCGACCGGCACCAGCGAGCCGCACCTGCGCGCGATTGTCGATGAGGTGTCGGACAAGCTGCGCGAGCAGAACCGCCTGCACCCGCGGGCCACGGACGGCGCGATCCGCACCAACTGGGTCGTGTTGGATTACTTCGACGTGCTCGTGCACGTCATGCGCGCCGACGTGCGCGAGCACTACGACCTCGAGAGCCTCTGGGGCGACGCGCCGCGCGTGCGCCAGCGCAAGCCGCGGGCCGCACGACCCAGGCTGGCCTGAACCAACCGCGCGGCTCAGGATTCCGGCGCCGGGGGCGGAGGCGGAAGCGGCTCCGCGGAGGGCGGAGAGGGGGGGAGTTCGGCGACGGCTTGGATCATCGTCCCCAGCACCCGGTGGAACTCCGGCAGCCCGGTGGCGGGAACGATGATGTTGTCGCGCCGCCCGCCGACGTCCTCCGTGATGCGCAGGAACGGCCCCCGGGGGTTCTCGCGGAGCGTGAAGACGAAGGTCTTCCGCTCGATTTGGATGCTCTCGGTCTTCAGCGTTTTCTCATCCACGTGGGGCTTGTGGCCGGACGGGGCATGGTACCGCTGCCCGGAAAAGGAGCGACGTTCGTTCGATATCATAATAGCCGGCAGCGCCCAGAGAGCGCCGCTGTTACCGAATTAACCCCTGTTCTTCGGCAGCGCGCGTCTCTTGTCAACTCTTAAATTTGTCGAAGCTGGCGAAGCGCGGCCCTCCCGCCGGGCGGGTCAGGCGCCAGAAATAGAAGAGCAGACCGGCCAGACCGGCCAGGTCAGCCGCGCGGGCCGCCCCATGCCAGGCCTTGAACGCCGCCCCGGCCTCCGCCCGTCGCGCCGGGCTCGCGCGCGTCGAGTACCGAACTTGCTGCAAGGCGTGCAGTTTCGGCTCGAGCCAGTAGCCCCCCGCCAGGGCCAGACCGAACAGGACCATCACCACCAACAGCGTGAACTTCTCGACCGGCCGACCGGAGTGGAAGTATTCGAGGATCAGGTGCGCGAGGGCAATGCCTCCGCACCACTGCTGCAGCGTGAAATAGCGCCCGATGACCACCTCGGCGGCGCGTCCGGCAAACGGACGCGGCAGGAAGCTGAGCATCTCCGCCGAGAAGAAGGCCGGCCCCACCGCCACCGTGAAGAAGACCGCCGCGCCGAGCCACACGGCCGCATTCAACAGGCCGATGAATCGCAGGAAGCCATGCACCCCGCGACCCTAGCGCGATACCCGTCGGCCTGCCAAGCCCCCAATCGCGTCCGGTCCATCCACAGATTTCGCAGATGGACACAGATCATGGGGTCCGCCGTTGAAATCTGTGTTCATCCGCGTCATCTGCGGATCATTCGGGTTCCTCTGCGCCATCCGCGGATCATTTAAGCGCCGGTCTGCGCCGCGCTCGCCTGGCTCACCAACTGTTCGAGCGTGACGGTCTCCGCGGTGGCTTGCTCCGCCTTCCCAATCCGCTCGAAGGCATCCCGCACCGGCGCCCGCACCGCGTCTTCGCGCGTCGCCAAAGAAAGCCCTTGGCCCGTGCGCAGGGCCTGCATGATATCCTGCGCCGTGATCTGCCGGAGCGGTCGCGCGGGCACGTAAGCGGCCTCGCCTTCGACCACCTCGGCCAGGAGCCGCTGCTCGACCAGCGCCGCCAGGAGCTGGCCGGCCAGCCGGCTCGGCACCGCCACCGTCTCCGCCAGTTGGCTCAGGGTCGGCGGGCGTTGCCCGTGATGGAACCGCAGCCCGGCTTCGGTCATCAACCGCAGGGCCACGAACTCGCGGCTCCGCTGATGCACACCCTCGGCCTGCTTCTCCTGCAAGTAGGTGCGCCGGTTCTGGAACGCATAGGCCACCTGGGCGCCGAACAACATGATCATCCAGGAGAAATAGAGCCCCACCATGAACACCGGCACCATGCCGAGACTGCCGTAAATCTTGCTGTTGGTGACGACCCGGGAGACGTAGAGGACGTTGATCATGTTGTTGATCTGCCAGAGGCTCCCGCCGACGATCCCGCCCACGAGGGCCGCCCGCCAATGCACCTTGGTATTGGGCATGAGCTGGTAGAACGCCATGAAGGCCAGGCTCAGAATGACAAACGGCAGGAATCGGAACAGAAACGAGAGCAACCGGCCCACCCCCAGTGGCAGGCCCGCGAGCAAGTCCCGCGTGCCGTGGAAATGCGGCCCGCTGGTCAGCCCCAACACCAGCGCCAGCAGCACCGGTCCCAGCGTGATCGCCGCCCAATAATGAACCACGCGCGCGAACCACGTCCGCCCGCGCGTCACGCCCCAGATATCGTTGAACGTCGTCTCGATGCGGCTCAACATCGTGATCGCCACGAACACCAACGCCACCATCCCCGTGACTCCGAGCGTCCCACTGCGCACGTTGCCGATGAACTCATTGATGTTCCGCGCGATGTCCTTGCGCGTCTTGAGGTACTTGGCATCGACGGGCGCTCCCGCCGCGTCACCGGGCTTCGCGTCGTTTGGTTCGTCCGCCGCGACCGGCGCGGCCTGCGGCGTGAAGCTCGCCACCATTTTCTCGATGAACTCCTCGATCGGCTTTTCCCCCTGCTGCTTGAGCAAGCTGCTGGACACACTGATCACGACCGCCAGCATGGGCACCATGGCCAGCAGGCTGGCATACGCCAGCGCCGAGGCGCGCACCGGGCAGCGGTTGCGCACAAAGCTCCGCGCCACCAGCACCCAAAAGTGTACGAACTTCTGAAGTCCCGTCAGGTGCCGCTCCTCCTGGCGGGCCAGGGCCGCCTCGTCCAGGGCGCCCTGGGCCTCAGCCTGGAGCTTCTTGAGCTTGTCCACCGTATTGTTGACCATAGCGTCCGAAAGGGTAGCAGGCCGCCGGGTCAATTCAAGGCTGGCGTGTCTGAAGGCAGAAGGCAGAAGGCAGAAGAGTACCAACCGCGAATCAGCGCGAATAGGGCGGTCGCTGGCGTGCGCACGCGGGGAGAATTTTTCCGCAAAATATCGAATAATACCGCAAAATATCGAATAATATCTAATAATATCGAATAATAGCGCATATTTGGGGTACTTACGTAAGGCCGAAGGCGGGAGGGGAGAGCGGAGGTCTCACACGAAGCCACGAAGTCCACGAAGGAAGGGGAGGATGGACAAGGAAGAAGGCTTCCGCCGCCGCTGAAGCTAAGGCGGACAGGTCCGCCGCCGCTGAAGCTATGGCAGACAGGCGATGGCGCGGATGAAGGGGAGAGCGGAGGTCTCACACGAAGCCACGAAGTCCACGAAGGAAGGGGAGGATGGACAAGGAAGAAGGCTTCCGCCGCCGCTGAAGCTATGGCGGACAGGTCCGCCGCCGCTGAAGCTATGGCGGACAGGGAAGGCGGGCGTTCCGAGGTCATGCGGTCGTCCTTCCTTTCGGTGGCGCCCCGTGTAGGTTGGTCGCCGCGGCGAGGGGCACACCGCGCCGCGACGGGCGGGCGCTTCGCATCGTCGAGGCGGCCGCCGCCCGCAGCGCGGCCTGCGAATGCGAACTTCGCCCAGGACCGGACCGGCGATCAATGACTCCGTTGACTCCGTTGACTCTATTGGGGTTTTTTTCACCGAGAGGGCCAGCCGGGGGGTCCGCAGATTGGCGCTCCGCCGCCGCTGAAGCTATGGCGGACGGGAGATTGGCGCAGATGACCGCAGCCACAAAGGAACGCAGAGAACATAAAAGGGGGAGCCGGACGGGGTCCGCAGATTGACGCAGATTGGCGCACATTGGCGGAGATGAACGCAGCCGCAAAGGAACGCAAAGAACACAAAACAGGGGATGTGTGGAGGCGGCGGGAAGGGCGGAACTGCGAATCCCGCAGTGGCGGGACGAATGGACGCGAATCCGGGGGTGGCGGGAGCAAGTGGCCACGAGGGAACGCAAGGAGCACAAAGGGGGAAGGCCGGACCGGGGGTCCGCAGATTGACGCAGATTGGTGCAGAAGGGCAAGCGGCGTTGGCGCGCCGGGCGCCTGGGTCGCAGATTTGAGTTGGCTTGCCTGGAGCTTGGTTGAAGACTGGCGGCGGAGTCTGGCATGAGGCACTGGCTGAGATTTGTTTGGCTCTGGCTGGCGACGTCGGCTTTTGCCCACGCGCCGGCCCCGAGGTGCTATGTTCCCACAATCCATGGCGGCGTGCGGGGCTACGCGTATGACGTGAAGGAGCATCTAGCGAGCGTGACAGGGGCGGGGAACATGACGAGCCGGACGTTCGGCAACGGCACGTCGCAGACCCTGAGTTGGGATGGGTTGGGCAGGTTGGTGAGTGTGATCCAGCGTGACAGCGCGAATAACGGGTACAACTGGACGGCGACCTATGACGCGCTGGGTCGGCGGCTGCGCACGACCCATACGCCCGTGGCGGCCAACGTGGCGTACCCGCTCCAGACCCTGACGATTGGGTCGCTCTACGATCCCCAGGTGGAATTCCAGGAGCTGGCCGTGACACTCAACCCCGACCTGCGGTACGGGCCGGGCGCGCAGCGGACGTGGAAGGTGTTCGGTCCCGATGGCGACGGCCGGTATGGTGGGATGCGGGGGGTGGGCGGGTTGGAAGCCACCATTCGCGAGAGCGATGGTCAAAGCACCACGGTCATCAATGACGTGTTCGGGAACGTCGTGGGGACGGTCTCGGGCACCAACGGCCTTTGGAACCCGGCGCGGGTGAGCAGCTACGGCCCGGAACCTGGGTATCAAGCGCTCACGCTGTCGGCCAGTGTGCCGCTGGTCGAGACGTTGGTGTGGCGCACGCGGCGGATCGATCCGACGGGTTACTACTGGCTGGGAGCCCGGTATTACGATCCGGTGGGTGGGCGGATGCTGAGCCCGGACCCGCTGGGCCACGCCGCGAGCATGTCGCTCTACGACTTGTGCAACGGCGATCCGTTGAATCGGTTTGATGCGGATGGTCGCCTGGGTAAAGGCAACTATGTGGCGGTTGACATGGAGAATGGATACATCCAGTCCTTTAGCGCCTACGATGTCGCCTACCTTGGTCTGGAAGCTGCGCTTAGGGGGGAAACGGTTGACCAAGGCTATGCTCGTTACCTGGCACCGATGACGGATCGGCCGATAGACTCCCTCGACGGCCAAAGTTTCAGAATGATCTTCGGAGATGGGGCAAGCGGCGCTGCGGAGGCCGCCATGATGCTCGACACGGGCCCGTTGGGTTTGCTGGCTGAGGTCGCCGACGCGTCCGGGGCTGCTGGCGCCGCGAGCGTCACCGGGACCACCAGCGAGAAGGCCTTCGCCTATGGACGGTTAGCACTCGATCTGGTCACAGGGGCTCTCGGGGCGGTGCCCGGGATTGCCGGGGGACCGAAGGTCCCGGAGGCTGCGGCCTCAGGGGGTGGGGTGTGGTCGTTAGGGCCAGGGCCGCGAGGGTTGGCAATCGAAGCTCAGTTGGGCGGCAATCTCCCGGCAAGTTTCCGCGTCATAGACCGATTTGAAAACGGGGTCGCGACCAGTATCAAGTCCATTGACCTGAACGCGGCGACTTACCAGAACGCTCAAGCACTCGGTAGCCGATTGAACAGCTATGTTGATCGCCTCGCGGGATTCAATGGAGCAAGCCGGGCTGGCCAAGTCATTGACGCTTCTCAGATAGCTGCTCGCCAGTTACAGTTGGCGATACCTCCCGGCAGCGCATCAGCCGCGCAGCAAGCGGTAATCAACGCGGCGGCGACGCGTGCCCAAGGCATGGGTGTCAACTTCATCGTCACTCCGTTCCCTTGAATCGTTATGTTGTGGCAACTCTACTTGCGGAAGGGCACCGCTTACGTGCCGACAGTCGCCCAGACCGAGGCGGGCTTCTACATGGACATTGAACCGGTTGCCGTAGTTCCCGTGACCGACTCCTGGGCTTTGGAGAACGCGGTCAAGGTGGCGATGGGCAAAGGTAACCCCATCGTTCCCACACCGACCCGGGCGGCTTTTCCAAAACCTGTCGTGCTGGTGTACGCAAAGGTGAACTCCTGGTCAGCTTTCGAAAAGGATGCGATGAATTGGACCATCGTTGAGAAGGCCGGCGGCTATGAGATTAAGCCGGGACGCAAACGGCCGGATGGAAAAGGCTGGGAGGCCGATTCCGACCGAGTTGAATCGCTCCCGCTCGGAACTACACACGACGAGATTGCGCGCCGAGTTGCAACTTTGCTCGCACAGGCAGTCGTCGATTGACCCCTCGGCCGTCCCGCACAAACGGTGTGAAGGAAACTAGTGGCGCTTCCGCCTTCGTCGGGGCTTCGGCGGGCAAGCAGGCCTCTGCCGGAAGAAGGTCGGCCGCTGCCGGTGGATCGGGACGTGTTGCCGCCGGTCCCCTCCCGCGTCCCCACCTGTCGGGAGACGCCCCGCCCTTCGCTGTGCAGTGCGGCACGTCCAGAGCCGGAGCGTGCTCTCTCGCGCCGGCGTAGTGCGCCAAAAGTAACTGTTACCCGTACCTGGGGGCGAGGGGCTTATCGTTGCGCCAAAAGTCCTGTTACCCGTCGTTGTCCGTGAATTCAAGCTTCGATCCCACGTGTAGCTGTTTGGGCCC
>Ga0233425_10011361_pt1 | contig 10420 bp, 12 predicted proteins | sample Watercolumn_Towu_2_FD_181712 | JGI IMG/M metagenome (GOLD analysis project Ga0233425, IMG submission 181712) | Freshwater microbial communities from Lake Towuti, South Sulawesi, Indonesia - Watercolumn_Towuti2014_140_MG | ecosystem: Environmental > Aquatic > Freshwater > Lake | place... | reverse complement strand
ATGAAACGCGTAAGAGTACGAGTGCCGGCTTCAACGGCAAACCTTGGACCGGGGTTCGACACACTCGGGATGGCGCTGAGCCTCTATAACGAGGTGGAACTGAGCGACGAGGGCGAGGGGCTCCAGCTTCAGGTTGAGGGTGAGGGGAAGGTCGAGTTGGAGCGGGCGGGTGAGCGCAACCTGTCGGTTCAAGCCGCGCAACAGACCCTACGGGATATAGGCTATCAGACCTCCGGACTGCGGGTACGGCAGATCAACCGGATCCCGCTCGGGCGCGGCTTGGGCAGCAGCGCCGCCGCCTGTCTCGCCGGAATCGCCGCCGCCGCCCGCCTGGCGGGGGTCCGACTCTCAACGGATGAGATCCTTGCCAAAGCTCTGCCGTTCGAGGGTCACCCCGACAACGTGACGTCGGCCTTAATGGGTGGTCTTACGGCGTCTGCTATCGTCGCAGGCCGCGTGGTGGCCGCCAACATCCCAGTGTCCGCTCATCTGAGGGCCGTGGCGGTCATCCCGGATCTCAAGCTGCCGACCAAGCGTGCGCGCGAGGTACTCCCCACGCAAGTGCCGTTTGCTGACGCCGTCTTCAACCTGACTCGCCTGGCCCTTTTGCTCGCCGGCCTCGCCACCGATCGCCCGGAACTGCTCGCGCCGGGGACTGAAGACCACCTTCACCAACCCTACCGGGCGGCGTTGCTCCCCGGGATGGAGGCGGTCCTGGAGGAGGGACGGCAAGCGGGCGCACTGGCGACCTGTCTGAGCGGCGCGGGCTCGTCGCTGCTGGCGCTGGTCAGCGAAGATGGCGAGCAGATCGGTCAACGGATGAGCGAGCGCTGGCAGCGCGAGTTCGGGGTCGTCAATCGCGCGCTTGTCCTCGATATCGACCGCCAGGGTCTCGTCTACCGTGAGTGAGGTATCGGAGTTTTCGTCCGAGGCAGGTACTCAGTCGTTTGCGGACTTCAAGCGTCTTGCTGGGCGCGAGATCTTTGAGATGAGTGGGAATTTCTCCGGATGCTTAATAGATTCAACGGCTAAATCCACATCGAGATCAGGCCAATACAGGTGGTGAGGATGCGGTCGCTCGACGTTCAGCACCTCCGCTACTGATGCGTCCTTGAACCAAGGGAACTCCTTGAACGAGACGAAGAGCTCCTCATCGGCTACCAGCAGCCAAAATCCGTGCTTCGATATATTCGTGACTTCAGCGTCCGAAGTGCTTTTGCCAAGCGTTGCGGATTTCATCGCCGTGCTCCTCGATGAGCGTTTGGGCCCTCCTGAGTTGTCGGGTGATCATACCACAATTCTGCGCCAGTTCGATCTTCGGTTCCAGCCAGAATTTCGCCTCCCCGCGTCCACAATGCACATGAACGTGCATTCGCGACTCTTCGCGAGAGAAGAAGTAGAAGCGGAATCCCTCGGCTCGGAATACTGTTGGGCTCAGGGTGTTCCCCGTAGATACTCAATATCGAACGACTGCTGGAAGGCAACCAAGCCGACTTAGAGTCACCCATGCGGCCTTGATAAACCGAGGAATATCGCTCCTACACCTCCGTGAGCTGGTTGCCCTGCTCGCGGTAGATGCGTTCGCGGTGGCATACGGAACACTGAAAAATATGGTATTTGCCTGCCGGAAGAGAATGTAGGCCGGGATCAAACTGGAACATGACGAGACCCGAGAGAAAGGATCGAGCGGCGCTAATTCGGCGCTTGCCCATGTAGTTCATCCGACGATGTCTTCTCGATTGTGTAGTGGGATCAGAAACGCCCGTATCCACTCCGCGGTCATCGCAGTTCCCATTCGTGCAATAGACTTCCAGCGATTCCGGGTTCATTGCTTCTGTTCCCATTTTCCCCTCACGACGAGGCCGGCTCTCCGAAGTCGGTGAATCCTGCCGATCACTGCTTGGCTTGAGGAAGCTCCACACCGAGGACCTTGACATCGAAGGTCAGGGTCTTGCCCGCCAAGGGGTGATTCGTATCAAGAACGATCGTCTTCTCCTTGATCTCCTTCACAAAGGCATGTCGGGTCTGCCCATTCTGCCCTTGGGCCACAAGATGGGCCCCGACTGTCTGTAGGTTCTCCGGAATGCGTTCTTTGGGAACCTCTACGAACGCCTCGGGCCTGATCGGTCCGTACGCCTCGTCGGATGGGACGACAACATGCTTGGTGTCGCCCACATGTAGACCCCCAAGGGCCTTTTCGAGTCCCGGGATGATCTGGCCCTGTCCATGGGTATAGATCAGGGGATCGCCCCCTTCATTGGTATCCAGGACGGTCCCCTTTTCATCGGTCAATCTGTACTCAAGCTGTACGGTAGAGTCATTCTGAATCCCGGCCTTCCCTGACTCGGACTTGGCCGGCACCGTGGCCTGGGGCTCCGCCATCGTCAGCCCTGCCGTCATGGTAAGGATCATGATCGAGCCCACCGAAAGTAATAGCACGTGCAGGATCTTCTTCATTCAGCTTCCTCCGTAGCTGTGACAAGGCCAACTCAACCCCTTAAACGCCTACGCGCGACTCGCTGCAGGCAACTGTGGAGCGGAGAGTATACGCTCCGCGAGCCTGCGGCGCAACCGAAAAGTCGACTTAGCCTTGACGAATGAATCGTTTGACGAATCGACTTTTTTGCGATACACTTCTGCCGGTTCATGAGGTGATTGACTCGCGCTGTTTCGATTTGACACTCCACATTCGTCGAAACGGCCCCAGCAGGTCCGCAGCCGGGTTGCCTTCGGCCTCCGACCGTTCTCGCACCTCCCCCATACCGGGTTTCGAGTGTAAGATCAGCGTTCCGCGTTGGTGCCGGGTCCTGTCGGTACGACGCGATCGATAAGCGCATTAAAGAGGCTTTATGGCACAGCAGCGTACCGATCTCAGAAATCTGGCCATCATCGCACATGTCGACCACGGCAAAACCACGCTGGTCGATGCCATGCTGAAGCAGAGCCGTGTCTTCAGGGATAACCAGGCGGTGGTGAAGCGAGTCATGGATTCGAACCCGCTGGAGCGGGAACGCGGCATCACCATTCTGGCCAAGAATACCGCCGTGACCTACGGCGGCGTCAAAATCAACATCGTGGACACGCCAGGACACGCCGACTTCGGGGGCGAAGTCGAGCGGGTTTTAAACATGGTGGACGGAGTGCTATTGCTGGTGGATGCCGTGGAGGGACCGATGCCGCAGACCCGGTTCGTCCTGCGTAAGGCCCTGGAACGCCAGCACAGGGTTGTCGTTGTCGTCAACAAGATCGACCGTGCCAATGCCAGAACTGACTACGTGGCCAATGCCACCTTCGATCTGTTTATCGATCTCGGCGCTACTGAAGAGCAGGCCGATTTCCCGATCGTCTACACGGACGCCCTCCGTGGACAGGCCGGCTATTCGCCGACCGCGCTGACCCCTGATCTGCAGCCGCTGTTCGATACCATTCTCAACTCTCTGCCTCCTCCCATGGTGGAGCCGGATAGTCCGACGCAAATGCTGGTCAACCTCCTGGCCTATGATGATTATAAGGGCAGGATCGCCATCGGCCGGCTGTACGCCGGCCGTCTGCGCCGAGCCCAGGAGGTTATCCGGATCGCGAAGGATGGCACGTTCCACCCCGACAAGGTCGCTCAGGTCTTTGTCCATCAGGGGTTGGACCGCATCGAAGTCGAGGAAGCATCGGCGGGTGAGATCGTGGCAGTAGCCGGCCTTGAGGAGATAGGAATCGGCGAGACAATTGCCGATAAGGACAATCCCCTGGCTCTTCCTCCGATTCTGGTCGACGAGCCGACGGTACAGATGACCTTCAGCGTCAATACCAGCCCCTTTGCGGGACGGGAAGGACGCTGGAGTTCAAGTCGCAGTCTCCGCGAGCGCCTGTTTAAGGAGTTGGAGCACAACGTCAGTCTCAGAGTCCATGATACCGACAGCCCCGACAGCTTCCTAGTGGCGGGACGGGGCGAGTTACATCTGGTCGTACTGATCGAGACGATGCGTCGCGAAGGGTTTGAACTGCAGGTCTCGAGGCCCGAGGTCATCTTTCAGTCCGATCCTGACACCGGAGAACGGTTGGAGCCGTTCGAACGGGTCAGCATCGAGGTCCCCGAGGAGCAGGCGGGGCTGGTGATGGAGATGCTGGGTGGACGGCGAGGACGGCTGATGGATATGCGAACCGGCGACCAGGGGCTCGTGCATTACGAGTTTACGGTCCCCACTCGAGGGTTGCTGGGATTTCGACAGGCGTTCCTGACGGCGACACGCGGGACTGGGCAGCTTCACAGCCTGTTTCACGGTTATGAACCGATGGTCGGCGAGATCCGCGGGCGCGACCGCGGGTCGTTGGTCGCCTGGGAGGCGGGGTTAGCCACGTCGTACGGCCTGGCCAATGCGGAGGGGAGCGGGATCCTGTTCATCGGACCGGGAACCGAGGTGTATGAAGGGATGGTCGTCGGCGAGGCGGCCAAGGAGCGGGATCTGGAGGTGAACGTCGCGAAGCGGAAGCACCTGACGAATATCCGATCCTCGACCTCCGATATTGCCGTACGCCTCACGCCACCGAGACAGATGAGCCTTGACAACTGCGTCGAATATCTGGCCGAAGACGAACTGCTGGAGGTCACGCCGAAGAGTCTACGGTTACGCAAGAAGGCGCTGGACCGCCACGAGCGGAAGCGGGTGCGGATCGCGAGGCAGTAACGCGCCGGTCCCACCCGGCGCGATCAATCCGTGTCGGGTGGCAGTTCTTCGGTGGGAGGCGTGCCCTCCCCCGGCTCCTCCTCCACCGCTTCTAATGTACCCTCTTTGCGCTCAAGCCTCTTGCGAAGCTTCTCCTCTTGCTTGGCCTTGCGTGCGACTTCCTTTCGCCGCTTCTCCCCTCGGTACGGTTGGAACTTTCCTGCCATCCGCCATTCTCCTTTCTGCAGTCGTCTCTTTCTCTTTTTCGCGGCACGGTTCACGCCGCGAGAACCACGCACAGCCTACGCCCTTGGGATAACACTGTCAAGGGGCATGAGTAGAGGCGGAAGGGGACGGCATGGCTCATGCCGGACAGGTCGACGCTGCGACAAACAGCCGTCAGGGGGTAGGCTGTCGGCTCATAGCGGAGAGCTTATGTCTTGCTCTTCTGGGGGCAGGCTCTCAATCCGTGTCAGATGGACCCTGGTGGGATAGGGCATCTCTATCCCTTCTTTTTCAAAGGCCGCCTTAATGCGCCTTCGAAACTCCCGGGCCACCTCCCATTGCCGCTGCGGCAGGGTCTTGACCAGCACTTTGATGATGACTTGGGATTCGCCGAACGACTCGATACCGAGAACCTCCGGTGGTTCCAGGATCAGTGGGCCCATCCGCTCATCTTTTGCCAACTCCTGTCCGGTCCGTTGCAGCACCTCGACAACCCAGTCAATATCCTCGTTGTAGGCGACACCGATGTCGAGGGATACCCGCGACCATTCCTTCGTCAGGTTCGAAACGACCTTGAGCTCGCTGTTTGGGATAAAATGCACCGCCCCGTTGCTGAAATCCCGCAGGATCGTTACCCGCAGGTTGAGTCGCTCCACCGAACCGCTGATCTCGCCAGTCTTGATGACGTCGCCTACCGCAAACTGCCCCTCAAGGATGATAAAGAAACCGGCGATAACATCTTTGATCAGGCTTTGGGCGCCGAAGCCCACGGCCAACCCCACCACACCCGCGCCGGCAATGACGGGCGTGATATCGAGCCCAAACTCCTGAAGACCCATCATCACCGCAATGATGACTATTACCGTCGTCCCGACGGTCTTGACGATGCCGGCGAGCGTCAGGGCGCGCTTTTCCCGCTCGCTGACTTGGCCGGCCCCTCCTTCAGTCACGGCCCGGACGACCCGACCCGAGATCAGCTTGAGGAGATAAACCAGCAGCAGGCTCCCCGCGACAATAATGCCCAAGCGGACGCCGCCGGTCCGCAGCCAATGGAGGAACTCGTCAAACGTCGTGGCGTTCATCACGTGACCGTCACCTGCGCCTGCCCCTCCCAGATTTCGCCCGGATCACCTCATCGAATTTGCCCAGAGGTTGATGGTTGTGCAGGATAAACAAAAAACGGAGCTGGTCCTGACTGATGCCAAGCGTCTGCCTGGAAGGTCGATCCATCATATTTCTAATGCTCCTTAGACAAGGGGCGGATGTGACCGATGAACGTCCTCATACCGGCTCCTAAGTCGTTGCAGGCCTGAGAATCAAGCCGCCTAGTGGAGGGATGGTGAGGAGCAGAGAGAAGGGCCGTCCATGATCCGGGACCGGCTCTGCCGCAACGCCGCCGCCATTTCCGAGATTGCTGCCACCGTAGATTGCAGCATCGGAATTCAACAACTCTACATAGTAGCCCCCGGTCGGCACACCGATACGATAGGCATATCGTGGTACGGGGGTGAAGTTACAAATGACGACCATAAAGTCGTCCGGATCCCGAGCCCGCCGCAGAAAAGAGACGATGCTGCCCTGCCAGTCATGGCAGTCGATCCACTCGAATCCGCGAGGGTCAAAATCGACCTCGTGCAAAGCCGGCTGACATCGGTACAGCCGGTTCAGATCCTGTACCAGCCTTTGCAATCCCTTGTGGTGAGGGCCTTCCGCGAGGAGATGCCAATCTAAGCCCTGGTCATGATCCCACTCGCGCCACTGGCCGAACTCGCCTCCCATGAACAGGAGTTTCTTCCCCGGTTGCCCATACATATAGACATAGAAGCAGCGCAGGTTGGCGAACTTCTGCCAGGTATCGCCCGACATCTTTCCAAGCAGTGAGCCTTTCCCATGCACCACCTCGTCATGGGACAGGGGCAGGATAAAGTTTTCGCTGAAGGCGTAGAGCAAACCGAAGGTCAGGTTGTTATGATCATAGCTTCTATGAATTGGGTCGAGCGCCATGTACCCGAGCATGTCATGCATCCACCCCATGTTCCACTTCAACCCAAAGCCAAGTCCGCCCATATAGGTCGGGCGCGAGACCTGGGGCCATGTCGTCGATTCCTCAGCAATGGTCATGACGCCGGGGTGGTGCTTGTAGACCAGCTCGTTGAAGCGCTTCAGGAAGGCGGCGGCCTCCAGATTCTCGTTGCCGCCATAGATGTTGGGAACCCACTCGCCGGGCTTGCGGGAGTAGTCCAGGTAGAGCATCGAGGCGACCGCATCTACGCGCAGACCATCCAGATGGTAGTGCTCAAGCCAGAAGAGCGCGTTGCCCAGCAGGAAGTTGTCTACTTCCTTTCGGCCGTAATTAAAGATGAGGGTGCCCCAATCACGATGCTCGCCCTTGCGGGGGTCTTCATGCTCATAGAGGTGGGTCCCGTCGAAGTACACTAACCCGTGCGGATCGCGGGGGAAATGGGAGGGAACCCAGTCAAGGATTACGCCGATCCCGCGCTGGTGCAGGTAATCGACAAAATACATGAAATCGGCGGGCGTTCCATATCGGCAGGTCGGCGCAAAGTAGCCGATGGTCTGATACCCCCACGAGCCGTAAAACGGATGCTCCGTGATCGGGAGCAGTTCCACGTGGGTATAGCCCACCTCGGTCACGTAATCGGCAAGCCGATGGGCCAGCTCCCGGTAGGTCAGCAACTCATCCGCCGCCTCATGCGACCGCATCCACGAGCCCAGATGCACCTCGTAGATCGCTACCGGTCGCTCAAGGACGTTCTGATGAGCGCGCGCCTCGATCCACGACGCATCTCCCCACTGATACGTATCGATGTCGAACACGCGCGAAGCGGTTCGCGGTGGTGGTTCAAAGGCAAAGGCGAACGGGTCGGCCTTGAGGGCCAGCGGCTCTTCCGATTTCGACTTGATCTCGAATTTGTACAGCGCGCCTTCCGTCAGCCCGGGGATAAAGAGATCCCATATGCCGTTTCCGGGATGGTTGCGCATCGGATGGCATCGGCCATCCCAGCGATTGAAGTCCCCGACAACGCTGACCCTTTTCGCATTGGGGGCCCAGACGGCGAAGCACACGCCGGGCACGCCGTCCTGCATCATCAGGTGGGCCCCGAACTTCTCGTAGTTCCTGAAATGGCTACCCTCGCCCATCAGGTACAGGTCATAGTCGCTCAACGTCGAGGGATAACGGTACGGGTCCTCGATCTCATATTGCCGTTCCCGCCGATCAACGATGCGCAGTCGATAGGGAAAGAGACCGTCCCGCGTCGGGATGACGACCTCGAAGAGACCATCCGGGTGCACCAGCGTCATGGGCCGGTCCCCGCTCACGCCGTCCGTATGAACGACCGTCGCCTCCAGGACATCCGGGAGGAAGGCGCGCACGACAACAGCACCCTCGGCTTCGCCTTTCACCTCATGCGGGCCCAGCACAGCGAACGGATCGCCGTGCTCGCCTCGGACGATCGCCTCGATCGCCTCAGCAGCAAGGATGGAAGGCATTCAGGACATCTCCGATGATCTGCAGATCATGGTTCCAAAGATAACACCATCTTCACCCTCATTTCAATCGCTGATCTTTCAGCGTGACAAGCGACTATCACAACGAGAAAAGGCGGCTCTCATTGCGAGTGCCGCCTCTTTCGACCAGTTCGTGTCGGCTCAGCCGCCGGCGGGGAGCTTCGTGATGGACTCAGCGAAGGCCTTCCAGTCACCAGCCTCATGATAATTAACAGGTGAGAAATCACTGAAGAAACTGCGTGTCGCTACCTCCACCATGTCACCAGGCTTAAGATTAGCCAGAGCCATTGTAGCCCGGTCCATGGCCGTGAAGGTCACCGGAAACCCCGAAACATTTATCGTCAGTTCCTGCCAGGAGGGGTTTATCGAGATCACCTCACCAGTGATCATATGTAGCGCAGACGCCGCGCCGGCAAAGGAAAGGACCAACAGCAGTGCACCAAGGGCGACCACCGCTTTTCGCCGCATGGATATTCACCTCCTCTAGCTTCAACCATAGGTCCAAGATAAGGTCACGTCAAGAGAAGGGCAAAGAAAGGATGCGCTTGCTGCCTGAATTGGAGCACGTGGATCATCCGATTTGCCTTCCTTCAGATCTCAGGCTGCGCGGTTCTTAAGGGAACTGATCCGGTCTCGGTAGACCTCGGTCATCCGGGCGCAACCGGGTTGATGCGGCCCTCGCTCACCCTTCGACCGAGAAGGACTCTCCGATCCCGCGGCGAAAGGGATCTGCGGACAGGCCGGGAGCTGGAGTTGGTCGTGGTCCCGGCGAACCCTTTCCGATCGAATTGGCGGTTCTGAACCAGGAGAAGGCGGTTCGGTGCCATCGAGAGGAGGACACACTGCTGGCGATGTTATCACGCTTATAGTGTTGACAGTATCTCTCTCTTCCTATAAGTTCTTCTTGTGGGGGTTTTGCCGCATGGCTGTTTAGCGCCAGAGCGTTATCGAATGACGGTGTCTGAAGGGACTCGTGAGACGTGGGGAGGAAGGGATGCAAAAGGTGAAAATGCAAGTTGTGTTTCCGCGTGACCTCCTCAGGGAAGTGGATCAGATGGTCTCCGGGCGGAAACGAAGCGAGTTCATTGTGGAGGCAACTCGGAAAGAGCTGAAGCGGCAGCGTCTGGTGCAGGCCATGGAAAAAGCGGCCGGGGCCTGGAGCGATGAAGGGTACCCGGAGTTCTCCACCATGAAAGAGGTACACCGGTGGCTCACTCAACTCAGGGCGGAGACGGGTCGTCGGTTGGAGCGTCTCCATGGCTGAGGCGCTCCTTGATGCTGATGTCGTCATTTGGTTTCTACGAGGAGACAAGGCAACCGCAGAGTTGATCAAGAAGTTCCAGTTGGAGGGGCTCCCCGGGTGTTCTGCGATCACGCTTTTTGAGATCAAGGCGGGCATGCGGCCGTCAGAAAAGCAAGTTACGGAAGCGTTTTTGAACTCTCTGACGGACTACCCCGTGACGGCGCAGATTGCGGATCAGGCGGCGGAATATTATCGAGCGTTGCGGGCGAAAGGAAAAACGGTTGACCTCCCCGATCTCATCGTTGCTGCCACAGCCAAGGCCCATGGTCTGGTGGTTGTGACATACAATACGGAGCATTTCCCAATGGCCGACCTGACGCTTTACCCGCTCTCTACGCCGGCAGGAAAACCCCGCAGGGGCTGACAGCCGCCCGCTACGTAGTGCGCACCCCAGTCCATGCCATCAGATAACCGGGAGATCTCCCGGGGTCAGACACAGCACTGTCCATGCGTAGACGCCGGATTGATAACGCATACCCCAATGCGGATGGGGGACTTCGCGGTCACGTGCCCGCTCGTCCCGGGTGGTCCCACACCTCCTATCCGGTTCCTGTACGTCGCCCCGCATCTTTGGATTGGGCTTCCCCCCGCCTTCGGCACCCCATCTCGCGATGACGCCCTTGCCCTTCTCCTAGCCTTCGGCTCCGCGAATACCTGGCGCGGGGACTCTCACCCCGCTCGCTCTGTGTCATGCCTGGCGTTT
>Ga0233425_10011360_pt1 | contig 10421 bp, 9 predicted proteins | sample Watercolumn_Towu_2_FD_181712 | JGI IMG/M metagenome (GOLD analysis project Ga0233425, IMG submission 181712) | Freshwater microbial communities from Lake Towuti, South Sulawesi, Indonesia - Watercolumn_Towuti2014_140_MG | ecosystem: Environmental > Aquatic > Freshwater > Lake | place: Indonesia... | reverse complement strand
CAGTTAGCCGATGCGAGGTCCGGGCCGACGCCGTAGATCTCGCCGACCCCGCTGATCCCCTCGTCGGTCGACGTGCGCACGAACGCCTGGTTGCGGCGGTCGACGCCGGCGATCAGCGCCTGGATCTTCGTGATCTTCATGGTTTCAAATGAAGGCCGGGGAGCCGTCGGCATGCTTCGGGAAGCCGCGGTTCCAGTGCTTTGCCGGGTGTGCCTTGATGGCTTTCAGGTCGAGCTCCATTCCGATCCCGGGACGGGTCGGGAGCTTGAAGTAGCCGTTCTTCGGCACCCACGGCTCGTCGACGAAGCGGGCCTTGCCCGTCCGGTGTTCGCTGTGGAACTCCAGAATCAGGAAGTTGTTGATCGAGGCGGCGAGGTGGACGGAGAGCGCGGTCGAGAGCAGGCCGAGCGGGTTGTGAGGCGCGACAGTGACGTAGTGCGCCTCGGCGATGGCGCAGATCTTCTTGAGCTCCAGCAGGCCTCCGCAGCACAGGACGTCGGGCTGGATGATGTCGGCCCCGTCGGCATCGAGGAGCTCGCCGAAGCGGGCGACCCCGTACAGGTTCTCGCCGGTGGCGATCGCCACCCGGGTCTCGCGCCGCAGCCGGGCAGTCGACGCGACGGCGTCCGGTCGCACCGGCTCCTCCACGAACATCAGCCGGTACGGCGCCATCGCCTCGATCAGCTCCCGTGCCCTCACCGGCTCTCTCAACGTGGCGTGCACGTCGACGCCTATCTCGGGACCCTCGCCGACCGCCCTCCGCACCGCTTCGACCCGCTCCGCGGCGTGTCTCACCACGTACCGCCACGGCTTCTCCGACCACCCTGGCCCGTACGGCGACATCTTGAAGGCGTCGTAGCCTTCCGCCTGCCGGGCCACGGCGTCGTCGGCGCACGACTTCGGCGTGTCGCCATGGATCCCGTGGTACACGCGCACCTTCTCGCGGGCGGCGCCGCCGAGCAGTCTGTACACCGGCACGCCAGCCGCCTTGCCGGCGATGTCCCAGAGGGCATGCTCGATGCCCGACAGCGCCGACCAGGCCACCTGGCCGAGCGGGAATCGCATCGTGTTCTTCGCCCGCCGGGTCAGCCACTCGATCCGGGAGGGGTCCTGGCCGACGAACCAGGTCTTCATGTTCTCGATCGTGCCCAGGATCCCCTCGTCCGGGCCGATCGAGTACGGCTCGCCCACGCCCGTGATGCCTTCGTCGGTGAGGACGTGGACGAAGACGTTGTTACGGGACCCGTCGTGGGCGTGGTACGTGAGGACATCCTTGATCTTCAAGGTCGGCGCAGTATAGACGACGCCTTGCAGCGCGGCGCAACAACGGCGTAATGTCGGCGCAAACGCGGAGAGTCGGCGCGTGAAGGTCGCGAAGAGGTCAGACCGAAGGAAGCGGGGGGAAGGTTCGGTTGGGGCGGCTGGGCGAATTCGAAATACCTGCGGTGAGGCTGACCGACGCAGCAAACGCGGTCGAGCGCGCACACCGGGCGTTCGGAGCTCAGTTCGAGCGGGAGTCGCTCGCCGGGGCGCTCAGGCTGCGGGGCAGGGGAGGCTGGTTCGCCGCCCTGGTCACATCGCTTCGTATCTGGGGTCTTGCCAGCGGCAGGGGAACGCTCCGGCTCACCGGCACTGGTCTGCGGGTCGCCCGTGCCGAGTCGACGGCCGAGAAGTCCGCAGCCCGGCGGGAGGCGCTGATGGCGGTGCCGCTGCTCCGCGAGATCGTGCGACGGTCTCCGGACGCCATCCCGGGGCGGACCGACCTGGCGCTCATGCTCGCCGAGATCACCGCGGCCGACGCCGGCCGTATCCACTCCAGCCTCGGTCAGGTCCGCAAGGTGCTTACAGACGCCTGGCAGCCTCCGGCATTGGAGTTGACTGTCTCGTCTTCCCCGGAGCCTGCGCGTCGGCAGGCTTCCGGTGACAACGGGGCCAACGAGAGGCTGGCAGCGACGATCGAGCTGTCGTTCTCAGGCGGCAAGGTATCGCTGCCTGAAACTGCACCGAACCTGGAGCTGGCGGCGTCACTCCTGCGCAGACGTGCGACCGAGCTGGGCCTGGCCTCGGGCCGGCCTGGCCGCATCGAAGAGAGGGGAGAGTAAGGGGGAAGGCATGCCAGACAGGGCGATGCGAGCGATCCGGTACGACGAGCACGGAACGGCAGAGGTGCTGCGACTCGAGCAGATGCCGGTGCCCGAACCGAAGGAGGGTGAGGTGCTCGTGCGTGTCCGGGCCGCCGGGGTGAATCCGGTCGACTGGAAGATGCGCCGCGGCTCGAATCCCAACCTGCCGGCGACTCCAGGTATCGATGTGTCGGGAACCGTCGAGAGGACGGGCCCAGGCGTGACGGGGTTCCGGTCGGGCCAGGAAGTCTGGGGCACAGGGCAGGGGACCTACGCCGAGTACGCCATCGCACCGGCGGCCAGCCTGGTCCCGAAGCCGCCCAAGCTTTCGTTCGAGGAGGCAGCCTCGATCGGGGTCGGAGCGCGCACGGCCTGGGCGGCGCTGTTCGCCTCGGCGAGTCTCGCCGCCGGCCAGACGGTGCTCGTGCAGGGCGCCGCAGGCGGGGTCGGGATGTGGGGTGTGCAGCTTGCGAAGTGGAAGGGCGCCAGGGTCATCGGCACGTGCTCGACCGGCAACGTCGAGTTCGTGAAGGGCCTGGGCGCGGACGTCGTGGTCGACTACACGAAGACGCGGGTGGAGACGGTCGCCAGGGACGTCGATGTTGTGCTCGACACGGTCGGCGGGGTGGTGCAGGAGCAGTCGTGGCCGACGCTGAAGAAGGGCGGGATCCTGGTCACGATCGTCGGCGCGCCCGACGAGAAGCTGGCGGAGAAGCATGGGGTGCGGGCGGCAAGGGTGGGCAGGCCGGCGAACTCGATCGAGATCTTCAGCACCGTGAACGAGCTGGTCACGTCGGGCAAGGCGAAGGCGCATGTCTTCAAGACGTTCCCGCTCGAGCAGGCCCGGCAGGCGCAGGAGTTGAGCGAGACGACCCACGGCAGGGGCCACATCGTCCTGCGGGTCGGGCGCTAGGGTTTCAGAAGCACCTTAAGCACGCCGCGAGCCCGGCCGAAGGCGGTGTCGAACGCGGCCTGAGCCTCGGCGAGCGGGAAGGTGTGCGACACGAGCGGCAAGAGGTCGATCGAGCCTCCCGCGAGAAGGTCGACGGCGTCGGCAACGTCTTTGACGTCGGGGACCACTGGGTGGTCCGTTGGCCCGAACCTGGCCCGGCAGCGCCCGGGCGCATCAAGGGCCACCAAACCGGAGTCCGGATCGGCGAGGCAGCTGGCGACGCCGGTGCTTGCACCTTCGCACTCCGGGCCGGCGACGACGAGATCGAAACTGCCGCCGATCTTCGCCCTGAGTTCCGCGGCCGCCTCGGCTTCGTCCCGGACGACCACGCCAGTTGCTCCGAGTCTGCGGGCGACGGCAACACGGAACGGCGACGGGTCCGCCGCGAACAGCGATCCGGCAGTTCCACGCTCGGCAGCAGTCGCCTTCCAGGCTAACAAGAACGCTAAACCGGTCGGCCCGCAGCCGACGACGCAGAATGATCTGGGTCGCGCACGAGCGGCCTGACGACAGGCCCGAAGGGCCGTGGCGAACTCACCGGCGGCGACGGCGGCTGACGCGGCGAGCTCGGCCGGGCGTGGAAGGGCGACGGCGTTGGCGTCGGCGGCGGGAACGCGCACCCAGCCGGCGAGGGTGCCGGGGAGGTCGCGGCCGAGCACGGCCAGGCCCGCGTCGCGGCCGGAGGGATCGGACCGGGCGAGGCTGGACCGGGCGAGGCCGCGGGCTGGATCGCCCGCCGGCAGCCGCAGCGCAGCCGGCACGACGACTGCGTCGCCGACGCGCCAGCGCGACACGGCGCGCCCGGTCTCGTCGACGATGCCGGCGCAGGCCCCGCCGAGCGTGACCGCGGCTCGGTCAGTCGCGGGTCGGGCGAACTGTTCCAGCTCGGCAGGCCCGATCGAGGATGTCGTAACCCGGACGATCGCATCGCCCGGATCGACGACCGCCGGCCGCGGCGTTTCGATGATCGAGACGCGGCGTGGACCGTCCACCCTCACCGCGCGCAAGCGACGGGCCTCGATCGCTCGCCGTCAGCCGTCACACGTACTGCTTGACGGTATCGGCCAGCTTCCGCGTCATGCCTGGTGCCGCCGCCAGTTGCTCGGCGGTCGCCTCGCGGATCGCCTTCACCGACCCGAACTGCCGTAGCAGCTGCCGTTTTCGCTTCGGCCCGATTCCGGGCACAAGGTCGAGCGCGGACTTGATCGACGCCTTCTTGCGCACCTCGCGGTGGAACGTAACGGCGAACCGGTGCGCCTCGTCGCGGATCCTCTGGACCAGGAACATCGCGGGCGAGCTTCGCGGCAGCACGACCGGTTCCGGCGTCTGCGGCACGAAGATCTCCTCCTGCTGCTTGGCCAGGCTCGCCAGGGGCACGTCCTTCACTCCGAGCTCCAGGAACACCTGTACGGCCGCGCCCAGTTGCCCCTTCCCACCGTCGATCAGCACGAGGTCGGGCACCCACCGGAAGCCGTCGTCCGACGACGCACCGTGGGCCCCCTGCTCGGAGCCGTCCCCCGGAACAAAAGCGGCATCCTCCTCGGCACCCGCGCCGCCCGGTATCCCATTGCCGCCCACCGTCTCCTCGACCTCGCCATCTGCCTGCATCCGCCGGAACCTCCGGCTGAGCACCTCGCGCATGCTCGCGAAGTCGTCGTTGCCCTCGACGGTCTTGATGCGGAACCGCCGGTAGTGCGCCTTCTTCGGCTTGCCGTCCTCGAACACGACCATGCTCGCGACCGTGCTCGTCCCCTGGATGTGCGAGACGTCGTAACACTCCATGCGCCTCGGCAGCCTCGGCAGGTTCAACGCCTCGCCGAGCTCCCGCATCGCCTGCTGCATCAGGTCGTCGTCGGCCGCCCACTTGGCCTTCAGGTTCTCCAGGCCGTGGCGGGCGTTCTCCCTGACCATCTCCAGCAGCTTGCGCTTCTCGCCCCGCTCGGGGACGAACAACTGGACGCTGCCGCTGCGTTTCGCGCCCAGCCACTGCGAGATCACCGCAGAGTCGTCGATCTCGACAGGTACCAGAATCCTGGGCGGGACGTACGAGGCGGAGCCATAGAACTGCTTGATGAACTGGGCCAGGATGCCGGCCTCGGGCTCGTCCTGAGTGCCGTCCATGATGAAGTTGTCGCGGCCGACCATGTTGCCCTGGCGGATGAAGAAGATCTCGACCCACGCCTCGTTACGACCGTAGGCGACCGCTATCAGGTCCAGGTTCTCGCTCTTGAGCGAGACGACCTTCTGGCCCTCGTACACGCGCTCGATGGCCCGCAGCCGGTCGCGCAGGGCCGCGGCCCGCTCGAACTGGAGCGTCTCCGAGGCGTCGGCCATCTGCCCCTTGAGCCCGGCGACGATCTCCTTCGACCGGCCCTCCAGGAACATGACGACCTCATCGATGACTTTCATGTAGCCGGCGCGGTCGACCGCCCCGATGCACGGCCCGACACAGCGCTTGATGTGGAAGTCGAGGCACGGCCGCTCGTCGGTCCCGGTGATCGCCTTGGTGCACGACCGGTAGGGGAACAGCCGCTTCACGAGGTCGAGCGTCTTGCGCACGCTGCCGGCACTCGCGAACGGCCCGAAGTAGCGGGCGCCGTCGCTGGCGGTCCGGCGCGTGATGTAGACCTGCGGGAACTCCTCGCGCAGGTCGATCTTGATGTACGGGTAGGTTTTGTCGTCGCGCAGCCGGGAGTTGTAGACCGGCTGGTGCTGCTTGATCAGGTTGTTCTCGAGCAGCAGCGCTTCCTGCTCGGACTCGGTGACGATGTACTCGAAGTCGGCGATGCGGGCGACGAGCTCCCGCACCTTTGGCAGCTGGCCTGACGGGCTCCCGAAGTAGGAACGCAGGCGGTCTCGCAGCGTCGACGCCTTGCCGACGTAGATCAGGTTCTTGCCGGCGTCTCGCATGAGGTAGACGCCACAGCGGAGGGGCACGGACGCGAGCCGCTCACCTAGCTGCTCACGGGTGGAGGCGGTCATCCGGGCGGCCGAGGGAGGGAGCGGCGTGCTGCCCGCAGGGGCGCTACTCGCAGGCCCTACTCGTACAGGATGGCGGCGACGATCACGACCGCTATCAGCAGCAGCGTCACCGCGCCGAACTTGATCAGCTCCTGGCGAAGGAACTCCGTGTAGACGACGTTGCGGGCGCGGACCCGCCCGGCCCTTCGCGCTGCGAAGCGGGATAGAGGAGCTTCGGTCTGGGCCGCCCCTGCCCCTTCCGACCCACCCGCGGTTTCAGAGGCCGCGGCCGGCACCGGCCCCGCAAAGACGTTTGGCCTGGATTCGCGCTTCCTTGCGCGCTTCTGGAAATTGAACGCGACGCGGCGGGAGTTTCTGGGCATTCCTGTGAGGGGTCGGCCGGGATACCGGCCGGGCTACTTCCTGTGGGCTACTTCAGGCCGCGCTCACGCATCGAACGGGCCATCTCGATGATCGTACGAGCGGCGTATTCGACGCCAACCTCGGACGTATTCCACATCACATGATACAGGAAGGGGTCGATCGGAGTGGTCCCGAAGGCGTCCTGGAAGTACCTGTGCTGAGCCTCGTCGGACTGCTGCACGAACAACCGCGCATGGTCCATGTCCAGGTGCTCCCGCAACATGATCCGGCGCACGCGGTCCTCCAGCTTCGCCACGAGGCCCACCCGCAGCACTCCGGGCCGGTCGCGCAGGATGGCCCCACCGCCCCGGCTCAGGATCACTACGTTGCCGACCTCGGCGAGGTCGACCACGACCTCACGTGTCGTCCGGATGAAGTCCTTCTCGCCCAGCTGGTGGGCCGACGTGACGATCGGCTCGTCGATCTCGCGGTACGGCCTCGAAAGCAGCACCTCGACACCCGGGCCAAAGTAGGGGTCGCCGCCGGTGCCGGCGACTGCCGAGCGCTCGAGCATCCGCTGGATGAGCCGGGCGGCGCGGTCGACCAGGGTAGGCGCCCGCCGCTCGGTTTCGACGAGGGCCTCGACCGTCGAGCCGACCCGCTTTGCGATCTGGGCAAGCAGCAGGCGGTCGACGAAGTCGAGCCCGAGTTCCTTAGCGACCACGCGGCCGATATCGGGCGCGCCACTGCCCGTTCTACCCTCGATGGTGATCACGGTCATGGTTGCCCTCCCGCTCTCGCCGTTGCTCGTTCCAGCCGCTGCCTGTTCCTGCCGTCGCCCGCTATCTCGCCCGTGGGTGTGCCTTCTCGAACTCCCGCCGCAGGTGCTCGTTGGTCAGGTGAGTGTAAATCTGCGTGGTCGCAATGCTCGCGTGGCCCAGCATCTCCTGCACCTGGCGAAGGTTGGCGCCGCCCTGAAGCAGGTGGGTCGCGAAGCTGTGGCGAAGCGTGTGGGGCGTAAGGTGGACGTCCAGGCCGGCTCGCAGCGCGACCGAACGCAGCCGGAGCCAGAACGCCTGGCGGGTCATGCGCCCGCCGCGCCGGTTCAGGAACAGCGCTTCACCGCTCTTGCTGTTTTCGAGGCGAGGCCTCGCCCGCTCCTGGTAGGCGGCGACGGCGGCCACGGCCCTCGGATGCAACGGAACGAGCCGTTCCTTGCCACCCTTACCGAATGCGCGGACGGTCGCCGTCGCAAGGTCGACCTGCCCCACGTCCAGCCCGACCAGCTCGCTCACCCGCAGCCCCGCGGCGTAGAGGAGCTCCAACATGGCGTTGTCGCGCAGCCCCTCGGTAGAGCGGTCGCTGGCGAGGGCGGCGAACAGCTGATCGACCTGGCCGACGGAGAGCGCACGGGGCAGGGGACGGCCCGCTCGTGGCGCCCGCAACCGGTCGGCCGGATCGGCGTCGACGACCCCTTCGTCCCTGAGGAACTTGAAGAGCGACTTCACCGAGGCGATCTTGCGGGCACGTGTGCCCGGGGAGTAGCCCCGCTTGCCCATGTCCTCGACGAACCTGGAGAGATGATCGGCGGCCACCTCCTTCCAGCCGGATACTGGAGGCCTGGTGCCCGTCTCGAGGAACTCGATCAATTGCGTCAGGTCGCTCGAATAAGCAGCGACCGTGTGAGGCGACGCGCCCTTTTCCACCGTCAGGAAGTTGAGGAAGTTATCGAGTTCGTCGTCCATTCCGGCCGTGCCAGCCCGAATCGTCGGAAACCGCGAGCGCCTCGAAGGTTGCGGGATTGTAGCACGCGTTCAGCTTTGCGGTCCCTTGCGCGGGCCGAGCGTACAATCGCGTTTCCGTGATCAGAATCCCCTTCGATCCGAACATCATCTCGTCCGGCAGTTTCACCCTCAGCTGGCACGGGCTTCTCAGCTTCGTGGCGGTCGCCGCGGCCGTGTTCCTGGTCGCCCGCTGGGGGAAGCGGGACGGGCTCGACCCGGACATCGTCTACAACACCGCGGTCTGGGCGATCCTCGGGGGCATCGTCGGCGCCCGCATCGTCCACGTCGCTGACAACTGGCACGTTTATCGGCAGGACCTGACCCAGGTTTTTGCGATCTGGAACGGGGGAATCGGCCTGTGGGGCGCCATCCTGGGCGGCGCGCTGGGCGGGATGGCATACGCCTGGTTCGCGAAATATCCGATCAGGCAGCTTCTCGATTTGACTGCTCCCGCGATGCTTGTCGCCCAGTCGATTGGCCGGATCGGCGACATCATCAACGGCGAGCACTGGTCGAAGGCGACCAGCCTGCCGTGGGGCTGGTACTTCACTGACCCCGACAGCCCTGCTCGTGTCGGAGCGCAGCGCTACTACGGCGATCCGGAGCAGCCGGTCCACCCGACGGTCGTCTACGAGATGATCTGGAACGGGCTGGTGTTCGCCCTGCTGTGGCGGCTGCGGGGCCGGCTCAAGCCCGAGGGCAGCATCTGGATGGTGTACCTGGCCCTGTATGCCCTGGGCCGCTTCGGGATCCAGTTCCTGAGGCTCGATCCGCCAAAGCTGCTCGGGCTCCAGGAGGCGCACCTGATCGCCATCCTGGTTATGGCCGTGGCCGTTCCGTTCATCGCGCTCAAGACCCGGTTCAAGGCCCCCGGCGAAGGCGGCGGGACCGCCTCGAAAACCGGACCGGGCGGTCCGGGCGGTCCGGGCGAACTGGGCGGCAAGGGCGACGACCAGCGCCGGCGGATCGACCGTCGCGAGCGACGGGCACGGGAGAGGGCCGGAGCGTAGCCGCGGCGGATCAGCCGCGTTGAACATACCGACGCGGAAAAGGCCCGGGCCACGCTTCCAGACGGACCAAAATCTTGGTCTGACGGTTCCCCGCCAAATGACATCACCGCCGATATCAAATCACCGATTGATGTCATCGGTGACATCACTTTCGGGGGGAGCCAAAAACGCGCATGGCTGCCCAGGCTCGCGGCTGAGTTCATCGCGCGGAACTGCGCAGCTCGGGGATGCGAGTTCAGCGGCCTGGGCCGGGAGGGGAGCCGGTGGGCGCGGAAGGGCGGATCGTCTTGAGCTCCAATTCGTTGCGGACGCGCCCGTTCCAGTGGTCGGAGCGCAACGAGTAGACGGCATCGATCAGGCCGGAGCCGAGGCTGGCCCCGCCGAGGCCGAACCCGATGGCGTCATAGCGGCGGGCGCCACCGTCAAGCACGAGCCGAAGATGGTCACCGGCCGGCCCCAGCGTACGCACCTGCATCGGCAGCATGCCGCGCGTGAAGAACAGCGGCGCCGGATTTCCCTCGCCGAACGGCGCCATCATCTGCACGAACGTCCAGACTCCGGCGCCGAGCTCGGCGAAGCCGACTTCGGCGTCGGCGGTGACGTATGAGGGCTCGGGTTCGCCCAGTGCGGCTTCGGCGGACCTGGACAGGGCGTCGAGGACTGCGCCAAGCAGCTTCTCGTCGCACGTGAACCCGGCCGCCCGGGCGTGACCGCCGTAGCGGACGAGCGAGGACGCCTGAGCGGCGATTGCGGCGTGGATGTCGAAGTTCTCGGTGCTGCGGGCGCTCGCACGCGCCGTGCCACCCTCGAGATGAACGGCGACCGAGGGGCGGCCGTACTCGGCGCAAAGCCGTCCGGCAAGCGGCCCCAGCACGCCGGAAGTCAGCTCCTGCGACACCACCGCCAGAAGTGGCGGGTGGCCCGACAGCTTCGACACCTGCGCCTCGGCGATCGCCCAGGCGCTCCTCGACAGCTTCTGCCGCTCGGCGTTCAACGCCTCGATCTCGGAGGCAATGGCGTCTGCTTCGTCGGGGTCTGACGTCGTCAACAACCGCAGGCTCAGAAGCGAGCTGCCCAGCCGCCCCGGTGCGTTCAGGCGAGGGCCCACATGGAACGCGATCGTCTCCGTGTCGACCGGGCCGCGGGCGGCGCGAGAGCCATCCCTGGCCTTCTCCAGGAGCGAACGCAGGCCCGGATGGGACGTATGGTCGAGCTCCTTCAGCCCGGC
>Ga0233425_10011359_pt1 | contig 10421 bp, 4 predicted proteins | sample Watercolumn_Towu_2_FD_181712 | JGI IMG/M metagenome (GOLD analysis project Ga0233425, IMG submission 181712) | Freshwater microbial communities from Lake Towuti, South Sulawesi, Indonesia - Watercolumn_Towuti2014_140_MG | ecosystem: Environmental > Aquatic > Freshwater > Lake | place: Indonesia... | reverse complement strand
CAGAATCAGCGCATCATGCACGCTCATTGGCGAACCATCCTGATTGAGAACTGCTTGATATGCCGAAAAAACACCAATGCCAGGGCCAATTGCGGCCTGTGCTAAATCGACTGGTGCAATCGGGGTTGAACCTTCGACGCCACCAATCATGGTTTCCAAAGCTTCCGGCATTGTCTCACGCAGCTCTTTTTGGAATTGGCGGCGGGAAATAGTTTCAGCATCTTGATCACGTTTTTGGCAAACAAGAACGATTGAAGAAGCGAGTGCGTTGGTTCCAGAACTGACCATGCGATTCCCCATCTCAGTTCGCATCGGCCAGGTTCCGGTAATCGCAAAACCTGCCCGTATGACGGCTTCTAAAAACGTTTCCCAGCCGGTTGAGACCGTTCCAGTATCCTTGGTTTCCGATTGCTTAAACGCATAATAAATTGTAACCGGAAAGGCCGTATGCGCTTGTTCAGCAAGATTATGAATGGCCTGTGTCATCCCTTTCATAAAGAAATTTTCGGCTTTTTCTTTGCTGCCATGCCGGTAAGGGATCGCAACCAATTCCTCCGCTTTAGGAACTGCCAAGGTTCCATATAAATTGGGATAGATGGGTTTTAGTGACCGACGCATCCAGACATAAAAAAAATCAGAGAGATCCGCATAACCGATGTTGTCATAGTATGGCGGATCGGTAGAAACAACCTTTTCATTGGAAATGTTTTGAGTAGCTGCATCTTGTTGTCTTACTTGCCCGAAACTACTTGGTTCAAATCTATTTATAACTCTACATACTTGATCAACACCGCTTAAGAAACAGCCGGTCGAATTACCAACTGTATTTGCTTCTGCAAAATCCCAAACCATAGGAATAGCTTGGCGACCAAATGTATTACGCATTGTTTCACCACCGCTAATCCAACTACATACAGTAGAGTTATAATCAGCAGTCTTTCCTAACGCCATTCCCAAATAAACACTTACTGCCTCACCATAAGCCGTGGCTCCTGTGCCGCCTTGATCAAGGCCCCTACCGTCATCTGGCATTCGAGCGGCTTTGGCGTCTTCGATGACTTTAGCCAGCGTTTCCTGCACTAGGTCGGAAAATGTTGTGAGTGCGATCAATTGGCGATGGGAAAAAAGATCAGAGGGTGTGTTCAAGCCAAAATTACGACACCATACATCTCTTGGATTTGGCGATAACTCTACATTAAGCCCGTGTATATCTGGCTCTGGCATATTATCCGGTATCAGGGAATATTGAGCGGGTAAATAAATCCGACCATTTTTTCCATCGCATATAACAGCGGTTTGAATTGATCTTAGACCTTTAGTTGTAGCCTGTTCGGCTGTATAGTCTCGTGATGTAACCGTTCCGCAATTAATACACTCAAAAATACCGGACATTCCCCTTTTGAAGCCTTTATTCGGATCGCCTAGGCCAACTGGTTTTCCATGAGTTATGTCAAATTTAAGCTTACCATCACTATATGACGGTGCTAGATAAGCTTCTTTTCCTTTTTTAGACGATAAAATAAACGAAGAAAGCAAAGGCATTTCACAGCCACAAGCAGGATTAGGGCATTTAACTGTCCTTGCCCACAACCAGGCAATGACGGTTAATTTCTGACCAACCAGTCCCTTCAAATCCGGCCGATCTTTCGCCATTTCGGCGGTAATTTCAACTTGTGGATAGAGATGACCAATACGTTTAAAAGCTTCTTCTCGCAGCCAGTGGCCATAACGCCTTACGTCTTCGGCTAAACCTTGTGCACCTGCCCAATCGTCGGTCTGATTGACATGCTCACCTTTGATCACAGGACCTACCGGCGCACGCCCCGCAAACTTGGGCGGTATCTCGATCATCGCTTTGTTGATCATCACCGCTACCGGATTCAAATCCGAAGCATAGGACTCCAAACCTAAGCGCTGTGCTTCCAATGGTATTGCTCCACCACCGGCAAATGGGTCATGAAAGGCCGGCAATTTGTTGGGATCAAATCCCGGTTTGCCTTTATTGAGTTCACAGGTTTCCCGCCAACTTTGCCGAATCGCTTCTCGGGCACGGTTCAATACCGCTTCGTTATTGGTGTTCTCCCACTTCACTAAGTCGCGAATGATGTCGAATAGCTTTTCCCGCTCTTGATCGGCTTGTTTGCGAGTTTTACCGGCGTAATAGCCACGTTCTCCACCGGGATCATTGACCATTTGCGCAAAAATCACCGCCCGTGCCGCTGCAAGTGGCCGCCTGGCCCACCATAAATGCAAGGTGGAAGGATGGCCATGACGAATCGATTTCTCCCGAGCCGCCGCTACATTGATGTCATCCAGAGGCAACGCCACTTCGATTAGTTTTTTGGGGATTTTTATGTTTTTGCTCATGTAGAGTTCTTTAACTTTTGTAAATAATCCACCAATTCGTGAACGAGCGTGGTTGGGTTATCGGTTTGATTGTCTTTGGCTTCAATCAATGCGCGCTGAGCATTCGCCTTTGCAACGTCCAGTTTTGGCGCTAATTGGGCAAATATGCCATGCTGAGCTTTTTGGTAACCCGGCATATGGTTTTTTAATTCGTCAATTGCTCTGTCACCTGCACTTTTACTTCCAGTTTCAGCAAAGGGTTGAGTCGTATAGACAAAGTGCAGCAACAGCCAATATTCAAAACAAGGCACTGAGACTGCAGCGGTGAAATAGTGTTTAGGTTTTACTGCGACAATGGCATCAAGCGTCTTTTGGTAAACCGTATGTTTATCCTTATCGAACACACAATAAATTTTATCGTAGGGATCATTGTCTTTTTTTGCCTGGTTTACGCATTTTTTGGCGTATTGATAAATGCTCCATGGGTCTGATCCGCAACGCCCATCAACTACCACATTAGCTGTATTGAGCTGATAATAATCTTTTATCTCATTGAAATAATTAGGCTCGGTTTTTTCTCCTTCGCAGACAATCAATATTTTTTCATAACTGGCCCGCTTCGCCTTTTTTCGGGCCAAGTCCTTTTCATTTCTTGCTTTACGCTTATGAAACAGGTTATCACTGCCCATTTAGCCCGCCATGGCTAGTTTGATGTTTTTTAAATACGGCAATGCACCATAACGGCCTGACAAGTAACCTCGTTCCAGGTTTTCTACGCTTTTCCGGGGGCTAAAGTCCGTTAACGGATAGACTGTGGTGTTTTGTCCTTGGTTTTTTTCACAAAACCAGATTTGATCCCGGCGAAACACCTCTTGATTTAAAATCGAGGTATCGTGGGTCGTGAAAATGAGTTGCGCGTTTTTGGGATTGGTTTCCGGATTATGAAACAAACCAACCAAGAATTTGACCATCAAAGGGTGCAAGTTATCGTGCAGCTCATCAATAATGAGGATATGTCCATTTTCAAGTGTATCCAGCCATGGTCCTGCCAACGCAAAAATTTTTTGAGTTCCGTCTGACTCGTCATCCAAATTAAATAAAACCTTTCGACCGGTTTCTAACGTATGGACCGTTTTCACTTGCACGACGGATTTATCTTTGAACTGTTCCTCCAACTGCCTTTTGACTTCTTCCGGCATATTACCCGGCAGATTTTGGGGATTGAATTTTTCTTTTTCCAGTTCAATATCGTCAATATCAACATCGGCCGCTTTCAGAAAATCAATGACTTGTTGTCTGGCGCTCTCTTTTTCGCAGATCTTCATTGAAAATCCCGGGTGCCATCGTCCAAATCCAGCAACATGTAATGTGTCGGCGAACCAGGTAAATACCGGTTTAAGCTGTTGGCTATTTAATTGCATGGCGGTCGAAAGAAACAAGGCATTAGGACGAGTCGCTTCTTGCCAAAGCTGTTTTTTACCCGTCAATTTACCCATGGTTCCCCAACGATAACTTTGGTTTTGTTCGTCATAAAGACGCTCAATCCATCGTTGTGCTTTTCCGGAGGGATAAGCGAGCAACCATTCTTCAATAATGCGTTCCGGCGTTGCCGAAAATCCATATTGATAGCGTACACCTTGGCTGATAAAAGTGACTTCAAATTCCGAAGGTTTTAAAAGGCTGTCTTCGTCTAATAAAAAAGGGGTAACAGGCAATCTTTCTCCCGCCTGAATTTCAGTGGAAGACTGAAGCACCAGTCGCCGCATGATTTGTAGCGCTTTTATAAAATTGGATTTACCAGCCGCATTTGCTCCATAAATTGCAGCACTTTTCAGCAAGCCGGGCACGACTGGTGTATCTGTTGTAAACGTATTGCCGCTTGCTAACTCAAGACCTTTTGCTGCAACCAAGCTAAGCGACGTCCGCTCACGAATAGACAAAAAATTACTAACGCTAAACTCAATTAACATGTTTGAGCACCAATAAAGTTATATTTAATACAAAATTTTGCATAATTTATGCAAAAATAGCATATTAATATAAATTAAACACGTTTTTTATTTCCTACGTTTTTAGGAAACAGTCCCTTCAATCATGAGTGAGTTTGATAATAAGTCCTTTAAGTCATAATTAACACTGGCCACGCCAAAATCCGGTTCTTGCTGAAACGGATTTCGCAGATAATGCGGCCCCTCGAAAGCGCCATTGTCATCGACCATGACGATGGCCAGTAAAAATTTGTCTTTCTGATTCAGGCCGTAAATGATTTCGTTGCGACTGACGGTAATCGTGCTTTGCCCTTTTGACCGGCCTTTGACTTCGATGTGGCGATCTTCCTGCAATTTGTCGTTCTGCTTGGCGGGCCGCGCGGTAATGTCCCAGCCGCATTTTTCCGCCGAGACATCGAAGACTTCATGTCCAAGTTGCCGTTCAGCGGCTATCACGGCATCCATGGCGATTTGCTCGATACGCGCACGAGCCATGGCATCTGCGCAAAAGGCGGTTTCGCCTTTGCGCTTGGCGAGTAGGCCTTGCGGAATGATCAACGCCCCGCCGATAACGACAGGCGTGCTGGACACCACATGGCGCATCACTTCCAATTCTTTTTTGCGCTGTTCCAGCCGAGCCGTTAGTTCTTCGACTCGGCGTTTGGCATTATCCGGTTGTAAACGCGGTTGCCTGCCGGCGGCGACATCCTCACTGAGCTTGAGGTAGCGATTCGACCAATAATTGATTTCCTTGACTAGGTGTTCATTGACGGCGGCCAGGATTTTTTCAACTTGCCGCTGCCGCCTTTGCTGTACTTCCTGGAAATGTTCCGGGGCAAGCTTAGCGGAGGCTTGCGCTAGCGCCAGATTTTCGAGATTTTGATTCAGCCAAGGGGCATACAGCACATCGGTGATCAGTTTCATGTCATCGTCGGCAATAGGCTGTAAATCCAAATGCGGAGCCCAACCAGCATGAAAGCTTTGGCCGTTGTCATGAATATCAACAAACTGTAAACGCCGGGAAACATCTTTCGGCTCGTCGGTACTATTTTCCCGAATGCGGTGATCCAGCATGAACAGCACTTTGGATTCGGTGCTATCATCATTCGGATCCACCAGAATAGCGCCCTGCTTGAGCTTGTTGCGGTGTGCTTCCAGGGTTAAATCAATCACAGCGTGCATTAAAGGATGCCCAGGGTGAATTAAGCTGGCCATCGGTTTGCCATCGATACGAATATGCTGCTTTTCAAAGCAAATCCGCTCGTATTTGGACAACACCGGCGTTCGAGTCTCACCGATCACCCGGTCACGTTCACGAATGGTGGCGGGCACGTGGCGTATTTCATAACGCCCTGATTCACGCGGGCGCAGTTCACCACCCAATAATTTGAAGCTTTCCGAGAAAAAGGCCCGGATGAAATACGGTTGAAGTTTTCGCGCTTCGGCTTTCTCCATTTCTTCTTTGATCGCATAGAGCTGTTCCAAGCCCATATGCTCTTCACTCAAAGCGTTACGGGCCATGATCGCTTTGAGGTGCGTGGTATCCAAAGCACCTTCTATGACTTTATTGAGTCGCGCTTTGACATCGGGCTGCTCGCCATAGCGGATGGCTTCAATCAGTAAATCTTTCAGGGAATAGTTTTCAAACGCTTCGCCCAGAATATCGAAAACACGCCCGCCCAAAGCGGCTCGCTCGACTTCCAGTTTGTCGAATAACCGCTGGAAGACTTCGCCTTCGCGGGTTTCGTTGGCCACCATGTTCCAAAGGTGGCAGACTTCTGTTTGACCAATCCGGTGAATCCGGCCAAATCGCTGTTCCAGGCGATTGGGATTCCATGGCAAGTCATAATTGACCATCAAATTGGCGTTTTGCAGGTTGACGCCTTCGCCGGCCGCATCGGTGGCCAATAACACCAACACATCGGGATCGTTACGGAACAATTCCTGTACCTTGCGGCGATCATCGCGATTGACGCCACCGTGAATCACCACTACAGCTTCGGGTTTACCGATAAGCCCGCCAATGCGTTCCCGCAGATAATTCAATGTGTCTTTGTGTTCGGTAAAGATGATCAATTTACGGCGAGCGCCGCCGGCGGTATACATCTCCGGTTTGTCTTGCAGTAAGGTTGAGAGTTCTTCCCATTTACGATCCTGGCCGGAATGCACGACTTGTTTGGCTTTCTCCTCCAAATTTTGCAGGATAAAGATTTCGGCCCGCAATTCCTCGATAGTTCTCGCTGCCGTCGCTTGGTCGACGACCTTTTCCGTCCATTCCTCGTAGTCTTTGCCGGCCATTTCATCGGCTGCTTCATCGAGGTCATCCGGCACATCGTTATCAATGTTGTATTCGGCTAAGGTTTCGGCAACTTGATGGCCACGCTGCACCAACTGCTCATCACGCAGGCGGTCTTCCAACCGTTTCCGACGACGTTTCAAGGATTGATAGATCGCTTCCGGACTGGAGGCCAAGCGCCGTTGCAATTGAGTTAAGGCAAAGCCGACTGTGCCTTTGCGTTTGCCGTCCAGGTTGTCGGCCCGGTTCATCTCTTCTTTGACGTAATCGGTCACGGCGGCATACAGCGCTGATTCCAGATCGGACAAATCGTAATTGGCGGTATAGGCTCGGCGTTCCGGAAACAAAGGCGTGCCGTCGAATTTGAGCAGTTCTTCCTTGACCATGCGCCGCATCAGATCAGACACATCAACCTTGTGCGCCCCTTCCCGGAATTTGCCGTAGAAACGGTCGCCATCCAATAATGACATGAACAACTGGAAATCTTCTTCCTTGCCGTTATGTGGGGTTGCCGTCATCAGTAGATAATGCCGGCAAATCGAACCGAGGAGTTTTCCAAGCTTGAAGCGTTTGGTTTCATTGATCTTGCTGCCAAAGTAATTGGCCGACATTTTGTGCGCTTCGTCGACAACGATTAAGTCCCAGTCGCTGCTTTGGAGTTTGTTCTGTAAGTCTTCGTTCCGCGATAGTTGGTCCAACCGCGCAATCAATAACGGATGTTCATCAAACGCATTGCCGGAATGCGCAGTCTGATCCAGTTCCTTACTGAAAATTTTGAATTCCACGCCGAACTTTTCATAGAGCTCGTCCTGCCACTGTTCGACTAAACTGCCGGGGGCAACAATCAAAATGCGCTTGGCATCGGCCCGCATTAGCAATTCGCGGATGAACAGACCGGCCATGATGGTTTTGCCAGCGCCGGGATCGTCGGCCAGCACATAGCGCAAAGGTTGACGTGGCAGCATGGATTCATAAACGGCGGAAATCTGGTGAGGCAAGGGTTCGACATTGGAGGTATGCACCGCCATCATTGGATCAAACAGATGGGCTAAATTGATGCGATAGGCTTCCAGGCCTAGCTTGAATTCAGCGCCGGGTGCATCAAAAGCCCAGGGCCGCCCTGCTTCAGCAATACCTAAATTCGGTTCATCCGAGCGGAACACCATGCGTTCGGCCAATTGGCCACTCGCTGTGCGGTAATATACCGTCAAGGCGTGATCGCCGACCGTCTCAATCGCCACCACGCGAACGACTTCGCCCGGCACGATGCCACTAATTGTCACGTCCTTTTTGATATCTTCCAGTTTCAGCATGATGCGTCTATTTGTCTATTCCATGCTTTTGATCATAATTACGGATGTTTCTGGTTATCTGTTCCATTTGCAGATAACCCTCTTGGTCGAGATTCAGAGTCAGGTGTTTCAAGGATTTGTATTATCGTACTTGATCATGGGTTTGTTTTCAGTATTGCGCGCAAATAACACGAAATTACATTAAATAAAGGGCAATGATACCTCATTTTGAAATATCGCTTAAGAAAAGGAAAATTTGATTATGGCGCAATATTTAAACCTAAAACCTAACCTCACAAAATGTTAGGCTTTACTATTAATAAAACTCAGCATTACACGCTACAAACCGAAGTGGCCCCTTCGCTGACTAGATCAGCGACTAGGACTATTAAGTCACCGCTATGACCGCTAATGTGCCAGACTGTGTCAAAACGTAACCCTTCAGTTAGGAAACCCGTTAAAATATGCGCTAAGTATATTTTAGCTGGGGGGTTAAATGAAACGGTTTATTCAAGGCAATAACCGCAACCAAGGCACATTATTTCCCGAGTATCTGGAAGACTATGTTTCAGATAACAATCCCGTTCGTGTCGTCGATGTTTTCGTCGAGCAGCTTGACCTTGGCACATTGGGTTTTAACCGAGTCGAACCTGCAGTTACTGGTAGACCGTCCTACCATCCCTCAATACTCTTAAAGCTATACATCTACGGTTACCTTAACCGAATCCAGTCCAGCCGCCGTTTAGAATGTGAAACCCAGCGGAATGTTGAACTGATGTGGTTGCTGGGGCGGCTGAGCCCTGATTTCAAAACAATCGCCAAATTCCGAAAAGATAATGGCCAAGCTATCCGAAAGGTTTGCAGTCAATTTGTGTCGCTCTGTCGTCAACTGAATTTATTTTCGGAAGCAATGGTCGCCATTGACGGCAGCAAGTTCAAGGCGGTTAACAACATTGGCCGGAATTTCAGTGTACACAAGCTTGCTCGTCAACGGGAGCGGATTGAAGCCAGCATTAACCGGTATTTAGCAGACTTGGAAAAAGCGGATTTGCAAAGAGCCGATAATGCCCAACGCAAGTCTGAACAGTTGCAGGATAAAATCGCCCAATTGAAAGAGCGCATGGCGCAACTGGATCAGATTGAAATCCAGTTGCAGGAATCGCCGGACAAGCAGCTTTCCTTGACTGACCCCGATGCCCGGTCGATGACGACAAGCGGCCGAGGCAAGGGAGTCGTAGGTTATAATGTCCAAGTGGCTGTCGACACTAAGCATCACTTAATTGTGGCTCATGAGGTGACTAATGTCGGTCATGATCGGAGCCAACTCGCCAACATGGGCAACCAGGCTAAAACTGCCCTGGCGGTAGATCAATTGGCTGTCGTTGCTGACCGGGGTTATTTCAGTAGCCAGGAAATCCTTAAATGCCATCAAGCCGATATTACACCTACGCTACCCAAGCCTACCACTTCCGGCGCCAAGGCGGATGGCCGATTTGATAAGGCGGATTTCACTTATCACACAGAAGACAATGAGTATAGTTGCCCCGCTGGGAAACGCCTGATCTGGCGATTCGACAGGGTTGAAAGTGGATTGAAATTGAGCCGCTACTGGAGTTCGCATTGCCCGCAATGTGAGATTAAAGCCAAGTGTACACCCGGCGACTATCGCCGTGTCAGCCGCTGGGAACATGAAGCCATTCTTGACGCCATCCGGACCCGTTTAGATAATTCCCCAGAGCTTATGACCATCCGTCGTCAGACAGTCGAACATCCGTTTGGTACGCTCAAAGCGTGGATGGGTGCGACTCATTTTCAGATGAAGACCCTGAAAAATGTAAGCACCGAGATGAGCCTGCATATTCTGGCGTATAACCTTAAAAGGGTAATGAAAATACTAGGCATGCCTGCGCTAATGGAAGCGATGGTGGCTGCTTGAGTCCGTCGCCTTGTGTTTTGAACAACTGAACGGTTTAATGGGTATAAAAAACATAGGATCAGTAAATTCCGATTAGACAGCAACCATTCATCGAAATATTCGACAAAACAAATCTCTAGTTGGAATTGAAGGTTGCCCCAAGCTTTTTTGGACGTTTTGACACAGCCTGGTGCTTAATCGGATTGAGCTGAGTTATATCAAATCCAGCCAAACACTCCAACTTTCTGGGTTAACCCAGAAGCTACTTCGCTAAATTTTCCGTGAGTGTTTTTGCTCCAGCGCCACGTCAGCAACGACGGCTTTGCCCTCCGTGCTATAGCGGATGTTTTTGGTCTCTCCGGCTTCTGGGGACTTGGCAAAATCTATGCGCTCGTGCACGACATACTGGCCTTTGCCGATTTGTTGATAGACGGTTATTTTGTCGCTGAACAAGATCATGCCTAAATGTTCTTTAGTTTTATCCGCCTTGGTTGCGGTATAGATATTGTAGATGCCAGGTTTAACGCCTTTGGCCTTTTCAATCTTGACATTACGCCACTGACCTTGATCTTCTTGCTGCAGGG
>Ga0233425_10011358_pt1 | contig 10423 bp, 10 predicted proteins | sample Watercolumn_Towu_2_FD_181712 | JGI IMG/M metagenome (GOLD analysis project Ga0233425, IMG submission 181712) | Freshwater microbial communities from Lake Towuti, South Sulawesi, Indonesia - Watercolumn_Towuti2014_140_MG | ecosystem: Environmental > Aquatic > Freshwater > Lake | place... | reverse complement strand
TGCAAGACGACGTCCGGAGCGAGGCTGCGAAAGGCGGCTTCGTCGAGCTCCTGCACGCGGCGCTGGATGATCCGCGGACCGGGCTCTTGGGGGTCGAAGTGGAATCCGAAGAAACCGGAATCCCAACACACCACCTCGTGGTCACGACAGAGCTCGGTACACAGCGGCGTTCCGATGTAACCGGCCCCCCCTGTCACGAGGACCTTCATCTCGCGCTAGCCTACTTGCAGACGCCGTTCGAGCTGCACACCGCGAGACCCGGACACGGAGTCTCGCCAGCGGGGCAACAGCCTTCGTCCTTCTCGCCGTTGCAGTTCTCGTCCTGGTCGTTCCCGCAGATCTCGGCCGCCGCAGGCGTGCCGCCGCTGCAGGTGCCCCAGGTGCCGCTCACGCAGTCCTGTACACCGGCGCACCCCGCGACGCCGCAGGTCTTGGTATCGCCGGCGTTGCACCCCGGGCAACCTTCGTCGACCGAGTTGTCGCAGTCGTCGTCCTTGTCGTTGCCGCAGATCTCGGAGCCGTTGGGGATGTTCGGGTCGTTGTCGTCGCAGTCGTAGACGGTGCAGCCCGGCCCGACGCCCGCGCCGTCCTTGTCCTTGTCCACACACGTCTCCGCCGTGCAGAAGGAGTTGATGCACGCCGCGGTGCCCTTGGGGCAGTCCTTGACGTCGGAGCACTCCTTGGGCGGCGTGTAGCCCCCTTCCTCGGTGTCTCCGCCCGATGCGCACGCGACGATCAGCGCCGCTACCGATCCGACGAACAGCGATGCAACCCGATCAGCCACGCCCCATGATACCCTCATCTGACCGCTCGAGCCCATTATCCAAACGCGTGCCGCGCGCCAGCGCGCAAGAACCCAGTGATGCCGTTCGCTTACGACGTGGGCCTGGGAACCGCCTATGAGCGCCGGGCGGTCTGGGAGCGACTCGAACGCTGGTTCGGTGGGCGGGTCGCCAGCGCCGCCGAAGGTCCCGTCGACGGGTTCGCGGGTCTGCCGGGGCTGCACCTGCTGCCGCTCGCGCTCTCTGGGACGCACGTCACGGTCGTGGTCACGGACGCCGGAGCGGCGGAGCGCGTGCGCGCCGTGTATGACCGCGCTGGGCTCGCTGATCGGCTCACGGCGCTGGTCGGCGGCGAGCTTCCGGCACGGCGCTTCGACCTGGTGCTGAGCTTCAACGCGCTCGCTCAGACGGAGCGCTGGCGCGAATACCTCGGCGACCAGTGGCGGCGTGCCTCCGAGCTCGTCGTGAGCGTCTCGCACCGCTACACCTACGGTCGCGCGCTCGCTGGCCTGGTCCGAACGTTGCGCCGCGCCCCGCCGAGCCGCCTGTACCGCTCGGATTCCGCGAGCCCACGCCAGTTGGAGCGGGCCTTCGCAGAGCTCGGCGGCAGGCTCCGCGAGCACGCTTGGGTCGACTGTCCTTGGTGGCCGGACCTGTTCGTCGAGGGCGGCAGCACGCTGCGCCAGGAGCTCTTCGGGCGCGACTCGGGTCGGGCGCGCTTCGTCTACGACGCAGGCTCGCTGCCGTTGCCCGGTGCGCGGCCGGCGGACCTGGAGCGAGCGCTGGCTCGACACCCCAGCTTCGAGAGCAGCCGGCTCGCGCCGCTGTTCGCGCACCACCGGTTCTATCGTGTCGTGCGCCCTGGGCGCTGAGCGCCCAGGAGATCTCGGTATACTCGGGGCATGGCGCGCGTGCTGATCACCGGCGGGTCGGGGACCCTGGGGCGCTGGCTCCAGCGCGCCCCGGCGCTCGAGCGCCACGAAGTTCGTGCGCCGCCGAGGAGCGAGCTCGACGTCGCGGATCGCGCCTCGGTCGAGCGCTGGTTCGAGCTCCACGAGCCCGAGCTGGTGATTCACGCCGCCGCGCTGATTCGATCGCGCGGCGTGGACTCGGCGGAGGACAAGGCCGCGATGAGTCGGGTCAACGTGATGGGGACTGGCCACGTCGCGCGCGCCTGCACGCGGCACGCCGCTCGGCTGGTCTACGTCTCCACCGACTTCGTGTTCGACGGCGAGAGACCCGGCGGCATGTACCGTGAAGACGACGTGCCAGCGCCGCTCGGCTACTACCCCCTGACCAAGCTCGCGGGCGAGGCGCTCCTGCCCAGCGACGCGCTGGTGGTGCGCACCTCCTTCGGCGAAGACGGCGCCTGGCCCTACCCGCGCGCGTTCGTGGATCGCTTCACCTCGAAGCTGCCGGCGAGCCTGGCGGCAGCGGAGATCGCGCTGGCCGCCTGCGCGCTGGAGCTCAGCGGCGTGCTGCACCTGGGGGGCGAGCGTTTGAGTTACTTCGAGTACGCGCGGCGGGTTCGTCCAGACGTCGCGCCGCTCAGTCTCGCGGAGTATCGCGGTGCCGAGCCGGTGCCCGTCGACACCTCGCTCGACTCCGGCCGGTGGCGCCGAGAGCGCTCGCGTCGGTACCCCGATGGCTGAGCCCGTTCCCGGCTACGGCGCCATGCCGCTCGCGCTGCGGGCGCGAGTCCGACTGCTCGACGTGGCCGGCCGCTTGCTGAACGAGAACCCCGCGCTCGCGCGGCGCATGATCGACGCGGCGCCGCGCGCGCTGACGCGCTGGCTGCGCAGCCAGACGGCGCCGCTGCGAATCGACGGCGAAAGGCGCGCGACGCTGCCCGCAGCGCCGGCCCGCGCTCTCTTGCTCGAGCTTCCGCGCGCCCACGCCGAGCCGCACGCGCCGATTTCCATCGTGATCGCCACCTTCGGCCGGGTCGAGCGCCTCGAGCTGTGCCTGCTGTCGCTCGCGGCATGCTCGTCGCCCCACCGATTCGAGCTCGTGGTGGTGGACGACGCGTCACCGAACCCCGAAGCCGTGGCGCGGGCGGTGGCCCTGGTTCCGGGCGCGACGCTGTTGCGCAACCCGGAAAACCAGGGGTTCGCGCGCTCTCTGAACCGCGCCGTGGCGGAGGCTCGCGGCCAGCTGCTGCTGCTCATGAACGACGACGTGGTGGTCACGCCGGGTTGGCTGAGCGAGCTCCTGCGCGTGCTCGAGCAGGAGCCGCGCTCGGGTCTCGTCGGGCCGGCCTGCAATGACACCGGTGACTTCGCGACGGTGGAGGCCGACTACGCTTCGCTCTCCGGTCTGCTTCGCTTCGCCGAGCAGAGGCCCCGCGCCGTCAGCGACGTGGACAAGCTCGCGCTCTCCTGCGCGCTGATTCGCCGCGAGCTGTTCGACGACGTCGGTGGTCTCGACGAGGGCTACGGCCGCGGCATGTTCGAGGACGACGACCTGTGCGAGGCCGTGCGTGCGCGCGGCTTTCGCGTGCTCCTGGCCCAGGGCGCGTACGTGCATCACGAAGCCGGCTCCAGCTTCCGACGCCTTCCGAGCTTCGAGTACCTGGCGCGCTTCGAGGTCAATCGACGGCGCTTCGAGAAGAAGTGGCACACACGCTGGCGCCCTCGCGTTCCAGGTCCGTGACTTCGCGGGGCGCCCGCGGGGTGGGACGAATTCCTTGGGGTACCTGGAGAGCGGGCTTAGACTCGGGCCATGAAGCGCCGGGAGCTCTTGCGCGGCGCGAAGCTGGCCTCGAAAATCCCGATGTACTGGGCGTTTCGTCGCTATGGGCGTCCGGTGCTGCCGCCGTTGGCCATGAGCTTCGTGGTCACGGACAAGTGCAACTCCCTGTGCAAGACCTGCAACATCGGTCGGCGCTACCTGGACGACCCCACGGTGGCCGACGGCGAGCTCTCGCTCGACGAATACGCCACTCTGGCGAAGAGCATCGGCCCCCTGGAGTGGGTCACGTTCAGCGGTGGGGAGCCGTTCATGCGCAAGGACTTCGCCGACGTCGTCGTCGCCGTGGCCGAGGGCACCCGGCCGCGCGTGATCAACGTGCCGACGAACGCGACCCTGGTGCGCGCCACCGTCGCCGGTGTCGCCGCGATCCTCGAGCGGCTGGGACCGACTCGGCTGGTGGTGAACGTATCGCTCGACGGGGTCGGCGAAGACCACGACGAGGTCCGTGGGTTCCGCGGAAACTTCGCCAGCGCCACGAAGACCGTCCAGGAGCTGCGGCGACTCTCCGACCCGCGGCTGGTGGTGGGAGTCAACACCGTGATCTCGCGCTTCAACGCGGACCGCGCCGGCGCCATCTTCGACTACGTGCAGGGCGAGCTGCGACCCGACTCGCACGTGGTGGAGCTCGCTCAGATCCGACCCGAGTACCACAACCAAGGTGATCGCATCGCGTCGGACCCGGCGCTCGCTCGCGCCGCCATCGACGCGTTCTCGGCCCGCGCGCGCTCGGCCGAGCGAAGCGGAGTGCCCCGCTGGGTCAAGGCCTTTCGCGCCGAGTACTACCAGGACGTGAAGCAAGAGCTCGCACAGGCGCGGGGGCACCGCTGCTTCAGCGCGTTCGCCACCTGCTCGCTGATGCCCCACGGCGAGGTCTGGTCCAACACGCAGCGGGCCGACGTGTTGGGCAACGTGCGCGACTTCTCGCTCGACTTCCGCGCGCTCTGGCAGGGTGAGGGTGCGGACGCCGCGCGCCAGCGCATTCGCAGCGAGCTCTGCCACTGTGAGACGAGCAACGTCGCCTACTCGAACGCGCTGATGAGCCCTCGGGTGCTCTCCAGGGTCGTCGGGCGCTGGGTGCTGGGCGCATGAAAGGCGTGATCCTCGCTGGCGGGCTCGGCACCCGGCTCTTGCCGCTCACCGAACGCACCAACAAGCACCTCTTGCCCGTGGGCGGTCGCGCCATGATCGAATGGCCCCTGGGGAAGCTGGTCGAGGCCGGCGTCGAGCCCATCTTGGTCGTGTCCAGCGCCGAGGGCGTGGCCCAGATTCGTGAGCGCCTCGGCAGCCGGGTCGAGTACCGCGTGCAACGCGAGCCGCGCGGCGTCGCGGATGCGATCGCGCAGGCGGCGAGCTTCTCGGCGGGCGAGCCGGTGGTGGTGGTGTTGGGCGACAATCTGTTCGAAGCACCGCTGGCGCCCCTGCTCGCGCGCTGGCACGACCGCGCTCGAGACGCATTCGTCTTGCTCAGCCAAGTCGCCGACCCCGAGCGCTACGGCGTCGCGCGGCTGGTGGACGGACGCATCGTGGAAATCGTGGAGAAGCCGGAGCGCCCCGCCAGCGACCTGGCGGTCACGGGCATCTATTTCCTGCCGGGGGATTTCCCCCAGCGCATCGCAGCGCTCGCGCCTTCGGCGCGGGGCGAGCTGGAGGTGAGCGCGCTGAACCAAGCGTACCTGGAAGAGGGCCGGCTCGGGCACGCGATGCTCGACGGTTTCTGGATCGACGCGGGGACGCTGGCCGACTACGAGCGCGCCGAGCGCTGGTTCTCGTCGCGCGAGCCATGACCGAACGGGTGCTGATCACGGGAGCCTCCGGCTTCGTCGGCAGGCGGCTGGTCGAGAGCCTGGGTGGCGCGGGCTACTCGCTGCGCGCGCTCACGCACCGAAGGCGCCTCGACGCGAGCGGCGTGGAGGAGCGCAGCGTCGATCTCGCCCAGGCGGGCGACTGGTCCGAGCACGTGGCGGGCTGCGACCTCGTGGTACACGCCGCCGCGGCGCTCGACCCAGCCCCCAGCGAAGCGGTGGCTGACGCCGTCAACCGCCGAGCGACGCTCGCCCTGGCCGAAGCTGCGGCCGAGGCCGGCGTGCGCTGCTTCGTGTTCTTGAGCAGCATGGCGGCGCTGGGCTTCCACCCCGACTCGGGCCTGCTCTCCCCCTTGGACACGCCGCGCCCGACCACGGCCTACGGCCGCAGCAAGCTCGCCGCCGAGCGCGGGCTCTCGAAGCTGGCCGGCCCCATGCGCGTTGCGGTGCTGCGCCCGCCGACGGTGTTTGGTCCGGGCGAGTATCGCAACTTCCTCTCCCTGGTGCGTGCCGTCGACACGGGCCTGTTCCTGATCCCCGGGCGCGGCGACAATCGCATGAGCTTCTGCAACCTGGAGACCCTGGTGGACGCCATCGCCTGGGCGCTTCGCGACCAGCGCGCTCGCTCGGTGCTCCACGTCGCCGATCCGCCGATTCGCTTCCGCCAGGCGGTGAGCGTGATCGCGGACGTCCTCGATCGCCCGCTCCCGCCCGTCCCCTTACCGATGCCCTTGGCGCGCGCGGCAGCGCTCGGGTGCGAAGTCGTTTTTCGCGCGCTCGGTAAGCAGCCTCCGCTCAGCCTGGGCCGGCTCAGGACGCTGACCAGCGACGCGGCGCTCGACGTCTCCGGGACCGAGCGGCTCGGCTTCCGCAGCCGTCACGACTTCCGCTCGGGTGTCGAGGCGACCATCGCCTGGTACCGGGCCCAGGGCCTGCTGAGGCCACGATGAAGTCCCGCGCGCCCTGGGTCGCCGCAGCGCTCACCTTCGCGCTCTACGTCCGCACGGTGGACTTCGCGTTCACCTACGACGACCACAACCACATCGTCAAAAACCCGTTCCTGGCCAGTCTCTCGAACCTGAGCGAGATGCTGCCGTGGCGCTACCTGTCACACGAAATCCCGGATCAGGGCCGACCCGTGCTGCTGCTCAGCCACTTCTTGGACCGCGCGCTGGGGGGCGGAAGCGCGGTCGCACACCTGCAGAGCGCGCTCTGGCACGCGCTGGTCGCGGCGCTGGTCGCGACCCTCGCGATGCGCACGGGCCTGGCCGAGAAGGCGGCGGGCTTCGCCGGCGTCCTGTTCGGGCTCCACCCCGTGCTCGCGGAGGCGGTGGCCAACGTCAGCAACCGCGAGGACGTGCTCTGCAGCGCATTCGCGCTGCTGGCCCTGCTGTCGGCCCGGCGCTTCCTCGACGGGAAACACTGGGCCCTGACCGGCGTGGTGCTGTTCCAAGCGCTGGCCCTGGGCGCGAAGGAGCTGGCGGTCGTGACGCCGCTCTTGCTCGTCCTGCTCGCGGTCTGCTTTCGCCGCTTCCGACCGCCTCGATCGGAGGCCAGACGACGTTGGGTCGCGCTGGGTGTCGCCTTCGCGCTTCTGACCGCCGGCTTCGGCGCGTTCCAGCTTCGGCTCGGCTACCCGTCGCTCTTGCCGGCGGCCGGTGGCTCGGGGCTCCAGCGCGCGGAGCTCAGCGTGACGCCGCCGCTGATCGCCGTGCTCGCGGCCTTCGACCACGTCGAGCCGCCGACGGGGCGCGCCCCCCAGGGTCGAGCCGGCGCGGGTGACGCCGTGGCTTTCGAGGGCCGGCGTGCGCTCCAGGTGGCGCTGCCGCTGCGCGGATCGCCGGAGTACGACCTCGACGACTTCCGCGGAGCTCTGCCCTTGCTTTCGTCCATCGCTGGGCTCGGGCTGCTCCTGGTGCTCGCGTACCGCGACCTCGGCGGTTCGCGCCGTGTCACGCTCGCGGTGGGCTGGTTCTTCCTGGGCACGCTGCCCGTGCTCTGGCCGACGCTGCTGCTGAATCCGCTGGCGGACCGATACCTCTACCTGCCGACGGTGGGCTTCGCGTTGCTCCTCGGTCACCTCGTCGCCGACGTGCTCCCGGGCGTAGTGAAGCGCCAGAACGCCGAGTGGTGGACCGGCCTCGCGCTCGCCGCGATCTACGGCGTCGTCGCGCTCGCCAACCTGCTGGTGTGGAAGAACGACGTCAGCCTGTTCAGCGAGGCGGTCGCGCGGGCGCCGCGCTCTGCCCGCATGCAGCAGAACCTCGGCATGGCCCTGATCGGCGCAGACCGGGTCGACGAGGGTCGAGAGGCCCTGGTCCGAGCCCTGGAGCTCGACCCCACGCTGACGGCGGCCCAGTTCAACCTGGCTGTGCTGGCGGATCGGAGGGGCAACGCAGAGGAGGCCATCCAGCGTTACCAGCACACGCTGTCGAGCCCGAGCGTCGTCGCCGAGAAATCGCTGCACGACTCAGCCTGCTCGCGCTTGGCCACGCTGCTGCTCGCCCGCCGGCGGTTCGACGAGGCACGCGAGCTGGCTCGGCGCGAGCGCGAGGTGAATCCCGACTCGGCGTGTGCGCGGCGGCTCACCACCGGGCTGGGCGAGTGACGCCGGCTTCGCCCCGCTCACTGGCAAGAGTTGAAGGCGGTCAGCTTGGGCTCCACTTGGCAGACCAGCCCGCTCTTGCACTGGCTCGGCTGGTTGCCACAGAGCTGCTGCTCCCCGGCATCGCAGCTGGCCTTGCAGTGCGATTGCCCCTTGGAGCCCGAGTCGATCGAAAGGCAGCAAACGCCCGAGGCGCAGTCTTCGGAGCCGTCGCACTCCAGCCGCACGCCGGTGCAGCTCAGCGTGTTGGCGATGCAGCTCGGCGCGAGCGCTCTTCCCGCGAGCGCGTAGCAGCAGGCTTGCGCGCTCAGGGCGCAAGGGACGGGCTTGCCGCACCAGACCTGGCCCGGCTGACTGGGGTTTCCGCCCAGTCCCGCGCTTCCACCGCCCGACGTCCCGCCCGTGGGCACGGTCCCGCCGGTTCCGCCCGTGCCGCCTCCGCCGCTGCCACCGCCGGCAGCCTGGCAGGTCGCCACGCACCCAGCGAGGTCCGAGACGGCGAGACAACCGCACTGGGTGGTGCAGTCCACGCACCCGGAGCAGTCGACGTTGGTCGCACAGCGACTGGACTGATTCGACTTGAGGTCGTCGAGCGAGGCGGTCAGCGTACAGCTCCCCAGCAGCCAAGCTGCCAGGGCGCCCCCCGCGAGCGCGCCCGTTCGTCTCACGGCGCGTCGGCTCCGGGGCGCGACCTCATCCGCTCGAGTGTACACGCTTTCCGGATCGCAGGCCTTCGTCGACGATTTCGCGACGAAACCGCGGTGGCGCGTGACGTCAGCGCGAGTCGAGCCGCAGCAGCGCGCGCACCTCGCCGCCCGGCAGCGCCCGCACGACCACGTGGTCGCTGCGCGCGTAGGCGAGCCAAGCCTCGTCCGGCGACAGCACCGGAGGCTGGCTGTCGGGCTCGAGCTCGAGCGCGGCACCGGCGTGGATGATGCGTGTCCGTTCGCCCCAGATGATCTGGTAACTAGCGCTACGACCGATCGGATTCGCCTGCTCGTCGGCGTGCTCGTGGCACGCGGGGACCGGCTTGCGCCCGCGAGGCAAGCCCAGCGCCGAGCCGGGCGCGGGGGGCCCGTCGAGGTATGGCGCGCCCATCACGCCCTCGGAGTCGCCGCAGGCGTACGTGCCGCTCCCGAGGTCCAGCTTCGCGATGCCCCCGCAGCCCTCCAGCAGCAGCGTCTTGCCATCGGACAGCACTCGGCCGTTCAGGCTCGGGCCTTGGTCGCAACCAGGGACGACGCGCGCGATGCGGCGGCGGGTCTTCAGCGTCGACCCGTCGAGCACGATCAGGTCGGCGCCGCACGTGACCACGAGCAGGTCGGCGCTCGGGCTCGACGTCGGGTTTCCGACCTCGCGATCACCGGCACAGCGCACCGCGGCGCGCCGCTCGACCGTGCCCTTCTCCAGATCCCAGCGCAAGACCTCGCGCTTCTCGATCGAGAACCCGACCTTGCCGGCGTGGCTCGCGCGCGGCGCCGCGACCGGATACAGCCGGAACGGCAGGCCCGAGCCCAAGACGACCTGGCGCTGGGCGTCGTAGAGCAGCGCGCTCGGCAGCTCGCTGCCGTCGGGCGCCGTCTGGATGAAGGTCACGCTGAACCGCCTGCCACCGAGCAAGGGCGTGAGCGTCTCCACGCTCGCGCCCTCCGGCGCGCTGCGCGTGTCCAAGCGAGCGAGCTTCGAGCCGGTCTGCACCAGGACCACACGCTCGCGCTCCAGATGGATGACCGGAGCCTCCGTGAGGGCCGTCCCGCCACCTTCGTAGGCCAGCGTCAGATCGGGCGTCGTCAGCAGCGCCACACCGTCCGGTGAGACGACCGCCACCCCCGCGTGAGCGGGCGAGGCGATCAACGTGCGCTGGCCCTCGGGCAACGGGATCTCGCGCTTGCCGCTCTGGGGCGTCCACGCGAGCAGCCCTCGCGCTCCCTCGACCAGGAGCGTCCCGTCGCCGAGGTACGTGACGGTTCGGGGCGGATCGGCGGGTTTGGGGGCGGCATCTTGCGGCGCGGGCGCCGACTCGCGAGCGGGCGTCCTGGCTGGCGCCGGAGCCGCCGGGGGCGCTTGCGCTTTCGACGGGTGCGCTAGCCGCGGCGCGCAGGCCGAGAGCCCCAATCCGATCGCCAGCCCAACGAGCTCAGACTGCTTCGAACCCAGCATTTCACTCACTTCGTTGCGACCGGCGCGATCGTGACCGTTGCGCCACCTGGGGGCCGGCGCGCGGAGCTGCTCTGAATGCTATCCTCGGCGCATGCTGCGCCGGACCATCGCGCTCGCCGCGGCGCTCGGCTCGTTCGGCTGCCTCGACATCGAGAGCGCCAAGGAACCGAGCACCGGCGGCAGCGCTGGCACCGCAGGCTCCGGCGGCGGTGCAGGCGCCGGGGGCGGGTTCGGCGGCAGTGGCGCTGCGGGCAGCGGGGCCACGGGCGGCGGCGGCGGGTTCTGCGGGACCCAGACCGGCGTCGCGCTGTGCAAGGACTTCG
>Ga0233425_10011357_pt1 | contig 10423 bp, 10 predicted proteins | sample Watercolumn_Towu_2_FD_181712 | JGI IMG/M metagenome (GOLD analysis project Ga0233425, IMG submission 181712) | Freshwater microbial communities from Lake Towuti, South Sulawesi, Indonesia - Watercolumn_Towuti2014_140_MG | ecosystem: Environmental > Aquatic > Freshwater > Lake | place... | reverse complement strand
TAAAACAGCCAATGCTATTATAGCCGGAACCTTCAAAGGAGAAATGATATCTTCTGGCGGAGTAGAAATAACTTCAACCGGTAAATTTACCGGTAAAATAATACAGAAAGATGCAATGCTTACAGTTTCAAAGGGTGGCCTTTTCAATGGTGAAAGCGTAATTTCTGATAACCAGGAAATATTCAAATTTGAATTTCCGTTTTCCGTCAATTCAAACGATAAGGAACCCTTCCAAAACGATACTAAGGAAATCGCTGATTAAGACTTTTGGATTATTTTTTTCTTAAAATATTACTGGCTTTATACTCTATCCAGTCAAGGTCAGTATCTGCCGGTGCCACTCCTGTCTTTACTGCCGCTGTTGCTACGCTGGTGGCAACTGCAGGAAGCACCCTCGAGTCAAATGGTTTAGGGATTATATAATCTGATCTTATATCTTTCCCAGCTATTGATGCAATTGCTCTTGCAGCTTCTATTTTCATCTCCATATTTATTTCTGTTGCATTTGCATCAAGTGCGCCCCTGAAAACTCCCGGGAAAGCCAGGACATTATTTACCTGGTTTGCATAATCGCTCCTGCCTGTTGCAATTATTTCAACCCCGGCCTTTTTGGCAACATCGGGCTTTATTTCCGGTTCAGGATTTGCAAGTGCAAAAATAATTGGTTTTTTCCTCATCTTTGCAACCATTTCAGGCTTTAACTGGTCTGCTACTGACACCCCAATAAAGACATCTGCGCCATCAATCGCATCATTAAGGTTGCCTTTCTGGTTTTTCGGGTTAGTGAGGGACGCCATTTCTTCTTTTGCAAAATTAAGGTCCCCCCTATCTTTGTATATTATGCCCTTAGTGTCACAGACCAGGATATTTGATACTCCAAGGAGTGAAAGCAGCTTAATTATTGAATGGCCGGCCGCCCCTGCTCCGTTCATTACTATCTTTATTTCTTTTATATCCAGACCATAAAATTTAAGCGCATTAAAAAGCCCTGCAAGTGTAACTATTGCCGTACCGTGCTGGTCATCATGGAAAATTATCATCTTTGATTCAGCTTTCAGACGGTTTTCTATCTCAAAGCATCTGGGCGCCGAAATATCCTCCAGGTTGATACCTGCAAATGAGGGTTCGAGCAGTTTTACTGTTTCAACAATGGTGTTATTATCCTGGCTCTCAATGCAAATGGGAAATGCCGAAACGCCCCCAAACTGCTTGAAGAGCACACATTTTCCTTCCATTACAGGAAGTGATGCCCTTGCACCAATGTTGCCAAGGCCCAAAACAGCGGAACCATCAGATACAACTGCTATCATATTTGCCCTTGCCGTATAGGTATTAAGCAGTGAAGGGTTTTTTGCTATTTCCCTGCATGGTTGTGCCACACCAGGTGAATAAGCCAGTGCCAGGTCATGTTCATTTTCTATTTTAACTTTTGTAACCACGTCGATTTTGCCGCAATTGTCTTTATGCATTAGCAGTGATTCTTTGTAGATGTCCATACTTCTCCTAAATCAAATTTTTTATTTTTCCAATAATCCCAGATGAATTATAGCCATAAATTAATAGAAGACAATAATGCTTTCAGGTACTTTTTTTAGATAATGCAAAAAATAATTAACGCTATACAAAAATTGGCCCGTTAAAATATGGCACATAATAATTTTTGCTGTGACATAAATGAATAGGTGTTTAAGGCAGACTTTTTTTAAAATCTCAAGTTTTTATGGAAAAAGGCTCAGGTTCTCTTGCCTTTCCTGCATTATCTCAATGAATTTACTTACCAGCTGGGGGTCAAATTGTTTCCGGGCACACTGTTTAAGTTCCTTTATTGCCTGCTGGCTGCTTACCGCTTTTTTATAGCTGCGGCCATATGCCATTACATCATATGCTTCAGCAATTGCTATTATCCTGGAAATAAGAGGTATGTTGTTTCCTTTCAATTTGTAAGGATACCCTGTACCATCCCAGTTTTCATGATGCGCAAGAATAGCATCTGCAATTTGCGCCAATTGTGTAGAAGATTTTGCAATCCTGTAGCCTATCTCGGGATGCATCCTCATTATGCGCCATTCTTCTTCTGCAAGTTTTGATTTTTTTGTCAGTATCCTTGTTTTAATAGTGACTTTCCCGATGTCATGAAAATCTGAGAGCATCGCAAGGTTATCCAGGTCTGCCTTGGCAAGTTTTAATGCCCTGCCAATGGAAAGTGCAAGGTTTTTTACCCTCTCATAAACTTCATTTGGCTCCCTGCTTTTTTCCCTGAGTTTTTTTTCTATTGATACTATTATCTCATTTGAGACCTTCTTGCTCTGTATCAGCTTTTTCTGCTTCATGGAATCTTCTGCTTCTTTGATGACCCTGTCTATATCATCCTGGGGCTTTTCCTTCGTGGCAAACCCGAGAGAAATATTAAGGGGTATTTCACCGGAAGATACTTCCCTGCTTTTTTTCTCGATCCTGGATATTATCTCCTGTATGCCCTTTATATCCGTTTTTGGGAGAAGTATTACAAACTCATCTCCTCCCCACCTTGCCAGGATGTCCTCTGAACGGCAGGAGTCTTTAAGAACCTTCGCTAGGCTCTTTAAGAGCTCGTCCCCCTGTTTATATCCAAATGCATCGTTTACAAGTTTAAAGCCGTCTATGTCACCTATTATTATGCTTAAAGGTAATTGCCTTGTTGTATCCAGCCTCTGCAGCTCTTCTTCAAAATACGAGCGGTTGTAAAGGTTTGTGAGGTTATCATGGAAGCTCATGTACTTGAGCTTCTCCTCGGTATTTTTTCGTATGGTAACGTCACGCAGCATAAGAGTAAAAAAATGGCCCTTTTCAGATTCCCAATATGTCCTTGATATTTCAAGAGGTATTTTTTTACCGTCTTTTTTCCTGCCGATCACTTCCACAAATTTTTCTTTTGCGCCGGAGCCACCCTTGCCATTAAAAGATAACACATCCTGGGGAAGGATTATTCCAAGGGATCTGCCAAGTATCTCTGTTGATTGATGGCCGAATATCCTTTCAGCAGCTTTGTTCCAGAATACTATTTTACGTGACAAATCGGCAACAATTATTGCGTCTTTTACAAGGTTGGTCAGTGAGTAAAAAATATCTTCAAGAATAAGCTCCCGTTTTTTGATTTTAAATTGATGCTTCAACTGTGCGGCTCCCTGCCCCCATAAATCAACTCGCCTTTTTCCTGGACACTTCCAGTTCTTTATGAACAACCCGGGTAATATGGGTTAAAAATTAGAAATTTTAATCAAGAAAATAATTGCTTTAAATATAACACATTTTTAAATAAAAATGTTCAATAATTTTAATTTTGAATCAATAGTAAAGAGCTCTTTGAACACTTTTTTAGCGCAAAGCTTATACTTTAAAACATTTGAACATATGGACAGGTTTTTACCGGCCCTGCTGCCATCCCTTTATTGCCTGTATCGCATAGTTTTTTTATATAAAAATATATAAAAATTGTTATTGAATTTAAATAAAATTTCTTGTATATTTCGCTTTGTTTTGCTATATAGGAAAATACAAAACCTGCGATTTAAAATATTACAGAAGAAAGGAATCTAAATGGAAGTAAGGATTGACGAGGAACTCTGTACAGGTTGTGGACTTTGTGAGGAAACTTGTCCGGATATATTTAAGATGGATGAAGATAAAGATATTGCTGTTGTTGTAAAAACTGATTATGACGAATATGATGAAGAATGCATCCAGGAAGCAGTTGAAAGTTGCCCTTCAGAAGCGATAACTGCTGACTAGCAAACCGGCGCTTTTTAATAATATTAAAAAGCATTAATTCCTTGTGATAAAAATAGCCCTTATTATTAAGGGCTATTTTTTATGGTTTTTTGGAATACCTCATTTATTAATTCATTGATTCTGGCGCTTTGTATAATAAAGGTCCTGGAGCTTTTGGCCAAGGTTCCAGTACTGGTCATTTGCATAGCAAAGAAGATTCATTTTTCCCAAATCAGGCTCTTCACCACTCTTAAGATATCTTCCATCAACATGCGTAACAAGGACTTCAGCTATAAAAACTGTATGTGTTTTTAGCCTTACAGTCTCTTTTACTGCACATTCAAGACAAATAGGGCATTCTTTTATAAGTGGTACATCGATTCTTTTTGCCTGCATTTTTGTCAATCCTGTCATCTTGAATTTATCGACTTTGTCCCCATGCGTGTACCCGCAAATATCAACTTTTTCCATCAGTTCCGTGGTTGCGATGCATAAACCAAATTCTTTTCGCTTTTCTATTGTAACTGCAGAATATTTACCGCTGCCAATCACTATGTTTACCATTGGCGGATTGTATTCAACTATACCCACCCATGCAAGAGATATGATATTATCTGTGCCCTGGTCATTTTGTTTGGCCCTGCAGGTTGTAAGGGTTACCGGTAGTGGCAGTGTAAGATTCTGGATTTTACTTAAAATTGCCATAATATACGCTCCTCCTTTAAATAGATTTTCAAATTAAAGTCTTTTTTATGTCTTTCATAACCTGTCCGGGATTATCCGATTTAAACAGTGCTGAGCCCACTACAAGGATATCTGCACCTGCCTCAACAGCTTTTGCTGCAGTTTCCGTATTTATCCCGCCATCGACCTGTATGAGTATCTTCCTGTACCCATTTGATAATTTTTTGTAATCTTCTATCATTGTTTTTAATTTCCTTATCTTTGGTATCATCTCAGGCAGAAACGCCTGTCCCCCGAAACCAGGATTAACTGTCATGACCAGAATCATATCAAGATATGGCATAACATTTTCTATTGAAGACAAGGGAGTCGAAGGATTGAGCGCAACAGCGGCCCCTACACCACTGTTTTTTAAATGTGCCAGCGTCCAGGTTAAATGGGGGCATTCTTCTGCGTGTACACTTATGATATCGGCACCGCATGCTATAAAGCTGTCCAGGTGGCGGTCCGGATTTTTTATCATCAGGTGTACATCCATATTAAGGCCGGTATATTGGCGTATCCTTGAAATAACAGGCTGGCCGATTGTAATATTTGGAACAAAGTTTCCATCCATTACATCAATATGCAGCATGTCTATGCCAAGCTCTTTTATTTTTATGATTTCGCTTTCGAGCTTTAAAAAATTGCAGTCCAGGATAGAAGCAGCTATGCTGTACTTGTTGCCGGATTCAAGATTTTTCATCCCGAATTATCCTTTCTTTTATCTTTAAAGGAATTTGATTAAAAATATGGAATGTTTAAATTTTAAATTGTAATTATAATTTGAAATCATATTTAAAACAAAGGAAGCATTTTTTTTATTAATTTTTTTTGCTATAATCACTTACTCAAAATGCATAATTTCGAGGAAGGGTGCAATCCCCTACCGGCGGTAAAGTCCGCAAGCCTTTAAAACAAAAAGTTAAAGGTTGACCTGGTAGTTTTCCAGGACCGACAGTTAAAGTCTGGATGGGAGAAATTTATGACTGGTCAGATTTATATTTGATTTTAGCCATGGATATTCTCCATGGCTTTTTGTTTTTTTAAAGCAGTCAGGTTATTTTTTGGCCCTGTGGACCGTTTTTAAAAGGATTTTAGTTGCAGGAGCATAGAAAAAGAAATGGATATAGTAAATTTTAGCAATGAAGACAAAAAATATATGAGGCTTGCAATCTCTCTTGCAGAAAAAGCCAGGGGACTGACCAGTCCTAACCCTGTAGTCGGTGCCGTAATTGTAAAAGATAAAAAAATCATTGGCACAGGTTTTCACAAAAAAGCTGGGGCAAATCATGCTGAAATAGAAGCAATTAATGCCTGTCCGGACAGAAACCTGCTCAAGGGTGCCACTATATATGTGAACCTTGAACCATGCTGCACATATGGCAAGACACCACCCTGTACAGATTCAATAATACAATATGGATTTAGCAGACTTATTGCAGCAATTAGAGACCCAAATCCTGCCGTAAATGGAAAGGGCCTCAAAATCCTCAAAGAATCAGGCATTGATGTGGATTGCGGCCTGCTCAAAGAAATAGCAGGAAAGCAAAATGAAGTTTTTTTCAAATCTGTTACCACAGGATACCCTTTTGTAACAGTTAAAATAGCCTCAAGCCTTGATGGAAGGACCGCGCTCGGTTCCGGTGACTCAAAATGGATCACTTCTGAAAAATCCAGGAAGTATGTCCAGGAAATCAGGTACCAGAATGACTGCATACTCACAGGGATAAATACTGTAATTGAAGATGACCCTCTTTTGTATCCCAGGGTAACAATAAAAAAAAGCGAAGCTTTTACAAGCTCAAAGAAGTTTGTCAGGGCAATACTTGACAGCAATCTTAAGCTGGGACAGGATTCACAAATAGCTGGCACGGCAGATAAAATAAGGACTATTATCTTTACTGCACAACTTGATGGCAGGCAGTCAAAGAAAACCCGAGGCCTTCAAAAAATGGGCCTTGAAATAATACAGATTAAAACTGTTTCACAAACTCCGGAAAATGGCCCGGTTAAATTACTTGATATTTCACAGGTGCTTAAGATACTGCATGATGATCATGAAGTGACATCTGTTCTTGTTGAGGCAGGAGAAACGGTTTGCTCGAGCCTAATAAAAAATCAACTTATTGACAAGTTCCTGATTTTTATTTCACCAAAAATAATAGGCAGCGACAGCAGTTTCGGGATGTTCGGGAGCCTAAAAAGCCACGATCTTTTAAAGTGCCCTGCTGTTAAATTTGACAGTATAAGAAAGTCCGGAAGTGATATGCTTATCACTGCTTATCCGGAATAGTTTTTGAAAATTATGAAAAAATAAATATTTAAGTTGCAACCTTTACATGAGGAGTTGGGATGTGTTTACGGGAATAATAAAAGAAACAGGGGAAATTACAAACATAAGCAAGGGGCAGGATTGCAAGCTCATTGAAGTATCATGCATAAAAATACTTCCTGGCCTGGCCATTGGTGACTCCATTGCTGTAGACGGATGTTGCCTTACTGCCAGGAAAATAAATCAGGATGGGTTTATATGCGACATTTCTTATGCCACTCTTGAGAAAACAACTTTTGCAGATTTAAAAACGGGCAGGCGTGTAAACCTTGAAAGCTCCCTTACCATTAACGAAAAAATCGGCGGACATTTTGTAAGCGGGCATGTTGACGGCACTGCCAAAATAAGCGAAATAAATAAAATCGGGGTTTCACACAGGATAGTCTTTGAAGCACCGCAAGATCTTCTTCCTTTCCTTGCTCCCAGGGGTTCAGTCGCTATTGATGGCATAAGCCTTACAATATCTGAGTCAGGAAATGATTGTTTTGCCGTGGCTATAATTCCACATACTTTTGACAATACAACACTTTCAGGCAAAAAGGCTGGTGACCTGGTAAATATAGAAGTGGATCTTCTGGCAAGATATATTTTCCAGGTTCTTATAAATATGAAAATTTTAGATCCCTCCCATCCGGGAAACGAAAATGACAGGATTTTAAAGGAGAGACTTGTTGAATATGGATTCATCAAATAAGAAAGTATTTAGTGGAATAGAAGATGCAGTTACTGCCCTTAAAAAAGGAAAAGTGATTGTTATAGTAGATGATTTTTCTGAAGACAATGAAGGTGTACTTTTCCAGCCGGCTGAAAAAGTAACTGTTGAAACCGTAAATTTTTTCATGACCCATGGAAAGGGCATGATATATATGCCGTGCGAGCAAAAAAGGCTTGAGGGTCTGGAAATACCAATGATGGACATGGTAAGTGCCCAGAGAAATAAAAAAACAGGCAATTCAGATAAGGCCAATCCATCGCCTTCAATAGCAATGTCTATCGATTCACACTTAATAAAAGGCTCGGGCGCCTCTGCAAGCGACAGGGTGCTTACAATTAAAGCTTTTACAGACTCTTCATCAAAACCCGCCGATTTCATAATACCGGGCCATATTTTCCCTTTAAAGGCGCATGATGGCGGTGTACTTGTCAGGGCTGGCCACACAGAAGCTGCTGTTGATCTGGCAAGGATAGCCGGACTGTTTCCGGCGGGTATAATATGCGAAATAATCAGGGAGGATGGTGAGGTCGCAAGGCTTGCAGACATTAGAAAGCTTGCAAAAAAACACGGCCTGCCGGTCATTACCATTGAAGAACTTATAAGATACAGGAAAACAAAGGAGAAACTAATAGAGCGTGCCGCTGAAATAAACCTCCCGACCAAATGGGGTGTTTTCAGGGCAGTTACTTACAGGTCCATAATCGACTATGAAACGCATATCGCTTTTGTTAAGGGAGACATTACAAAAAAAGAAGATGTCCCGGTCAGGGTACACTCACAATGCCTCACAGGGGACACTTTCGGCTCCCAGAGGTGTGACTGCGGTCAACAGCTAGATGAGGCGTTCAATATTATAAATAAAAAGGGTTACGGTGTGCTCTTATACATGGCACAGGAAGGAAGGGGCATCGGGCTTTGCAACAAAATGAAGGCATATGAGCTGCAGGACAGGGGCTATGATACGGTCGAAGCCAATATTGAGCTCGGGTTTGAAGCAGACATGCGCGACTATGGTATAGGTGCGCAAATACTGGCTGATCTTGGCCTTTCAAATATAAACCTTATGACAAATAACCCGAAAAAAATCATCGGACTTGAAGGTTATGGCATAAAAATCAAAAAGATATTGCCTGTTATAATTGAACCAAACGAAAACAACAGGAGGTATTTACATACAAAGAAAACAAAGCTTAAGCACATGCTTAAATAAAAAACTTTATATCATGATTTAGATTAAATTATAAGATAAGGCCAAATATTATTAATAAAATTTATTATCTTATTATACGAGGAGGGACAATGAAAGTTTTAGAGGGCAGGCTCGATGCAACAGGGTTAAAATTCGGCATAGTGGTTAGCAGGTATAACGAATTTATTACCAGCAAACTGGTGGACGGAGCTATTGACTGCCTCCAAAGGCATAACTGCAAAAAGGAAGATATCTCTGTGGCATGGGTACCCGGCGCTTTTGAAATACCTGCTGCCGCAAAAGCAATGGCCCAGTCAAAAAAATATGACGCAGTCATTTGCCTGGGAGCCATATTAAAAGGCGACACTTCACATAATGTATATATTGCAAGTGAAGTCATTAAGGGTATTTCACAGACAGCGCTGGCAATGGATTTTCCAGTAATTTTTGGCGTTATAACACCTGATACTCTTGAACAGGCAATAGAAAGAGCCGGGACAAAACTTGGAAACAGCGGCTGGCAGGCAGCCCTTTCTGCAATTGAAATGGTAAATCTTTATAAGGCATTTGGTTCATAAGATTTACCTGCAGGGCTTAGACTTTTTTCATGGGCCCATTTATGGCCCGGGTGTTTTTGCACTTAAAAAAATTAGAAGTGCCTATTTTCGGTTAGACACTTCTAATTTAATATCCCTATTAATCTTTTAAATTAATAAGTGCCGCTTTTCTTTGCGGCCTGTTCCGGATTTAATTGCTAGACCATCAGTTGTTTTGCAAGGTCTACTGCACTTGAAGCATCAGGTGCATAGCCGTCTGCGCCAATTGAATCTGAATATTCCTGGGTAAGTGGTGCGCCGCCGACCATAACCTTGGTGCCCTTTGTTGCTGCATCTGCCCTGATTGCGCTGATAACATCTTTCATTACAGGCATTGTGGTTGTAAGCAATGCTGAAAGGCCAATCACTTTTGCTTTGCTTTTCTTTACTTCTTCCACAAATTTGTCTGAAGGTACATCTACGCCGACGTCAACAACTGTGTAGCCTCCTCCTTCAAGCATCATACCGACAAGGTTTTTACCTATGTCATGAAGGTCGCCCTGTACCGTGCCTATTACTATTGTGCCCTTCATTTCTGCACCAGCTTCTGATAGCATCGGTTTGATGATATCCATTGCTGCATGCATTGCCCTTGCTGCAATCAGAACTTCAGGAATGTACATCTCATTGGCTTTAAATCTTGCACCAACTACGTCCATTCCGGGAACCAGGCCATCGTTTAATACTTCGATGGCTTTGACGCCACTGTCAACAAGCTTCTGCGTGATTTCCTTGCTCTTGACATTGTCACCGGCAATGATGGCGTCTGCTAGATCCTGATATTTTGCCATAGCTTCTCCTTTCTTTTTTAGATTTCCCCTTTTTTATTTAGCGTGATTATACATTAACTACTTTGTTAATTGAAGAGTTTTTTAATTTTAAATGCCAGAAAACAGTTTTTACCAAAACGCGGACCATATATAAATTAAAAGTTTAAAATTATATAATCTATTATTAAAAACAGGGATAAATTCATTAAAAATTAATTTTGTGTCAGTTATTTATCAAATTTCAGGATGTAAATTTACAGGATGTAATTGTAAAAATATTTTTTATAATAATATCTATATAATTAGTAGTATATTAGTAATAATTTAATTAATAAATATATTGATTAA
>Ga0233425_10011356_pt1 | contig 10424 bp, 9 predicted proteins | sample Watercolumn_Towu_2_FD_181712 | JGI IMG/M metagenome (GOLD analysis project Ga0233425, IMG submission 181712) | Freshwater microbial communities from Lake Towuti, South Sulawesi, Indonesia - Watercolumn_Towuti2014_140_MG | ecosystem: Environmental > Aquatic > Freshwater > Lake | place: Indonesia... | reverse complement strand
ATTTTTTAAATGGTACTTGAATGAAAAAAAATATTAGAAAACCAAGCCTGCTGAAAAGATTCTGGCTTGTTCTGGCAGTATTAGGGCCGGGGTTGATCACAGCATCGGCAGGCAATGACGCGCCAGGTATTGCCACTTATTCCATGGCAGGTTCGCGCTATGGTTACAATTTTCTTTGGTTGATCGTTCTGGTCACCATAGGAGGGATCTTCATCCAGGAAACAGCAGCCAGGCTTGGAGCAGTAACAGGCAAGGGAACTGCAGACTTAATCCGTGAAAAATTTGGTGTGAAGATGACCCTTTTTGCGATGTTTTGCCTTTTATTAGCAAATCTAGGAACAACGATCGCTGAATTTGCAGGGATTGCTGCAGGGGCTGAGCTGTTGGGAATGAATCGCTATCTTGCCGTACCAATTGTCTCCATTACAGTCGCGCTTTTGGCCGTGCGAGGTTCGTATAAGATCGTTGAAAAATTGCTGTTAGTTCTTTGCCTGGCAGCTATCGCATATGTTATCTCTGCTTTTGTGATCAAGCCTGATTGGGGAGATGTACTTCGATCTGCGATATCTCCGCATATTATTCTTGAGTCAGATTACATTATTGCAGTTCTTGCCACGATAGGAACGACCATAACGCCATGGGGGATATTTTATTTGCAGGCTTCGGTTGTTGATAAAGGCGTTGAGGCTGAAAACTATGGCCTGACGAAAACCGATGTTGTTTTTGGGGCATTGTGGGGAAACCTCATTTCTGCTTTTATTATCATTACAACAGGCGCAACACTCTTTATTAAAGGTATTCATGTAGAAGAGGCAAAACAGGCTGCACTTGCATTAGAACCTTTGGCTGGTTCCTGGTCAAAATTGCTGTTTGCAGCTGGTCTAATGGGTGCATCTGTCCTGGCTGCTCTGGTTTTACCGCTTTCAACAGTATACGCAATTACCGAAGCTTTCGGCTGGGAAAGAGGCCTGGATCAGAAAAGGCGTGATGCTCCGGTTTTTTATGGGCTTTTACTTGCGGTGATCGGCTTTAGTTCACTTTTTGTACTGATTCCAGGGCTGCCGCTTTTCAGGATAATGCTTTTGTCACAAACTATGAATGCCATGATTTTGCCGATCTTGCTGGTTTTGATCCTGATCCTGGCAAACGATAGAGAGATCATGGGGGTTTGGGTAAACAAGCGTTATCAAAATATTCTCTCAATATTTTTAACAGTCGTTATTGGAACTATCAGCTTGGCCTTATTATTTCTTCAATTTTGAAGGATTAAATAATAACGGCAGCATCACAAAATACTGCCGTTAAGCAAAAACGATTATATTTTAGAAAGTTCTAAAGAGCTCTTTCTTTCCATTGCACAATGGGCAGTTATCTGGGGGTTCTCCCTCTCCTGTCCAACCGCAAACTGAACAAACATACATTTTCCCGATTGATGGATCCTGGCCTTTGTCCACTGAGGATTTTGCATTGGTGTACATTTCTGCATGGATCTTCTCTGCCTCGCGCGCCCACTTTGTGGATCGAACTGCACCGCGCTCATCTTGAAGTTCTGCAACTGCTGTAAACGCCGGGTACATCTCTTCAACTTCATATGTTTCACCATTAATGCCAACTTGAAGATTCTCGGAAGTTTCGGCTAATTTCTTTAAAACTTTAAAATGGCTGGTGGCATGCACTTGCTCGGCATAAGCATTCGCTCGAAAAAGTCGGGCAACATTGGTTAACCCGTCCTTTTCTGCCTGATCGGCGAAAATAAGGTATTTCATATGAGCCTGGCTTTCACCTGCGAAGGCAGCTTCAAGATTGTTTTTGGTCATATCGCGCATCTGATTCTCTCCTTAAATAAAAGATATTTAATGCCCTATTAGTAAGATATTGAGTAAATTATAAAGCAGGAAATGTTTTGATTTTTATTTTTAATGAAATTATGCCTGGATCCCACGGGCATAAAACATTGGGAATTCTGGATAAAGCGTTAACTCAAGATATTCGATGCGTTTTGCCAACTTTTTTGCTTTACTACGGGCGGCTTTTGAAACAAGCATCATTCGTGCGCCTGTTCCGGCGGCATTGCCAACAGTGCGGACACGCGATAAAGGGATCTGAGGAAGCATACCGATGCGCATTGCATTTTCCGGGTGCATATAGGATCCAAATGCACCCGCAATCAGAACCTCTTCCAATTCAGCGGGAGTTACCTTTAAATAATCCATAAGCACATCAATCCCAGCTCGTATGGCGCCTTTCGCCAATAGAATCTGATCAATGTCATTCTGGGATAAGGCAATTGATCCGGCTAATGCAAAAAATGGTTTGCTTTGTTCATCTAAATGAACTCTTTGAGCGGTTTTATCCAGCCGTCCGCGAGAGTTGAGGATGTTATTTCTGCGCAATTCAGAAATTGCATCAAGGATACCCGAGCCGCATATCCCGATGGGGGATTGTTCGCCTATGACCTGAATTTGGACTTTGCCTTGCTGATCAAGGCTGACGTGTTCGATCGCGCCTGGCGCGGCACGCATTCCAGAACGAATATGCGCTCCTTCAAAGGCGGGTCCGGATGCCGTGGAGACACTGACAATCCTCTCGCCTTTCTGCAGGGCGATCTCGGTGTTGGTGCCAATATCGATCCCCAGGCGCACGCGATCATCCTCGCCGAATTTCTCGGCGAGTAAAAAGGCCAGATGATCTGATCCTACAAATCCGGCAATGACCGCAGGCACATGAACGTGCGCCCCGGGCATGGATGTAAACCCGATCTCAGAGGAAAGAGGCTCAACTTCATCTGAAAGAACAGGAACGAAAGGTGAGAATGCCAGGGATTGAATGGGCAGATCAAGGAAAAAATGGTGCATCGCGGTATTACCGACCAGGCAGGTATCCACTATTTCAGTTGTCAGTTTGCCGATCTTTGTGCATAAATCAGCAGCAGCCTGGTTTATGGACTGCATTAGCAGAGAATGGAGTATAGAAGCGCCGTTACTTTTATTCAAAGCATAAGAAAGGCGTGCCATGATGTCCTCTCCGTACGCGATCTGTGGGTTAGGAACACCTTTGGCTGCAAGAACCTCACCAGTATCAAGGTCGATCAAATAACAAGCGAGTTTTGTACTGCCAACATCAACCGCCAATCCGAGAAGATTATCTAAAGGTTGTGAGGTTGCATTCAGAACCTCGTTATCCCTGATAACGAGGTTTACCTTCCATTCAGTTTCGCGCAAGATCTGAGGAAGCTTGCGAACTACATTCAGGTTGATATTTAAAGAGTCCTTACGATAATTTTTTTGTAACCGGGAAAGATCCGACATGAGGTCATTCAACGCGGGTTCTTTTAAATTGACCGCAATCTGTCTTATTAAAGGGTCTGGCTGAGCAATATAACCGCTTCCTTCCAATTGAAGTACCTGACTAGCAGTTATGGATTCAGCCGGAACCTGAACTTTTATGTTGTCATTAATTACTGTTTCACATGCCAGATGAAAACCATCAGATAGCTGTTCATCTGAAAGGAAGGATTTTTCGATCTCAGTTGGTGGAAATTCAATGGATGATCGGATGATCTGAACAATACATTTTCCGCAAATCCCGGCAGCACCGCAATCTGAGCGAAGGTCAATGCCTGCCTGACGAGTGGCATCCAGCAGCGTAAGCGGTTCACTGCAAAGAAGGCGAATACCCATCGGTTGAAATTCAACGGTAAAACTCAATAGACTTTCCTTCTCCGAAAAATTGTTCTGTGATTATAAACAGGAATCAAAAAAAACAGCGAAAGATCGCTGCGGATTTATCTGACCAGTGATAATTTAAAGTTAGATCTCGATCTCGGCAACTGATTTTAATATGTGAGTTGGTCTAAACGGAAATTCCTCGATCGTTTTTAAGGTAGTTACCCCGCTTAGAACCAATATGGTTTCCATACCGCTTTGCAGTCCGGCGATCACATCCGTATCCATGCGATCACCAACCATGATGGTATTCTCAGAGTGAACACCCAAGAAATTTAGTGCGGAACGCATCATAAATGGATTTGGTTTGCCGCAGTAGAAGGGAGAACGCCCGCTGGCTTTTTCAATCAATGCGGCCATTGCACCGCATGCAGGAGTGATCCCGGCTTCAGAAGGACCGGTAGGATCAGGGTTGGTTGCCAGGAAAGACGCTCCGGCAATGATCAGCCGAATTGCTTTTGTAACCTGGTGTAAATTGTAATCAAATGTTTCCCCTAAAACAACAAAATCAGGTGAATCAGGCGTTAAGATATAACCGGCATTATGAATGGCTACGTTCAAACCGCTTTCTCCAATGACAAAAGCATTCCCGGTTTCTTTTTGTGATTTCATAAATGCCGCAGTTGCCATCGCTGATGTAAAAATCTGATCAGATTCAATATCCAAACCGGTTATTTTCAGCCGGTGAGCGAGATCAACCGGGGTGTATATTGAATTATTTGTGAGAACAAGGAATTTGATCCCTTGACTTTTAAGAGATTCAATGAAAGTGTCTGCACCGGGAATGATCTTTTTCCCGCTGACCAGGACACCATCCATATCAATTAAGTAATTTTTCTTTGGCATAGTATCTTTTTTTTCTTTCTTTTATTTGCACCGTGTATTATATATTGGTTGTATCAATTATCCAGACAATGAAAAAGACCCGGCGTTTTTATTCAGCCAGGTCCTTTTTGTTGGTTATGCGCTGCTGAACTTATGACACCATCTTGCGGACTTCTCCAAGCTGGCCTGTACTGCCCAAATAATTATTCTTTTCAACAATGAACTTGGCATATTCCTTCATAAAGGTCTGACCAGGTTTTCTGAGGTCAAAACCTTCCGGGTGGTCGCGGAAGAATTCCCTATGAACACGAGTCCAAACTAAACGGCCGTCAGTATCAATATTGATCTTGGTCACGCCCAGCAGCGCCGCTTTTTTAAATTGGGTTGCGTCAACGCCTTTGGCACCAAGGATCTTGCCACCCGCATTATTGATACGCTCGACTTCTTCCTGGGGAACTGAACTTGATCCGTGCATGACCAGCGGAAAACCGGGCAGCTTCATTTGGATCTGCTCCAGAACATCGAAATGCAGTGATTGAGAGCCGCTGAACTTAAAAGCACCGTGGCTGGTTCCAATGGCAATGGCCAAAGAATCACAGCCGGTGCGATCCACAAAATCCTTGGCTTGATCCGGATTGGTCAATTTGGCATTTTCTTCAGAAACACTGACATGCTCCTCAACGCCGCCAAGCTGGCCGAGTTCAGCTTCAACAACGATGCCTTTGGCATGTGCTGCGTCAACGATTTTTTTGGTAATTTCAATATTCTTTTCATAAGGTTCATGGCTGGCATCGATCATTATTGAACTGTAAAAACCGCTTTCAATGCAGTCAAAACAAGCTTCCTCATCGCCATGATCAAGGTGCACAGCAAAAATAGATTCTGGAAAAACATCGTTCGCTGCACGGATCATCCCTTCCAGCATCAATTTGTTAGTGTAATCCCGTGCGCCTTTGCTTATCTGGATAATAAAGGGCGCCTGGCTATCGAGGCAGCCCTGGAATAACCCCATGGCCTGTTCCATATTATTAATGTTATAAGCCCCGATGGCATATTTGCCATATGCAGCCTCAAAAAGTTTTTTGGTAGTAACGATCATTGTTTCTCCTTATAAGTGAATTATTTCCATTTAACCAATTTATTATATTACGGAATGAGTTGTTAAATGATTCTTGCGATAAAAAGGCATACCAATCAGGATCTATGATTATTACTTATCATCAGAATCATTGCCTTCGAGTTTTTTCAACCATTTCTCACGGTCCTGACGTTCGAGTTGGACGCCTTCAACAATAACAGTATAAAAAAAGAAGAAAAAAAGCAGAACGATGATACAAATCAAAATCAAGTTATAAAGGGAGAATGAAAAACCCGGCAATTTGATCTGGGGATTGCCGAGAATATAAACAGCAATATTTGATAAGATTGCGATAACCCTTACCTCGGTAGGTCCCAAAGTGCCGTAAGAAATCTTGAAAACCCCTTTAACCGAAGTGGTAATATAAACAAGATTGGCCATACAAAGGTAACCGACCAAAGCAAGAAAGGCGAGATTCAGATCAACATAAGGGGATAAGCCTAATCCGATGAATATGCTTACCTCGCTGACTGTATCGATCGAGTGATCGATAAAAAACCCATAAGCAGGTCTTTCAATTTTCCGGTGACGTGCCAGATTGCCATCAAGACTGTCGCCAAACCAGTTAAATATGAACCCCAGGTTTGCCAGCCAAAGAAAATTCTTATCAAAACTGGTCAAATAATAACTAACGCCGATCATTAACGCTGACGCAAAACCGAAGAATGTGAGGTGGTCAGGCGTAACCCAATAAGGCAAATGCTTAACTAACCAGGCAATTGCGGGTCTTTCCAGAGGTCCAAGCAGAATATCATTAATGCGCTTATGTTTTTCGATCTTTTTAATTTCGTTAGATTTTTTTGGCATAATGTAAGTATAGTATCTTTGTGGGGGTTTTATGGCATTTGGTCCAGCGCGAATGGCCAAACCGCGTAATTCATGGCCCATTGTTCGGGATGGGCGCGAATGAAAGGTTCGGCAGCCTCAAGCACTTTTTCCGCATTGCTTTCAATTTCCTTTTGAGGATCTTTGAAGTTCTTTAAATAAAATAGATCCGAACAATCCAGAATATAGTCTACTTCAGGCGTACCAACACAAGCTATTATCAGCATGGCGGATTTTGTCTGCAGTGCAAGCCGGACATAGAAAACCGGCACCGGTGCGGGATGACCAAAAAACTTGGGGTGGTAGTTTGTCTCTGGTAAAGGACGTTCAAGCCCGCTGATCACCAATCCCCCGGCCATTAGCCTGGCCTTGGCACGGCGCAAGCTTTCAGTTGACATCGGAGAAACATCAATACCCACTTCTTTTCTTAAGCGGTTCTGCCATTGATAACCGCCATGCGGCTGGGGATAAGATAAAACCTGAATATCAAAGCCATTCAAAGCCATTGCCCGTCCGGCAAGATCGAAGTTGCTGAGATGAGGCGCAAGAATCAAAGTGCCTTCAGCTCCATTTTTGCGAGAATTGAGGGTGTCGATCAGCTTAGGGCTTAATACCATCCGATCAAGCGTCGCCTGGTGATTATCAAGGTTATGATAGAGATCATATTGAACATGCGCAATATGGCGGAAGGTATCAAGGACCTGATCATCAAGTTCTTTTGCTGTAAGCCTTTTCCCGGTTACGATCCATTGGTTTGCGCGCAATGCGCGAACCATCTGGGAATCTTTGCGTGAAGCAATTTTTTTGGCTGCCCAATCGGCCAGCCTAAATCCAAGTTTGGGTGGGATCAATTTGCCAATGGCAAGTATCAGACCAATTCCGATTCGGCTATTGATTAAAGATTGAAGGGTCATCTGTTAGATAGTATCACAGTGCTTTAGAGGATGAAAAAAGAAGATACTTATTATTATTTCGGATTATCATCCAAATTGGTGTTTCCGAAGTCTTTATTAATAAACAGCGTATTCTCATTTTGATGCTTGTTGATCTCTACCTGGAATGAATAACGATCTCCCCGATAATATGTAGTTGAATATTCAATTAAGCGCTCATTTTGGTCAAATGTTATGTCGGAAATATGCAAGAGAGGTGTTTCTTTTTCGGTTTGCAGCAGATTGCATAAATCTTTATTGGGTAATACTGCCTCAAGATTTAACGTAATTTTGGATGGTATCGTATTAAATTTATTAATGAGGGTTTCATAAAGAGAATTATTTTCAAGATCTTCATCCATTAATCCAGCGAAGCGATTGAAAGGCATATAAGTATATTCAATTCCCATTACAAAACCATCAACATATCTCAAGCGATTAATGAAAATAATCGCATCTGAAGGACCAATACGCAGCATTCTCGAAACCTCGGGGGAGGGCAGCATTACTTTGAACTCCAATATTTTTGAACCTGGTTTAAAACCTTGCTTTTTCATATCTGCCGAGAAACCCGTCAACCGATAAGGTGGTCTATTGATCGGATATTGGGCAACAAAGCTGCCCCTGCCCTGTGTACGAACGATCTTGCCTGTATTTACCAATTCGGTTATCGCCTGGCGGGCAGTAGTGCGGCTGACTTGATAATGCTCGCAAAGTGCATTTTCAGAAGGAACTTTTTCTCCAGGCTTGAGCTCACCTGAACTGATCTGGTTTTCAATGATGTTCTTAAGCTGAAAATATAAGGGTATCGGATTCTGCGCATCCAGAACCATTGAACCTCCTGCCTGTCATGTTGTAGTGACAAGTATTATATCTGATGTTACAGATCACGAAAAAGAAGATTAATTGAAAGTTCTTTCTGATATGATGAAATACTTTAAAAACCTTGACAGATGTCATAACTATGATATAAAAATATCATGATGTTGGAATACCGACTACCAAAAGCTAAACATAATATCGCAGCATTCCCTTTCGGGAGGTGTAGCGTTTTGCGCTAGGTATTCATGGATAACATGAATTAGAGAAAAACGTAGGAGGCCTTTCGGAAGCGGAAGGCCTTTTTCGTTACCTGCTGAAATTACCAAGGAGGTACGCCATGAAAAAAGCTAAATCAAAACAATGAATTTGGAAACTTGGGGAACCGAAAGTGTTTAAATATTGTAGCCAAATAGTCAGCAGGTAATCTGGCTAAAGAAAAAAATAAAAAACAACCATAGAGGAGAAGACATGTTTTGGAATAGAAATCTAGTAGTTGTAAGTTTATTGATCGGAGCTCTGATTCTGACAGCTTGCGGAGGAAACGCAGAATCAGCCAAGGGAATACCACAATTCAAGTGCCTTGGCAGCGCAGATAAAGCACTGGTAGATCTGGATTGCCGCGAAGTAACCGTGGCTGTAGAAAACGCTTATCTGCCATTCAATTATATTGATAGCAAAACTGGCAAAGCCGGAGGATGGGATTACGAAGTTATTCCCGAAATTTGCACAAGATTACACTGCACACCAGTATTCCAGGAAGTATCATGGGATGCGATGATCCAGTCTGTTGCTGATGGTTTATATGATATGGCGGGCGATGGCATCACCATTAACGCTGAACGCGAAGAGATCGCAGATTTCTCAATGGGATATGTCAATATTCAACAGCGGCTCTTGGTCAGGAAAGGTGAAGATCGTTTCGCTTCAATCGAGGAATTCGTTGAAAACCCTGACCTCATCATGGGTACTCAGTCTGCTACAACCAATATGGAGACTGCTTTGAGTTATTTGACCGAAGACCGCGTGAACGGCTTTGAACAATTCCCCTTCGCCATTCAAGCGCTGATCGGCGGCGATATTGACGCTGTAATCCTGGACGAAGTGATCGGGCTTGGCTATGTTGGTGAAAATGCAGACAAAGTTGAATTGGTTGGCCCGTCAATTTCAAGCGACCAGCTCGGTTTTATATTCCCGGCAGGCAGTGAATTGGTCGAACCCTTCAACCAAGCGATCCAATCTATGATCGATGACGGCTTTATGAATCAGGTTAATCTGAAGTTCTTCGGTCCTGATTTCAAGGTCACTTACGATGATATTGAAGAAGTAACGTACGAAGAATAACTAAAACAATAATTTTCGGGCTGGCTGGTTTTTAACCAGCCAGCCAAAAAAGAGGATATTATGGCATTAAATGATTCAACCGCAGTGGCAGACAGAATTGCCCTGAAAGAACTTTCAAGACAACGGTTACGTACCAGGCTGGCCTCGTTCCCTTGGTGGCTGGCAGCAATTGGCTTGATCATCGCTACTACACTATACCTGATCGCCAACGCACCATCATTCAGCGAAGCATTTTCTACAATCCGTGCAGGTATCAGTGTTACGTTAACGATAACCTTGATTTCTTATGCAATTTCACTGGTGATCGGCCTTGTTACCGGGTTAGGTCGTGTTTCTAAAAATATTGGCAGCCAAAATGCTGCCACTTTTTATGTGGAATTGATGCGCGGAATCCCCATGCTTGTCTCAATATTTTTCATCGCCCTGGTGCTTGTGCCTGGCGCAGTGGACCTTCTGGGTGCATTGGGGGTTAAGTTATCCGAACTTGGCCTGACTGGCATTGGCGGATTTTTGGCCTCTGCTGATAACCGTGCGGTATCCATGAGTTTGCGAGCAGTGATCGCATTGTCGATCACTTATGGCGCATATTCCGCAGAGATCTTTCGCGCAGGCATCCAATCTGTCTCTGTTGGTCAGATGGAAGCGGCCCGATCACAAGGTTTAAGCTACGGACAGGCCATGCGACATATCATCCTCCCTCAAGCTGTTCGAAACGTCCTGCCTGCCATTGGCAACGATTTTATAGCCATGTTAAAAGATTCATCATTGGTATCTGTTTTGGCTGTCCGAGATGTTACTCAGATCGCCCGCCTTTAT
>Ga0233425_10011355_pt1 | contig 10424 bp, 9 predicted proteins | sample Watercolumn_Towu_2_FD_181712 | JGI IMG/M metagenome (GOLD analysis project Ga0233425, IMG submission 181712) | Freshwater microbial communities from Lake Towuti, South Sulawesi, Indonesia - Watercolumn_Towuti2014_140_MG | ecosystem: Environmental > Aquatic > Freshwater > Lake | place: Indonesia... | reverse complement strand
CGAAGACGGGAAGAAGACTTTCACAAAATCATGGTAACAAAATCATCATCGTGGACGCGGCCTGTGCCATGAATTTGTAACCGCTCTTTCCGGCTTTCGATGTTCGATGTTGGATGTTCGGTGTTCGATGTTCGATGTTCTTTTCCGGCCTTCCTGCTTTCCTCATTCAAAATATCTTCCGGGCCGCGGAAAACCTGACGAGCATTTTATTTGGAACTCAAGAAGGCAGGAACGGCATTGCACAGAAGACAACGAAGGAAACAAAGTCAGACCGTGCCCCTCCGCATCTGAAATCTGTGGATGGTCTATCTTCTCCCCTTTTCCATCTGACCGCTGACCTCTGACTTCTGACCTCTGGCCTCTGGCTCCACGCGCTTGACTTCCGCCTGTGCGCGGCAAGAATGCGGCCATGAAAATACGAATGCTTTTGTTTGCAGCTACGGCGCTGCTGCTCGCGGGCTCGGCGCGGGCCTACAAGGTCTATATCTTCACCGACATGGAAGGCTGTAGCGGGGTGACCGGCAGCGAGTTCATCTCCGGGGCGCAGGCGGCGGATGGGAAGCGGTTGATGGCGGAGGGCATGAACGCGTGTATCGCGGGTTGCTTCGCCGCCGGCGCGACCGAGGTCGTCGTGCGCGACGGCCACGGTGGCGGCTCGAACGTCAATGCGCGCGTCATCGATGCGCGCGCCAAGCTGATTCAAGGGCCGACGCCGAAGGTGCGCTACAAGGACCTCGATGGCGCGGCGGCGGTGATTCTGCTGGGCTATCACGCGATGGCGCTGACGACCAATGGCGTGCTGGCGCACAGCTATTCCTCGGCCTCGATTCAGGGGATGTGGCTCAACGGGCGGCCGGTCGGCGAGATCGGCGTGGATATGGCAATAGCGGCGGAACATCGCGTGCCGGTGGTGCTGGTGACCGGCGACGAGCAGACCACGGTCGAGGCCAAGAACTGGCTGCCGGAGGTGAGCGTGTGCGCGACGAAGCGCGGCACGAGCACGCAGAGCGCCGTCCTCATACCGGTGGAGGAAGCGCACCGGCGGATCACGGCGGCCACGGAGGCGGCGCTGAAAAGGCGTGCGGAGATTCCGTGCCTGAAAGTTACCTACCCGGCGACGCTGCGCTGGGATTATCTGCCGAAGGGTTCGCTGCGGACGCATCACCCGGACTTCAAGCCGGCGCCGAATCCCCGCCGCGTCGAGAAAACCGGCGATTCGGTGGAGAAGTTGCTGTTAGACAAGTAGGCGGAAGAAAAACCATCCACAGATTTCACAGATTACACAGATTGGAGTTACCCGTCCGAATCTGTGAAATCTGTGAAATCTGTGGATGATTTCTTCTGACCTCTATCTTCCGCTCACGCTTTGGCCAGCGCGGTGGGATGGCGGCGCTGCCAGTAGAGCTGGATGATCATCAGGACCTGGTTGGTGGTCCAGTAGAGCGAGAGGCCGGAGGCGAAGTTATAGAAGAAGAAGAGCATCATCACCGGCATGATCATCATGATCTTCTGCTGCTGCGCGTCGCCGGTGCTGGGCGTGAGCTTCTGTTGCCAGGCCATCGTCACCGCCATGAGGATGGGCAGGATGTTGATGGCGGACCAGCCGAGCAGCGGGATGGCGAAGCCGAAGGGCAGCAGGTTTTCCGCCTCGCTCAAATCCTTGATCCAGAGGAACGGCGCGAAGCGCAGTTCAATCGCGCTGCGCAGAACGTAGAAGAGCGCGATGAAGACGGGAATCTGGATGAGCATCGGCAGGCAGCCGCCGAGCGGGTTGATCTTGTGCTCCTTGTAGAGCTTCATCATCTCCTGCTGCTGCTTCTGTGCGTTGTCCTTGAACTTCTCGCGAATCTCCTTCATCAGCGGCTGGACGGCCTGCATCCGCTTCATGCTCTGCGTGCTCTTGTGCGTCAGCGGCCAGAAGATGACGCGGATGAGGATGGTGAGCAGCATGATGGCCACGCCATAGGAACCGCCGATGAAGGCGGGCCAGATGCTGGCGATGGCGTTCATCGTCCAGAGCAGCACCTTGCTGATGGGGCCGAGGATGTCGCCGAGTTCCATCACCGCGATGACGTTGCGCTTGAGCGGGGCGAGCGCGGAGTAGAGCTTGGGACCCACAAAGAACTGCATGGTGCGCGCGATGGGTTTCTCGGCCTCGATGTGCGCCTCGGGGAACATACAGGTGGCGGCGACGGCCTTGAGCGCGGTCAGCGACTCGGCGCGCAAGGCGCCGGGCTTCTCATCGGGATTGAGCGTGCGCGAGCCCCACAGGCGCGGGCTTTCGGTCGCGTCGTTCGGCAGCAGGATCTGGGTGAAGTATTTGTTTTTGACGGCGAGCCAGTCCACGCGGCCGATCTTGGGCCACGCGCTTTCGATCTGCTCGGGGACCGCCAGGCTCTGGGCGCTCTTCTGCGCCGAGAACAGGCTGCCATATTCGCCGCTAAGATATTGCACCTTGTCGCCGCCGCCGGGCAGCGCGTCCACGCCGAGGAAGACGTAGCCGCTCTGCTGGGTTTCGCCGGGCAGGTCGTGCAGCGCGCCGAGCTGGAGGCCGTAGGTCGGCAGGTGCAGCGGATCCTTGTTCGTATTCTTCAGGCTGTCGGCGACCGTGAGCAGATAGCTCTCGCCCGCGGGCAGCGTAATCGTGCGGCGGAACAGCAAACCCTTGGACGTGCGATATTCCAACTCCGCGCCGCGGCCGTCGGCGGCGGGCTTGAGCTCGAAATCGGCCTCGGTCGGGATGCCCGCGAGTTGCACGGGCGCCAGCGCGCGGCGGCTGGCAAAGTCGAACTTCACCGGCCCGCTCTTCTTGTCCACGCTCTCACGATATTTCTTGATGACGACGCTGTTGAGCCCCGCGCCCTTGGAGGAGACAACCACTTCGAGGCAGTCGTTGGAAAGCACCAGCGTCCGCTCCGGCTGCGGCGGCAACGCCGGCTCGCTCTCGACGACCGGCGCGACGTTGGTCGCAGCCGGCGCGGGTTGGGCGGGCGGCGCGGTAATCGAGTCGGCCTTGGCCAGCGCGCCGACGGCATTGGAGGCGCTGAAGGTGTTGGTGCTGGTTGCGGTGGGCGGCGGCTGACTGCCGCCGGTCAGCTTCTGGCCGAACATGGTCCAGAGCACCAGCAGCACGCCGAGGATCACCACCATCATGATGTCTTGTTTTTTCATCGGTCAGTTCCCACGTTGTTTAGTGGCGGCGCGGTTCTGGCACCAGATCCACGCCGCCGGGATGTAACGGATGGCACTTCGCCAACCGCTTCGCGCCCAGCCACAGGCCGCGCAGCGCGCCATGCTGCCGGACGGCTTCGAGACAATAGGCCGAACACGTCGGATAGAAGCGGCAGTGCTGCCCCAGCCACGGCGAAAGCGTGAGCTGGTAGAGCCGGATCAAGCCGATGAACAGCCACTTCATGTCCTTTGCCCTGCCCCGCCGGCCAACAGCCCGGCGCGTTCAGCGAGCTTCAGGAAATCCTGCACGACCTCGTCCCACGGCGCGGCCGGCAAACTGGCGCGGGCGATCAGCACCACATCCACCTCGCCCCGCAGCCCGGCCCGGTGCTGCCGGAAAATTTCGCGCATCCGCCGCCGCGCGCGGTTGCGCTCGACGGCGTCGCCGACCTTGCGGCTGGTGACCACGCCGAGCCGCAGCGCCGCGCCCGGCCCGCTGCGCAGCCAGAGCAGCATGTGGCGACCACGGTGGCAGCGGTTTTGGTCATAGGCCTCGGCAAAGAGTGCTGTCGCCCGCAGCCGGCGCGCGGCCGGCAGGCCCATATCGGGCCGCTCTTCGCGCGCTGCGCCGCCGGTCGGCATCGCCGCTCCGATCAGAGCGCGAGGCGCTTGCGGCCCTTGGCGCGACGGCGCGCGAGCACCTTGCGCCCGTTCTTCGTGGACATGCGCTTGCGGAAGCCATGCACGCGCACGCGTTTGATCTTCGACGGCTGATAAGTTCTCTTCATGTTACCTCTGTCTCGTTCGTTGCGGCGCGGCGTTGTAGCGGGTTTCCCTCCGTTTGACCAGCCCAAAAACCGGGCGGCCCGCGCCGGGGAGCGAGGGACCCCGGCTGCGCGCGGCGCTACGCCGGGCAAGCGAGTGTCGAGGGACGAGGGAGCGGAGGCGGGGGCGGAAGCGCGCCGACGCAACGCGCCGCCCGATGCATCATCGCGGCGGATTCTCCAAGCCTTGATGGACACGACAAAAGTCGCAGCACACCAGAAACCGCCTTACGGCGGCGCTACAAACAACACAGACTCAACTCTGCGCCGTTTGTAGCGCGCCCGTCAGGGCGTTCTTCCCGACTTTTGTCGTGACCATCAAGTCTTGGACGCTCTGCACCCCGGGTTTTCCGAGGATTGGAAAAACCGGCGGTCAACTTTTCCAAGCCTTGGAAAATATTCGGCACATTTTTCCAAGCCTTGGAAAACAGAAGGAGGGCGCCGCGCGCCAAGGAGGTCGGGGTGAGGAACCCCAGAGGATGCACGCGGCGGCCCTCATGAAAAAATAGCCGGGAAGCCTCGTTTTTCAAGCGCGGACATGCTATCTCAACGCGGCCCAAACAAAGGAATCACCTTGCACAGCTTTGAGATCACTTGTCGGGATCAGGCGACGCAGGCGCGCTGCGGCGTGTTGCGGACGGCGCACGGGCCGGTGGAGACGCCGGTGTTCATGCCGGTCGGCACGCAGGCCACGGTCAAGGCGATGACGCCGGCGGAGCTGGTCGAGCAGGATTTCCAGATCATCCTCTCGAACACCTACCATCTCTTCGTGCGGCCGGGCGTGGACCTGATCGAGAAGGCGGGCGGGCTGCACCGCTTCATGGGCTGGGAGCGCGCGATCCTGACCGATAGCGGCGGCTTCCAGGTGATGAGCCTGGCGAAGTTGCGTAAGGTGACGGACGAGGGCGTGGAATTCCAGTCGCACCTCGATGGCACGCGCCTGTTCCTCGGCCCCAAGGAGGCGATGGAAATCCAGCGGCGGCTGGGCTCCGATATCGCGATGGTCCTGGATGAATGCCCGCCGTTTCCCTGCGAGCGCGAATACGCTTGCCAAGCGGTGGGTCGAACCCTATCTTGGGCGGCCTTTTGCGCCCGGCAGCCCAAAGCCGCCGGGCAATTGGTCTTTGGCATTGTGCAAGGCGGTGTCCATCGCGACCTGCGCGAGCAGTGCGCGACGGAACTGGTGAAGCTGGGCTTCGATGGCTATGCCATCGGCGGCGTCAGCGTGGGCGAAGGTCCGGAGCTGATCGCGCAGGGTGTTCGTGACAGCGTCGCGCATCTGCCGTGGGAGCAGCCGCGCTACCTGATGGGCGTGGGGCTGCTCGGCCAGATCGTCGAGGCGGTCGCGAACGGAGTGGACATGTTCGACTGCGTCCTGCCAACGCGGCTGGCGCGGCACGGCACGGCGTTCACGCGCGCGGGTCGCGTGGCGATCAAGGCCGGCGCGTTCAAGGACGATTTGCGCCCGATCGAGGAAGGCTGCGGCTGCTATGCGTGCCGCCACTTCTCGCGGGCCTATGTGCGGCACTTGCAGAACGCCAACGAGGTGTTGGGGCTGCGACTGCTGACGATGCACAATCTGTTTCGGTTTCGGGAATTCGTCGGCGAGATGCGCGCGGCGATCCGGGCGGGAACGTTCGCGGACTTCCGCGTGGCGCACCGAAAGGCGGACCGCGTGATTCCGACCGACGAGGCGATGGAAAAGGGAACATAAGGAACGAACATGATAGAGAGCTTGATGACAATAGCGATGGCGCCGCCGGCCGGCGGCTCGGGTGGCAGCCAGGGTTCGCCCGCCTTCATGATCGGCTGGCTGGTGTTGATGGTCGGCATTTTCTATTTCATGCTGATCCGCCCGCAGCAGCGGCAGGCCAAGGAGCGGCGCGCGATGCTCGACAACGTGAAGAGTGGCGACCGCGTGGTTTTTTCCGGCGGCATCATCGGCATCGTCACGAACGTCAAGGAAAAGATGCTCGTCGTGAAGATTGCCGACAACGTGAAGATTGATGTCATCCGCGGCGCCGTTTCACAAGTGGTTCCCAAGGACGAGGAACCGGCCGCCGACGAGAAGAAATAAGCGCCCGCCGCCCGCGGCAATGTCTGGAGGACTACGTTCATGGCTAACAAAGAAAAGATGAAATGGTTGCTTTTGCTCGTGCTGACCGCGCTCTCGCTCTGGGTGGTCCTGCCGGATCATGTCTTGAAGATGCGCCAGCGCCTGCCGACCGACAAAGACAAGATCACGCTCGGCCTCGACCTTGCCGGCGGTCTGCGCTACGTGCTGGAAGTGGACCAGAGCAAGCTGGGCACGCTCTCCGTCAAGAAAGCCCAGGACCAGGCGATCGAAGTCATCCGCAACCGTATTGACTCGATGGGCGTGGCGGAGCCGAACATCCAGGCCAAGGGCGCGGACTGCATTGTTGTCGAGCTGCCCGGACTGGGATCGAAGGACCGCGACCGCGCGCTGGGGAACATCCAGGGCGTGGCCTACCTCGAATTCCGCATGGTGCACAAGGACAACAACGCGCTGATCCGCCAGTTGTTCGAGAAGCACCAGGTGCCGGATGGCTTCAAGCCGATCACCGTGGAAGATCCCGGCGCCGGCGGCAACTACCGCGGCGGCGAATATCTGCTGCGCGACAGGTCCAAGGACGGCACCAATACCGAGGAAGTTGTACGCGCGGCCGTCACCACCTTCCACGTGCCGCCGGGCTACGAGATGTTGCTGGAGAAGCACGTCATCAACGGCCAGACCCTCTACCAGCCCCATTACATCAGCAAGAAGGCGGAGATCGAGGGCAGCAACCTGCGCAGCGCCGGCTATGAATATGACCAGTTGAACCGGCCCTACGTGACGCTGCAGCTCGACAAGGCTTCCGCCCGCAAGTTCTGGAACCTGACCAAGCGCTATAGCGCGCGCGGCAGCGAGAACGTGGACCAGAACGTCCCGCGCTACCTCGCGATCGTGCTCGATGGCAACGTCATCTCCGCGCCGCACCTCGAGGACGAGATCCCGAACGGGCAGGCGATCATCCGCGGCAACTTCAGCTTTGCCGAGGCGCAGGACCTCTCGCTCGTGCTGCGCTCCGGCGCGTTGCCCGCGCGCGTCAAGGTGATCGAGGAGCGCGTGGTGGATCCCGCGCTCGGCGCCGACTCCATCGCCGCCGGCAAGACGGCGACCATCATCGGCTGTCTCGCAGTTGTCATCTTCATGGCTGGCTATTACTTCCTCGCTGGCATGATCGCCAACTTCGCGCTGATTTGGAACGTGGTGCTGCTGCCCTCGGCGCTGCTGCTGATCGGCGCGGTGCTGCAGATGCTGGACCCCTCCTCGGCCAGTGGCGGGCTCCACCTGCCCACGCTGACCCTGCCCGGCATCGCCGGCATCGTGCTGACCATCGGCATGGCCGTGGACGCCAACGTGCTGATCTACGAGCGCATGCGCGAGGAGCAGAACCTGGGCAAGGACCTCAAGAGCGTGATCGCCGCCGGCTATCACAAGGCCTTCAGCGCCATCTTCGACTCCAACCTCACGACCCTGTTCTCGGCCTTCATCCTGTTCTGGCTGGGCTCCGGCGCCATCCGCGGCTTTGCGGTCACTCTCGCCGCGGGCATCGCATTGAGCATGTACACCGCGCTGGTGGTCACCCGCATGGTGTTCACGGTCATCGAAAACAACACCAGCCTCAAGCGCATCCACATGCTGGAACTCTTCAAGAAAGTGCCCAGCATCAACTTCATCGGCGCTTGGAAATACTGCGCGATCTTCTCCGGCGTGGTGATCATCGGCAGTTGGGCGCTGACCCTGCGCCAAGGCAAGGACGTGCTCGGCGTCGAGTTCGCCGGCGGCGCCACCCTCGGCTTCCAGTTCAAGCAGGAGGTGACCACCGACAAGATCCGCGCCGCCGTCGCCGCAGCCGGCATCAAGGATGCGGTCATCCAATATCAGGCCGAGGCCACCGTGCAGGCCGGTGTCGCTTCCAAGCGCCTGCAGATCAACACCAGCGTCGAGGAGAGCGACAAGGTCATCAGCACCGTGCAGGACACCTTCAAGCAGCAGGGCTACCAGCTCGTCAAACGCGACAGCATCGGCCCGAAGATGAGCTATGAACTCGCGCAGCGCTCCCTCTACGCGGTCCTGCTCTCGCTGGTCCTGATGGCGATCTACATCGCCATCCGCTTCGAGTTCCCCTACGCCGTCGGCGCGATCATGTCGCTGCTGCACGATGTGCTCGTCGCGGTCGGCGTCTACTGCGCGCTCGGCGAGCAGTTGAATATGAGCATCGTCGCGGCCGTGCTGACCATTATCGGTTACTCGGTCAACGACACCATCGTCATCTTCGACCGTATCCGCGAGAACGTGAAGCTGGCCCGCGGCAAGAGCTACCGCGAGATCGCCAACGAGGCGATCAACCTTTCGCTCGGTCGCACGATCCTGACCAGTGGCGTCACGATGTTGAGCGTGCTCGCGCTGTTCCTCTTCGGCGGCGGCGAGTTGCGCAGCCTGACGCTCTGCCTGCTGATCGGCATGACCGCCGGCGTCTACTCGACCATCTACGTCGCGACGCCGTTCGTCCTGCTCTTCCACCGCGAGAAGAAGGTCACCTCGATCTAAACGCTGCACGTATCGCGAAAAAACCGCCGGCCGTCACCACGGTCGGCGGTTTTGTTTCCGCCTTGTAGGAATTTTCCTACAGTCTGCCACTTGCGGGAAGGCGTTCTTGGTGTATCATCCGCACGTGGCGTTGCACGTAACCTATGGGGTTCCTCACCCCGACCTCCTTGACGTGCAGCGCCATTTTTCTATGCACACGACGCGGTTCACAACTGCCAGGGCTGGCGCCTTGAAAAAGCCCGTCGGGCAATTTTTGTTTTCAGCAATTATTCTCTACGAAAATCACACCGCACTGTAGGGGCGCAGTCTTGCTGCGCCCGCTGTGAGAGGGAAGCCTGACGAACGGGCGCAGCAAGACTGCGCCCCTACCACTTGCTCGTTCACACCTGCCACGGTGTGCGCGTGGCGCGCGAGCGGAGGCGGTTGGCCTCGGCATCGCCGATGAATGCTTCCTTCAGGGGGTCGAATTTCAGATTACGTTTGAGCAGCATGGAAAGGTTGATCGCGTGACAGGTGGTCATTGAACGGTGCGCGACCTCGGCGTTGGCCACGGGCTGGCGGCGCGAGCGGACACAATCGAGGAAGTCGCGGATGTGGCTCAACACGCGCCGCTCGCGCTGCTGGTAGGCGAGCAGCAGTTTCTGCCGTTCGCCGAGCAGCGCGGGATGCGAGACTTCCGGCCCGGCATAGCCATCGGCGCACGAGACCCAGCCCTCGCTGCCCTCGTAGCGCACGCCACACGAGCCGTGCCAGCGCCCGAAGTCCTTGAAGCTGCCGACACCGAGCACCAGCTTGACGCCGTTGGCGTAGCGCGCCGTGAAGCCCTCGCTGGTCGCGTTGTTCGGGAACTCATACTCGACCGCCGAGGTCAGGTCCGCGCCGATCACGCCCTGGCACTGGCAGATCGTGTGGCTGCACCAACCCGCGACGCCGGTGCCGAAATCATAGTAGTCCAGCCACGCGCCGCAGCCGGTGGTGTAACCCTTGTTATAGGGCCGCCACGGCGCCGGGCCGAGCCACAGCTCCCAGTCGAGATCGCTTTTCGCCGGCTCCGGCTGCGCGGGCAGCAGGTCGTGCTTCATCGCGAACGGCAGCGTGTGCGCAAAGAGCGTGTGCAACTTGCCAAGGCGCCCGCTGCGCGCCAGCTCGTCGGCGAAGACGAAGTCCGGCTCGCTGCGCCGCTGCGTGCCGGTCTGGAAGACACGGCCGAGCTGCCGCGCGGTGGCCGCGAGCACCCGGCCCTCGGCGATGGACATGGTCGAGGGCTTCTCGGAAAAAACGTCCTTGCCCGCGCGCATCGCGAGCACGGCCATCGGCGTATGCCAGCGGTCGCCCGGCGCCATCACGATGGCATCCACGTCGGCGCGCGCGAGCGCCTCGCGGAAATCGGTGAGCATGACGCAAGCCTTGTTGCCATACTGCTCATCCACCTTGGCCTTGGCGAACTCGCGCCGTTCGCGCGCCACGTCGCAGACCGCCACCACCTGCGCGTCCTTCTCCGAGAGCACCGCGCCCAGGTCGTGCCGACCGCGGCCGCCGACGCCGATGGCGGCCAAGACCAGTCGCTCGCTCGGCGGCGTCGCGCCACCGCGCCCGAGCGTGGCCGCGCGCACCACCAGCGGCGCCGTGGCCGCCGCCGCCAGAAACTTCCGCCGCGTCAGACCGCTATGTTTTGTCTTCATCTGCGTTTTCCTCGCGAGGCCGCACCGAAAACGTTTCCAAGGATTGGAAATTGCACGGCGCAGTTTTCCAAAGGTTGGAAACTTTGACGATGTTATTTTCCAGGCCTTGGGAAACCGCGTTCATCCCGGCGG
>Ga0233425_10011354_pt1 | contig 10425 bp, 10 predicted proteins | sample Watercolumn_Towu_2_FD_181712 | JGI IMG/M metagenome (GOLD analysis project Ga0233425, IMG submission 181712) | Freshwater microbial communities from Lake Towuti, South Sulawesi, Indonesia - Watercolumn_Towuti2014_140_MG | ecosystem: Environmental > Aquatic > Freshwater > Lake | place... | reverse complement strand
GGCGAAACCGATCATATCGTCCACATAGAAGCGCCATTCCCGTGGCGTCGAGTCAGACATGGATCGCTTCTTTCTCGATATATGGCCGCAGTTCCGGGCGCAGGGCTTTTTCCGTCACCAGATCCACAGAACGTCCCAGCAGGTCTTCCAGGTAGAACTGGGTACCGAAATAGCGTGCCGATGTGGCAACGCCATCGAAGGAAACGAGGATGTCGATATCGCTGTCTTCCCTGGCAGAATCCCGCGCGGTGGAACCGAACAGGGCCAGATCGGTGACGTTGAAGCGTGCCCGGAGCACAGGCAGATGCTCGGTCAACAATTGCATGATCTGAGTTCGCTTCATGGTTTACCTGGGGAGATTGCGTCGCGGCATTGTAGTGCCAGTGCCTGATGATGGAATCCCGGCCTGCGGAATCACCCTCGGCGCGGTATCGGTCACACCAACGCCCGCGGCCCTGTTCAAGCATATCGCCGACCCAAGAAATGGACCAGAATCCCGCCACGCCCCCACAACAAACAACCCCGATCGCCCATGCATCCCGCCCTCTCCCGCGCCCTCGAGCAGATCAACGGCATCGTCCTGGGCAAGGACACCCAGGCCCGCCTGTGCCTGGCCTGTCTGCTGGCGCGCGGGCACCTGCTCATCGAGGACGTGCCCGGCGTCGGCAAGACCACCCTGGCGCACGCCCTGGCCCGCACCCTGGGCCTGGATTTCCACCGCATCCAGTTCACCAGCGACCTGCTGCCCGCCGACATCCTGGGCGCCGCCATCTATGACCGGGAAAGCGGCCAGTTCAGCTTCCATGCCGGCCCCATCTTCGCCCAGGTGATCCTGGCCGACGAGATCAACCGCGCCAGCCCGAAGGCCCAGAGCGCCCTGCTCGAGGCCATGGAGGAGGGCCAGGTGAGCGTCGAGGGCGAGACGCGGCCCCTGCCCGCCCCCTTCTTCGTCATCGCCACCCAGAATCCCGGCGACCAGATCGGCGCCTTCCCCTTGCCGGAATCCCAGCTCGACCGCTTCCTGCTGCGCATCCGCCTGGGCTTCCCGGAGCGGGGGGCGGAACGCGCCCTGCTGCGCGGCGAGGACCGCCGCGACCTGCTCGCCCAACTCGCGCCAGTCCTGACCCCGGACGAGTTTGTCGAGCAGCAGCGGGCCGCCCGGTCCGTGCACGTATCCGATGCCCTGCTCGACTACCTGCAGGCCCTCATCGCCGCCAGCCGTAGCGACAGCCGCTTCGCCGCCGGTCTCTCGCCGCGCGCCGGCCTGGGCCTGCTGCGGGCCTCCCAGGCCTGGGCCTACCTGGAAGGCCGCGACTTCGCACAGCCCGAGGACGTGCAGGCGGTGCTGCCCGCGCTGGTGCCGCATCGCCTGTTCCCGGCCGTCGGCATCTCCAGGCCGGGAGAGGACTGGGCGGCGCGCATCCTGCTGGGGGTGGCGATTCCCTGACCCCTCTACCCCCCGCTGTCCAGCGTGCGTGGAGGGCCGGCCGGATCCGGAACTCCCCGCATCGACCCGAGTCAGCTAGCCTTCGCCAGCCATACACACGAGGAGACCCCCATGAACACCCCCGCCGATCCCATGCAGGCCGAATTCGACTCCCTCGTGCCGCCGCCCCTGGCCGTGGACCGGCGCGGCTTCCTGGTCACCGCCCTGGGTGCGGGCTTCGCCCTGGCGGTGCAGCCGGTGATGGCGCAGACCGCCATCAGCACCGATAGCGAGGGCCTTACCGCCGGCGAAATCCGGGTGCCCACCGCCGACGGCGGCATGCCGGCCTACCGCGCCCAGCCGGCCCAAGGCGCGAACTTCCCGGTGATCCTGGTGGTGCAGGAGATCTTCGGCGTGCACGAGCACATCAAGGACGTCTGCCGGCGCCTGGCCAAGCTCGGCTACCAGGCCATCGCCCCGGAGCTCTATGCCCGCCAGGGCGACCCGCGCCTGTACACGGCCATCCCCGACATCCTCGCCAAGGTGGTGTCGAAGGTTCCGGACAGCCAGGTCATGGCCGACCTGGACGCCTGCGTGGCATGGTCAGGGGCCAACGGCGGCGACGTGAAGCGGCTGGGCGTCACCGGTTTCTGCTGGGGCGGGCGCATCACCTGGCTGTACGCCGCCCATAATCCCGGCGTGAAGGCCGGCGTGGCCTGGTACGGCCGCCTGACCAGCGCCGCCAACGAGATGACGCCGAAACACCCGCTGGATCTGGCCAACGATCTCAAGGCACCGGTGCTCGGCCTCTACGGCGGCCAGGACGGGGGCATCCCCAACGACACGGTGGAGAAGATGCAAAAGGCCTTGGCGGCCTCCGCCAACCCGGCGAGCAAGGCTTCCGCCATCCACCTGTACGCCAACGCGCCCCACGCCTTCCACGCCGATTACCGGCCCAGCTATCGCAAGGAGGAGGCGGAGGATGGCTGGAAGCGGATGCGGGAATGGTTCGGGAAACACGGGGTCTGAAAATGCCCCCATCCCATCTACCAGGCAAAGTTTGAACGGTTTACCTCTCGCTCCGCGCCCCACGGCCGAGGCTGCATCCCCGGCCGGTTCCGGCGGCGCAAAGCATGCTTTGCGAAATCCCGCCTACACCCCGCGCTGCCGCGCACCCCTCCCCCGCAAGCGGGGGAGGGGCTGGGGGAGAGGGTGAATTCACGTCCATGGCCGCCCGCGCCCTTCCCCATCTACCCTGGCGCAAGCCCCGCATTGAATCCGGCCCCGTCCGCCTGACGGCGCGACGGCTCTACATCCTGCCCACCAAGGCCGGTCTGGTGTTCGGCCTGCTGCTGCTCGGGCTGCTGGTGGGTGCGATGAATTACGGCGTCAGCCTGGCCTATCTGTTCACCTTCTGGTTCGCCGGGCTGGCGGTGGTGGGCATGCTGCACACCCAGCGCAACCTGTCCGGGCTGGTGCTGCGCGCCGGCGCCGCGCCACCTGTGTTCGCCGGCGAGACGGCGGCGTTTTCCCTGCATGTGGAGAACCCCGGCGGCCCGGTCCGGCACGGCGTCGCCCTGCATCATCCGCTGGGTCGCGGTGAGGCCCGGGACATCCCCGCCGGCGGGACGGGTACCCTGGAGCTGCGGCTGCCGCAGGCACGGCGCGGCTGGCATGCGCCGGGCCGCTTCTCCCTGTTCAGCACATTCCCTCTGGGCCTGTTCCGCTGCTGGTGCGTGCTGGAGCTGGACTGGCGCGTGCTGGTCTATCCGGCACCGGCCGCCGACGCCCTGCCCTTCCCGCAGGCCGAAGCCGACGATGGCGAAGACGCCGCGCCGCGCCTCGAGGGCGCCGAGTTCGCGGGCCTGCGCGGCTATCAGCCCGGCGACCCGCCGCGCCGCATCGCCTGGAAAGCCGTGGCCCGTGGCGGCCGTGACTTGGTGACCAAGCAGTTCGCCGGCGGCGGCCGTCACGGGCTGTGGCTGGACTGGCGCCTGGCACCGGAACGGGACACGGAGACGCGGCTTTCCAGGCTCACCCGCTGGGTACTGGACGCCCATGCCGCCGGATTGGCCTTCGGCCTGCGCCTGCCGAACAGGGAGATTCCCCAGCAGGCAGGCGAGGCACACCTTCGCGCCTGCCTGGAGGCCCTGGCGCGCGAGGGTGCGGCATGATCGCGAACCCCATCCGGCAGCGCCTCTGGGTAGTGGTTCCCCTCGCCCTGGTGCTGGCGCCATACGCTCCGCGCCTGCCCATCTGGCTCAGCCTGGCCTGGCTGGCCTGCGCCGGCCTCAGCCTGTATGCCGCATCCGGCAGGCGACCACCCCTGGGCCGCGCCGGCAAGCTGCTGCTGACCCTGGGTGGCGTGGCGGCAGTCCCGCTGCAATACGGCACCGTGATCGGTCCTGCCGGCGGCGTGGCGCTGCTGATCTTCCTGTCCGGGGCAAAATTGCTGGAGCTCGACGCCGCCCGCGACCGCATGGGCCTGCTGTTCGTCGGCGTCTTCCTGCTGGTGGCGCACTTCCTGGATGCCCAGCAGCTGGTCACCGCCGCCTACATGGCGCTGGCAGCCCTGGGCCTGGTTTCCGGCCTGATCGCCACCCATGCGCCTTTTGCGGGGGAGGCCGCCACGCCGCGCCGGGCCCTGGTCCTGGCCGGACAGATGCTGCTCCAGGCCCTGCCCCTGGCCCTGCTGCTGTTCCTGCTGTTTCCGCGCCTGCACGGACCGCTCTGGGGCCTGCCGCAGCAGGTCGCCGGACGCAGTGGCCTGTCGGAACACATGGCACCCGGCGACATCAGCCAGCTCATCCTTTCCGACGAACTGGCCTTTCGCGCCGAGTTTTCCGGGGACCGCCCGGACAGCCGGCAGCTCTATTGGCGCGGGCCGGTACTGTGGGACTACGACGGCCGCGCCTGGCATGGCGCAACGCCGGCCTCGGCAAGCCCGCCGGATGCGGTGGCGGAGGGTCGGCCCCTGCGATACGCGATCACCCTGGAGCCTCACCAGCAACGCTGGCTGTTTCTCCTGGGACTGCCCTCCCGGCTGCCGGACGCGCCACGCGGCAGCCTGGGCAGCGACCTGCAATGGCTGGCGGCGGAGCCGGTGCGGGAGCGCCTGCGTTATGAACTGGAGTCCTACCCCGAATACCGGCTTGAGCCCCGGCTCGCGGCGACCCATCGGGCGCGGGCGCTGGCCCTGCCACCTGGCACGGACCCGCGCGCCCGGGAACTGGCCCGATCCTGGCGACGGACCGCAACGGACGATGCGGCCATCGTCGGCCAGGCGCTGGAACTGTTCCGCCAGCAAGCCTTCGCCTACACCCTCAACCCGCCCCTGCTCGGCGACTCGGCGGTGGATGATTTCCTGTTCGCTTCGCGGCGCGGCTTCTGCGAGCACTTCGCCAGCGCCTTCGTCTTCCTGATGCGCGCCGCCGGGGTGCCGGCGCGGGTGGTCACCGGCTACCAGGGGGGCGAGCTCAACCGTTTCGGCGATTACTGGATCGTGCGCGGGCGCGATGCCCACGCCTGGGCGGAAGTCTGGCTGGAGAACCGCGGCTGGGTGCGGGTGGATCCCACCACCGCCGCGGTTCCCGGCCGCACCGAAAGAGGGGTCGGCGCGGCGCTGCCGGCAAGCGAGGGCCCCGCCGGCATGCGGGTCCTGGAGGGTGCCTGGCTGCGTCCCCTGCGCCTGGGCTGGGATCTGGTCAACACCCGGTGGAACCAGTGGGTGCTGGGCTACAACCGGGAGCGACAGCGCCAGTTCCTGGCCAGCCTGAACCCGTTGCTCGCATCCCTACAGGGCATGGTGACGGCGCTGACCGTGGCGGCGGGCGCCACGGTGCTGCTGCTGTCGCTGCGCCTGCTGAAACGGCAGCCGCTCCGCCAGGACCGCATCAGCCGGGCCTATGCCCGCTTCTGCCGCCGCCTGGCGAAGCTGGGCCTGGAAAGGAACCCGGCGGAAGGGGCGGAGTCCTTCGCCCAGCGCGCCGCCCGGGCCCGGCCGGACCTGGCCGGAAAAATCAGGGCAATCACCGGCCTGTATGTGGCCTTGCGCTACGGCCCGGCCCAATTCTCCGACGCGCATCGGCTGGAAACGGCGGTGCGGACCTTCCGCCCGCCCCGGCGTGCCCGTTGATACACTCCGGGACACCCCTCCCCACGCGAGTTCGCAATGGAACGCTTCACCATTTCCCTGGATGAATCCCTGGCCCTGGAATTCGATACCCTGATCCGCGCCCGCGGTTACGCGAACCGTTCCGAGGCGGTGCGTGACATGCTGCGCCGCGAGCTGGAAAGCGACCGGTTGGCCCGCGAGGAGGCCCCCTATTGCGTCGCCAGCCTGTCCTACGTCTACAACCACCATGAACGCCGCCTGGCCGAACGCCTCACCGACCTGCAACACCACGCCCATGACCTGGTGGTCTCCAGCATGCATGTCCACCTGGACCATGACCATTGCCTGGAAACCCTGTTCCTGCGCGGGGCAACTACGGAAGTGCGCGGCATCGCGGAAAAGATCTCCGCGGAACGTGGCGTGCGCCATGCGGCGCTGAATCTGGTGCCGGTGGAGACCGAAGCGGTTTTGCACCACGTGCACAGCCGCCCCCACACTTAGCCGAGACTTCCAGCCGCCTCGCCCCATACATAATGTTATGGGTTACAAATATTGCTTAATATTTTGTTTTATATATTTATTTTTGTGGTGCTACGATCTGCGTTCCAACGCCGCGCTAACCGGTGTAATCCCTTAGATCGCTCAGGTTCATCACCTTGATGCTGCGGCCCCTGACCTGGATGTAGCCGTCCTTGACCAGGCGGCCGAGGACACGGGAAAAGGTCTCCGGCGCCAGGTTGAGCTGTGAGGCGATGGTCTGCTTGTTGACGTCCAGCTGCAGCTCGAAGCTATCGACGTCGGGGGGGGCCATCTGGGTGAGATAGTGCACGACCCGCTGGGCACTGTTGCGCTGCACGCAGGTTTCCATGTTGTCGATCAGGTCGCACAGGCGCGAGCACATGCGCGACATGAGGGCGGTGGAAAGCATGCAGTTGCGTTCCAGGGCATCCAACAGCGCATGTTTTTCCATGACCAGCAGGATGCTGTCGCGGGTGGCCTGGGCGGCGACGGGGCAGGTCTTGTTGAGGAACACGCCTTCCTCACCGAAGCTCTCGCCGGGGCCGGCCATGTGCACGATCTTCTCCGCGCCTGCCGAGGAAGGCAGGAACAGCTTGACCTGACCCGAGATGACCACATGCATGCCCTTGGGCAGATCGCCCTTCTGGAACAGCATCTCGTTCTTGATGAGCCGATATTCGTAAGTCCCCTTGGCCAACCTGGCCAGTTCCGCGCCGTCAAGCAAACGAAACAGGGGCTGCCGGGAAAGAATCTCCGATATGGAATGACGTGTTTCCAGGATCATGGTGCGATTCCGAAGTGGGCAAGTGTTATCGGGTCTTGATCGCGGTCAACTCTAGGGGGGTCCTCACCCCGCAGAAAGAGAGCAAATAACCGATGGCATTAGTCGGAATACCACTTAAGTGGTAGTATGATCGTTCGTATACCATTGATTTATCAACATACTTTCTTTCGGCATCAGTCGCACCAGGGGGTGTCGATTCGTTGGTGGTATCCCCTATTGGCGACCTGCGACATTGCAACATGGCCGCACACGGAGACACGCCATGCAAAACATCCGGAACGCCCTGCTGGGGCGATCCATCCTGCTCGGCCTGGCGCGGCAGCCGGACAGCGATTTCGCCAGGACCTACCTTTCCGTGCTGCGAACCTTAGCCCTTGATGCAGATCAGCGGCTCCAACCTGGCCACCTTCTTCGCCAGTCCGGCTGACTCGGCCGAGTCCACCACGGCGCTCACGTCCTTGTAGGCACCGGGCGCCTCCTCGGCGACACCACGCAGGGAGGGGCTGCGGATCAGGATGCCGCGTCCGGCCAGTTCATCCACCACCGCCCGGCCCTGCCAGCGCCGCGTCGCCTGGTTGCGGCTCATATTGCGGCCGGCGCCGTGGCAGGCCGAGGCGAAAGCACCGGCCACCTCGTCCACATTGCGCTTGTCGCCAGCGAGGATGTAGGACGCGGTACCCATGCTGCCGCCGATGATCACTGGCTGGCCGGCGGCGCGCAGTTCCGGCGGCAATGAGACATGGCCGGGGCCGAAGGCGCGGGTGGCGCCCTTGCGGTGCACGAACAGGCGGCGTTTTCGCCCGTCGACAACGTGCTCCTCTTCCTTGCAGGTGTTGTGCGAGACGTCGTAGAGCAGGTCCAGACGGGCTTCCGGCAGGAGGTCGGCGAAAGCCTGGCGGGTCAGGTGGGTGAGTATCTGGCGATTGGCCAGGGCGCAGTTGATGCCGGCGCGCATGGCGCCCAGGTAGGCGCGGCCCAGGTCGGAATCCAGCGGCGCGCAGGCCAGTTCACGGTCCGGCAGGGCGATGCCGTGGCGGGGCGCGGCGATCACCATCTCCTTCAGGTAGTCGGTGCCGATCTGATGTCCCAGGCCGCGCGAGCCGCAGTGGATGCTGATCACCACGTCGCCTTCGGCCAGGCCATAGCTCGCGGCGATGGTCGGGTCGTAGACCCGGACCACGTGCTGCACTTCCAGGTAATGGTTGCCTGAGCCCAGGGTGCCCATTTCGTCCTTCTGTCGCTCCTTGGCATGCTGGGACACCTTGTCCGGCTCCGCCCCCGCCATGCGGCCGTGTTCCTCGATGCGTTCCAGGTCGGCCTGCGTCCCGTAGCCGCGGTGCACCGCCCATTGGGCGCCGCCCTTGAGCATGGCGTCCATGTCGTGGCCGGCGAGCCGCAGGACGCCGGTGCTGCCCAGGCCTGCGGGGATATGCTTGAAAAGATGCTCGGCCAGGCGCGATTTCACAGCCTCGATGTCGCCGCGCCTGAGCCTGGTATGCAGGGTGCGCACGCCGCAGGAGATGTCGAAGCCGACACCGCCGGCGGAGATGACGCCGCCCTCCTTCGGGTCGAAGGCCGCCACGCCGCCGATGGGGAAGCCATAGCCCCAGTGGGCGTCCGGCATGGCGCAGGCGGCACCGACGATGCCCGGCAGGGCGGCCACGTTGCATAGTTGCTCGTAGACCTTCTCGTCCATCTCGCGCAGCAGGCTCTCGTCGGCGAACATCAGGCCGGGCACGCGCATGGCGCCGTGCGGCTCGACGCGCCAGAGCGTGGCGGTGATCTTGTGCAGCAGGCTCAGGTTCATGGCTATCTCCGCGTTCGGCCTACACGTCGAGGACGCACCGGGCATGCCAGACGCCGGCCTCGTCCAGCCAGACCCGCAGCGCCGTGTAGGTGGCGCCCTTGACCTCCACCGCCGGACGATGCCGCGCCACGTCCAGCTCCTCGCCCCAGCCTTCACCGCGCAGGCCGCCTTCGCTGAACTCGGCCCGGAACGCGGAGAACAGCATGCGCCGGGTGGCCATCTCGAAAATCCAGGCATTGAGCCAATCCACCAGCAGCAACTCCCGGTCCGGCGCGCTGCAGGCCACTTCCACCCGCGTCGCCGGGCGCACCCCGGCGGGATCGGTGATCACCGCCGTCATGGCCAGGGCCGCCTGCTCGAAGGACTCCTCCTGCGTGCCGCCATAGCCATGCACGCCGATGTCGGCCATGTGCGAAAAGTGCAGCCAGCCGCCCATGCGTCACGCCCCGCGCGCCGACGCCCGATGCCCTGCAATTCCGACGCCATTCCGCACCATCCAAGGCTCCTCGCGACTGCCTGCTTGAAGCATAGCCAAGCGTTTCCCCCGGCGGCACCACAAACGCGGTCATCGGCCATGCCCGGTATTTTCCCTACGGGCTATAGTGTGTGTGGCATCGCGCGCACGATCAGGGTCAAGGCGGGCGGGAACCCAACTCCGTCGGGAAAAAGGGAGTGGCTGATATGCGTCAGGACAACAGCATCAAGCCGGAAACCTGCACTCCACTGGGCCTTTCCGCATGCGCGAAGGCGCGTGACGGGACCCGGGACAGAGCGCCTCGTCGCGCGCCCGCGTCCGCCATCGAGCGCGCCCTGCTCAAGACGATGCTCATGTCGCTGGGCAACCCGCCCGTGGCGCTGGTGCCCTGGGATGGACAGGCGATCACGGCCGGCAACGGCGATGCGGGACAGTTGAAGGTGCACATCCTCGATCCCGGCGCCTTGCTCAGGCTGGCGCTCGACCCCCTGTTCCAGTTCGGGGAGCTCTACAGCCTCGGCCGCATCGAGGTCGAGGGCGAACTGACCGCCCTGATCGAGACGATCAACAAGGCGATGGGCATCAAGCCCGGCTGGGGAAGCCGCCTGCTCGGCCTGATCCATGCGCCGCGCTCCAACCTGCTCGGGCGGTCCAGCGCCAACATCCATCACCACTACGATCTCGGCAACGATTTCTACGCGCTCTGGCTCGACCGGCAATTGCTCTACACCTGCGCCTATTTTCCCGAGCCCTCGACCGGCCTGGAGGACGCCCAGGTGGCCAAGATGGACCATATCTGCCGCAAGCTGCGCCTGCGGCCGGGCGACCGCGTGGTCGAGGCGGGATGCGGCTGGGGCGCGCTGGCGCTGCACATGGCGCGGCGGTATGGGGCCAGCGTGCGCGCCTACAACCTGTCGCGGGAACAAATCGCCTATGCGAAGGCGCGCGCCCTTGCCGAAGGCCTCGACCAGCGCGTTGATTTCGTCGAGGACGATTACCGGGCGATCCAGGGCCAATACGACGTGTTCGTGTCCGTCGGCATGCTGGAACACGTGGGACGCTGCCATTACCGCGATCTCGGCCAGGTCATAGACCGCTGCCTCGACAAGCGTGGGCGCGGCTTCATCCATGCCATCGGCACGGACTACGCCGCGCCCCTGAACCCCTGGATCGAGCGCCGCATCTTTCCCGGCGCCTACCCCCCCACCCTGCGGGAAATGATGGCGGTGTTCGAACCGGCCGGCCTGTCGGTGCTCGACGTGGAGAACCTCAGGCTGCATTACGCCAAGACCCTGGAGCA
>Ga0233425_10011353_pt1 | contig 10426 bp, 11 predicted proteins | sample Watercolumn_Towu_2_FD_181712 | JGI IMG/M metagenome (GOLD analysis project Ga0233425, IMG submission 181712) | Freshwater microbial communities from Lake Towuti, South Sulawesi, Indonesia - Watercolumn_Towuti2014_140_MG | ecosystem: Environmental > Aquatic > Freshwater > Lake | place... | reverse complement strand
TTCCGCCATAGATACCCCGTGCCCTCGCCATTCATAGATTCTGAGCCGTTCGGCTCCCGTCAGGTGTTGATAGTGCTTCATGACAACGCTATTGTACAAGCGTTGCACTTAGAGTTAGAACTGGCTGAGATGCGGGCAAGTAAATTTTGTGATATAATACCTCCATGGAAAACTCACCAGGTCTTCCTGGAAGAACAAGGAAGGAGAGGGTCAGAGATGTAACCGCGCATGTCGCGAGACTTTCTCTCGAAGAGTTACAATCATATCTAGATGAAGTTAAGGGATTCGTTGATGGATTAAAAACAAAGTATCCAGATGCTCTCAACCGTAAACCTCTCCATGAACTTATTGGCAGTACCGCCAATGCTTCGGCAATCCCAGACGACTTTCCAGGTGAAGACTCAGTCGAAGGATTCATAACTTATCTTGAGCAGAAGTATAAAAAATAGTCATGCAAATCAAATTGATGAGCCGGAATATGGAGCTCTCCGAGGAAGTCAAGAACTATGTTTCCAAGCGGGTTACTAATTTAGAAAAGCTCCTTGCCAGCATTGAGGCCGGCAGGGGGGAGGTCTTAGTGAATTTCGAGATTAGCCGCTCCACCAATCACCACAAATCCGGCGACATTTTTCACGCCGACTGCTTGATAAAAATAGACGGCCGGGAATTTTACGGCAGCGCCGACGGCGAAGATTTCCACCAGGTGGTGGACGCGGTCAAGGACAGTCTTTACAACGAGATAAATAAAAATAAAGACCGAAGACAGACTTTGATGAAGCGCGGTGCCGCCAGAATCAAAACACTAATTAAGGGTTTTGCCCGAAATCCTTTCAAGAAACGCAGTTAATATTTTGGGCGCCGACTGGCTACAATCAAAAGATGAATGGGAAAAACAGAGAAGAGAAACCCCGCCCGTTATGATTATGATTTCCAATCGTACCGAGACCGCCGCGCGCTTGGAGTATTCTTTAGTAAATGGTTATTTTTCTGTTGACGAGCTTGGCGACAAATTAAAACTTATTAAATTGACCAAGACGCATTAGATAAAATTGAATCTGACGAAGAGGAAAAACTTGATAAATCAAAACGGGAGCTTGTTGAAATGAAGCGCGCCGCCAATTTTGCTAGCACAGTTTTTTCGTCCATATTTTTTTCTCCTTTTCTTTTTTCAAAAAACAATCTGGCGCTAGGATACGCGTTCGTGCGCGGAAGTCAATTGACAGACATAAAATCGCCGCCTCTCGAAGAGAGGCGGCGATGTGTCTTGAAATAGTTAGGCCACCGGCGTATGTACCGTTTCCCAACAGCACTCGTTGCACCGTATGAGATAGGTCTCACCCAGACCAATCGATTTGCCCGTTTGGCGTTGTGTCTTGCATTCTGCACATTGCACCGTTATGCGAATTTGGCGAGCATGCTGTGTGTTCCTTCCATACAATTTGCGGCGTGGTGCGGGTGTTGCCCCCGTCATTTTTTTGGTCATGGTTGGCATAGGTCGTTTGGATTTCATGGTTCTGTTTTTTTCTAGGGCAATGTTATCATATCTGTATGGATAAAACAATAAAAATATGAATCGCGTGGTGCATTTTGAAATTCAGGCGGAGAATACCGCCCGCGCAAAGAAATTCTACGCAGCGGTTTTCGGTTGGGAGTGTTGAGTATTTCTGCAAGATGTGGTAATGTCTGTAACAGATAAACTCTGTATGTATTGTACGCAACACGGTAATTCTTATGAACTTTGACAAAAAAATTCTGTACACAGGATGGAAATCTTTCACCAACAACTTCTTCATTCAGCGAGTAGTGGCTATACTTCTTTTGTGGGGAGTCGGGCTCAATTTCGGATTTGTGTGTCAACGCGCAGAGAGCATCACCTCCGAAGTACTGCTCTATGTGTTTGGCATCGCGCTTCTGTTTCTGGCGGTCGGCATATCTCTCAGCAAAAGCTGGTATTATCAGAGGGCGTTCCCGACTGCAGACAAACAGTTCAGCTCTCTGTGTTCTATGTTTTTTGAGTATCTGTTTACATTGCTAATGCTGATCGGCGGCATGGCGGTGGCACGGGTCATCTCTTTGTACTTCTTGTATCACGGTATTTCGAGCGTGTCCACGAGAAGTTTGAGTATCATCATCGCGCCGGACATAGGGAATATTATAATGTGCGTGGCCGCTTCTCTCCTCTGGCTCGTGTGGGGGGTGGAACGGATGGTGGTGAAAGAGAGAGAGGAGGAAAAAGAAAAAATCACCACCCCTCACACGGTGCGGTGGAATTAGCATGTGTGGGTAAAACCGAGAGCGTACGCTTTCGGTTTTTTTCTTTACACGGTCAATGATATATAATATTTGTAACCAACATTAAAAAATAATCAAACAAAAAATATGGGTTGATGCGCGGATTTGTAGCCGGACTTACAAAAAAGAAGGATAATTTGTGGGATAAATACCTCATAGATAAACGCGATTTAGCGAATGAGATTGTTAGATATGTAAAAAAATAAAAAGGCCCGCAATCACATGGATCACGGACCTGAGGTTCGACGCCTGTACTTTTTAGTACAGAGATAATGTAGCATAAAGAATGAGCAATGGGCAAGTATCTACCTGTGGATTGCGAATTGTATGCTAATATACATTTATGCTTTGGCGAATACTCAAATGGGTGGTCGGAATAATTGTTGTTGGGTATGTGCTCTTGGTAGTGTACCGAATATTTGCGATTGGGGAGGAGGAGAAGACGGTGAGGGAGGTGGAGAAAATTCATAATGCGCGAATTGAATTGCGTGATGTGATGGGAGATAATTTGCCGCCTGCGCCGGAGAACCCCGACGCGACCGTTGCGGGAGTAGACGCGAATACCAACGGTATACGAGATGATGTAGAACTCGCGATTTTCAAGGAATATCCTTCTTCCGCGCGTACTCGCGCGGTGCTTCTCCAATACGCACATGCTTTGCAGTTGGAAGTAACGCAGGACTTGGTGAACACCGGTACGGTAGTTGCAGTGGCGCAAGAAACTGGTCGTGCATCCAAATGTATTACTGAAGTCGTTCCGAAAGATAATGTGCAGAAATTTTTAAATGACACACAAGTGCTTGTGGATTTTGTTGAAAACAACCAACTAAATACTGAAGATAGGAAACAGGCGCAAAAAGAATTTTATCGCGGGAACTTGGATAGTTATTCATCACTAACCGAGACATGCGATATAGAACTTGCCACATTACCCAATTAGTTTTTGTTTTACTTTTCCCCATATCCGTTTTTGCGCAAACGGTGTGTTCAGAGATTGGTTACACTATTCTTTCAATCAACGGAATTTTTACCGACGAAGATGAAGCGAAAGAAAACAAAGATGTGTTGGAGCGCGCACTAACAATACTAAATACATACAACAACGAGCCAGTGACAGTAGATTTTCTACATAACCCATCACACATCGGAGGGGCGGGGGATATGGTGAAGGTGGTGAAGCAGATGCTTGCGGATGGGAGGACGGTGGACGACTACGACTTGCGCGAGATGCTCGCCGCGGCGAGCGAGAAGGTGCGGACGCGCAAGATACTCTTCGTCGGCCACTCGCAAGGCAATTTTTATGCCAATGGTATGTATGATGTGCTTGGTGGAGGTGTTTCCATAGGTGTGTATGGGGTGGCGACGCCCGCGCCGCGCGTGGCGGGCGAGGGCGAATATCTTACTTCGTCCACCGACCAAGTGATCGCCGACCTCGCTGCCTCCGTTGCTTTTCGCTTGGGCTCCCGTGTTTTGCCGCCCAACACCGACATTGCGGAGGTCGCGGGGGATACTTCGCGCGGGCACTCGTTTTCGGGTGTGTATCTGCGCGAGCGCGCCGCCGAGATTGTCGCGGGGCTAGAGCGCGCATTAGGGAAGTTACACACACGAGCTAGCTATACAAGTATTTTGCAAAATACTGAAATAGAAAATACGCGATGTATACCGGCACAAACCCCGACTCTCGCGCACAAGCTCAAAGGCGCGCTTTATGCGGTTGTGGACCCGGCGGCGAGCGAGGTGCGCGACAATCTCGCGAAGGCGGGCGGGAACATTGCGAAGGCGGCGCGGGCTCTCGCCCGCGCCGCCGACCGTGCGCTCTCCAGCGCGCCGCTCACGATAGAAAACAGTTCGACCGTGCTCACTGCAGGCGTTGGTGCTGCGGTTGCAACGGCTGATTATCCAACTATTTTGCAAAATACTGCAATAGATAATGTGGAAGCGGGTCCACTTATTTCTCAAAACCCATCCCCCCAACCCCCTTCCCAAAGGGAAGGGGGAGAAGGCGGAGTTGTTCCCTCCCCTTTGGGGAGGGGGGAAGAGGGAGGGGTTGCAAACGAACCCGTTCCCGGCCTCTCTCGTTCTGATGTTCTTGAGAACATCAGAATATATGAATCTGTACCCATTTCTCCTTTACTTCCTGTCTATGCTCCTGTTCCGCTTCCCACTGGTGTGTCGCCCGGGTTTGGGGGCGGAGGAGGAGGAAGTGGCGGCGGGAGCTCTGCTCCCGCCGCCGCCAGCGTTTCCGCACCCACACCTGAACCCACACCTGCAGCCACCTCCTATCCCTCACCCGCCGCGGGCGATATCGTCATCAACGAAATTGCATGGAGCGGCACGGAGGCCTCCGCGGCGCACGAGTGGATAGAGCTCTACAATCGTACGGCGCAGACGCTCTCACTCTCAAGCACGACTCTCTTCGCCGCCGATGGTAGCCCCTACCTCGCGCTCTCGGGGACGATTGCACCCTACGCGTACTATCTGATAGAAGCCGACGATACGGCGGTGAGTAATATTAACGCCGACCTCGTCGCGGATTTCGGCACCCGCCTTTCCGATACGACCGGCGAGGCGCTCACGCTCGCGTATTTCAACGGGAGCGCGACAACGACCATAGACGCGTTTGACGATTTTTCTTGCGTCAATTGGTGTGGCTTCGGGAGCGGCTCGCCCAACTTCCTCTCGCTGGAACGCCTTGCGCCCGACCTCCCCGGCACCGAGCAAACAAGCTGGGGGCAAAACAGGGGTTATCAAAACGGGTTCCGCAACGGCACGGCACAAAACGGCGCGGCTCTAAACGGCACACCCAAGCGGCGCAACTATTCCAACTATTTGGTGAACTACGGCAGTAATCTCACCAGTGGGACGCTCACGCTTACCGCGGCGCGCAGTCCATACTTTGTAGACAATGTATGGTTTACCGTCGCGAGTGGCGCAACGCTTTCTGTCGAAGCGGGGAGTGTGGTCAAGTTTCTCAATACGGCGGGGATTCGGGTGAACGGCACGATGAATGTGAGTGGCAGTACTTCTACCTCAACCGTATTTACGAGTTTTCTTGACGACGAATACGGCGGCGACCTCAATGGTGATGGTTCAAACACCTCACCGCAAGCGGGCAATTGGTTTGGTGTTGAATTTTTGTCGGGGAGCACGGGCACGATTGACCGCGCGACGCTCCGGTACGGCGGTAAATATTTCTCAAGCGGCGAGTACACGCGCGCGGTTTTCTCTGCCGCCAATTCCTCGCCTACGCTCACCAATTCGGTGATTGAGAAAAGCAGAGCGTACGGTGTATCACTTGCATATGCATCATCTACCATCTCCGGCAATACGATTCGCAACAACAACTACGAGAGCGACACGGTCAATTCTTATGGGCTCTATGGGTGGGGCGGCGCGCCGACTATTTCGGGTAACTCGTTTTCCAACAACTATCGCGGTATGTTTTTTTGGAATTCATCGGGCGCGTTTACCAACAACTCGTTTACCAACAACACGCAGAACGCTTTTACCTGGGCGGGCGATTTGCTCGCGGGCGGTTCTATTACCGGAAACTCGGGTAGCGGCAACGGCGCATCCAACGGTATCGCGCTCCAGAGCGGTGCGTTGATGTCTTCGGGAGCGGGAGTCGCTTCCACATTTGGAAAAAATACACTCTTCCCGTATTTGCTTACGAGCTCCGCGAGCGTGCCTGTGGGCGCGACGCTTACCGCCGCGGCGGGGAGTGTGTGGAAATTTGGGAACAACGCGTTGAATATCTATGGCACGCTCGCGGCGCAAGGGACCGCCGCCGAGCCCGTACTTTTTACCTCCATTTCCGACGATGCTGACGGCAACGACGCACAGGCGAACGGTTCTACCACGCCAACAGTGTTCCCAAGCGCCGGTATCTCTATCCAATCCGGCGGCGCGTACACGCTTTCCAATACCGAGATTCGTTACCTTAATTTTGCGACGAGTACGCCGTAACAGCATATTCATGCGAACGGGTGTGATATACTTTTTGTATGTATCATCGGCAGTTAGTCGCGCATGTGAGCGCGCGCTTGCGGGAGGGGGCGGATGAAGAAACGCTCAAGACGGAGTTGCGCGCGGATGGGTGGTCGGCAGACGATGTGCGTGAGGCCTTCTACTACAGTGCATACCCGGAGAAACTTCTCCATTTCTCTCTTGCTCGTCTTTTACATTCTGAAGTGCCGACCGCCGTGTCTGCGTTATTGCTCATTGGGGTACTTGCTGCCTCTGCCGGTGCTCTCGTTTTTTTTCGCGCTCCGATACTCAATTATACTATCAATCTTGCCGCACCGCCGGAGGCGCCGCCACCGGTTTTCTCGTACGGGGAGCAACGCGCGCTTTCTGACCCCGACTTTTTCTCGGCAGTCAGACAACAATTCATTGACGACCGCGCGAGTTTTATAGAAGCGGACCTTACTACGATGTCTTTGCGGGTCTATCGCGTTGGCGAGCTAGCGTTGTCCGTGCCTATTGTGACCAAGGGTCGCGAAGGGTCTTGGTGGGAGACACCCGCCGGACTTTACAAAGTACAGAGCAAGGAGCGTACTCATTTCTCCAGCATCGGGCGCGTTTATATGCCGTGGAGCATGAACTTTCAAGGTAATTTCTTTATTCATGGCGATACCTATTACCCCGATGGGACTTCGACAAACGCGCGTTATACGGGAGGGTGTATCCGTCTGGCGTCAGCGGACGCGGAGCAGGTGTACGCGCTGGTGAATATTGGTGCTCCTGTGCTTGTGTTTGAACGCAGTTTTTCTCCCGATGCGTTTGTGTATGACGATACGCGTCCACCGCTTGCCGCTCCTCTCTACCTTGCAGCCGATCTCGGTAATAATTATGTGTTTGCGGCACAAGGGGCAACAACCACAGTGCCTATCGCGTCGCTGACGAAACTCTTGACCGCGCTGGTTGCGACTGAGTATATTAATCTTGACATGCTCGCCACTGTGCCGTCTGAGGCGCTCGTGTATACCTCAAGACCGCGTCTTATCGCTGGCGAGCGGCGGAGCGTATACGGGCTCCTTTTCCCGCTCTTGCTCGAGTCGTCCAACGAGGCGGCAGAAACCATCGCCCGTTTCTACGGGCGTGATTCCTTTATTACGCGTATGAATGAAAAAGCGGCCGCTATCGGGATGCAGCACAGCCGTTTTGTTGATCCGTCTGGAGCAGAGGCGGGGAATGTCTCAACCGCAGAGGATCTTTTTCTGCTCGCGAAGTACCTCTATTATAACCGAAGTTTTGTGTTAAAAATATCATCCGGCGCGCTTACGGTAAGCGCATATGGCGGAAGCGGGTTCGTCGGGTTATCCAACCTTAATACTTTTGTCGGGAGCGAGTTCTTCTTTGGCGGCAAAAACGGCAAGACGACCGCGGCGCACGAAACAAACTTGTCAGTATTTGAGCTTCCAGTCGGTGGCGCGATTCGACCGGTGGTTGTGGTTGTGCTCGGTTCGCCGGATGAAAAAGTCGATAGTCATGCGCTGATGGAATATGTGGTCAACCATCTCTGAAAAATAAATGCCATTCATTACCTACGCTCGTATTCTTGCTTATTATAGCAAGCGGAGTGTATACTCCCTCGCAGATTGAACTTTGTAAAAAGAAAGGTTGGTCATGCACATTACCAAAAGGAATGAGAAGACAGCAACCATTGCCGTATATATTGTACTGATGCGTGGAAGTAGCGTTCTTTTGGCACGCCGAGCCAACACGGGATATATGGACGGCAAATGGGCGCTCCCGTCGGGACATATGGAGGAGCACGAAGTGCCGCGAGAAAGCGCGATTCGCGAGGCGCGCGAGGAGCTCGGGGTAGTGATTTCTCCCGACCATCTCGAATTTATTCATGTCTCATATCGTCCAGAGCACGATGAGACGGGGGATCGGGTTGACTTTTACTTTCGAACCTGGAGATGGGATGGCGAGCCGCAGAATTGCGAGCCAGAGAAATGCAGCGAGGTGCGGTGGTTCCGGCCTTTTGAGTTTCCTCCAGAGAGCGAATGGATGCCTCATGTATTTTTCGCGCTTAATCATCGGCATTGCGTTTTCTCCGAGCTTGGAGTTTCGTGGCTCCAGGAACGCGGGTTGTGGCAGTAGCGCGTATGAGAGTGTTGCCCCCGACTGCGGTTGGGGGCTTTTTCGTGTATAGTCGGAGCATGCATATGCAGAAAAGGGTTTTTGTTGGGCTCTCGGGGGGAGTGGACAGCTCCGTTTCGGCGGCGCTTTTGCAAAAAGCCGGGTACGCCGTAACGGGCGTCTTTATCCGTGTGTGGCAGCCCGATTTTTTTTCTTGTTCTTGGAAAGATGACCGGCTGGACGCGATGCGCGTGTGCGCGCGGCTCGGTATCCCTTTTCGCGAGCTCAACTTAGAAAAAGAATACAAAAGCGAGGTAGTGGATTATATGCTCTGGGAATATAAGGCGGGGCGCACGCCCAACCCTGATGTCGCGTGCAACCGCTCCATAAAATTCGGAGCGTTTTACCAATGGGCGCGAGCACAGGGAGCTGATTTTGTTGCGACGGGGCATTACGCGCGCATTGAGCGTGGGCGGTTGCTCGCGAGCGCAGATACAGACAAAGACCAGTCGTATTTCTTGTGGCAAATCAGAAAAGAGCAACTGTCGCATATTCTCTTTCCGGTGGGCGGGATGCGCAAGGGAGAGGTGCGCAAACTTGCAAAAAGATTTGGTTTGGCGACCGCAGACAAGAAGGACTCACAGGGTTTGTGTTTTGTCGGTAAGGTGGATATGAAGGAATTTTTGTCTCGTTATATCAAGCAGAAAAAAGGGAACATTGTGGATGAACAAGGTAAGATACAGGGCGAACACGAGGGAGCGGCACTGTATACTATCGGTGAACGGGTTGTGGGTAGATATGTGGTGGCGAAGGATATGAAGAAAAATACATTGATAGTTGCGGAGAAAAATCCAATAGGAGTTCTCCCGCGTGCGGTGTGCGAAGTAGAGTTTTCTGCGTGTAACTGGTTTGTCGTTCCGCGTGTATCTACTATGTATCTTGCGCGCACGCGCTATCGCCAGCCACTTCAGGAGGGCAGAATACGGAAGTCGGAAGGTGGAAAGATGAATTTTATTTTTGCATACCCACAAAGCGTTGCCTCGGGTCAATCAATCGTTATCTATGAGGACGCGCGGGTAGTCGGCGGGGGGATTATCGTGTAAGATACGATGGAATAGTGCCGTTGTAGCTCAGGCAGCAGAGCATCTCCATGGTAAGGAGAAGGTCGCCAGTGCAAATCTGGCCAACGGCTTATTATTTTATGGAACCCGTAACACCAAAAGTTATCACGAATGAGCGGCGCGAGACCTGGCGGAATGTCGCTTTGCTTCTTTTGGTCGCTCTGGTTGTGGTCGGAGGTTCTTTTTTTATTGACATACAAGATCTTTCGGCAGGAGTCGCGCGCGCTGGAATCTGGGGACCGGTTCTACTCGTTGTGCTCAAGGCATCTACCATTGTTTTCGCGCCGCTTTCGGGTTCGCCCTTGTACCCGCTCGCGGGCGCGCTCTTTGGACCATGGTGGGGTTTGCTCTACATTATGCTCGGTGAGTCGCTCGGCGGCAGTATCGCGTTTTGGTTGAGTCGGAAGTATGGCGGAGTGGTCGCGCGGCGGTTTCTCTCGCAAAAGAATTTTGCTTTTCTCGCCGCCGCGCTCTCGTACATGGAGACGGTTAAGGGATTGCTGGTCGCACGGGTTGTTTTCTCGCCGCTTCAAGAAGTGGTGTGTTATGCCGCGGGGTTGACGCGTATCGCGTTCGCTCTGTTTTTCATCATTCATACGGTGGTTGGTGTCATTCCCGCCGCGCTTCTCGTGTGGTTTGGGTCCGCACTCGCGGTCGCGGGGAGCTCATGGGGAATACTCGGTGTGTTCCTTCTTGGCTCCGCCGCCTCGGCGTTCGGTGTATATATTTTTTTCCGTTTCGTTCATTCGCGCGCTCTTGCGTCGGTAGAGGAAAATAAGGTATAAAAATAGTGCGCCGATGTAGCTCAGGGAGCAGAGCACCGCTTTCGTAAAGCGGGGGTCGCCAGTGCAAATCTGGCCATCGGCTTTTATGGATATGCGCGAGCAAAAATTGGCGGAATTAGAAACCGCAATGGGGGCGGC
>Ga0233425_10011352_pt1 | contig 10427 bp, 7 predicted proteins | sample Watercolumn_Towu_2_FD_181712 | JGI IMG/M metagenome (GOLD analysis project Ga0233425, IMG submission 181712) | Freshwater microbial communities from Lake Towuti, South Sulawesi, Indonesia - Watercolumn_Towuti2014_140_MG | ecosystem: Environmental > Aquatic > Freshwater > Lake | place: Indonesia... | reverse complement strand
ACGATCTGTCCGGTAGTCCGTACCCATCGCAATGGGGGGTGATTCGGATGAGCCGGGTGGGCAGCGCTGAGGACCGGAGGATGCAGAAGTTTCGGGACGCGGTCAGCCGGTCGGACGCCGGTCTGGGCCGGCGCGCGCCAAGTCCGCGGCCCCTCCCACAATTCGTCCTGATCCGGGGCGTCGGGAAGGGAAATCTTTACGGTTGAGGTCCACACTGCGCCCGGGCCCAAGATTTGTCCCAAACCAGGCATAGCCGGTTCCGTCCGGGCGTGCCGCGTATCTGTAGCTTCAGTCAGTAGAGTGGCATCATGAAGTTCAAAGTACCGACAGGCGCCATCGCGCTCGCCGCCTCGGCGCTGCTGGCCGTTCTTCCGGCGATGACCTTGCGAGGCGCTGCCGCCTTTGCCGACAGCTCCGGCGGCGAGGTCGACGCCGAGTACAAGATCTCCCTCAACGGGTTCGACGTCGGCACCTTCCATTACACATCGCGCGTCGAAGGCAAGCACTACACGCTCGCGAGCGATGTCGAGCTGTCGTTTCTGCTCGGAGCCTTCCATTGGAAGGGGGTCAGCCGCACGGTGGGGTCGATGTCGGACGCCGCCCTCAGCCCGACAGGCTTCAATTTCGATTTCACGAGCTCGCTCAAAAGCGGCGCCGTGCGCATGGGTTTCGACCGCGGAACGGTCAGCAGCGTTGCGATCGAGCCCGAGGCGCCTCTGCAGCCCGACGTGGTGCCGGTCGAGGCGCGACACTTGAAGGGCGTGCTCGATCCGCTTTCGGCGATCATGGTCCTCACTCGCGGCGCGGGCCAGAATCCCTGCGCGCGCAGGGTCGCGATCTTCGATGGCAAGCAGCGTTTCGATCTCGAGCTCGCTTTCCGCCGGAAGGCGCCGCTCGGTGAGCGCGGCAGGGGCGTGGGGACCGTGTGCGCCATCCGCTACATCCCGATTGCCGGCTACAGGGCCAACGAGGATACACGGAGCATGGCGCAGAGCACCGGCATCGAGATCACGTTCCGGCCGGTGCCGGAGGCCGATCTTCAGGTGCCGCATCGCATCGTGCTGCCGACGCTCGCGGGAGAGGCGGAAATCGTCGCCGAGCGCGTTAATATCCGCACGGCAGGCCAGGGCAGGCTCGCGCTCGTCGACTGAGCGAAGCGAGGTTCGCAACGGGCGTCACCGCCATTTGATTGGTCATTTCGACGGCGCTCGGGCTTTGGTCCCGTGCGCCGTTCTCGCTTTCGAGCGCAATCATACGCCGGTTGAGCGCTGTTGGTACGCGCTACAATGAGGCTTGATCTCTCTTGACGCCGGTGCAATGCCAGGAGCACTCGACAACGGAGGCCGCCCGGCCATGAATCTGGAATCGCGTATTCGTCACGTGACGGCTGTCCTGGGCCCCACGAACACGGGTAAGACGCATCTCGCAATCGAGCGCCTGCTGGGACACGACAGCGGCATGATCGGCCTTCCGCTGCGGCTCCTGGCGCGTGAGGTCTACGACAAGATCGTGGCCCGTGTCGGAGCCGACAAGGTTGCCCTCGTCACCGGCGAGGAGAAGATCAAGCCGGAGCGGGCCCGGTACTGGGTGGCGACGGTCGAGGCCATGCCGCGCGACGTGGACGTCGATTTTCTCGCCATCGACGAGGTGCAGCTCGCCAGCGATCCGGAGCGCGGGCACGTCTTTACCGACCGGCTCTTGCACGCGCGAGGGCGCACGGAGACGTTTCTGCTCGGCGCGCAGACGATGCGCGACGCCATTCAGGATCTCATCCCCGGCGCCAATTTCATCTCGCGCCCGCGGCTCTCGACGCTCACGTATGCCGGCGAGAAGAAGATCACCCGCCTGCCGGCGCGCTCGGCCGTCGTCGCTTTCTCGGCAAGCGAGGTCTACTCTATTGCCGAGCTGATCCGCCGTCAGCGCGGCGGAACGGCCGTCGTGCTCGGGGCCCTGTCGCCGCGCACGCGCAATGCCCAGGTCGCGCTCTACCAGTCGGGCGACGTCGACTTCGTGGTTGCGACCGACGCCATCGGCATGGGGCTCAATCTCGATGTTGACCATGTGGCATTCTCCTCTATCCGCAAATTCGACGGCCAGAGCTTCCGCAACCTGACGCCTGGCGAAGCAGGTCAGATCGCCGGGCGCGCGGGGCGCCACATGAATGACGGGACATTCGGTGTCACGGGGAGCTGCGAGCCGTTCGAATCTGATCTCGTGGAGCGGCTCGAGACCCACACGTTCGAGGCCGTGCGCGTGCTGCAATGGCGCAACCGCGATCTTGATTCCCGCTCGCTCGAGGGACTGCGCGAGAGCCTGCGCGAGATGCCACGCGAGCCGCGTCTTGCACGCGCGCGCATGGCCGACGACGTGTTGGCATTGGAAACGGTGGCCGGAGACCGCGAGGTGCAGGCCATGGCCGTGTCTCCGGCTGCAGTGTCGCGCCTTTGGGACGTGTGTCAGGTGCCCGATTATCGCAAGATCTCGGCGCAGAATCATGCCGAGCTGGTGGCGACGCTCTACAAGTATCTGATGGGCCCAGAGGGGCGCATTCCGGAGGACTGGTTTGCCAAGCAGGTGGCCTTCTCCGACCGCACCGACGGCGACATCGATACGCTCTCGAACCGGCTCGCGCACATCCGCACCTGGACCTTCGTCTCGAACCGCGCCGATTGGCTGAGGGATCCCGCCCACTGGCAGGAGCGCACGCGGGCCATCGAGGACAGCCTGTCCGATGCGCTGCATGAATGCCTAACGCAACGTTTCGTCGATGCGCGCACGAGCGCCCTCATGAAGGGCATGCGCGACAAGGAGGAGCTCTCGGCCGAAATCGCCGAGGACGGAGCCATCCATGTGGAGAGCCATTATGTCGGGCGGCTGCAAGGCTTCCGATTCTCTCCCGAGACTCATGCCGACAGCATTCACGGCAAGGCGTCCCGGCATGCCGCCTCGCAGGTGCTGTCGCGCGAGCTTGCCATGCGTGCGCGCCGCGTCGCGGCCGCCAAGCCCGAGGCCTTCAAGCTGACGCGCTCGGCCCGCGTGTTGTGGCGCGACGAGGAGATCGCCCGCCTCGAGCCATCGCAGGATCCGCTGAAGCCGTCGGTCGTCGTCCTGGCCGACGAGCATCTCTCCCTTCAGGACAAGGAGAAAGTTCAGGCCCGGCTCGTGCAATGGATTGGCGAGATCGTGTCGGAGCGCCTGAAGCCGCTTTCAGAGCTCGCTAAGGCCGAGGATCTCATCGGGCTCGCGCGCGGCATCGCCTTCCGGCTCAACGAGTGTCTCGGGGCGCTCAAGCGCGAGACGGTCGTGGAGGAGATCAAGGGACTCGACCAGGGCGCGCGCGCCCAGCTGCGCAAGTACGGTGTGCGGTTCGGGGCCTTCAACATCTTCTTCCCCGCGCTTTTGAAGCCGGCTGCTTCCGAGCTCGCTGCGACGCTGTGGTCCCTAAAGCTCGGGCCACAGCGCGGCATCAATCTGGAAATGCCGCCCGAGCTGCCGCGCGCAGGGCTGACGTCTGTTCCAGCCGATGCCGGCACGCCCGACGACTTTTACCGTGTCGCCGGCTACCACGTTTGTGGGCCGAGGGCGGTGCGCATCGACATCCTCGAGCGGCTCGCCGATCTCATCCGGCCTCTGCTCGCCTGGCGCGCCTCGGCCGAACGGCCCGAGATGCCTCCCAAAGGGGCAACGGGCGACGGCGGCTTCACGGTCGTGCCTGAGATGATGTCGATCCTTGGCTGCTCGCCCGAGGAGCTCGGCAACGTGCTGAAGGCGCTCGGTTTCAGGCTCGAGCGCCGGCTCGTCAAGGCGGAATCGAAAGCAGCGGACGCTCCACAGCCCGCTTCCCCGGGGCAGAGTCCGGGCGCGCCGGCCCCAGACTCCGAGGCGGTGGAGAGCAGTGGACCTGCCGAGACAGCAGCGACCGGGGCTCGCGAAGCTCTAGACGCTGGCGGCGCATCGCAATCTGTTGTCGCGGACGCGCAAGGGGAGGCGCAGGTCTGGGAGGAAATCTGGCGGCCGCGTCGCGCTCGTCATGGGGAGCACGGCTCGGAGCGCCACCGTCGGGATCGACACCGGCGCGAACCGGAGCCGCGCGGTACGGGCGCGAGCGGGGCCCCTACAGATGATGCCGACGCCCGGTCCCCGAGAGACCGGAACCAGCACAAGACGCCCTCCGACGATCAAGAGCGCCGCCCGCCGTCCTCGGCGCGGCCGGACCGGCGCCGCGATCGCGAACGGGGACGAGACCGGGAGCGAGGCGATCGCGACGGCGGGGAGCGCGGGCGCCGGCCCGGCGACGGCCGGCCGGGCGGCAGCGGGCGAGCCCGGCGCGAGGGTCAGGCCGGCGCGACCGTTCATTCTGCCGCGCCGCCCCGCAAAGGGGCCGATCCCGATTCTCCCTTTGCCTCGCTCGGCGCCTTGCGCGAGGCGCTCGTGCAGCGCGCGCGGGACAAGGGATCGTCATGACGCCTTCCGACGATGCACCGGCGCCACCAGGAGGCGGCGCTCAGCGCCTCGACAAGTGGCTTTGGTTCGCCCGCATTGTGAAATCGAGGACGCTCGCCGCAAGCCTCATCGAGGCCGGCAGGTTCCGAATCAACCGGGCGAAGGCCCTGAAGGCGAGCGCATTGGTCAAGCCCGGAGACGTTGTGACCTCCTCGGTGCAAAGAACGGTGCGGCTCTTGAAAGTTGTCTCAGCCGGGCATCGGCGGGGGCCGCCAGCCGAGGCGGCCAGGCTCTACGAGGAGATGACCGAGCGGTCACCTGCCGGGGGCCGCAGAGAGGCTTCAGTTGCAACGCGGCCGGCGGCCGGTCAAACGGACCATGCCGGACGGGAGCCCGGATCGGGCCGGCCGACCAAGCGTGACCGGCGGCAGACCGACAAGCTCCTGGGGCGCCCGTGAGAGAGACCTTTTGGCGGGACTTGATCGGGGCCATATCGACGAAAACATCGGCAGTTGATGGACTTATCGCCGCGTGAAGGGCTGCGGGCGTAGGGCCATAAAATTGTGGCGGATTGTCGCGGACTGGGGTATGGTCGATTTGATCTCGATCAAATCAAGGAGACGATCATGGCTTTCTTCGCAATCCTCGTTGGTATCGCCGCATTGGGCCTTTTGGGTTACGTAGCGCTCGAGAGCAAGTGATCGCTATCGGCGAGGCTCTGCTCGTCATTGTTGTTGAGGCTGCTCCGTCCGCCGGAGGGGCTCGCCGCCGATCCTCTTGACAGCCCTTTCGCCTCTCTCGGGCAGGAGCGCCCTCCTCTCCGATCCCCTCCCCTTGATGGGGAGGGGTGAGGGGTGGGGTGAGCTTGCAGGCGAGTCATCGCGGCAAAGTACGATGCCGCCTCAGCAGTTATCGCAGGAAGCGCCGATCCGCAGGGTCATGTCCTCCACCCCAACCCCTCCCCACGAGGGGGAGGGGAGCCGCGACAACATCAATCGCGAGCAGAGCTATCGGCGAGGCTCTGGCCCTCGCCGGGCGTGTTCGGGCGGCGCAAGCTCCGGAGTGGTGGTCGTAGGCTTGCCCACGCTTCTCATGGCGCTCCACGAGCCTCATGACACAGGCGCGTGCCGATCCGGGGCAGTGGGCTGTCGGCCGGAGCGGACACGGGCGTCACGCCCCTTCGCGTTGACGGCATGCTCCCGGCCCGTTCCGAAAGAACAGCTCCTGAACGCTCACAACTCGCCCGGTCTGCTTACAGACTTTGTGCGACAACGGCACCAGTCGTGTGAGTGGGGCGGGGCGACATTGTCCGCAAGGCCCCCGCGGCTGAATTGCGCGAGTTGCTGGGTGTCCCCCAATTCGCCGGGCGGGTTGACTGAGGCTCCCTATCTAACGGTGATGCCTATGTCTTGCGGCACTCGGGTCAGGCCGGGTTGACTTGCGCTCGCGTCGCGGTATGCCGGGGTCAGCGCCACGGCGCGTCGATCGAACGGATGGGACCGGGCAAGCGGATGACTTACGTCGTCAACGAGAAATGCATCAAGTGCAAGTTTACCGACTGCGTCGAGGTCTGTCCGGTCGATTGTTTCTACGAGGGCGAGAACATGCTCGTCATCCATCCCGACGAGTGCATCGATTGCGGGGTGTGCGAGCCGGAGTGCCCTGTCGAGGCCATCAAGCCGGACACCGAGCCGGGACTTGAGAAATGGCTGGAGCTCAACCGCGAGTACGCCGACAAGTGGCCGAACATCACGGCCAAGAAAGCGGCGCCTGCCGATGCCGATGCCTACCGGGATGTCGACGGCAAGTTCGCCAAGTTTTTCTCCGCGGAGCCCGGCGCCGGAGACTGACCGCCGCCTCGATCGCAGTAAGCGCCGGGTACTCGCCCACACGGGATGTGGCGGGTCGACAGAGGCGGCATCCAGCGCCGCGCGGACCCGATTGCTGCGACGCGGTCTACCCTGTGCGCTGGCTGGCACCGTCGCGGCGTTCAATTCGCCGTCCTGCGACACCAGCATTAAGGGCCTGAACATCGTTAACGTCCGTACCCCTTCATTTTGCGTGAAGAATGTGTTATGGTGCACACACTTTGAGGCGAGGCGAACGGACAGGAACGGTTTAGAATAACAAACCGGGCCCTGTCGAAGTGTGGCTGCTGAAATGGCCTTCTCAATCGGGGGCAGGTTGGCGCAACGACGGAGCACAGCAGTCGAGCCACAAAATGTTGAAAAATAAAGGTAATCGCCTGGCGGCGGTTGCCAGGCTGGGTGCATTGTCCGGAGCGAGGCTCTGCTAGGGAAGCCTGCTTCGGTCCGAAATGCCCGAAAGGAAATACCCTCCCGTCCTTGAATGGGGAGGGAAGCAAAGCGCGGTATCCTGGTGGAGAGCTGCGCGTGTGTCGGGAAGAGTGAGACGGCAATGGTGCAGAAGAACAAGACACTGTCGAAGGCCCGCCCTGCAAAGGGGGCCGCCGACCCCAAGAAGAGCGCTCGGCCGGTCGCAGCGGCGAAGCCCGTCCGTGCGCGGGTGGAGGCCGTCGCGCCTGTCAAGAAGCCCGTCGCTTCTGCGTCGCCCGCGCCTGCCAAGAAGCCGCAGGCTGTCCCCGTCAAGGGGCCCGCCAAAGCCATTGAGACGAAGAAGCCTGTTGCCGGCCTCAAGAAGCCCGGGACAGTTGCTCCGCCCAAGGCCGCCGCCGCGCCCAAGGCTGCTGTGCAGTCCGCGTCGTCACAGCCTGGGAAGATTGGTGCGGCCAAGCCTGTTGCGGCGGCCGTCAAGCCTGTCGTCGGCAAGCCCATTGCCGGGCCGGCGAAACCCGTCGCGGCCACGTTCAAGTCTGCTGGCGCCGGGTCGAAGCCCGGGGCCCTGAAGCCTGGGACCCTGAAGCCTGGCCTTGTGCCGACGGCCCAGAGGCCCATCAGCGTGTCGCAGCCGGCAGGCGTGCGCACTGTGCCTGCTGCCATGCCGAAGGCCGCCGGTCCGAGGCTCACGGCCCCGGTTGCTGCTCCGCCAGCCTCGCCCAAAGCGATTGCGGAGAAAGCTGCCCAAGCGCGCAATGAGCTTTCGAAAAGGCCCGTCAGCCAGCGGCACGGCTTCAAGACCAACGAGTTCATCGTCTACCCGGCTCACGGCGTCGGCCGCATCATCGGCATCGAGGAGCAGGAGATCGCCGGCATGGCGCTCGAGCTCTTCGTCATCAACTTCGACAAGGAGAAGCTCACGCTCCGTGTTCCGACCGGCAAGCTCGCCAGCGTCGGCATGCGCAAGCTCGCCGACGACGGCATCGTCAAGAAGGCGATGGAGACCTTGAAGGGTCGCGCCCGCATCAAGCGGACCATGTGGAGCCGCCGTGCGCAGGAGTACGTCGCCAAGATCAACTCCGGCGACCTGGTGTCGATCGCCGAGGTGGTGCGCGACCTCTATCGGTCAGATGCCCAGCCTGAGCAGTCCTACTCCGAGCGCCAGCTCTACGAGGACGCGCTCGACCGGATGGCGCGCGAGATCGCGGCCGTCGAGAAGCTCGACGAGCGCGGCGCGGTGCAGCGTATCACCGAGGTGCTCTCGAAGAGCGCCAAGGGCCGCCGCATCGCCGAGAGCGAGGCCGACGGCGAGACCGAGGAGGTCAAGGCTGCGTAAGCCTCGCCTCCGAGGCGGAGCCGCACGCACTGGGATTGAACGCCATGATGCCGTAGTGCAGAATGTTCGACCTGTTGTTGAACATTCTGCACGAAGGTATCCGCGCGCAAGCAGAGACTCATACCGGCGAGCGCACATTTGACCAAAAGCCGAAGATTGCGCTCGCCGGTATGCGAGGGCGCCGGGCATCCTTCCGGCGCCTTCGGCTTTTCGGACCCAGGAATGCGGGTCAATGCGGCGGGTGCTCCAGGATTTCGATCTCGCCAGCGTCTGAGACCTCGATCGACGGGCCATTACGGCGGTCGATCCAGCCGCGAACACGCAAGCGGGCGCCCTTGATCTCCCTGAGCCGCAGAGCGGCGTCCGGGAAGGCGCGGATCACCCGCGATGGCACGATGATTGTGAAGTCCCGCCGCCAGTCGGCTCCGAAATTGATGTAGAGCCGCCCGCCTCTTTCGGCCGTGGCCATTACCTCCCCATCGACGACAGCGAAGCGCCCGCGCTGCCGTGAAAGCGCGCGCACATCCGCCGCCGGCCGTACGGCGTATGTTGCGTGAGACCACAGCCCGGAGCGGCTGTCGCGTGCAGCGGCTTCGGCCGCGAGGAGCGCGGCGAGGCAAGCCGAGCTGCCAGGAATCGCATAGGCGCGCGCAGCCCCGTGTCTCAGCATGTGGCCCTGCACCCAGATCGGCTCGCCCTCGCCGGGCACGAAGACATGAGCCAGAAGGCGTCCATAGCGATCCGTCTTGCGGCCGGGCAGGGCCAGCTCGACGTTGCGGCCCTCGATGAGGCTTGTGAGCGCGGCTTTCGCCTCGCGGCTTGGAATCCACTCCTCGGCGGTGACGCCCTCCGGTGGCTCTGGCACAAGTGCGCCGATGAGACGGACCTCGCGGCCGTCCTCGATCGCGAAGGTCTCCCCGTCGAGCACGCGAACGGCCTGATGGCGCTGCTCGCGCGCGAGCGTGCATGTGCCGTTCTCCGCTGCGGGCGCTCCTCGAGCTGGGGCTCGCTCGAAGACCGTCGAGATCAGGATGAGCAGCGCCGGAAGCGCCGAGGCCGCGAGCGTTGCCCTGGTCCTCTTCCGGTGCCGGAGGACGGCAGCGCCACGAGGCCCATGGCCGCCAGGAGGAGGTCTCGACGATGGCAGCGGCATGTCAGGCCAACACGATGCCGTCGGGTTTGACGTCGTAAATTGCACTGCGCAAGGCGGATGCCGACGCCAGCACCGGGCGCAATCAGGGGTTCCGAGCTGTCACTTGCAGCTCGCGACTAGACCTCGTCGAAGCCCGTCACGTCAAGGGCCGTGAAATCGATGTGTCCGTGAAATCGATGGGGAGCATTCACACGCGCAGGAATTGCGCGTCTGGACGGAGCTCACGCCGCAGCAGAGAGCCGGCGCGGCAGCGACTTCGTCATCAGCACGCGTGTCACCGCCGATCCGTCGGGCAGCACCGTCTCGAGGACCCTGGAGGGCCGGAATCCGCGGTACGTGCAGAGCGGCATGGCGGACAGGCTCGCCGCTATCGAAGCGCGATCAAAGCCCTGGGCCGCCATCTCGTCCTCGATCAGCGTCATGAGGAGCGTGCCCAGCCCCTTGCGGGCGTAAACGGGAGCGACGGCCAGCGACCGGATGGCGGCCGTCGCATGGCCGCCTTCGCTCTGGTCTCGATCAACTGCGTCCCATCCCCCGGCGGCGACGATCTCGCCGCCGAGCTCGAGCACGTGCAGGCGCCCCCGCTCGATCAGCCCGATTTCGGGAGAGCCGGCCGCCGCGATCCAGCGCTCGATGATCGCGGGCTCGTACGCAGCGCTGGCGAGACGGCGCAACGCGGCATTGCGGAGATTGGCGATGAGGCCGGCATCCTCGCGCTTGGCCTTTCGCGCGCGAATACCGCAGAGTACCGGGCAGACGACCTTCATGGCGGCACTCCCTGGACGCTTGGCTTACCTCTTCCGCACTGCTCGGACACTCTTGCCCCGTGCGGCTCGCTACGCTGTTCCCTAGGGAACGCAGGAGATGCGCCACTGGATGACCTGGATGATTGCAGATCGAGCACTTTCCGACCGATGTGAACCGGAAAAGAAACGGCTCGGGCCGGCACTGCCGCAGGACACGGGGAGCATGGCGCGAGCCGGAGGCCGCGGTCATCCAGAGCCACGACCCTGCTGCTCGCCCCCGGACGTCCGCTGGCCCTCCGCTCGCGTTCACCCCGGCGGTGTTTGTTGTCTCGATGCTCTGCGGTCGAGATGGGCCCAGGCTGTGTGAAAACTCGCGCCGAGCGTGTAGAGGTTGTCGAGGTGCATGAGTCGGGCGGGCGGGGGCTCGATGGCGGGGTTCGTTGAGGGGGTCG
>Ga0233425_10011351_pt1 | contig 10428 bp, 6 predicted proteins | sample Watercolumn_Towu_2_FD_181712 | JGI IMG/M metagenome (GOLD analysis project Ga0233425, IMG submission 181712) | Freshwater microbial communities from Lake Towuti, South Sulawesi, Indonesia - Watercolumn_Towuti2014_140_MG | ecosystem: Environmental > Aquatic > Freshwater > Lake | place: Indonesia... | reverse complement strand
GCCCGAGCCATTGTCTGTCACCTCAAAGAAAAGCGCTTCGCCTTTTTTGTAGAAGCGGATGTGGACAAAGCCGCCGCTCTCCCGGCGCTTTAAGCCGTGCTTGATCGCGTTCTCTATGAATGGCTGCGTCAGCATGGGCGGGATCAGGATCGCCTCCGGGTCGAGGGCTTCATCCACCTCTATGGTGTAAGTAAACTTATTGTTGTACAGCAGCTGCTGGATGCCCAGGTAATTCTCCGTCATGGCCAGCTCTTCGCCGAGGCTGATGTAATTCTCATTGGAATTTTCGAGGATCTGCCGGGTGAGCTTCGAGAACTTGCTCAGGTAGCTGATGGCTTCCTTGCCCTGCCGGTTGTGGATCAGGCTTTGGATATTGTCGACCGAGTTGAAGATAAAATGCGGATTCATCTGCGCCCGCAGCAGCTTTTGCTTGAGCTCGTTGTTCTTCCCTGCGTTGATGATGTTCTTTTGCTGGAAGAACTTGTACAGGTAAAAGAGGCTCACGCCTAAGATGAGCGCCAGGAAGATAAGCCCATACAGGATCATATTTTTCCTTGAATTCTTTTTCGCGTTTTCCAGCTTCAGCACCGACAGCCTTTGCTCCTGCTTCACCCGGCTTTGCAATTCCTTTTTTTCATATTCATACTTAAGCTGCTGATGAGCAATGGCATTCCTGGAGGTTTCTATCTTTGTAGAATCCAGGGCCTGCCGGTATTTCGCCAGCGCATCAAAGGCTTCCCTGAACTTATGCTTTGCCTCATAGGTTTTGTACAAGCCCTCGTAGGTAGCTACCCGCGCCTTGTAGTATTCTCCTGAATGCTCCTGTAAAGCCGCCGCCGATTCATAATAGCGCTCAGCCAGATCGTACTTTTTTTGCTTATAGTACATCTGCGCCCAGTTTTGCCATAAATGACTTTTGGCTCTGTCGCTTTCAGCATACTGCAAGGCCATCTTAAAATTAGCTTCAGCGTTGACATAGTCCTGTTCCCGGGCATACAAACTACCCAGGTACATATAGCAAAAGCTCACATCATGCATAATGTTATTCTCTATGGATAACTCCAGGGCCTTTTCAAAATACCGCCTGGCCTCCCCGTAATTACCCAAACGATAATAGCACACCCCGACACCCGAATTATCCATGATCATCTGATCGAGGTCTATGCCGTCCGGGTTTTTAATGTTTTTCTGATAGGCCAGCAGCTTTTGATAATACTCCAGCGCCCTGACATAATCGTCCTGATCTTCGAAGATAGTGACCAGCTGTGTATTGACGAGGGAGATCCCATAGTCATTCCCGGTTGACTCATGGTATTTCAAGGCGTCATACAGGGACGAAATAGCCTCCTCATAACGGCCCATCTCCCTGAGGACGGCTGCCCGATTGCTCACCGCACTCCATTTATCATCTTCTACTCCCAGGTAATCGAAGATGAATATCGCATGGTCACAACAGGCCAGAACCTCTTCTTTTTTTTCCTCTGCAAATAGCTCAACGGCTTTGTTAATATACCAATAGCCCATAAGCGCCAGCATATTCTTTTTTGTATGCAGATCTAAATTCCGATACTTTAAGTTGTATAAAATGATCCGTCCTATCCATTGGTTGTAGGCGATATATTCCCGGCTTGTAGGTGAGTACTCCAGCATCAGGCTGTTGATCGCCTCGATTTTTTTTGTATCGTTTTTAGCGATAGCAATAGCATGCTTTAAGGAATCCAAGCGGGGTGTTTGTGAAATCAGCTCTAAACCCAGTATGCAAAAAAGGAACAGTAATAAACAGGACTTTCGGAAAATCATAAAATACGGCGGGATACAACCCGGGCAGGTTACTAATTATCGTAAATATAAGGTATTTCGAAGCTCGTTCGTGCTCCCCTCACTTCATTATTTTCGATCACGTTCTTCACATTGACCAGGATCTCTTTTTTCGACGGATTGTTGTTCAGCCGCTCGTTGACAATGGTGAGCGACATCGACTTGTGGGTATCGGCAGCGTCTTTGGCTTCTATGCCCGAGCCATTGTCTGTCACCTCAAAGAAAAGCGCTTCGCCTTTTTTGTAGAAGCGGATGTGGACAAAGCCGCCGCTCTCCCGGCGCTTTAATCCGTGCTTGATCGCGTTCTCTATGAATGGCTGCGTCAGCATGGGCGGGATCAGGATGGCCTCCGGGTCGAGGGCTTCATCCACCTCTATGGTATAAGTAAACTTATTGTTGTACAGCAGCTGCTGGATGCCCAGGTAATTCTCCGTCATGGCCAGCTCTTCGCCAAGGCTGATGTAATTCTCATTGGAATTTTCGAGGATCTGCCGGGTGAGCTTCGAGAACTTGCTCAGGTAGCTGATGGCTTCCTTGTCCTGCCGGTTGTGGATCAGGCTCTGGATATTGTCGACCGAGTTGAAAATAAAATGCGGGTTCATCTGCGCCCGCAGCAGCTTTTGCTTGAGTTCGTTGTTCTTCCCTGCGTTGATGATGTTCTTTTGCTGGAAGAACTTGTACAGGTAAAAGAGGCTCACGCCTAAGATGAGCGCCAGGAAAATAAGCCCGTACAGGATCATGTTCTTCCTCGTGCTCTTTCTTTCATTCTCCAGCTTCAGGGCCGACAGCCTTTGCTCCTGGTTCACGCGGTTCTGAAGCTCCCTTTTCTCGTAATCGTATTCGAGCTGCTTTTTGATGGATTCTTTCTTATTGCTTTCGTTGGTCAGGCTGTCGTTCATCTCCATCTCCAGCTTATACATGGCAAAGGCATCCTGGTAATTGCTCTGCTTCCGGTAGATGTCTTTCAATACCTGGGCGATGGCCCGGATGTCTACCGGGGCTTTTCTCTTTTGAGCGATGTCGAGGCCGCGAAGCGCATAGCTTCTGGCTTCGTCGAGCCTGTTCTTTTCGAGTAAAATACGCGCCATGTTGGCACAAGCTCCCGAAATGATATCGTGATAGCCGTACGTTTCGATCAGGCGGAGCGCCCTGTTGCTATAGGCCAGCGCCGTATCGGCTTCCCCCAGCTTTAAGTAAATGCTGCCGATGTTCATCAGGGCATAGCCCACACCGTGCGTATCATGAGCCTCTTCGTAGAGGGCCAGTCCCTTTTTATAATGCTCCAGGGCTTTTTTCTGGTCGTCGTTCTTAAAGATCAAACCTTTATTGATGATAACCATCGCCAGGCCGCTTTTGTCGCCTGTTTTCTCATAGAGCCGGATGGCCCTGTTATAATAGTCCTCTGCCTTCTCCCGGTCGCCCTGCATATCGTACGTGTAACCTATATTGGCAAGCGTGTAGGACATGCCTTTATCATCCTTCAGCTCTTCCTGCACCCGGAGATTTTCAAAATAATAGTTAAGCGCCCTGCGCACATCTCCCTGGTTCTGGTAGATGTAGGCGATATTGTTCAGCAGGATCGCCGCTTCCTTTTTACTGTTGATGCTTTCGAGGATAGCCGCCGCTTTTTTGTAATACTCCAGGGCTTTGCTCACGTCGCCATGCCTGGAATAGTAGTAGCCTATATTGTTCAGCAGGCCGCCGTAATACCACAGGTAAAACCGCGTGGGCTCCCGCTTTTCGGCGATAGCTTTCTCACACAGCTTCACTCCCGGAACCGCATAGGTCAGGATCTCATCCAGACTGCAGGCATCGGTAAGATCTGCATACAGCTTTACGCGCGTACTGTCGTGCACGGCTGATTTCAAAACATTCCGCAAGGAGTCGAACCGGGGCTCTTCTCCCTGCGCGCACAGGGAGACAGACACAAAGCTCATCATGGCTAAAAGCAGGTAATGTCTTGCAATAAAGAAAAAACGGAACAGCATCATATCATCAAATCACTACAGGTCTTTCATCAGCGCTTTATACAGAGCGATCATCCCTTCAATGTCCTTCTTATGCACTTTTTCATCGGGCGTATGCACAAATTGCTCGGCAGCGCCTACAAAGCACCAGTCCCATACGTTTTCCGCCATTTGCAGCTCCTTGGCATCGCTTCCCCCTGCGCCCTCTACCTCGAGCTGGTAGGGCAGCTTATGCTTCTGTGCAATGGCAATGATCCTGTTGATGTAGCTGCGGCGCGGGATGAGGCTGTCGCGCAGGCTGATCACAGGGCCTTTGGCAGGAAAGACGCCATCGGAGATCCAGGAAATATCCGAAATAAGCGCCTGCGACACCTTGTAGTTTTCGGCAATGTATTTTTGCAGGTACGAGACGCTGCCCCCGCCGTGCTCTTCCCAGGTGCTGAATACGATAATGCCATCCCTGAGGGTTTCCGCCACTTTCAGCGCACTGAAGCAGCCCAGGCGGTTATCCATATAGCAGCACTGCACAAAGTCCTTGTCCTCGCGCCAGCTGGCTTTAAACACAAGCTCGGTGCCCGTGTCAAAGTTACGCCTGGCTTTATACTCGAGCATATCATTCACGATGTTGAGCGTGGCCTCGCACCTGCCTTTGCTATCGCTGCCTACCAGGGCATAACCTTTTTCGAGGCGCGGGCCGCCGATCTTCACCAGCTGTTTGCCATAACGCACGGTAAACCCGATGCTGTCGGTATGCGCAAAGATGGCGGTGCGCGGCTTACCGAACACAAGGATAATATTGTCCTGGAAGCCTTTGCCATGGATCACTTTGGGCTTATGCTTCCAGTTTTTGGATTGGGTTTTAATATACTCAAGCAGGAAATCTTTCATGGCCACCTCGTTCCCGCTCGGGGAATGGATGGCACACATGGTTTTTAATAAAGAAAGGTCTTTCATCATATTAGGTGATTTGGATTGAAATGCTGAGAGTTCAATTAAGTGTTTAGACAAATAACGCAAAAATAGGGGAAATAATGGATGTTTTATGCTTTCTTTAGGTCACGTTTTCCTGCAAAAGACCTCCGGATATTCAATCTGTCGAAATGATGCATTACCCGTTGTCAAGCAGGAGCTCAACAGATCCGGATTAAAGAATCTGAGTTATATGATTTTTTTTGGCGCCCCCTTCGGGCCGGGCTGTTACGGGCTCCACGACACGTCGTGATCGCTGCGGCCTCCTCACCCGCAAAAGGCAGGCGGGTTGCGGGGGCTAAACCCTACACATCCCTGTCGCAAAGTTCGCATAAAACCCTATCTTTGGCCTTTCATTTTTTGGGTTCTTATCTCTTGTTTCCTTATACTTTAAATCACCAGCTCTATGTCTTTCTCAACACTCGGTTTAAGCGATGCCTTATTAAAAGCGCTCTCTGAAAAGAACTACACCCGGCCTACTCCTATTCAGCAACAGGCTATTCCTGCGATCCTCGACGGAAAGGATGTGCTGGGAATTGCGCAGACAGGCTCCGGAAAAACAGCGGGCTTTGCCCTGCCGGTGCTTCAGCAGTTTCAGGACTGGGGCCTCGGGGAAAAGCGCCACATCAAATCGCTGGTGCTGGTGCCTACCCGTGAGCTGGCAGTGCAGGTGAGCGGGGTGTTTAAAGAGCTGGGCGCCCACATTCCGGAAGGACTGACCACCGTAGCGGTATACGGCGGCGTGGCCATCAACCCGCAGATGACAGAGGTGCACGGTGCCGACATCCTGGTAGCTACTCCGGGCCGCCTGCTGGAGCTGATCGAAAAAAACGCGCTGTCCTTGTCGGCCGTGAAAGTGCTGGTGCTCGATGAAGCCGATAAAATGCTCAACCTCGGATTCAAGGAGGAAATGAGCCGCCTCTTCTCCCTGCTTCCCAAAAAGCGTCAGAACCTCTTGTTTTCCGCCACGCTCAGCGACGACCTCCATAGCATCAACAAAAGCCTGCTGAGAAACCCTGCGGTTGTAAAGGTAGAGGAAGAGCTGGAGAACATCGACCTGATCAGGCAGTTTGCCTACAAGATCGCCGAAGAGAAAAAAGGACCGCTGCTCCGCTACATTATCAAAACACAAAAGATCAGACAGGTGCTGATCTTTACATCCTCCACGCACCGCGCTGATGCAGTGGCCCAGAAGCTAAGCCAAAACGGTATCGACGCTTTTTCCATTCACAGCAAGAAAACACAGGGCGCCCGCGAGCAGGCGCTCGACTTTTTCAAAAGCGGAAAAGTAAGAGCACTCGTAACCACCGACCTCATGGCGCGAGGGATCGATATTCAGTTCCTTCCCCATGTGATCAATTACGAGCTGCCCCGTTCCCCAAAAGACTACATCCACCGTATTGGCCGTACAGGCCGCGCCGAATCAGCGGGAGAAGCCATTTCCCTGATCTGCCCCGAAGAGGAGCACCACTTCAAAGTGATCCAGAAAAAAATGAAAAAGCACGTGACGCTGGTGGATGGCAATGTCATTGATTTGAAAGGCTTTTAAGCCCCATGGTTGAATCGCTTTCGCTCCTGTTTGATGAAAACGCCAACAGGGGCTTTTTGCTGAAACCACAAAAAAACTCCCGGCAAAACCGGGAGCTTTTTTCGCCCCTGTTGGTGTTATCACCAACAGGAATATAAATGAAGAATTTTTTAATTTAGCTAAATGCCGAAATTAAATCATATAGAAAATCCGGTTCAATTTTATACCGCTACCATTTTCAAATGGGAATACCTGCTAAAAAACAGTAACTACAAACAAATTATCATCGACAGTTTAACGTTTTTAGTACATGAAAAACGCGTGAAAGTTTATGGCTTCGTCATTATGGATAATCACATCCATCTGATCTGGCAAGGTACAGGCCTTTATTCTCTTAAACATTCGCAATTGAATTTTATGAAATTTACGGCGCAGCAGATTAAATTCGACCTGGAGAAAAATAAACCCGACACACTAAGCCATTTTTACGTGGAAGCAAAAGACAGAAAATTTCAGTTCTGGCAAAGAAACGCGCTCTCTATTGACATTATGAGCTATGATGTTTTTCTACAGAAGTTAAACTACATTCATAAAAATCCGGTAAAAGCAGGCCTATGCGATATTGAAACGGATTATCTCTATTCATCGGCGAAGCATTACCAGCAAATGGAACATCCATTTAATTTTTTAGAGCCTTTTGACAGGAGTATGTGGTAAACCCTTTTCTTCCTGTTGGTGAAAACACCAACAGGGGCTTTTGATGTCATTGATTTGAAAGGCTTTTAAGACCCATGGTTGAATCGCTTTCGCCCCTGTTTGGTGAAAACGCCAACAGGGGCTTTTTGCTGAAACCACAAAAAACTCACGGCAAAACCGGGAGCTTTCACACACAACAAACAAAACAAAAAACTATTTCCGGTTTTTCTTCGATGGCATCTCAAAGGACCTGAGCAGGAGCCAGCGATGCGCTTCGTCCTCTTTCCCTTCCTTTCCCATCATCGGCGTGGTGTAATGCCAGAAAGGCAATTTATAAATGGCGATGGCCGAAGGAGAGGCGATGTCGTACGTGCTGTTCAGGAAACCGTTCTTTTCATACACCAGCCACTGGTGCTTCACATGCTCGTTGGAGAACATGAGATGGATATCATAGTAACCATGCCTGATATCATCGTTTTCGGGATGATGATCGTTGTGAGGGCTCACGTAATCGCCATGCCGGTAGCAGATGATCTGGTTGTTCTGCGCGGCACCGAATTTCTCCCCGCTTACCGCTTCGGCAAAGGCTTTCAGCGAATCGGAAGCCATCATCTGCATCAGGCCGCACTCATGCGCCATCTGGTTGGTTTTCGTTTTATTGATGCCCAGCTCCAGCGTCTGCATTTTCAGGGTCTTCGCCAGCTTTTCCGAGTAATTCTTTTTCATGGAGGTAATCGCCTCCGGATCCAGCTTAGAGGCCACATTTTTCAAACGGCCATGAAAATTCTTATGTAAAATGGCAACACAATCGGCTGCGACGGCATCGTCAATAACGCCTTTGACCACCTCGATGGGAGTGCCTCCCCTTTTTCCGAAGTTCTCAGGAGCATACCGGCCTTGCAGGATCTTTTTGCCATTCTTGTTGAGAAGGTCTTCAAATTCAGCGGGAAATTTTTTCAGTTTCATAATCTAAATGTTGATACAATCATTGAGTTAAGGAAAACACCTTACCGCACTGTTACTTTCCGGTAAGCTCTTTTCGAGGGAACGGGATTTCTGCAATACTACAAACTAAAACAGAAAAAAACACCTATGGATAACCATAGTTTTTTCCTCCGAAGTTAAGGTTATTACCAGGATAACAACCGGGTAGAAATAACCGTTTTTAAGCGGCACCAGGCTACCTGCCCTAACTCCTCAGAGCTCCTGAAACAGCTGTAAAACCAGTACTCTGCGCCATTCCGGCAGCTCTTTCCGGATACAGGAAAGCACCCACCTATGGTTATCCTTAGTTGCGCCCGATCCTGTCATGTCGTATTATTGCAACCATCACCGAAACATTTTTTTGCTAATCCCCTTAAAACAATCAACCGCATGGAACAATTTGATTTTACCGCATGGTCGCTGTACACAGGGCCTTCGTATTTAAAGACCATCATCAACGATCCTGACTGCCCCTGGGTAGTAGGGCAATGGGACGGAGTCAATGCCGATACGTCGGCGGCAGAGATCAAAAAAGACCTCGATCAACGGATCCAGCTGGTCGTTAACGGCTTTAAGAAAGCCATGAGCTCTTACAAAACCTATAACCGTCACTTCGTTATTCCCGAATTCTTTTTTCACTGCAAGCAGGGGCCTTACCCGAATATCAAGGTCGACGGGCAGCTCTATCCTTTCGACTATATCACCTCGCAGCTGCACAAGCTGCTGGGTGCCTGTATTCCCAACGATGAGAATTATTACAACATCATCATCGGGTCTGTGCTCACCAGCAATGTCGCCGATTACAACGCCCTGCTGAGCTCACCGGCCGTTAAGGAGCGCCAGGACCAGCTCAATGCCATCCTGCCGAAAGGCCTCAGCAAATCCATCAAGGCCTTCGGGCATGCCGCCTGGAAACGCAGGCTCAGCAACAGGGCTCTGCATACCGAAAACAGCGAGCTCAATGCCCTCAATAACTTTATGCTCATGGCCAGGGCAAACCCGCTCTGCACGGTAAGGAACAGGGGCGCTTTTTTCATCTACCATAAAACGCTGATCGCCGACGGCAAGGTGTATGTTTACGAAAAACAATATGAATCCACGGTTGATCTCACCATGGGCATGTTCGATGCCAGCGGCAGGGTAACTCCCAACGGCATGATCACAGAGTGGATCGGCAACTATCCTTCCTACAGCATCCTGAGCGGCGACAAGCAAACCAACCCTTATTCGAACTTCGCACGCTTTACGCCGCCTTTTGCAGGTTTCTCCGATTACGGTGTGGAGATCTGCCTCGACCACCGCTTGCAGCGCCTTCGCCGGACGGTGGACATGAGCATGGCCAACGGCGCAGCCGCCGACAACTATCCCCTGTTCAAGCAGTTCATTCCTTCAGGCGGCATGCAGATCCTGGACTACAGCGTGGCTGCGGCTAAAAACTCCGTGATTTTCAATGCCGACGGCTGCGACAAGATCTATTACGTGTATACGGATCCCAACAGCTATATCCTGAACGGCAATGCCGGGAAGTTCAAAGGCATTACCTGCGGCGTCTACACGCAGTCCGTACAATCGAAGTGGCTGGCGCGCGACGGAAGCACCTATTACTCGCACAGCCAGCTGGCCTTTACCACCAACGACTCCAATGTAGGCGGCTTCAACAACGCCCTGGGCCTGAATAATCCGAAAGGGAAAACCTATAACGGACCGCCGGACAAGCCTTACAATGTGCTTACCGACAGCTTTAACCCGGTGATTACGCCACTGCCTGGCGAGAGCCCGCTTTTTGCAGGAAGCACCGGCGAGTTGCATTACTACGAGCCTTTGTAGCAGAATGAGGATCCTAAAAAAACCGGCAGAAATTTCTGCCGGTTTTTTTGTAAGCAATACTTTCTACAATTGCAATCGCAGGCAAAATTGCTTGCCCAAGAGGTCTATGGAAGGAGTAAGGCGCGACAGAAGGGGCTTTTCTTTCAATTTGATTTTATAGGTGCAGCTAAAAACAATGTATGCCAGCGATGCCACTCCCAAAACCGATACTCCAATTACTCTATTCTTCTTTGCCCGGTCGTAAGCCCGGTACGAATCCACATAGCGGATACGTGACGCAAGATAGTTGGCAATACAAACAGGATTATCGGGTGCGCGGTTTAAGCGTTCAATGTCCCGGTTCATAAAGTACGTATTATCTTCTTTCATACTCAACCACATGTTTACGCGGTAATTTGCCTCCTGCAAATATAAAACAGTAAAAGCAGGAAGAACAACGGTACTGATTCCTTTGAGCCACCTTTTAGCAACAAATACCCTGTAAGCGCCATTATGATGAAGTTTCCTGGAGTACAACGTCTTGTTTTTCTCAACCATGAAGGAATCTTCCAGCAGCTTGTAGCCAGGAGACCAGGCCTTGATATGATGCATGCCTTTCTTCAGATAAATAATATCATGGGAAGGCGTAATCTTTTTCCC
>Ga0233425_10011350_pt1 | contig 10431 bp, 7 predicted proteins | sample Watercolumn_Towu_2_FD_181712 | JGI IMG/M metagenome (GOLD analysis project Ga0233425, IMG submission 181712) | Freshwater microbial communities from Lake Towuti, South Sulawesi, Indonesia - Watercolumn_Towuti2014_140_MG | ecosystem: Environmental > Aquatic > Freshwater > Lake | place: Indonesia... | reverse complement strand
TCGAACTTGTGATACTCCTTGGGGAGCACGTCTTTGAGGTCCTCGTTCTCTGCCTCAATCGCCTTCATGGCGTCGTTGATCGCTTTGCCAATGTCTGCCTGCTCAGGCAATGCGAGCAGTTTGGCGTAACGGGCCTTCTCGGGGAGGTAGAGCACCCCCTCCGCCTGGTAGTTGGTTTTGCCAATCGTCCGCCTCCCTCCACCCTTCTTCTCAAATTTCTTCGTCGCTTCAGTGAACTTGAAATCGGCGAACTTGAGGAAGATCAGTCCTAGAACTGGAGTGGAATACTCGGCGGAGGTGAGATGGGAATTCGCGCGGAGCTCGTCCGCAGCTTCCCAGAGACGGGATTCGAGTTCTTTGATGGGGGTCATGGTGAGGAATGGTATTGCGATTAGTCGTATGATAGGCCCGGTTCGCCACCCTGGCAAGCAGGGCATTTCCGCTCCCACAGATCAGAACCGTTCGCGCCGTATTCGTAGGAACAATGGTTACACCGGACGACGTAGATATACTGGAGATTGTCGTTACCGGGAAGGTCAGTCTTCCCAAGGACTTTCTGACCATTGCGATTGATGCTGCCGATGTCGGTGGAGGGCATCCGTGTGGGTTCCAGCCAGTATTGACATTCCTGAATCTGAGTGCCGGAATGACGCCATTCTTTGCGAGAAAATCAATGTCAGGGAAGTACGACATTCCTAGGTCCGAGGTTGCTTTACGGACAATTTGTTCTGACTTTCGCATTGATCTCATCAACGCGAAACGCCACCACAACGATCCCTTACCCCTATGCATCCGGAGCCCCCCTGTGAGCCTAGATTGCCCTCTGAAGGTCTAGGCTTGCCAATGCGCAAACCCTTTCACGAAAAGTTCCTTAGAAAACTGAGAACCAGTGTCCGAAAGCGTCAGACCAAAGACTTTGCCTCTGCATACGTCGGATTCATTGCGGAGAACTTCATGACGGCTCGCTCCAAATCGGACTACGCCGAGAGGGATGCCATTTTTAGGGCAGGCCTTTGCGAAATATACGAGAGGCTACTTACTGCGGATGTGGAATTCTTAAATGAGCTTGCGACAATAATGCCCAAACCTTTCGACCCCGACACTGACTTGGCAGTTTACTATGCTGTCGGAGCAATGGGCACTGAATTCGCTGGTCTCGAAGCACTCCCGGTTAGCCTTTACAAAAACGCTAGAAACCTGGAGCAGAAGATACAGGAAATATATTTATGGCATATCGAAGAACTCGTGTTTGCCCAGAGGATTCGCCTTCATGAGAGAGGAGAGAAACGTCCGTTTCTTGACACCAACACAATCCAGAAAATAGTATCCAATTGGGCGCTGATCCCACGTATGCTAGTTGCTTGGCTTGTGGAGATTGATGGGAAATCCCGTTCTGCCAGAAAGCACCTCCCCCGCAAGATTTACACCGAGGAAATGTTTCGCCACACTTGGAAACTCGAAAAGGAAATGGGACATAAGCAATACCGTGCTGCGGAGGATACACTTAGCAAGTTCAAACTCGACATCGACAAAACGCGATCGTATCTCAAACAATATCGCAAGCATTATCTCAATGACAAAAGAAAGGGAACTAAACTTCCCAAAATAGGTAGCTAGTCTTACCAAAATTCCTTCCCAGTGTTGCCCCACATAGGGGTGCGTGCGTTGTATATTGTCGACCGAATCTTGGCTGAGGAGTGGTTTCATTGTCCAGCCAGGGTTCGGTCGTTCAATTTAGTGCGGGTATGATAGAATCGGCATATCGGAGATCATGGTGGAAGAAACCCTTTACGAGGCTTGGGCTGCAGGTGGATCCTATTTCTATCTATATACAGAGCATGCAACCATAGCTCGGTTCCTACGCAAACGGTTCGGAAAGTGCTCCGCCTATCAGCAGTTCGGTAGAACCGTGGGATGGCAATTCCGATTTCCCAAGCGGATGGCTCAGTTCATCGAACTCTCGATCCGGCGCCAACTCGATACAGCTCACACAATCCATGACTACAGTGGTTGAAAACAAACGGCTTGTGGTGATAGATTGGCGCGAATTTGGCCTAGGAAGCTGATTGTTCATCAAAGCGACATTCCTCCCTAAGGACTCTTCCTATGGAGCTCTCAGGCATGATCCCTGAATACCTGCTAAGACATAGCCATCTGCTAAAGGTCTATATCTATTTGCTAAGGCTGACCCAGAATGGTTACACTTCGACCATGCTCGGTGATTCGGCAATTCCATTAGGGCCCTATGAGCACGCGGAGCTCCTGGAAACAATAGGCACCCGTACATGCCTTCGTGAGGAAGAGGTGAAAGTAGCACTACTCAAACTACAAACTCTGCATCTCTTAACAATCATCAGAGATGAGAACCCCCTGCATGTCAAACTTGACCAAATCGTTCTGCCACAGTCAATTACTCAAGCACAATCACAGGCCCTCGAATACAACGACTGCTGGCTTCATGATTTCATCTTGGAGGACTATGAGTGGATCAAGACCAATCTGTCACCGAAATCGCTGGAAAACGCTAGGAGAGTCATGACAATGTTCGAGAAATTCATTGGCGCGAAGAGACTAAGTCAACTCAGGGCCGAAGACCTAGAGATCTTAAAATCCATGCGCAAATCGCAACAACCGAAGGTCTCCGACGCGACAATCAACATGGACGTGCGAACAATCAAGGCTGTGATGGAACGTGCTGTAACTCGTGGACGTCTAGCGCGCAATCCTTTCAAAGATGTCAAACAAATCCGGTGTCCGAAAAAGAAGATCCCCTACTTCTCGCCCGAACAAATGGGCGTTTTGCTTCACACGATTCGAGAGCCGTGGTTGAAGGACATTGTGTCATTCGCCGTGTGTACCTGTATGCGCAGGGGTGAAATTCTGAATCTGCGTTGGAAGAATGTGCACCTCGACGACAGATTCATCGAAATATCCTCCTCAGACGTCTATCAAGTAAAGCAGGGACAGTTGCGACACGCACCGCTGAGTAATCAGGCCTTGGAAATTCTCATGCGTCAGAGAAGGGATTCAGAGTGGGCATTTGCCGATGGTGAGGGCCAACGGTTCTCGGGCGACTATGTCTGTAAGAAATTCAAGCAGTATACGCGGGAATGCGGACTCCCTGACGAACTACATTTCCATTCTCTTCGAGCAACCGGTGCGTCTTGGATGGCCTCAGATGGGGTTCCCATCTATAACGTAAAAGAAATCATGGGGCACGCCAGTGTGCGAACGACGGAACCGTATGCCAGCTTGAAGGATCAATCTCTGCGCGACGCAGTCGAGAGAATCGCCTTGCCGTCAGAGAAGGAAAGAGAGGGACTCGATACGGTGAGAAAGGCAAAGACCCTCATCTTGCCAATCTCACCTTCCACCGTCAAAGTCCCGGCCTAAGGAGAAGATTCTGGCAATCCAGTTGAAAACACACTGCTAACAAAACACCTTCGAGCGAGGCAATCATGCCGTTTGAAGGTCGGCGATTCATCAGAGCCGACCGGAAGTCAGTGACTCTTGCTTCACCCACTGAAGAGGAAAACGTTATTGCCAGAACCTCACCCTCAGATCGAGCCACCAACTAACATCCGTTGTGTCTCAAAGGATTGCAGCTTTGCGCGGCTACCCCAAGGCACTCTCTCACGTCTCAGGTGAGCAGCTATCTCCGAGGCAACCGCGCTGGCACTCTCCTCGATCTCACGCGCACTAACGTTGATCGACTTTCATTGCTTTTCAAGCAACGAATGGGTCAAATGGGCATCGCCGATCTATACGCTCCTCAAGAGAGGCCGCACGTTCGAATGCTGAGAGCGTCTGCAACCAGTTGAATCATCTAAATAGAACGTGACGAGTCTGGCTACTCACCGTAGTTGTACTCAGAACTACTCGACTTGAATTCACAGGTGATACACTTCGGAGTGGCACCGCCGACATCTCCGGTCGGATCAAGACTAATCGTAAAGTACAGCAAACAAAAGGGCAGCGACTCCAGGGTCGATCTTTTTGAGTTCTTCATAGATGCGAAGAGCATTGTCTTTTTGCCCGAGCGATGCAAAGCATATCCCAGAAGCAAGTTTGACGACCATTGCCGGTCCAGCCTCCAAATCTTCATCTAACAGCCGCAAAGCAACATCCGGACGAGATTTTGTAAGCATCAATCCTGTCAGGAAAGACACTCCATGCCCTGAAGACGTCTTTGATGAGATCACCAACTCCTCAATTGCTCCTCTCACGTCACCTAGATGATAGCAACACACTCCTCGGTTTCTGTGATACAGTGCAGCACGAGGTTCGAGTGCAATAAGTTGCTGATAGACAGCCTTACCCTTCTCGTAGTTCTGAATTCTACAGTAGTGGTATGCCAACGATTCAAGAACATCCTTGTCAGTTGCTACACTTCGGAAACGTTCCAAGAGGGCGATGCCACTATCGGGATTGACATTGAACTCGTCCGAGGCGAACTTCAACGTCAGTGCGGCGTCTCTCGACAGTCGTTGAGAGGACAAAAGACACCTTTTCATTTCACTTCGAAGCCCACTATCCCACAGATACGCACATTCGGTCGGTGTCATGTCCGGGACCGTCAACCCTCGGGCAAACATGCTCTTCAGTGATCCCAAACCTCTATCCTTGTCTCCACATAGAATGGAGATATACGCCACGAGCAACTGCAAGCTGTCCGATAGCTGAGAATGGTAAAAGTAATCAAGCAGAACCTTCCCTTGTCGATAATCGGTAGCATCCAGCGCTGCGCGAAGATCAATCCAGCGTTTTGACCCAAGTTCATTCAGACTTGTGTTCAAGTCCTTCTCAATGCTTTTGGAAAGCAACACAACCCGACGGGTTATGCCCTGCAAAGCATTCCTGAAGGTCTCGGGAGCCCGATACTCGACCATGATTTCCTTGTCTAGCACATCGTAGATCTGGCGGAAGGCGGCTGACTTGATGGATTCCGGCTTACTCTTAGGGGCCAATCTCTTTCTGTCCTTCATCAAGAGTGTCAGCCTATTCGATGGAACGCCAAGGTTCAAGTTCTGTGTTCTGCGGCCGTCTCCGGCAGAAGGAAAGTACGAGCACACGATCGCGACCACCTCACCTTTCGAATTGAATATTGGTCCGCCGCTACTTCCTGGTGAAATAGGTGCCGTAAACTGAATCTTTTCCGCACCCTCTATCTGCTTGTGTTGGCTGACTATCCCGGACGATACCGTGTTTTCCAAAAATTCGTACGCGGGCGTCCCAATCACAAAAACACTTTCTCCGATTCTCACGCTGTCGGAGTTCGACAGAGTTACAAATGGTACTTTGTTTGCCTGCACCTTCACAATGGCAAGATCATTCACTTGGTCAGTGGCTAGAATTTCCGTGACTCTAAATGTCCCTCCGTCACTCCTACGCACCATCAACTCTTGAATTGTTGATCCTTCGATCACGTGATTGTTGGTGGCGATTTCTCCGTCTGACGTTATGAAGAACCCACTACCATGCCCAAGCGGACGTCCGTTGTTGTCGAGCTTCAGGATCGTCACTGTGCTCGGAAGAACCTCCTCAATCACTGTTGGAAGATTCTTTTCTACACCTTGAGCAAATAGTTGACTACTGAACAGCGCCAGAAAGCACTGCATTCGCCAATTCTTCATAGGACTCACCTGGCACAACGAATCGTGAACCAAGCCGCTAAGCCACCACGGCTAGCTCGTGATCACTCAGAAACTCTCTACCTTTGATGAGAATTAGTGCCTCAGGAAAGTATGGCTTTGACACCTACATATCCCATTTCCTGATGAAAACAACAAACCCTGCGACGATGAAAATACCGGCAAATAGCCACAGAGCATTGGCATGCGCGGTGGGATTCGGTCCATCAGCGTACGTGAGCAAACAAACGCCGATTGCCCCGCAAGCCACTCCAAGCAACTTCATCGCAACTGCACAGTGCCGAATGAAACTCGAGTGATCAATTCTGCATCTCGGGCAGATCAGATATTGATTCAGTGGATAGTTGCATCTCTCGCAAGAACGCAATGTCGTATTTCCTTTTTCACTGGGCAGGCGTTACCCCCCGCGCTCATTCGGGATTGTAGGGGTTTGGCAAGACAAAGTCAACGTCCGGAAAGTACGACAATCGCTCAATTGCGAATCGTTCCTATTTACTCTTTGCCGGTTTCACCGTCTCGGACACTCTCCCTGGTCGCTGGATTCCCGCGACCCTTTGGCATGCCGATCGGAACTCCTCATGCGCATGGGGCATTTTGCCGATGATGCAAAAGGGTGTCCAGCCGAGGGGGATTGCCGGGTGTATCCTGTGGGTGGGAGAATGGTCAATGCGAGAACAGTAACGTCATTGCGGCCGCCACCACGAAGGCCGGATTAACAGCTATGTCAGAAGGATTGTCGAGCCAGAAAGCGGGCTCAGGTCAGAAGACCTGAGCTAGGGTTTGCTGCGCTCGGGCCGCGTACATCTTTCTTTCCGGACACCGCGGTCGTAGATCGCGAGGATTTCCTAAAACCATTGCAGGAAAAATGAACGCGAATGAACGCGTTTTCTGAGAGAGTGCGAAAATGGGCTATGCACGTCTTCGCCAATGGAGGGCTCGAATTCGATTAAGGTCAGGCGATCCGACTTCTATTCTTCGATTATGGCAATCCCCTAGTTGTCTTGCGGGCCTATTGAGTCAGCTTGCATTCGAATAATTCTTGCAATCTGATCTGATTGTTTGTATATTTGAAGCCGACACTGAGGGCTCCTAACACTTCTCCTAACACTTTTTCCTACGTTTGGGAGGGTGAATCGGTAAGGAATCTGAAAAAGCGCTCAGAAATCGAGGAATTTCACAAGGGGTCGTAGCTCAGTTTGGTTAGAGCGCCTGCCTGTCACGCAGGAGGTCGCGAGTTCGAGTCTCGTCGGCCCCGCACGAAAAATCCCGCCTCCCTTCAATGGGAGCGGGATTTTTCGCTGTACTGGGTTACAAAACTGTGTCTCGCTCGCTCGCCGAAGTCCCGAAGGGATGCAGGCGAGTCGGCCCCGCATGAAAAATCCCGCCGCTCGCAAGAGGGCGCGTTTTTTTTACTGTACTAGGCTACGAGAATTTGTCTCGTTTACCCCGACGAAGCCGCTTCTCAGGCGCAGTCGGGGTCGGCCCGCCTACGCAAACAACGCTTCGGCGGGTAAACCCCGCTCCCAAAACAAACAGGATTAGCGTTTTTTGCTCACCCTGATTTGTTTTGAGGATCCCGACGTATTTTTGTCGGGACCCCGATGGAGCAGTCTCTCAGGCGTAGTCGGGGTAAACCCGCAGCCCATGAATCCCCCTTCTTTGGGGTGATTTCTTTTTGTGCATCGTTTCGTAGACAATTATTGCTATATTCCTACCGCTTCATCCCTCCCGTCCGTACGCACGTTGCTTCGTGCGAATCACCATTCGACAATACGATCAAACTCGAGCACACGTTAAGGAACACTATGAGCGGATTCTTCGGCTGCATTTCTAAAACCAGTTGTGTCGACGATATCTTCTACGGAACAGACTATCACTCTCACCTCGGCACCAAAAGGGCCGGAATGGTGATCTACTCCCCCGAGAAGGGCTTCCAGCGCGCCATCCACAGCCTCGAAGACGGATACTTCCGAAACAAGTTCGAGGCGAACCTGAACGAATTCTCCGGAAACATGGGCATTGGCGTCATCAGCGACAACGAGGCCCAGCCGATACTTGTGACCTCGCATATGGGGCGGTTCGCAATCGCGACGGTGAGCCGCATCGTCAACATCGCCGAGCTGGAAGAACGATGTCTGGCTCAACGACGCACGTTCTCCGAACTGAGCCATGGCAGCATCAATCCCACCGAACTCGTCGCAATGTTGATTGCCGACGGGGACACGATCATTTCAGGAATCGAGAGCGTCTATGAACTTGTGAAAGGATCATGCTCGATGCTGATCCTCTCAGAGGATTCCATCATCGTTGCGCGCGACAAATTGGGCAGAACCCCGATTGTGATCGGCAAGCGAGCAGGCGCATACGCCGTCGCTTTCGAGACGTGCGCGTTCCCCAACATAAATTTTGAAATTGATAAGTACCTCGGGCCTGGAGAAATCGTCCGTATCACAGCCGACGGCTACGAAGTGCTCCGAAAACCGTTCGAACGCATGCAGGTGTGCGCGTTCCTCTGGGTCTATTACGGTTATCCCCCTTCGTTTTATGAAGGGATCAATGTCGACGAATGCCGCTATCGCTGCGGCGCAGCACTCGCACGCAACGACACCACCGAGGCGGACTTTGTTGCCGGAATCCCCGATTCCGGTATAGGCCATGCCTACGGATACAGCAGCGCCCGGCGCATTCCCCTTATGCGACCCTATGCGAAATACACTCCTACCTGGCCTCGAAGCTTCATGCCGCAAAGCCAGCAGATGCGTGACCTTGTGGCGAAGATGAAGCTCATCCCGAATGAATCAGTCATCAAGGGAAGAAGAGGGATTTTCCTTGACGATTCCATCGTCAGAGGCACACAGCTCAAGGACAACATCCGCGACCTCCACCAGGCCGGGATGAAGGAAGTGCACATGCGCATCGCGTGTCCACCCCTCACCTATCCTTGCGAGTTTCTTAACTTCAGCCGGTCGAGATCAAGTATGGATCTCGCCAGTCATATCGCGGTGAAGGAACTTGAGGGAACCGACGACACCGATCTGAAGGGATACTCGGATCCTGACAACGAGAAGTACCAGGCGATGGTCGAGCAGATCAGGAAACGGCTGGGCCTCACAACGTTGCGGTATCAGAAACTCTGCGATCTGGTCGACGCGATCGGAGTACCGAAGGAAAAGCTCTGCACCCACTGCTGGGATGGATCAAGTTGCTTCTAGGCCTCTGACTCAGCAGATTGGAACACATCTCAAAGACCAACTCTGCAGGTATTTGTCACGGAGGTGAAGGTCCCGTCGTCATCCTGCGCTGATACTAAAGGTTATTGCCAATGAGACGCATTGCCCTTATCCTTGCTGCTGCCTCCTCGCTGCTCTCACACCTCCTTACGGCCCAGGTGGAGTTCGGCACAAGCGAATTCCGAATTCGAATAGATCCGTCTGGCCGGGTGACAAGCCTTTTCGATCTTTCCCGGCAGCGAGAATACCTCGCTCCTGGTCAAAAATCCGCCTTCGTCACTCTGAAAAAGGGTGATCGCCTCGAGGAACCGACAGCTGTCTCATTCCTTTCGCCGGGAACTCTCTCCTTTCGATTCGCCAGCGGTGCGAACATCGACATCCGCGTCGTAACCAAACCCATGCATCTGACGTTTGAGATCAGCAAGGCCTCGCCCGGCAGTGGAATCGACGCGGCGATCTGGGGACCATATCCGACAAGCATCTCAAAGACTGTCGGTGAAATCGTCGGTGTCGTGCGCGATGACCACTTCGCAATCGGAATACAGGCGCTTAATGCGAAAACCATCGGGAGCTACCCGGACAATGCGGAGGGCTTCGACATGTCCCGGGGCCGCGCAGCCGAGCCGAGACCCTGGGGAAGCGTACTTCAGTGCTACAGTCTCAACCGCACGCGGCCGAGGAATGCCGAAGTCTGGCTGGGCAACTTCCCCAACATGCCGATAGAGCCGATCCCGGACGAGACCGTCGTCGGTTCGAAGATCGCTCTGTTCGGATGTCCGGAGCCTCAAGTGCTGGACAGAATTGGCGACATCGAGCTGGCGGAAGGTTTGCCGCATCCGACGATCGACGGTGTTTGGTTCAAGAAATCTCCTGAGCAGGGGCGTTCCTATCTCATTGCCGATTTCGACGAGCAAACGATCGACGACCTTCTTGCCGCTACAAAGCGTGCAGGATTGATGACGCTATACCACATGGAACCGTTCGCGAGCTGGGGGCACTATGAGGTCAGCACCAGGATCTTTCCGAAAGGTGTGGCAGGCCTCCGCGCGTGCGTCGAGAAGGCGAAGGCACTGGGGATCCGCCTCGGAGCACACACGCTGACAACGTTCATACAAACCCACGATCCGTACGTCACACCGATTCCAGATCCACGCCTGGCCAAAACGGGCAGCAGTTTTCTCACGGCGGTAATTGATACATCCGCGACCGAAATCCCAGTGGCATCACCAGAGTACTTCGCAAATGAGAAAGCAAACTGGCTGCACGCTGTCGTGATTGGTCAGGAGATTGTTCGCTATCGCGCTGTTTCTTCAAAAGCACCGTGGATGTTGCTCGACTGCCAGCGCGGCGCGTTCGGGACGAGAAGAGCGGCGCATCCGGAGGGGGCGGTGGTTGGCAAGCTCCTCGACCATCCCTATCAGGTCTTCTACCCCAACCTGGATCTGCAGCGTGAGATAGCGCGAAACATGGCAAGGACGTTCAATGAGACCGGGTTGAGCCAGATGGACTTCGACGGGCATGAAGGTTGTGCCTCCACCGGGCAAGGAGAC
>Ga0233425_10011349_pt1 | contig 10431 bp, 7 predicted proteins | sample Watercolumn_Towu_2_FD_181712 | JGI IMG/M metagenome (GOLD analysis project Ga0233425, IMG submission 181712) | Freshwater microbial communities from Lake Towuti, South Sulawesi, Indonesia - Watercolumn_Towuti2014_140_MG | ecosystem: Environmental > Aquatic > Freshwater > Lake | place: Indonesia... | reverse complement strand
ATCGTCATTCCCGCCAAGTTCGGGTTCGAAGACCTGGTGCAGCGGGAAGTCTCCCGCAAACCCGCGGGCACTTATTATTATTTCCTGAATCTGGGGGCCATCAAGGGATTGATTTCCGGCCTGCTGCTGGGTTTTTACCTGCTGGTCTTGCTGCTCTGGCATCCCGGCGATATCGCGGTGATGGCCTTGGCGGCTGCATTCGTTATGGTGTACTCGTTTATGGAATTCATTAATTCTTTCTTCCGGGCCAATCAGAGGGCCGAACTGGAACTGGGCGTGAGACTTTGTTTCTCGGTGTGCAATATCGCGCTGGGGATCGCCATCCTTTATGCCGGCTACCGGCTGCAAGGAGTGCTGGTGACGCAACTGGCGAGCATCGGCGTGGCGGTGGCCCTGGCTCTGTTCACCCTGCAAAGGGTGGCGGCCCGGGAGGAGTACGATTGGGAAGGGGGCGCCCTGTGGCGGCAGTTGGCGGTCGCGGCCCCCTTTGCCGGCATCCTGGTGGCCTTGTATCTCAGCAACCAGATAGGAGTGGTGATCCTGAACTTCCTGAGCGGCAAAGAGGATGTGGGGTATTTTGCTTCTGCCTACCGCATCTTCGACGCCCTGACCCTGATTCCCGCGGCGGTCACCGGAGCCTTCCTGCCGGTGATGAGCCTGTACCATGTCCGGTCCCTGGGGGAATTTGTCCGCACCCTGCGTTTCACCCTGAAATATCTCTTCGTTCTCACGGCTCCCCTGGTGGTCTGCACCACCCTGCTGGCGCAGCCCATTATCATCTTTCTTTACCGGGAGGCATTTGCTCCCTCCATTCCGGCGCTGCAGATTCTCGGTTTCAGCCTGATCTTCAGCTTTTGGAATTTTGCCGCGCAAAGCGTGCTGGTGGCCCGGAACCTGGAGCGCCTGGTGCTGATCTCCATCTGGGTGGTGGCCGGGGTCCACGTGGCCGCCAACTTCTTATTGATTCCCGGCTTTTCCTTCCTGGGGGCCTGCTGGGCCGTCCTGGTCACCCAGGTGATCTATTGCGCCATCCTCTTTGCTTATTTGCTCCGGAAGTATTTGAGCTTCCGGCAACTGCTCGGGCTCATCGCCATTCCGGCCCTGGCCGCGGCGGTTATGGGCCTGGCGGTTTACCTGATGCGGCAAACCCCCCTGATGATCAGCATCCTCACGGGGTTGCTGGTTTACGGGGGAACCCTTTGGGTCCTGGGGGGAGTTACCTCCTGCGACCAAAATTACTTGCGGAGAATCATGACCCCCGGTTCCGGGAAGCTTTCTGCGGGCTAGGGGGAGGTCATAGTCATGTTTGATTACTCATACGGACGATTTGGAACCAGGCCGGAGCCGCAAACGCGGTCCGGACTCTTCGGGGGTACAATAAAATGATCACCGTAAACTTATTCACCTTGGGGATCGGAGAATGGCTCGGGCAGCTCTTTCCCTGTGCCTCTCAAGGGACGAACCTGATTTTTCTGGCCGCGGCCGTATTCCCTCTGCTGATTTGGAACCGGGGGACGAAAAAGTCGTCCCGCCGGGCGGCAACAGCCCCGGAGGCGGAGGAGACGCCGCGCCAGGAGTCTTCTGAAGGCGGGGAAAATTCCTTAACCGCCCTCTCCCGGGGAGACGCCCTAACCCGGGCCAAGGCCGCCCGGGCCCTGGGCAAGAGCAAGGATTTCCAGGCCGTGGCTCCTCTGATCGCGGCCCTGTCCGATACGGACCGGGACGTGCGGTTTTGGGCGGCCTGGGCCCTGGGCGCCCTGAAAGACCCCCAGGCCGTGGAACCGCTGCTTGCCGCCCTGAAGGACGGCGACGCCGGAGTGCGCTACCGGGTGGCGGAGGCCCTGGGCGAACTGAAGCAGCCCCAGGCGGTGGAGGTCCTGAACGCGGCCCTGTCCGATCCGGAAGAGGCGGTGCAGCAGGTGGCCTCCTGGGCCTTGAAGCAGATCCGGGAGGCAAAGGCCCCCGCGGCGGCAACCCCCGCCGCAGAGGCCGAGGCAATGCCCGAAGCCGCACCGGAAGCGGTCAGCGCTCCGGCTCCGGAGCCCGAGGCCATGTCCTGGGCGCAGCCCGCCCCGGCGGCCGAGCCGGCCTTCACCCTGGCGGAGGCGGCGCCCGTCGCCGCTCCCCAAGAGGAAATCCCGGTGGCGGCGCCGGCACCTGAGGCCCCGCAACCGCCGCCGGCCTTTCTCTTCACGCCGCCGGCCCCGGCTTTCATCCCCGAGCCCCGGCCGCATTCCGAGGAATCCCTCCCCGGCCAGGCCCCGGACACCATCACCAGGGAAGTCAAACCCTACGAGGCGGAGGCCCATCACCTCCTGGGCCTGGCCCTGAGTGAGAGCGGCAATTGGACCGAGGCCATCGCCAGTTTCCGCAAGGCCATCAAATTCAAGCCGGATCTGGCCGAGGCCTATGGCAACCTGGGAGTCGCCTACAGCCGCCAGGGCCAGTTCGCGGAAGCCCTGATCTATCTCAAGCAGGCCCTGAAGCTGAAGCCCGATCTGTTCAAGACCGCTTTAAACCTCGGGGAGGTCCAGGCCGCTTTGGGTGACTGGCAGGGGGCCGCAACTTCTTTCCAGCATGCCCTGCGCCTCAATCGGGACGCGGAGGCGCTGAAGCGGCTGGGCGCGGCTTACGGCCGCCTGGGACGGTGGCTGGAGGCGGTGGCGGCTTTCCAAGAGGTCCTGGACGGCAACCCCGGCGATCTCGAAGTGACGTACTATCTGGGGCTGGCTCTCTGCCACCTGGGCCGCTGGCCGGAGGCGGTCAAGGCCTTCCAAAAGGTCCTCGTGCTCCGGCCCGATCATGCCGATGCCTTCCGCCACCTGGGGATCGCCTGCAATCAGATGGGCAATTGGAAAGAGGCGGTGAGGTGTTTTCAACAGGAAGTCCTGATTAAGCCCGAAAACGCCGGGGCCTATCTCAACCTGGGCGGGATGTTCGCCCAGGTGGTCAACTGGCAGGAAGCGGTCCAGGCCTTTGGAAAGGCGGTCCAGACCCAGCCCGGCAACGCCATGGCCCACCAGGCCCTGGGGGTCACCTATGGGCAGTTGGGACAATGGCGGGAAGCGGCCGAGGCTTTTCAGCAGGCCATCCTGCTGGGGGGCGATGAGGACGCGGCCAAATACGCCAGCCTGGCGCCCTCTTTCTCCGGCCGCTGGGAAGAAGTGGCGGAAAACCTGAAAAACGCGCTCCGCTTCAATCCCGAACTGGGTGAAGCCCAATATCTCCTGGGTCTGGTCTACGGCCGGATGGACCGCTGGCAGGAGGCGGCCGTGGCCTTCGCCAACGTGGTGCGCTCCAGGTCCCGGAAACCGGGGCAGGCCCGGGACCGGAACGGGGAATCCGGAGTTTTCAACTACTACAAGGAAGCCCTGGATATCTTGCGGCAGGCCATCAATCTCAAGCCGGATCTGCCGCAACTGGCCACCGCTTTGCTCCTGGAGGCCGGTTCCCTGACCGCGTCCCAGGACCGGGCGGTCTTCTGGCAGCGGAGTCTCGAAGCCGACCCCGGGAATGAAGAGGCCCAGTATCAACTGGGAATGACCTATCTCCGCCTGGGCTGCTATCCCGAGGCCATCAATGCCTTTAAGGCCCTGATCCGGAACCACCCCGGCCATGCCCTGGGGCATTATCAACTGGCCGTGACCTACCTCTCCAGCGGCGATTTCGGGGCCGCGGTGGAGGAATATTCGACCCTGAAACATTTGGACGCCAAGCTGGCGGAAAAGCTGTTCGGCTAGGCCTTGATGCGGCCGGCCGCGGGTCTGGAAAACAAGTTCGCTTAACCGGGGAAGAGAGCCATGCAAACCACGATTGGAAAGATCTTTGGGATCGGCTTGATAACGGCGCTGCTGGTTTTGACGGCGTTCACCCTTGAGGGAGCCGCGGCCCGGGCGGTGAAAAAAGAGAAAAAGCAAAAGCCCGGGACCATCTATATCCAGCAGGACAAACAGACCATCAACCTGATCCCCGGGGAGCTGACCTTCCGGACGGCCCTGGTGCTGGCCAACAATGTGCAGGTGGGAAGATATGGCACCGCCAAGGAGCCGGCCCTCAAGGTGGCGACGCACCAACTGGAGATCATGCTGTTCGATCCGGAATCCGCGGGCGAGAAGGTGCATCTCACCCGGCTGGGATTCGTGGAAACCAATCCGGCTTCCAGTTTTGACCTGAACTCCACCAAGCTGGATCCGGAATTTTTCCAGAAAGCCTACAAAATGGATTATAACGCGGCCATCTCCATCAACCTGTGGTGTTTCGAAGAGGATATTCCCCTGCAGATGACGCCGGTGCCCAAAAAACCGGGATGGTTCCGCCTGGTTCCCACGGCGCAACTGCCCCCGGGGAATTACTCCATCACCACCGTCGGCCTGGATGGTCCTCGCTACTATACCGGGGAGCACCCCTTCTACCCCTTTAACCTGGCGGCCGCGGCGCCGCCGCCGGAGGTCAAGGCAGCTCCCAAGAAAATGAAAAAGGCGGTGAAACGCCGGAAGGCAGCCCCCGAGCCCCCGGCCTGCCCGCCGCCGGCCCGCCCGCCCGCGGAAGTCAAGGCCCCGGAGCCGGCGCCGCCGGCTGCTCTGGCCGCGGGTTTCACTTACCAGTGGGTGGCCCACAGAACCCCGCGCATCAGGCGGGAATACCAGATCACCAATCTCAACGACCATGCCTGGCATAACGTGCAAATCAAGATTTACGCCCGGAGCGTTGACGACGGCAAGTTTGTCCTGGGACCCGTGACCCAGGAAAAGAACATCGTCCTCCCCGGGCATACGGTTAACCAGGCGCCGGATCAGACCTTCATGCATTATGAAACCCTGAACGACGCGGGTTACAACCTCTACCTGGAAATCTCCGCCAAGGAAGGAACGCTGAAGAGAGCCTGGAAGAATGTGAGCGGGGGGGACTCGAGCGACAGCAACCTGATGGAAATCCCCTGGGATCTGGAAGATAAAGACAAATAAGGGAAAGATCCCGGGTCCGTCCCGGAGGCCCGGCCTGAAGCCGGGCCCAAGGCCCCGATACTGCGGCCCGAAAAAGATACTTCGCGAGAAAGGGAATAATGACCATGATGAAAGGTATCGAAAAACTTCAGACCGCTAATGCCGGCAAGCCGCCCACCGGCTCGCATTTGGCCACCGGGGAGACCTTTGGCTGTCTTCTTCAGGACCTATGGGGTTTTATGAGGGTGCGCAAAAAATTCTGGCTGCTCCCCCTGGTGGTTACCTTGATGTTTTTCGGGGTCACGGTGGCGTTGAGCAGCGGTTCGGCCATCGCCCCCTTTGTGTACACCTTGTTTTAAGGTTGGTAGCCGGGGATCGGGCCTCCCCGGGAGGCCTCCCCCGGGCCGGAAGTTGCCGGAAAAGCAAGACAACGGGCTACGGGACTTAAGCGCGGAAATTTTTATGGACGCTGGGCTTCGAATATCTTACTAATATAAAGGCAGTCAGGGGCCTGACTCCGGCAAACGCCTTCTTGAGGCCCCGGGCAGCCGGTCAAGGAATTTTTATGTCTATCAAAATTCTCCTGGCTGATCCTCATAGTATGGTGCGCCAAGGCCTTTATGCCTTGCTGGCTGGAGAGAAAGACATGGAAGTGGTGGCGGAGGCGGAGGACGGGCAGGCCACCGAAGGCCTGGCCCGGAAACTGTCCCCCCACGTAGTGGTCATGGACGTGACCATGCCCGATGTCGGCAGTCTGGAGATTTGCCGCCGCATTTTGGCCCATTCTCCCGGCGTCAAAATTATTGCCCTGTCTACCCATGCCGACCGGCGTTTTGCCCTGAATCTGTTAAAGGCCGGCGTTTCCGCCTTTCTGTTGAAGGATTGCGTTTTTGAGGAACTGGCCCGGGCGGTGCGCGAGGTTAGCGCCAACAAGACCTTTCTCGGTGAGGGAGTGTCCGATTTGGTGACCAAAGAGTATATTACGGCCCTCCGGGAGAGCGAAGCCCGCTCCTGCGCCATTTTTAAAGGGGCCACCACGGGAATAGCCCTGCTGGACTTGCAGGGACGTCTGGTGGAGAGCAACCCGGCATTACAGGAGATGTTGGGTTTTAGCCGGGAGGAGCTGCGCCACCTGTCTTTCACCATGGTGCTGCCCCCCGATGCAGCCCAGGCCTACCAGGAACTTTTTCAGCAACTGCTGGCAGGCGGCCGGAACTCCTTCAGCCTCGAGGTTCGCCTGGTCCCCCGCCACGGCCGCATGATTTGGACGCGCATCACCGTCTCCCTGGTGAAGAGCGCCACGGGGGACAATCAGTTCGCGGTGGCCATGGTGGAGAATCTGACGCCGCAGAAGGAAGCGGAGGAGAAAATCCGCAGCTATCAGGAACAGCTCCGCTCCCTGGCCTCCCAGCTCTCCCTGGCCGAAGAACGGGAGCGCCGCATCCTGGCCACCGAACTGCACGACCACATCGGCCAGATCCTGGCGTTAACCCAGATCAAGCTGGGGGCTTTGCGGAATAAAGCCCGGGACACCGAGCTGGAAAAGCCGGTGAACGAAGTGCGGGACCTGGTGGAGCAGGTGATCAAATCCACCCGCTCCCTGACCTTTGAAATCAGCCCTCCCATTCTCTACGAACTGGGTTTGGAGGCGGCCCTGGAATGGTTCGGGGAGCACCTCCAGGAACAGCACGGCCTTATCGTGGAGGTAAGCAAGAGTCCCGAGCCCAAGCCCCTGGACAATGAAAACCGGGTGCTCATCTTCAAGGTGGTGCGGGAGCTGATGCTCAACTCCGTGAAACACGGACAGGCCCGCAATCTCCGGGTGGCCCTGGGCCGGGAGGAGCACAACCTGGTCATCGAAGTGGGCGACGACGGCGTCGGTTTCACTCCTCCCGCCACCGGCGTGGAGATGAAAAAGGCAGGGGGCTTCGGGCTGTTCAGCATCAAGGAGCGCCTCCAGCACCTGGGCGGCAGCCTGCAAGTGGAATCCGCGCCGGGCCGGGGAACCCGGATCTCCTTGGTGATCCCCCTGTGGGAGGAAGAAAGAAAATCACAGGTGTCGTAATTCTCTTGCAAATGAAAAACCTATCCGGGTAACATATCAACAGTCTTTCTTTTTTACGGAAAACGGAAAACGGAAAACGAAAAACGGAAAACGGTCTAAAGTGGCCATCAAGATCATCCTGGCAGACGACCATAAGATTGTCCGGCAAGGGCTGCGCACCATGCTGGAGAGTGAAGCCGACATCGAGGTCATCGGCGAGGCGGACGACGGCCGCATGGCCGTGCGCCTGGCCCGGGAACTCTCCCCCCAGGTGATCATCATGGACGTGGGCATGCCGGATTTGAACGGCATCGAGGCCACCCGCCAGGTCCTGGCCGAATCCCCCGGGATCAAGGTCATCGCCCTGTCCATGCACTGCGACCGGCGCTTTGTCATGAACATGCTCAAGGCCGGGGCCTCGGGATATCTGCTGAAGGATTCGGCCTTCGAGGAACTGGCCACGGCCATCCGCATGGTGCTGGGGGGCAAGGTTTATCTCAGCACCGAGATCGCCAATATCGTGGTCAAGGACTACCTCCAGGGGGGCGGGGATGAGTCGGTCTTTTCGGTCCTGACCCCCCGGGAGCGGGAAGTCTTGCAACTCATGGCCGAAGGCAAGAGCTCACGGCAGATTGCCGACCACCTCATTATCAGCGTCAAAACCGTGGAGACCCACCGCATGCAGATCATGCACAAACTGCAAATCTTCAGCGTCGCCGAACTCACCAAATACGCCATCCGGGAAGGGCTGTCGTCGCTGGATTAAAACTCTATTTTAACCTCCCCCGCTCCCTGAATCTCCAGTCGAAGGAAAATTCCTGGGCGATGCACTGGAGCAGGGTCTGGGCCAGGTGGAGGTCCATGGTGCGGAGATTATCGTATTCCTGGAGGGCTCCCATTCTGAGTCCCTTGTCGATATGGGCCAGGCCTAAGGAGAAATGGGCCCGGGCGTAATCCGGCTTGAAGCGGATGGCGGTTTTAAAGGAGTCCACCGCGTCCTCGTAGCGGTCCAGCCGGGCCAGGGCTTCCCCCAGCCCGGTATGGGCCTGGTAGGAGTCCGGCTGTAGGCGCAGGGCCAGCTTGTAGGCGTCCAGGGCCTCCTCGTATCGGCCCATCCCCGCATAAAGCTCCCCCAAGCCGTAGTGGGCCTCGCTCCAGGCGGGCTCCAGGGCCACGGCCAGACGGCAGGCCTCCAGCCCCTGGTCATATTGGCCCAAATTGCTGTAAGCCGCGGCCAGCTCCAGGTAGGCCCCGCCGTTTCGGGGATTGAGCCTGAGGACCCGGTTCAGGGCCGCCGCGGCTTCCTGGTATTCGCCCAGCAGATTATGAGCTTGGCCCAGCCCTAGAAGGGCCGCGGCCGATTGGGGATTGAGCTGCGCCGCCTGGCGGTACGCGGCCGCGGCTTCGGCAGGACGATTGAGCAGAAGATGCGCGGCCCCCAACAGGAGCAATCCCTCCTCGCTCTTGGCGTTAAGGCGCAGGCCCCGATTTAACGCCTCCAGGGCGTCTTGAGGCTGGTCCATCAGGATGTAGGCGCCCCCCAAGGCATAATGGGCTTCGGCGTAGTCGGCCTGAAAAAGAATGGCCTGCTTAAAGGCCTTGACCGCCTCCGGGTAACGCCCCAGCTTGAGGTAGACCCGGCCCAACTGCAAGTGGCGGGCGGCGTCGTCGGGCTTGACAAAGAGCAGTTGTTTCAGAAGCTTGAGGGCTTTGTCATATTTTTTCGCCCGGAGGTTCTCCTCCACCATCACGGCCAACTCCCGGGCCATCTCCTCGGTGCTGAGGGTGAACGCGGGTTTTTCCGGCGGCGGTTGCGTTTGCGTTTGCGGTTGCGGCTGGGGCGGGGGCTGGGGCTGGAGAGTCTGGGCCTTGGCCTGAGAAAGGCCGAGGAATATCGCCAGCACCACGGCGCTGGTTACGGCAAGTTTAACGGCCATTCAGGGAGTCCTCATCCTAATGACCATGGTAACATGGCCAAAAGAATTGTCAAATTTCTAACCATAAGCTAATCTGCTCTCCGGCGGCCAACTCCCTAATCCTCTTTGATTTCCTTGCCGATTTTGCATTATTAGAGTAATAATAATTGATAGATGACTGCGATGAAGTGTGAAAATGTTGACATCCTGGGGGTGCCGGTGGCTTCCGTGGATCTGGACGCCCTGGTGGCGCGGCTGGAGGAACTGATTCATGCTCCCGGCTGCGCCTTTGCCTACGGGGTTAACGCCCATGGTTTGAATCTGGCCTGCCGCCAACCGGACTTCATGAAGGCCTTGTTGACCGCGGACCTGGTCTATGCGGACGGCGCTTCGCTCCTCCTGGCGGCCCGGGTCATGGGGGGGTGGTTGCCGGAAAAGGTGGCCACTGCGGATGCCTGGCCTCTGCTGTGCAGCCGGGCGGTGGCCCGGGGGTACCGGTTCTTTCTCCTGGGGGGCGAACCCGGATTGGCCGAAAGGGCCAGGGATCGGGCCCTGAAAGAATATCCCGGATTGCAGATCGTGGGCACACACCACGGCTTCGTGGACCTGAGCGACGCCGGCCCCCTGGAACAGATCAACGCCGCGGCCCCCGATGTCTTGTGGGTGGGCATGGGAGAACCCAAGCAAGGGTTGTGGATCGCGGCCTGGCGCCAACATCTTAAGGCCAGTCTGGTTCTCAACTGTGGGGGGATGTTCAAGATCGTGGCTGGAGAACTGGACCGCGTAGACCGCAAATGGCGGCAGCGGGGCTGGGAATGGCTCTATCGTCTCCGGCGTGAGCCCAAAACCTGGCGGCGTTACCTGTTGGGCCTGCCCGAATTCGGCCTGCGGGTTCTGGCGTACCGGGCCCGGAAGGAGAGGAGGCTTTCCGCCAACTAAAGAGGCATGTTTAATATCATTTTCACTGCCGGATGCAATAAAAGCTGCATGTAATTTGATGAAATAATGGAATCTTTTAACGAAAAGCGAAAAACGAGAAACGAAAAACGGTTTAAGACCTGGGCCAACCGAGCCGATTAGAGAATAATTGGGTCGTCTAGTCTTATCCTGGATTATGCCCCAGGAATTGATGGAAACTAACGTAACTATATGATATAAGGAGAATAATTTAGCAATTTGGGGGCCTCCAAGATGCTCACTAATGGTGAAAGCAAAAAAGAGGCAATTCGGCCTGATTTTAACCGAGCCATCATGATCGATTTTCAGGGAGCCGCCATCTCTTCCGATACCGGGTTCATACTCCTGCGTGAAATAGATGAGCGTTTCAAGATCATTGATCCCATGAAAGATTGTCTGGAAGACCTGAGGTTACCTTCGCATACGAGGCACTCAATGATCCAGATGGTGCGTCAAAGGGTTTACCAAATTGCCGCCGGTTATGAAGATTGCAATGACGCAGATTATCTCCGCATCGATCCTGCACTCAGGCTGGCGATTGGCAAAGACCATAAGACAGGAGCAGGCCAGT
>Ga0233425_10011348_pt1 | contig 10432 bp, 7 predicted proteins | sample Watercolumn_Towu_2_FD_181712 | JGI IMG/M metagenome (GOLD analysis project Ga0233425, IMG submission 181712) | Freshwater microbial communities from Lake Towuti, South Sulawesi, Indonesia - Watercolumn_Towuti2014_140_MG | ecosystem: Environmental > Aquatic > Freshwater > Lake | place: Indonesia... | reverse complement strand
CAGTTGTTCGAGGAAGAGGTTGCCGTTCGAGACGAGCAGGGCGCGGCGCGCGGCGGACGATTGATACACGGCGAAGGCGGTGTCATCCAGCGGGAGCGAATCCAGCGACCCGTCTTGGGCAGGGTCGGAGATGTGAGCCTTGTATACGGCGGTGGCGACGGGCAGGTCTTCGAGCGAGATGCTCTTTTGCGAATGGGCGGGGATGTCCAACTGACGCGCGTCGAAGAGGTCATTTTCGAGATAGAGCGAGAGCAAAACTTTGCGGTCTGCGCCGCTGTAGTTTGTGACCTCCGCGAAGAGTTGCGGGATGCCGTTCGAGGCACGCAACGCCAGCGCGGAAATGGCGAGGTTGTCGTCCGACTGACCGATGGGAATGTAGCGCACCTCGCCTGTCAGGGATGGCAACCCTGTGTCGGGCAGTCCGCCGTCGGAGACGATGACCACCGTCGAGCTGACATCGTTGCGAGTGGCTCCCGCCGCCAGCGCGAATGCGGCTGACCAGTCCGCGCCGCCTTGCGAAACTTCCGCTTTCGAGAGCGCCGCCTTCAGCAGGGACTTATCCGTCTCGGAGGCGATCAGTGTTTGTGGAGTCTGCGCCGCGAGAATCAGGGTCATGGCTGAGTCGCTGGTCAGACCGTTGATGAGGGTCAGCACGGACTTGCGCGCTTCCTCAAAGCGGGAGGGCTTCATGTCCGTGGCGTTCATCGAAGCGGATGCGTCCAGCATGACGATGACCGATCCCGAAGTGACGACTTTCGTCTCCAGCGCGGGGCGAGCCAGTGCCGCCACGAGCGCGGCGAGAATCAGCAGTTGAAGAAATAATAAAAGATTGCGTTTGAGTTTTTGCCACGGCGCATTGGCTTGCTTCTCGCGCAGAAGTTTTTCCCATAACATGGTCGAAGAGACCTGAGTCTGCTTGCGGCGCAGTTTGAGCATGTATAGCAAGATGATGGGAATTGCTAATGCAGAGAGGGCGAAGGCGAGCGGGGTGAGGAATTGCATGGGTGTTTTTTATACTCTGGTGGTCGAGTAGGCGGCGGGTTTCGATACGCAAACGAATGCTACTCAACTACCGCCGCCGTATCGAGACCACCAATTGCTTATGTACCTCGGTGGTCTCGGTACGCCCCTCGAAAAGCACTCGGGGCTACTCGACCACCAATGTACTTATTTCACTATTCCTGTGCGGCGCATTTCCAGCAACAAGACCTGCTCCCACGGCTGGCTGGTGACTAAATCCAGATAGCGGATTCCGTGTTTGCGGCAGTCGGTTTGGATGGATTGAATCCACTCGCGGACGCGGGCTTTGTATAAATTGCGCAAGCCGCCGTCAATCGAGACATCCTGCTGAGCGTTCGTTTCGATGTCCACGAGTTGCAGGTCACCTGCGAGGGGCGGGTCAACTTCATCGGGCGAGAGGACGTGAATCAACGCGGCTTCGTGTCCGCGACTGAGCAGTTGGCGCAAGCCTGATTCGTATCCGTCGGCGGCGAAGAGGTCTGAGATGAGAATCACCAGTCCAGCGCGGCGCGGAGGAACAGAGTAGGCTTTCAACGAGGCATTCAGGTTGGTGTCCGCTTTGGCTTCGAGCGATTCCAAAAACTTGAACAGACGTGGCAGGGCGTAGCCTCCGCGTGCAGGACTGAACTCCGCGGCAACGCGCCTGCCTTGCAGAAATCCAACGGAGAGCAGGTCTCCAGAACCGAGCGCGATTGAACCGATGCCCGCCGCAAGTTTTAGGGCGTAATTGAATTTGTGTTCTTCGCCCTCGCCCCAGTCCATCGAGCGGGAACCGTCAATCAAGACGTACACCGCAAGGTCTTCCTCCTCTTCCAGTAATTTGATGAAAGGCTTTTCCAGCCGCGCGTAGATGTTCCAATCGAGACGGCGCAGGTCATCGCCCGCCGTGTAGTTGCGATAGTCCGCGAATTCCACACTGCTGCCGCGATGCGAAGAACGGCGCTCGCCCTTGATCGCTCCCGAACGGATGCGTGATGCGACAAGGGTGAGTTGGTTTAGCTTACGGAGGGTGGATTCGGTGAAGAGCATGAGGAAATAAAGAAGTCAGAATGCAGAATGAAGAATGAAGAATTCTGCATTCCTCATTTTGCATTCTGCATTGAATTTACAAGTTCTTCAATCACATCATCTGCCTTGACTCCCTCTGCCAGCCCATCGAAGTTCAGCAATAGACGATGTCTCAATACCGCTTTCGCCACCGCATGGACATCCTCGAACGCCACGTTGTATCTTCCCGCCATCAGCGCAGTGACTTTGGAGCCGAGCACCAGCGCCTGTCCGCCGCGGGGGGAAACGCCGTAGCGGACGAACTTCTTCACCAGCGGCGATGCGTTTTCATCTTCGGGGTGGGTGGCTAACATCAACTTCGCAATGTATTCCTTGACGTGTGACGCGATGGGAACTGTCCGTGTCAGCGCGCGCATTTCGACGATATCCGCGCCCGTGACGGCTTTGTTCGCGGCGGGAGTCTCCTTGCCTGTGGTGCGGTCTAGGATTTCGACCATCTCGCCCACGTTGGGCAAGTCCACGTTGACCTTGAAGAAGAAGCGGTCAAGCTGCGCTTCGGGCAGGGGATACGTCCCTTCCATTTCCAGCGGATTTTGAGTCGCCATCACGAAGAAAGGCTGTTCCAGTTGATAGGTTTTCTGCGCCACCGTCACCGACGCTTCCTGCATGGCTTCGAGCAAAGCAGACTGGGTCTTCGGTGTGGCGCGGTTGATTTCGTCCGCGAGGACCAAGTTGGCGAACAGCGGTCCATGACGGAAGCGAAACTCGCGTTTGCCGCCTTCGTCGCTGAGGATTTCTGTCCCGACGATGTCCGCGGGCATGAGGTCAGGGGTGAATTGGATGCGCGAAAACTTCAAATCCAGCGCCTGTCCCAGCGTGCGGATCAACATCGTCTTGCCCAAGCCTGGCACGCCTTCGAGCAGCACGTGTCCGCCCGCGAGGATGCTCACCAGTACGTGCCGCACCACCTCGCCCTGACCGACGATCACGCGCCCAACTTCGGTTTCAACTCGGTTTGCATATTCAACAAATTTTTCTGTAGATAATGTCATGGCTTCTCCTATTTGGAGATTGGTAATTGGTAAATGGTAATTACCAATTACCAATCTCCAATTACTCTCTCACGGCTGCAATGAACTAAAGTATTCCCGAACCACATCCATGAACTGCACAGGCACTTCGCCGTTCTCCAATGCCTGACGATTGAACTGGTTGTACTGCGAATAGACTTCGGTGTATGGCACGAGGCTTTCGCCATCTTCGGCGGTGGTTGGGCTGGTACCGATGACTTCGCCATCCCCGCCCGAAGTTGGGACGCCAAGCATGTCTCCGCCCGCGCCACCCAAAAGCGACGGAGCATAGATTTGTTGATATGCCGACTCGCCGCCGTCACCTGCGCCGTTATTTTGTTCGATGGGAGAGCTGGATGCTTCGCTCCCAGCCTGGTTGCTCTGCGGCGCAGACCCCGACCCCGAGCCTGATCCGCTGCCCCCGTTGCTTTGTCCGCTCTGCTGGCTTTGACCTTGCGCCATCGCGCCGCCCTGTGACGGAGTTTGTCCGCCGCCCGCCGCCACGATTTGACCCGCGCCCTGTTGCAATTGTCCAGCCGCCTGAGTTGCCATCTGCGCGGCAGTGACTTGCTGTCCCGCCTGCACCATTTGACTCGCCGCACTCGACATTGCTTGCTGTGCGGCTGCCATATCTCCGCTGCGGATTGCCTGTGCCGCGTCCATCAATTGTCCCGCCAATTGTGGATTCGTCGCCGCGAGTGAATTTGCCATTGACTCCAATTGCTCGGCGAGTTTTTGCAACTGTTCTGGAGTCATCTGACTCAAATCCATATTTGCCAGTTCAGAGGCGGCGCCCGCAAAGTTTCCTTTTGCCAAATCCTTGCCGACAGCCTCCAGCGGACTTTCTTCCTGTGCGGCAAGCGAACTGCCTGTTTGAGTCAACGCTTGTTGGATTTGCGCCGCCTGCTGGCTGTCCAACGCTTTTAGTTTTTCGCTCGTGCCGACCAGAGTCGAGACCGCACCTTCCATCGTAGGATTGTCTTTCAACTCTTTGAGCGCGTCTTCCAGCGGCTTGGCGAGCGCTTCTTTTTGCTCGGCGGTCAGGGACTCGCTGGTGTTGATTTCTTTGATAATTTCTTCAATCTTGGTCTGCTCTGCCGCAATGGCTTCCTCGACGGTGCGTTGTCGACTGGCGGCAGCAAACAAAGTCTCACCGCGAAACCAAAGTGCGCCGAGGAGCAAAGTGAAGAACAAGGCTAAGGCTAGGTCAAGTTTCGGGAATCGCAGGGGCAGGTCTCGGCGGGGACGAATTTGGCGGGACGCGCTCACAGCGTCGTCCAACTGCCGCTGGATGATTTCCACAGCATGATTTTCGCTTTGCAATTCCAGCGCGGTGCTGACCCGTTCTTCGAGATGAAAGACGCGGTCGAAGTATCGCGCCGCCCGCAAGGGATGAATTCGCCAAACATAGGCGGCAAATGCAAAGAGGGGCGGCAGGGTGAGGGCGCAGACCAGAATCAGGGTCAGGAATTCGGCTTTGAGCAATTTCGACTGGTATAACCCAAGTCCCCCCGCCAGCAGGGATAAACCCAGCGCCGCCGCCAATCCGCGCGCGAACCATGTGACGGCGCGGCGCAATCTCAGCCAGCGAATCCAGCCTTCGAGGGTTTGTGTGAGTTGAGAAAGGGTGTTCATCTTTCGTATCGGTTTATATAAAAGATGACCAATCCTATCATGGAAAAGGTCAGCAACAGGGAATAGGCTGTGTAGAGAATCCAGGGGGAGAAGAGCGGAAATGGCAGGCCGGGCGGTTGATATGTGTATAGAAGTTGCTCATTCTCCAACATGAGTTGGGAGAGCGCTGCGGCTGTGAAGGGATTTGTGGATAATATCATCCAAAAAAAGTACATCAGTAAATTTTCTTCTTCGAGGGTCATTGCAGAGGTATCGAGATTCCCTTCGACGAGGAAAAAATACAGCCCAGCCAGAAATACGACAGGCAGGAGCAGGCTTGCATAGGATGAGACGGTGGCGATGACCGTCCGTTTCGCAAGCCCTGAAAAATAGATGCCCAGCGCGCCAAACATCAGGGTCGAGGTGGTCATTATAATTAGTGAGATGACCAGTTCTGCCAGCCCCACGCCGCCGAGGAAAAATGCCAGGCTTTGCAGGGGCAGGGCGGCAAAGATCAGCAAAAATAGGTATGCGGTTGCCGCGCCAAGTTTGCCAATGACCAGTTCCTTCGAGGACAGCAGCGTTGTTTTCAGGAGGTCGAAGGTGCCGCGTTCGCGCTCCGAGGAAATCGCGCCCGAAGTCAACGCGGGGGCAATCAAGCCAATCAGTAGAAACTCCATGAGGACGACTGCATAAAAAACCCGTTTGCCAAGTTCTGCCAGTTCGTCCATGTTGAACCGTTTCAGGTTGTCTTCGGCGATGGCGTACCAATACAAGCCTGCGATGACCAGGCTGACCAGTGCAAGGTATGCCGTCAGCAGGATGAAGCCCTGCCTGCCGCGCATCCTGCTTTTCAACTCTTTCGAGATGAGCGGATTGTCGTACAGTTTAGGAAGAAGATTCTGCCGCATGAGTTCATTTTCTATCGGTCGGGGCGGCTGACAAAGTATATGCTCAGGCTGACGAGGATGCCGGTTAGCAGGACGTAGAAAACGAGATAGATGATCCAGGGCAGGGGCAGAGTGAGGGGACTGTTTGCGAAGAAGATATTCGAGGTGGTGTAGATGGCTTGGCTTTCCACCAGGAGGACTTCACTCATGATTGCCGCAAAGAAAGGGTTGGTCGAGAGCAGCGCCCATGCAGCGGCGGTCATGAAGTTGTCGAAGGGCGTGGGGGTGACGCCGCCATAATTGCCGATGCTTAAAATGTCTATGGAAAACAGGAAAAACACGAAGGCAAGCAGAGAGATGAGGATGGACGAGTAGGATAGGACGGTGGCAATCAACGTGCGCTGTGCCATGCTCGAAAAGAAAAGTCCCAGCGAGCAGAAGAAGACCGCGGTCACGACCAGCATCAGGGTCGAGATGATAATTTCCGCCGCGCCCACGCCGCCCAGAAAGAACGCCAGGCTTTGGATTGGGATGGCGGTGAAGACCAGTAACAGGAGAAAGGCTGAGGCGGACCCCAGCTTCCCAAGCACGATGGATCGCGCAGAAAGCAGGGAGGCGCGCAGCAGGTCGATGGTCTTGCGTTCGCGCTCCGAGGAGATCGCGCCCGATGTCAACGCGGGACCGATGAATCCGAGCATCAGCAGTTCCAGCAAAACCACCGTGCTGAAGATGATCTTGCCCATGGTTTGCAGGAAGCTCGGGTCGCTGTCCGACAGGCTGCCATCCACGGTGAAGAGGAGGTAGATCAGAGCGATGAAGAAACTGATGGCGCCAAGATAGGCGGCAATGATGATAAAGCCCTGCCGCCCCCGCATCCTGCCTTTTAATTCCTTGTTGATGATCGGGTTGCCCGCGATGCGGTTTAGCAGCTTTTTCACTACGCTGGCTTTGACGTTTGCGGTTTCCATCAGGATACGATTCCCCTTGTGGTGCGCATGAAGACTTCTTCAAGGTTTTTCGCTTCTTCGCTGAAATGGATGACTGGGAAACCCTGTCCCAGAAGGCTTGCCAGCAATTGGTGGAGGTCTTCGTCACTGCCGCTGAAATCCACTTCGAGTGAAACGCGTCCATTCTCCACGGCGCGGACTTCGGATACGCCGCTCACCGATTGCAGCATGGCTTGAGCCTCGTCCCTGCGACCCAGCAAGCCGATGTGAATCTGGCGGTGCGGCATGACGTGGGCGCTGAGTTGTTCGAGCGTGCCGAGCGCCACCAGTTTTCCGTCTTCGAGGATGCCCACCCGCGAGCAGAGTTCGCCCACGTCCGCGAGGATGTGGCTGGAGAAGAGGATGGTCTTGCCGAGCCGCGCCACCTCCAGCAAAAGTTCGCGGATTTCCACCCGCGCCCTGGGGTCGAGTCCCGATGCGGGTTCATCAAGGACGAGAATACCCGGGTCGTGAATCAGCACGCGGGCGATACCCAGCCGTTGTTTAAGTCCCGTCGAGAGGGTGTCCACCATATCGTCGCGGCGGTGTCCCAAATCCACCAGTTCGAGCAGGTCTTTGATCAAATGCGCGCGCTGCTGCGGTTGGATTTTGTAACAAGCGCCGAAGAAGTCCAGATACTCCTGCACAGTCATGTCGCCATAAACGCCGAAGGAATCGGGCATGAACCCGATCTGGCGGCGTACCTCGTTTGGGTGTTTGCGGACGGAATGCCCGCCGACATGGATTTCACCGTGATCGGGCTTCAACAGGGTGACGAGCATTCGCATGGTGGTGGTCTTGCCTGCGCCGTTGGGTCCCACCAGTCCGAAGATTTCGCCGCTTTCGATGTTGAAGTTCAAGTCGTTGACCGCGGTGCGTTTTTTGAAGCGCTTCGTCAGGTCTTTGAATTCGATGATCGCGCTCATGGATGCACCTTCAGGGTAAAGTCAATCGAGGTGATGTCGAAGTAGATGTTCGGGTCGCCTTGCAGGTTCAACATGATTTCGCCGTCCATGCCGACGTATTGTTCGGGGTTGGTAACTTCCACGGCGCCGTATGCGTTGGGCGTAAAAGGCTGCCAAAGTCTGGCTTGATAATCCCAGAGCGAGATGCTCGGCGCGTAGGGGACGGAGGCGTTGGTCGCAATGGAGAGACTCAACGAAACGACACGGCCGAATTTGACTGGTACGCCTGGCTGAAACCGCAGGCTATACCCGTCGCTGCCAATATCGGAGGAATTGGTGAGCAGGACGTTGCCGCGCGACGATTCCCATTGATACACCCCTGAAGTCAGCGTTATTGTTCCCTGGCCGCTTTCGAGACTGGGGGTGAGTTCGCGAAAATACAGCAGGGTATCTGTAGTGCCTGCCTCTTTGTCTTTCAGGCTGACGGGTGTGGGGACTTTGTCTTCCACCCACGCCATGAGGTAAATCCCTGAAGTGACGTTGATTCTCCCGTAAACGTCCGAAATCGACTGGAACAGGGCGGTGCGCCGCTTTGCCACCAGGTCGTCGTTTGTGTAAGGATCCATGCCAAGCTGGGTCACGAGGTTGTATGCGCTCGAATTTGCGATGGCGGAATTACTCGACAGGACATATCTGACTTTCTTGCTCTCGCCGGGAGCGATGTCTCCAAGTGTCTCCCACCCGGTTGGGGTAACGAGGACGACATCCTCCAATGTGTAGCCGTTGGTGTTGGAGATGACGCCTTCGAGGGTGGGCGTGTTTTCGGAAAGTTTGATCTTCAGGCTATGTTCCACCGATGGCGCGGGCAGGTATCCCTTTGCTCCGAGCGATTTCACCCCGCCGATTTCCACCCGCATGTCCGGCAGAACGGTTCCCTCGTTGGTTTTAATGGAAGACCAGTCGCTGCCTTCCTGAAAAGTTCCATTATCCAGCGCGAAACGCGAAACCAGGAATTGTTCCTGCGTTTCCACATCGTATGCTGTTCGCACCGGCGAATAAACACCCACCATCGCCTCGACCCGCCCCTTTTCCACCCCCTGCCAGCCCTGCATGATCATGATTCGGTTCAGGATGGGTTTTGTCCCGCGATAAGCATATCCCGAAAAATATGCCAGGCTCGTGAAGACGATCACCAGCGCGGGGATGGTGACCCATGCAAGTTCCGTCCGCTTCAAACGGCGCAGGACGAAATAATTGACGGGACCGATGATGATGATGTACAGTCCCAGCCAGCCGCAGATGTAAACAAAAGAGGGAAGCGATAATTCAGGCAGGGTGGATAGCGCGGTGTTGGCGTAGTAGATATCCCGCACGCCATTTCCCCATGTGGGGATGGGGGATTTGAAACCGAGCAGATGCCCGTAGATGTCTTCCATCCCATCCCAATCATTGAGCGGACTCAAGCCCGGGTCTGGGGCGAAGTAATAGGTTTTTCCGTACCCGATTTCTTTTTCCGCCAGCACGGGGATTCCATCCTGCTCGACGAGGATGTTTGCGCGCGCCTGCAACTTCCCCGTTGCCAGAATGGTTTCGACTTCGAGCGGGTTTTCCAAATCCATCGCGTACTCGGAAAGGCTGGTCAGCGCGGATACGTTTCGCGTGGCTGACGGCTGGATGGGGAGCAGGTTACCCAGCCCGGCGGTTGTGGATTGCCATTGAATTCCGCCCGTGACGAAGAGTTTCCCTCCGCCTGCCAGCCATAATTCAAGGGCTTGTTTTTGTTCGGAGGTCATTGTCCCCGTGTCGATGTTGGAAACAATGAGCGCGTCCAGCATGTCCCAGCCTTGAGCCTGGTCGGGGAGGTCGGAAATTTGCAGTTGAACAGTCTTTACTGTGCCGCTCAACGGGCGGACGTTGTTCAGCGCCGAAAAATTGGACGGCGTATCTGCCAGAACACCAAAGAGGGCGCTTTCGATGGTTGAACAAGCAATATTCAGGTTTATTTTGGCGAGGGTCTTGCTCTCTTCATCCAGCACGCTCACGGTAAAGCCGCGCATGAACGCTTCGGGCATGATGTAGAGGAAGAATTCCTTGCGGGATGTGGCAGGCAGGGAAACCTCCATTTCGGTGGCGATTTGCCCGCCGGCGCTGCTTTTGTACTCCGCCCTCACCCGTGCGTTTACGTCTGCCCCCTTGTTTTCCACTGTGATGTGAACCGGAAGCCACTTATCGGATTTGCAGGAACCGCGCAGCCCCGCACGCGCCGTGATGATAACCTCCGCCTGTGCGGAGGCATTCATCTGGAGCGGGAAAAATACCGCGCACAGCGTCACAAACAAGATGATCCTGGCTTTTAGCCGAATATCCAAGTGAGTCCTCCATCCTGCCGGTTCAATTCTGGAATCATATCATAATTGACGAGGGCGGCGCGTTTTGGTTCCCCGTACATCGGTAATGTGTCAAAAAAACTCCCCTTCAGAATTGAAGAGGAGTTCATGAGCTATTTGGGCTGCTGTTGGGTGATGCAGTGGATGTTGCCGCCGCCGAGCAGGATTTCGCGCGCGGGCACGCTCACGACCCTGCGGTCTGGCAACAGTTTTTGAAGCGTTTCCAACACCTCGGCATCATGCGGGTCGCCGAACGAGGGGATGACCGCGCCGCCATTGCAAAGATAGAAGTTGATGTACGAAGCCGCCATGCGGTCGCCCGCTTCACGTGGCAGCGTGCCGTCCACCGCGTCCACGCCTTCGGCTTCTTCGGGCTGGATCAAAATCGGGTTCGGCTGGTGAATCTTGTGGACTTCGAGTCTGCGTCCCTTCGCATCGGGCTGGGACATGAGATAGTCGTAGGCTTCGGCGGAGCGTTCATATTGCGGATCGGACTTGTCATCTGTCCAGGTTAGGGCAACCACGCCGGGGCGCAGGTAGCAAAGGATATTG
>Ga0233425_10011347_pt1 | contig 10433 bp, 14 predicted proteins | sample Watercolumn_Towu_2_FD_181712 | JGI IMG/M metagenome (GOLD analysis project Ga0233425, IMG submission 181712) | Freshwater microbial communities from Lake Towuti, South Sulawesi, Indonesia - Watercolumn_Towuti2014_140_MG | ecosystem: Environmental > Aquatic > Freshwater > Lake | place... | reverse complement strand
GCCGGATCGATCAACGTCGCTGCGTCCATCATTTCGCCTCCGGCTGGCGGTGTGGGTTGGGGACGGAAGCCGGCAACATGCCCTTCGGCGCGGGCGGCGCGATGCTCTCCAGGTAGGTCGTCAGCACGTCCGCTTCCTCGGGCGTGCCGCACCACGGCGGCATCACGAAGCGCTTCTCGTGCAATTCGTCGATCAGCGTGCGGATCATCGGCCGCTTCCAACCCTGGATCATCGGCCCGACCGGCGCGTAGCCGCGGCTGGCCGCGTGGCAGTCGTTGCAGTGGTATTGGAAGATGACTTCACCCAGGGCGACTTGCTTGCGGCGGTCGAGCGCCGGCAGGAGTCTGGCGTTGATGCGGCCGTCCTCCATCACTTCGGGATAGTTCTTCTGGACGAACGCCTTGGTCCACACGCCGCTTTCCAGAAAGCCCTTCCTTTGGATTTCGGGCACTTCATCCACCATGACTTGATGGCTGAAGACCACGTTGTAGAGCACGTACGGCTTGCGCACCGCCTCGCGGATGAACTCGCCCGTGCTGAAGGCCACCAGGCCAAACAACAGCAGGCAGGCCGCGAAGCCGGGCGAATGCAGCCAGCCGGGATTGCGGTACGGCCCGAGGTAGAGCATCGTGAACACGGCCGCCGTGGCGGCGAAAATCAGCGCCACCAGCACATTCAGCGCGCTGGCCGAGTAGAGGGCCGCTTGGGCCGACGGCGGCAGGAAGAGATACCAGCCCGCACCGCCGGCGGTAATCAGCACCGCGCCCAACAGAGCCGGCCCGGTCGAACGCTTTTCGATCATCTGCTGTAACCGCTTGTCCTTGATGACCACCGCGGCGTGCAGGTAGACGTAGAGCGAACTCAAGAGCAGCGCCCCGCCGGTGCGGGAGACCGTCTGCGGAATGAACTGCGGATTGAAGAAGCCGACCCAGAAGTCACGGTTCTCGCCCCAGCCGCCCGGGTTGAGCATGAAGGCCGTGATGCCGGTGATGAGCACCAGGCTGATCCAGGCCGCCAGGGCGTAGATGATGCCTATGACGACGTGGGTCTTCTGCGGCAGCCGGCCCCAGTAGTAGTAGAATATGAATGCCGCCGTGAGTTCCAGCACGAAGAAGACCCACTCGATGGCCCAGCCGAACACGAACGTGCGGATCAGCACGCTGGTGGCCAGCGGCGAGGCCAGCCCGATGGTCCACCAAATGCCCACGCCGGTGATCGCGCCGAAGACGACCGTCAGCAGGACAAAGAAGCGGGTGTGCTTCTTCAGGTAGGCCAGGTAGTCGCGGTCGTTCTGCCGGTAGGCGTGGCGGGTTTCGATCGCCAGAAACAACCCGCCGCCGACCGCGTAATGCGAGACCAAGACGTGGACCACCGAGATAACGGCGATCAGCATCGGGGCGGTCAGGTCGGGGACGTACCACCAGGGGAAATGCATGGGCGGTATCTGGTGCCTTGTCGTGGGGATAAGTAGCACAGGCTTCCAGCCTGTGAGTCACGGCCAGGATGGCCGTGCTACTTTGCTCGGCCCGGTGCCACGCAGGGCTGCAATCCCAAGCGCGCCAGTAACCATACCATAGGGCACCAGTTTGTGAAAGCCGATTGCAGCAAGTTGAGCCCGGCAAAGGCCGTCAGCGCCAGCCAGTAAGGACTCACCCAGACTGCCAAGGACACGCTCAGCGATACCAAGATGCCGGCAGCCAGCCGGAGTCCGCGTTCGATGGTCATGGGGCTCTGCCTTCTTGCCCGGCTTGACTATCGTCGGTCTTGGCCACTGGGGATGCCGCGGCCGATGGGGCGTCGTCCTCTTCACTCGCGGTCGGGCGCGGATCCACCGCGCAAGGGCCCGACATTCACGTGCCCACACCGAACTTGGGCAACACCCAACGATTCAGCACGAACCACGCGCCCACGAGGGCGATTACGAGGAGTAGGTCTTTCCAGTTCATTGTTGCCTATGCGGGAATTTCGCCTGCCAACACTCCTTCAACGCCGCACACAAGCGGCGGTGAAGCTCGGGGGGTAACTCGACCGGCTGGCCTTCCTTGTACAGCGTGATCGTGTGGCGGATGTTGTCGACCACCAGTTGACACGGGTTGCAGCCGTCCAGATGCGACCGGAACGCCTCGCAGATGGCAGGATCGACCTCGCCGTCAACATAACTGTTCAGTGCCGCCAGCAGTTCTTCACAATTCATAGCCGGGCCGCCTCGATGTGTCGTCGCCCAACAGTACGGATGCGCTTGCCGGGTTTGAGGTTACAGCGGAGTGAATCGCCTGCCGGCAACGGGAATTCTGCCGTGGCGTACGCCGGAGATGGTCTGGCCCCGCCTTCCAGGTCCGTGGCCCAGTTGCCCGGGTCCACGTAACCCACGGAGACTAGGGACGAACCGTTGGGCGGGGCGGACATGCAAGGGCCTCGATTCCGCGTGTGCGGGAAATCCAGGCGGAATTATAGTCCAAGAGCCCGCTTGCGGACAGGCGGTTTCTGCCCGCTACGCGGTTGCCGCCCCGACCGGCTCTTCTTCGTTCTGCGCGACGGACTCGTCTTGTTCGGGCGCCGGAGGGGCGTGGCCTTCCTGCACCCGCTTCAGCAGGGCATTGAATTCGCCGGCGAAATCCTGCCAGAAGTCGTTGCCGCGAAACTCGATCGGCTTGACGGACTCGCCCCGCGCCAGCGCCCGCATCGAGCGCCGCAGACGCAGCATCGGGCCGGCAAAGCGGTTGCTCCAGCGCACGATGTCGACGACCACCAACGGCAACAGCAGGAGCGAGGCGACGATGGCTGGGCCGTTGAAGAACCACAGATCGTCGAGGTGCGTGTAGAACGGCCGCACCGGGCCGGTGATGATCCGCCAGCAGAGGAGCATCAGCGTGATCGTCAGCAGGCACACCAACCAATACAGGGCGATTCGCAGCGCCAATCCTCCCTGCACCTTCGGATCGACGAAAAACCGCTTGCGCAATGCCTTCTTGTTGGACATGGGAATCGGACCTCCGCGCCGTCATGGGAATATGGTGTACACTACTGAAGCGTAGGTTAGACTGGTAGAGGTTTCAAAACGGCCGCGCCCGGATTAGCGCCCAGTTGTGAGGGTTCTTCCGGCCGTGCCGCCGGCTGCCACAACCGTCGGGCGCCACTGGCACTCCGAAACCAGCGGCGTCTTGGGGGGAACGTCATGGCCATCTTCGTGCGTCCCGCCACTTGGAGCTACGACATCGAGTTGTTCCGCGCGGCGACTGCCGACGAAGACCAACTCGAAGCCCTGCTGGCGGCCACCGCCACGGCCGACCAAGCGCTTTGGGTGGCCGAGTCGAACGAGCGGCCCGCGGCCTTCGTCTGGACCAAGCGCGAGACCGGCTGCGTGCGGCTGCTGCGCGTGTATGCCAGCCCGGGCGAGGATCCCCGGCCGTTGTTGACGCCCTTGCTCCAGCGGATTCGAGACGAGGCCGGCGCGGGCGTCCGATTGGAGACCGACGCCGGAGCATCTGGCGTCCTGGGCGATATCGTACGCCCTATGAAGGATCCCTGAGATTGAAAGAAACGGCTCATGCAGCAACCTCACAACGGTTTTCATCGCCAAAGAGGCCGAAACAGAGAAGAGGCATCATATTGAATCACCAGGAGTATAATGCCTCTTCTCTGCTCACGGTTCTTCCCGGCGAAGAACTTCCTGTGACACAATCGCTTTCGCAAAGACGCGAACAACGATGAGGCAGTCGTACTGCCCGCAGTGAACCACGGGTACACTTCCGCCGGATGAACCTTGTTTGTGGGCCGCATGATCGGTGATTGACGGGTAACGAACGTGATTTCCGGACGCAAGTATCTGTGGCGCTGGTTGCTGGGGATCGCCGCCGTGTTGGCGATCCCGATCGTGCCGTTCTTGATTCTGGGCGAAATGCTCGAAGTCCAGGTCGGCGGCTGGCTCGACGAGACGCTGCCGCCGCAGGGCGTCGCGCTACTGGTGATCGGACTGCTGGCCAGCGACATTGTGCTGCCGATTCCGTCGAGCCTGGTGAGCACGTTCGCCGGGCGGATGCTGGGATTCTGGGGCGGCACGGCCGCTTCGTGGTGCGGCATGACAACCGGCGCGGCGATAGCCTTCGCACTGGTGCGGCTCTGTGGCCGCCCGCTGGCCAGGCGGTTCTCCAGCGAAGAGGAACTGGCCCGCGTCGATGCCCTGGCTGCGCGGCTGGGCGTCTTCGTGCTCGTGTTGGCCCGGCCCGTGCCGGTCTTCGCCGAGGCCAGCGTGCTGCTGATGGGCGCGACGCGGCTCTCCTGGTGGAAGTTCCTCGCTGCCGTCGGCTTGAGCAATCTCGGTATCGCCGCTGCGTATGCCGCACTCGGCGAGCAAGTGCAGTTGCCAATCGCCTTGGCCGCCGCGATTGCCATACCACTGCTCGCCCTGGCCGTCGCCCGCTGGTGCTGGCCGAAACAGACAACATGACGGACACAATTGTCGCCTTTCGCTCTGCGAAAGCAGCGATCGGTCCACGCTTCTTTCGCGGAGCGAAAGGCGACAGTGCATTTGACACCCGCCCGTTCGTGACCTAGGCTTTTCTTGGTCGGCGCCCGGTCCGGGCGCGGGCAGGCGGATTTCCCGCAATCTCTTCTCGATACTCTCGCACTGCTGCGTCGCTTCAACGAGCTGCCCAGTGGAGGCACTTCGATGCAATCGTTGTTGCAGGAACCGCGTTTCGACCTCCTACCGGAGCAAGGGGAGGAACCCGAGAGCGTGCGGATCCAGGTGTGGGCGTTGCTGACCACGCTCTATCCGCGGAACGAACTGGTCGAGCGGCGACAGGAGAACCGCTATCCGTTCCCCCATCTGATCCATCTCACGCCGGTCGCCGAAGACGGCCGGACGCCCGCGGGCGAGACGATCGTCGTAGTGGGGAAACGCCTTTCGCAGCGCGGGCTGGGTTTCTACCATCCCAAGCCGCTGCCGTACCGCCGCATGATCGCCTCGTTGGACGACACCCGCGGCCAACGGCTGGGCTTTCTCATCGACTTGAGTTGGTGTCGCTTCACGAAGCAGGGCTGGTACGAGAGCGGCGGGCGGTTCCTCGAGTCCGTCCCCTCGCCGGTTGAGTAGAGCGGCGGATCAACCGCGGTGCCATGCCCACGCTTGCCGTGGGCATGGCACCGCGTGTCACTTCCCCAGCATCTCGGTAAAATAGGCCCCCGCCAGTCCCATGCCCACGCGATTGTGGTTACCAAGCATGTTCTTGTGATGGCCGGGGCTGTGGAACCAGCCGAGGTTGGCAGCCTTGCCGTCGCGGACGCCCGCCATGATGTTCTCGGCCGAGGCCGACGTGCCGAAGTTCTTGGCCCGGTCCCAGGGGGTTTTCTTGCCGGCCACCGGCGACTCGTGGGCGAAGAACTTCAGGCGCTGCATGTCGCTGGAATGATCGCGGGCCGCGGCGCAGAGTTTCAGGTCGATGCTCAAGGCGTTCAGCCCGAGCAGATTCCGGGTGAGATTGAGCGCCAGCACTGCGCGACCCTCTTCGGGATCGAGCTTCTGCGCCAGGCGGGCGTTGGCGGCCAGCACCTGCCGCATTTGCGGACTCATGGGCGCGGCCAGGCCGGCGGCCAACGACTCCTCGCCCTGCAAATACTTGTCGAAACTGGGGGCCTCTTTGGGTTTGTTCTCGTCGTTGGGCAACTGCTCGTAGAGGGCCACCGCGCACTGCTCCCAGAGCTTGCCCAACTCCTGGAGTTGATCGCGTTCGGTCTTCAGCGACGGCGAATCCTCGAACACCGCCGCGCGGTCGACGACGAAGATCTCCTCCAACTTCTTCAGCGCCGGATCGCCCGTCTTGACGATCATTTCCTTCGTCAATTCGGGCTGTTTCTGCAGATCGAGCACGTCCTTGCGGAGGCGAGAAACCTCTTCCAGATTCACGCTGCCGATCTGCTTCTTGGCCACCGCGGCCGCCTGCTGACAAAAGCGGCCGCTGTAGCGGGCCAGTTGCGGCTGCATTTCCTTGCCGACGGCCACATACATGGCCGCCGCGCAGGCCGGACCGGCCTTGACCGCCTCGGCAACCACTTCGGCCCGCTTGGCCGGATCCTTCTTTGCCAGGCGGAACTGGCCGAGCAGCTTGGCCATCTCGCGCTGCTCGTCGGGCGTGGTCTTGGCCGGCGCCTTGGCGGACGGCTTGCCGGAAACCTGAGCCTCGGCCGAAGGCACAAGGCCCAGGAGGGCCGCCGCGACCAGCACTCCTCTCATGATTGCCATTTGTCCCATGCCTCCCATCGGCTACTACGCCCCGCCAACCACCTTGGTCAACGCCTCGACGAAGAAGAACTCGCCCCACATCACCGACTCGTCGACACCCAGGTTCTTTCGCGTGTGGTACACGCCGTGCTTGAGAATGCCTTCCCAGCCGGGCGTGTCCGTGGCCAGGTACTCGGGCTCGACCAGTGCGTCGAGCATATCGAGCGCCGTTTGCCGGTACGCCGTCGCCTTCTCGGCAGACCTGGTTTGCTTGGCCAGGTCCAAGAGGCCGCTGGCGGCGATGGCCCCGGCCGAGGTCTCCTTCTGCGCGCCAGACGGCGGCGGCTGCGTCAGATCGGCCGAGAAGTCCCAGAAAGGAACCTTGTCGGCCGGCAGGTGCGCGAGCCAATACGCGGCGTTCCGCTCAGCCACGTCGAGGAACTCGGGCATCTCCGTCAGCGCGTAGACCTTGCTGTAGCCGTAGAGCGACCACGCCAGCCCGCGGGCCCAGGCGCTCTCGTCGCTCAATCCCTGGTGCGTGCTCTGCTTGAGGAACGCGCCGCTCCGCGGGTCGAACAGGCCCTCGTGGGCGGTCGAGCCGTCGGGCCGCACCAGCCGGTCGCGCGTCGTGCGGCTGTGGGCCACCGCGATCCGCCGCAGTTCCTCGTCGCCCGTCTCGTTGGCCGCGTAGAAGATGATCGGCACGTTCATCATAATGTCGATGAACAACGAATCGATGCTCACGAACGATTGCAGGTATTGGCCGGTTTCCACGAACCGCTTCGCCAGCGTGCGGCCGGCCTGGATCAACACCCCGTGGATCTCCGGGTCGCCGGTCAGCTTGTACCACGGCAGATACGTGTTGAGGAAGATGAAGCCCAGGTCGTGGACGTTGCGGTCGTGTTGCCGGTGTTCGAGCAGCCGCGAGTAGTGCTCGGCCCGTATGCGCCAGGCCGGATCGTGCGTGCGGAGGTGGAACTGCCACATCATGCCGGCGAAGAAGCCGCCCGTCCAATCGGTCCACAGCTCGCCGCCGTGATACCACTTCCCCGCGCGGGTGTAGATGGGGAAGAAATCGGGGTGCCGCTGGGCCGTGGCGGCGACCTGTCGCTCGGCAAACCGCAACGCCTCCAGATACCGCTCGTTCCGCGCCAACGCCATGATCTCGTGCTCCTTGAGACCTTGTGAAGAAAAGCCCCAGTGTACGGGACGGAATGCTCTGCGTAAAGTGTCTGCCCGGGTTTCGGATTGTTGATTTATGATTTATGATTTCAGATTGATGTGGCAACCGCCGGTGACTGCTGTTCTTCGTCAATCTGAAATCATCAATCTGAAATCCGAAATCCAGTGTTCCACGTCGTCCTCCGCGAGCCCGAAATCCCGCACAACACCGGCAGCGTCGGCCGTACCTGCGTGGCCGTGGGGGCCAAGTTGTGGTTGGTCCGGCCGCTGGGATTCCAGATCGACCACCGGCACCTGCGGCGGGCGGGCATGGACTACTGGCAGCACCTCGACTACGAGGTCGTCGACGACTGGGAGGCCCTTTGCCGGCGCCTGCCTGAGGGGCGTTTCTGGTTCTTCACGAAGCACGCGGCGACCGACTTCCGCGACGCGTGTTTCGCGCCCGACGACGTGTTGGTGTTCGGCAGCGAGTCGCAGGGGCTGCCGGCGTCGCTGGTCCAGGCGCTGCCCGAGCGATGCCTGCGGATCCCCATGCAACCGGTCGCCCGCAGTCTGAACCTCTCCGTGGCGGTCGCGGTGGCGGCCTACGAGGTGCAACGGCAACTCAATTCCGCCAGTGTGCCACGGCCGTCCCCCTACCACGGACGTTGACACCGCGGCCAGAACGGCCATAATAACAGCAGTCTCTCTCCTGCGAGGCGCCCATGCGCGGTCTGCGGTGGTTAGCGGCGGCCGTTGTGCTGGTGATCGCGGCGATGTCGTCGCCCGCCGTCCCGGCCGCCGAAAACAAGGACTCCCGGGCGGCGCTCAAGAAGATTCAGACCCAACTCCGCAGCCGGTTGACCACCGAACGGGTCGACGCGGTCCGCAAACTGCGGACGTTTCCGCCGCTCGAGGCCGCCCGGCTAGTGGTGCAGTTCGGCATTAGCGACCGCACGGCCGAAGTCCGGCGGATCGCCTACGAAACCTTGCTGACGTGGTCGGAGAACGGCGAGGTCTGCCGGTTCCTGTTGACGACTCTCGATAAGGAAATTCGCCGCAAGGCCGAGGCGGCAACCGTCGTGCCGTTGATCGGCGCGCTCTTGGACTGCGACCTGCCGGAGATCGAAGGCGATTTGCTCAAGTCGCTCGACGCGCTGGCGGCCGCGCCGACGGGGCTGATTGCCGTGCTGACCGTGGCCGACGAACTCGGCAAGCAGGCCGACCGGCTGGCGCTGAAGTCCCTGCGCAAGCTGACCCGCCTGAAGTGCTTCTCGAGTGCCTTCGTCTTCCGCCGCGCCGTGGTGCAGGCCATCGCGCGCGTGCCCGGGCCGCAGGCCATCGACGCCTCGCTGGAGTTGCTGCCGAAGTTGGCGGGCGAAGTTCGCGGCGACGTGGTGCGGCACCTGACGCAATCGACCGGCCAGACGCACGGCAACGATGGCGACGCCTGGCTCCGCTGGTGGAAGGAACACCGCACGGAGTTCGAGCAGCCCGCCGACGACGGCCCGATGCGACTGAAGGAATTTGTGGTCCGCGATGTGCCCAGCTACTACGGGCTGCCGCTGTGCGCGCAACGGATTGTCTTCGTACTCGACATGTCGGGCAGCATGGCCGGCAGCCGGCTGGAGATGGCGAAGACCGAACTGATCCAGGCCGTAGCGGGGCTGCCCGAAGACGTCCACTTCAGTATCGTCGTCTATAGCGACCGCGTCACTTCCTGGCAGCGGAATTTGATCCCCGCCAACGCCGCGGCAAAGAAGAATGCCGCGCAGTTCGCGCGCGGGTTGTTGGCGCGCGGCAGTACGGCCACGTACGACGCACTGGAGACCGCCATGCGTTTCGATGCCGAGGCCGTCTACCTGCTGACCGACGGCCGGCCGACCGCGGGGAAGATCGTGGCCGGCAACGACATCGTCACCGCCGTCGTCCGCGACAACGCCCTGCGCCGCATGTCGATCTACACCATCGGCATCGACGTCGGACCGGCGGGCAACGACTTCGATGTGTTTTTGAAGGGCCTTGCCGAGAGCAACTTCGGCCAGTACCGCCGCGTAAACTAGAAATCGTTGGGGAGGCAGTTGAACTGCCGCCCCAACGAGATTGGAATTGAAAAACGGAGGCGCCAATCATGACCAAGCCCCTTCTCACAATCGCCAGTCTTGCCGCGTTTCTGCTGGCCTTTGCCGCGGCCCAGTCGCGGGCGCAAGAGAGTGCCGGGCCGCCCGACGTAACGCCGGCGCCGCGGCCGGAACTGCCGCAACAGTATTATCCGCGGTTCACCTACGGGCCGTTGGAAGCGGCCGAAGAGGCCCGTCGCCGGGCGGAAGAGGCCGGGCGCGAGGCCATCAATCGGCAACTGCAAGTGGCCGACGACATCCGCTGGATGAACACCTGGGCGCCCACGACGTACCGGGACTCGTTGCCCTACATCTATGGTTACGGCGGGCCGCGCGTTGGGCGCCGCGTGGAACGGGCCTTCGAACGCTGGGTCGATCCGGTCTTCACGCCCTGGCCCCGCGTGCCGGGCGACATCTACGGCTATCCGTATTACGCGCCGGCCAAGCAGCCGATCGGGCACGAGAAGATCTGGACCAGCCCGAACAGCTACGTCTACCGGCCGAAGTATGCGCCTTCGTCGCCGCAGCCCGCGCGGCCGACCGCGCCGGCGCCCACGCCGGCCCGGCGTCCGCCCCCGCCCGCCGCGCCGCCGAATGCCACGATGCCCGTCGAGCCCGAGGTGCTCCCGCCCGGTGTCGCCGAGCCAATCCCAACGCCGAAGCCGTTGACGCGGGGACCGCGGGAATTCTAGGTCGCATCTTCACGGACGTAGGACTGAGTTTCCGCTCGATCCCGTCTGGACGCAGCAGAAGCAGTGTCCCACGGATGGTGTTACGCCTCGGTTGGCGAAAAGGGGGAATCACTGAATGGCACTTGAACTTTCGTAAGTCGTTATGCGAGTGAGTGATATGGACATAAAAGGCCTCTCTTGTCATAAGGGGGTTGTGAAAGACCGGTTCCCCGATGGCAAGGAGGCCAAGAATGGTTCAGT
>Ga0233425_10011346_pt1 | contig 10435 bp, 8 predicted proteins | sample Watercolumn_Towu_2_FD_181712 | JGI IMG/M metagenome (GOLD analysis project Ga0233425, IMG submission 181712) | Freshwater microbial communities from Lake Towuti, South Sulawesi, Indonesia - Watercolumn_Towuti2014_140_MG | ecosystem: Environmental > Aquatic > Freshwater > Lake | place: Indonesia... | reverse complement strand
TCATACACGAGGTGATGCAGCGCGTTGAGTCCAGTGCCGCCGACATACATGCCGGGACGCTTGCGGATCGCCTCGAGCCCCTCCAGAACTTGGATGTCTTCGGCGGTGTAGCGGGGGGCCTGATCGGTCGGTGTAGCCATAGTATTGCGCGCGAAATCGAGCCTTGTCATCCTACCTGAACCCTCGTGGGAGCGCGTTCGTAATCTGCACTCGACACCGGTCTTGGGTCGATACAAAGGCTCTCGGAATGGCGGACGGCACCCCCACAATTCACAAGCTCGATGAGACTCTGCCCGCGCAGCCGATGGACCGGCGGCGGGCATTGTTGATGGGGTTGGGACTTGGTGTGGGCTTCATCGCTGGATGCTCAGGAACACCAACCCGCACCGCGCGAATGCCTAACCCCGCGTGGCCCGCAGACTCGTTGCTTGCGCCGAGTTCGCAGAGCGCCACCGGAGGATCGCTGCCGCCTGCCGTCGCGCGCGCGCCGCAATCGCCGCTGATGGAGCGGGTGATCGCCCGTAGCAACTGGACGAAGGGACTTCCCGACAAGGGGGAGATCAACCCGATGCTTCCAGTCCATTGGATCACCGTGCACCACGATGGGATGGACGCATTCACCGCGACCGACCACGCCTCTTGCGCCAGCCGGATCGAGTTGATCCGCAACGGCCACCGCGGCAAGGGCTGGGCGGACATCGGCTACCACTTCGTCATAGATCGGTCGGGGCGAGTGTGGGAGGGTCGCGACCTCTGCTGGCAGGGGGCGCACGTGAAGAACAGGAACGAGGGGAACATCGGCATTCTCTGTCTGGGGAACTTCGATGTGAGCCGCCCAAGCACCGCGCAGTTGCAGGCATTGGAGCGCCACGCGAAGCTCGTGATGCGCCACTACAAGCTCTCGCCGGCCAATGTGCGCAGCCATAAGGAGTGGCCCGAGGCAGCCACCGCGTGCCCGGGGCGGAATCTGCAGTCCAAGATGAGCGGACTCCGGCGCGCGCTCGCGTAGCGGAGGACGGCTACCTGCGTCCTTCGCGCCCTATGCGCGCACGCTCATCGTCCGCGTCAAGCCGAGCACGGAACTTCGAGTCGCTGCGCTCCTGTTTCGAGAGCGCGCGCCAAGCGATGTAGCCGATCGCGGCCATGGACGCGAAGGCAAAGATGATCGTGAGCGCGTCAGTCATGTGGCAATCGCGTCTGCGGCGCGAGCGTAGCGGTCGGCGATCGCAATCCACTGTTGCGCAGACACGGATGGTTGTGTGATCGGCCCGCCACGGAGGGTGGCGGCCGCGGCGTCGACGGTTGGAAATCGACCCGCTCCGACGAGGGCGAGAAGCGCCGCGCCGTGGGCAGCACCTTCGTGCGTTTCCACGGTTTGGGTAGGGCAAGACATCGCATCGGTGAGCATCTGGCGCCAGTTGGCGCTGCGCGCTCCACCGCCAGAGAGACGAATCGACTCAGCAGTGACCCCACATGCGCGCACGGCGGCCACGGTCTCGGCAAGCGAGCAGGCGACTCCCTCGAGCACCGCGCGAATCAGGTGAGCCCGAGTCGTCGAAGCCGAGAGTCCGGTGAAAGCACCGGCGGCATGGTCGACAACGCGCGGAGTCCGCTCGCCGCTTAGGTAAGGGATGAACGAGACTCCGTCGCTGCCCGGTGGCGCGGCCATCGCTTCCGCGATCATGAGCTCGTAAGGATCGACGCCACGCTCGTGCGCGCGCGCAACGAGATCGCCGCAGAGCGTGTCGCGCATCCAGCGCAGGCTTCCCCCCGCACTGAGTGTCACTCCCATCAGATGCCACCGCCGTGGAACCGCGTGGCAGAACGCGTGCAGAGATCCATCATGTGATGGACGCCAGACACTCGTAGCCGCGAAGACGACCCCGCTCGTGCCAATCGTGCAAGAGAGGAGTCCCTCGGCGACGACTCCGGTGCCGATCGCCTGTGCGGCCTGATCGCCAGCACCCGCGACGACGGGAGTCCCTTCGGGGAGCAGGGTTGCGAGTGCACCCGCCGCGCTCACTCGCGAAGTGGTTTGAGCCGACTCAAACACTTCGGGGAGCAGCGACTCGTCGAGGCCAATCGCTTGGCACATTGGTGCGCTCCAGCCGCGTCGGGAGCAGTCAAAGAAGAGTGTCCCCGACGCGTCTGAGACATCGCTGTGAGCGCTCCCCGTGAGTTTGAGTCGCACGAAGTCCTTGGGCAGGAGGATGCGGTGCGCGCGCCGAGTCGCGTCAGGTTCGTGCCGGAGGAGCCATCGCCACTTGGGCGCGGTGAATCCGGCGAGCATCCGGTTGCCGGTCATTGCGAGGATCGCCTGCGGCGTGAGTTCGCGTTCGAGCGCAGCGACCTCGTCGCGGGTGCGCTGATCGTTCCACATGATCGCGGGTCGAACCGGCTCCGCCTCTCGATCGATGAGGACGAGACCGTGCATTTGGCCGGTGAGCCCAACCGCTTCGATCGGTGCGTCGGCAACCAGAGGATGCTGGCGAAGTTCGCGGACAGTTTCGCAGGTCGCACGCCACCAGGCGCGCGGGTCGGTCTCGGCCCAGCCCGGTTGTGGCGTATCGAAGGAGATCTCGCGACTCGTACTCGCGACGAGTGCGCCATCCGTGTCTACGGCGAGCGCCTTCACCGAACTCGTGCCGACATCCACGCCGATGGCGATGGGGCGTCGCATGCCTAGGGAGGCGTCTCGCAGGGGGCGAGAATGCAACCGACGGCGGTGGTTTCGCGTGGCGTGACCGGTTGTCCGGCAGCGATCGCGTCGGTGAGCGCGCGAAGATCGTGTTCCGACGGGGGACCGAAAGTCGTGCCGATCCCCCGATAACGATTGTCGATTCGGCCGCGATAGATGATCTGCCCCCTAGCGTCGATGACCACCACGGACGGAATCGACTTCACCCCCAAGTCGCAGCAGAGTTCATCGCCCGGCGCCAACACGAATGGCAGGGGGAGCGCGTAGTCGGCACGGAAAGTGTTCGCCAAGTCTTTCGTGATGCCATCCTCAGGGAAGACCATGATCCACTCGATGCCGCGCGCTCGATCCGCCTCGGAGAGTCGCGCGACATCGGGTGCGTATGAGCGCGCAATCGGGCACTCAGGTCCCGTGAAGTACCAGACGGTTGCCTTGGATCCCAGACACAACGAAGACCCATCCCCCGAGACAGTGGGAAGCACGCCGGACTGAACGACTGCTCCAATCGCGCAGGGCTGAGCAGGGATTTGAGGCTGAGACGCGCACCCAGGAAGTGCAGTCGCGGCGAACACAATCGATCCTCGGGCGATTAGTCGGCGCACACGCTGAGTCTACTTCGCATGGACGCCGCCTCTACTCTCCCGACATGTTGGTGTCCGCCTTGGACTGGTCGATCGTCGGTCTCTTCATCGCGGCGCTCGTGGGCACTGCGTTGTTTGCGAACACGCTTGGTCGTGGTGTCGCAGGCTTCTTGAGCGCCGACCGATGCGCGGGGCGCTATCTCGTGACTGTTGCCTACAACATGGCGCAGGTCGGCGTGATCACGCTCGTCTGGTACTTCCAAGTCGGTTACGACGTCGGGTTCACGCAGATCTGGTGGGGCTACATGGAAGGGCCATCGCTGATCCTGCTCGCGATCACGGGGTGGGTGATCTACAGGTTTCGCGAGACGCGCGCTATGACACTCGCGCAGTTCTTCGAGATGCGCTACTCGAAACGATTCCGCGTCATGGCGGGCATCGTGGCGTTCATCTCGGGCATCATCAACTACGGGATTTTTCCAGGGGTCACAGCTCGCTTCTTTATCGCGCTCTGTGGACTACCAGATGAGATCACGGTCGCAGGGGCAACGCTTCCGATCTTCCCGCTGGTCATGGTCTTCCTGCTGGCGCTCGGGATCTTCATGATCTTCGCCGGTGGCATGGTCTCGATCATCCTCACAGATTTCCTGCAAGGGGTCTTCTGTTTCGGCACCTTCGTGTTCATCTGCTTCTGGCTCTTGGCGCAGTTTCCGTGGCCAGTGCTCGAGCGCGCGATGCTCTCTATGCCCGAGGGAACCTCCTTCGTCGATCCCTTCGGGCTGCGGGACGAGAAAAACTTCGATGTGCTTTACTGGGGGATTTCCGCGTTCATCCTCTTCTACGCGGCGCGCGCGTGGCAGGGGGACCAGGGCTACAACTCGGCACCGCTCAACGCGCATGAGGCGCGCATGGCGCAGATCCTCAATGGATGGCGCTACCGAGTCCTCATGCTGGTGACGATCGTCGTGCCACTGGCGGTGCGCGCGTTTCTTACGCAGCCGGAGTACGCCGATGCCGCGGCGCCGGCGACTGCCGCGCTGGCGCAGATTGACTCGGAGTCATTGCGCGCTGAACTACGCACGCCACTCGCGCTCGCGCTCATGCTTCCAGCGGGAGTGCTGGGGCTGTTCATCGCCGCAATGCTCGGAGCGGCGGTCTCAACCGACGAGGCATACCTCCACTCGTGGGGATCGATCTTCATTCAGGATGTCGTGCTGCCCTTCCGCAAACGGCCGTTCGAGCCCGCGACGCACATTCGATTGCTCAAACTCTCCGCGCTAGGCGTGGCGCTCTTTGCGTTCGTCTTCTCGCTGCTTTACAAGCCCAGTCAGTACATCGCGATGTTCGCGTCGATCACGGCGACCGTGTTTGTTGGAGGAGCTGGCGCGGCGATCATCGGTGGCCTCTACTGGCGGCGAGGTTCGACGCAGGCGGCGTGGACTGCGATGACTGCAGGAATGATGCTCGCTGCCCTCGGCGTGGTCGTCTTCCAGCTCGACGAGGGAGCGATGCGCAACGCGTCAGAGGAGGGCGGTGCGGTTGGTGCGCTAGCCGCAGGAGCGCTATGGCTTCGCACGACCTTCACCGGTCAAGAACTCAGCTTCGTCGGGATGCTGAGCGCGAGCGTCTTGTATGTGGTCGTGAGCCTCTTGGGACCACGAACGGACTTCAATCTCGACTCGATGCTGCACCGCGGTGCGTGGCGAGTGGAGGGAGACGCGTCGATGGATCGGCCGCCATCGACGCTGTTGGAGAAACTGGGACTCGATTGCCAGTATCGCGGGTGGGACAAGGCGGTCACACTCATCACACTTGCTTGGCCCCTGGCGTTCACCGGGGTGTTTCTCGTGGGCACCGGCTATGCGCTCTGGCGCCAGCAGTCGGGCGATCCAATACTGCCGACGGCCTGGGCTGCGTGGTGGTTCTGGTGGATGTGGGGCATCCTCGGGACAAGCGTCATCGTCGTCGTGTGGTTCACGGCAGGCGGTATTCGTGATGTGGCGCGCATGATCAAACTGCTTCGATCGCGAGCCGTGGATGCGACGGACGACGGCATGGTCGCGCGCGACGCTAACGACGCGAGGTGAGTCGTGCGCAGCGCAATCGAGCAGAGTCTTTGCGGCGACGAGTGGACGCTCACGGCTGAGGACGGGCGCGCATGGCCCGCGCGGGTTCCCGGGTGCGCGCACACCGATCTCATGCGCCACGCCGTGATCTCGCCTCCCGATTCCGTAGGTGGCGAGGAGTCGCAGGAGTGGGTTGGTCGCTCGCGAATGAGTTGGACCAGATCGTTTCGCGCTCTCCCGGAACTGCTCGACCACGATCGGATTGACCTCGTCTTTGAGCGGCTCGACACGGCGGCTCGCGTGTCGATCGACGGAGTCGAACTCTTAGAGTGCGCCAACGAGTTCCACCCGCATCGCATCGCTGTTGGCGAGCGGCTTCGCGCTGCGAGAGGCGAGCCACTTGCTCTCACGATCGCATGCGAGGGGCCCGTCGCGGAAGTGTTGCGCTTGGAACGGGCGCTGGGGCCGCGACCCGTCAATGGAGAGTGGACACCCTATCCATTCCTGCGAAAGACTGCGTGCGAGTTTGGTTGGGACTGGGGGCCACGCGTGCCGTCTAGTGGCATTCGCGGCCTCGTCTACCTGCACGCATGGTCGCGCGCGCGCATCGCCAGCATGCGCCCGCTTGTGACGGCGTGCTCTGAGCATGCCGCGCGGTTGGAAGTGCGCGTTGATCTGCACTCGACTATCGATTGCGCCCAGACAGAGGTGCGCTGTCGGTGCATCTCGCCGGATGGACGAGTGTTCGATGGGCGCGCGCGCGCCTCGACGGCGATGGAGCAGGGTGCGGATGCCGCCGCGACTATCACCGTCGCGCTCGACATCGACAGACCCATGCGCTGGTGGCCGCGCGGCCACGGCGGTCAGCCTCTCTACCGCGTCGAAGTCGCGCTGGCGGCGATCGGAGAGGTCGTCGACCGCGCCTCGTGCGAGGTCGGACTTCGTATGGTCGCGCTCGATACATCACCCGACGAAATCGGATCGCGATTCCAACTCTTGGTGAACGACTGCCCGATCTGGTGCGCCGGCGCCAACTGGATTCCCGACGGGCTACTCGATCAATGCAGTAACCGTGAGAGAATCACCCAGCGACTGCATCAGGCGTGCGATGCCAACTTCAACATGCTGCGCGTCTGGGGGGGAGGCGGGTACGAGTGCGATGCCTTCTATGAGGAGTGCGATCGCCTTGGACTTCTTGTATGGCAGGACTTCGCATTCGCTTGCGCCACCTATCCCGAGGACGCGCCATTCCCCGCGCGCATCGAGGCAGAAGCGCGATGGCAGGTTGCTCGGCTCGCTCGCCATCCGAGCGTCGCGCTCTGGTGCGGCGGGAACGAGGACATCTTGGCATGGGCATCGTGGGGGTTCGCGCAGCGCTTGGCCCCGTCGCAGTCATGGGGGAAGCGCTACTGGTTGGAGTTGCTCCCGCGCGTGGTGGGCGAGCTCGATCCGACTCGTCCGTATTGGACGGAGAGCCCATGGTCTGGCTCGCTTGACCTGCATCCGAACGATCCTTCGCGCGGAGATCGTCACACCTGGGACGCAGAGGCGAAGGTCGAAGGTCTGCGCACTATCACGCCGCGCTTCTGTAGCGAGTTCGGTCATCAGTCTCCGCCCAATCTGCGCACGATGAGCGAAGCGCTTGGCGTTGATGAGCTCGAGCTCGCGGCGTTGCCTGTGGAGCAAGGAGTCGCGCTGATGGCTTCGCGACAGCGCGCAACCGGCGGCGACGAGCCACAGTACGGACGCTTCTTGAGTGAGCGTTTCCCAGTGCCGCACGACTTCGGCGAGTGGGTCGCGCAGGCGCAGTTGGTGCAAGCACGCGCGATGCGCATCGCATACACCTGGCTGCGATCGAATCGTCCACGCTGCACCGGAGCGCTCGTCTGGCAACTCAATGATGCGTGGACTGGGCACTCATGGTCGCTCATCGATGTGATTGGGCGTCCAAAACCGGCGTGGCATGCCGTGCGCGAGGCGTGTGCGCCGCGAATGCTGGCCCTCCATCCGCACGACGGGAGTATGAGCATCGAGGCGGTCAACGACACGGACGATTCATGGCGGGCGATCGTGCGCGTCGACGCTTGGGTCGGGCAAGATGACGACGCTGGTCGAACAATCGCGGTCGAACCCTTTGAAGTCGCTCCGCGAGGTGCGTGTCGCGTGTGCTGTGTCGCTGCCGATGCGTGGGGTGAGTCCGGGGGGGTGCTGTTCGCGGAAGCGTCGACCGGCATCTCGGAGATGCCGGTAGCGCGTGTGTGGCACGCATCCACTGGATCCATCGACAAAGCCGTCGATCACCAAGCAGGGGCGACTCCGCGTCGTGGCAGCAGCGCGCCGCGATGCAGGTGGTGCGAGCCGCCGACGGCAAGCGGTGATGGGTCATGGCACGCGCTCGTCGAGGTGGTTGCGGCAACCTCTGTTGCGGAGTGTCTCTTCGTGCCGTTGGGACCTTGGATCTCGTGTGAACCAATGCTTCTGGGGCTGGCCCCAGGAGAGACGGCAACCGTTCGCGTGCGCTGGCGGTCGAGCCCAGGCGATCGGCCGACGCTCGGTGTCGACGCGTTCGTGGATGGCTGCCGCGCTGCGCGACTCGTGTAACGAAGCGCCAGTCGCGGCGCCGCGCGCCACGGATTTCAACGAGTGAAAAAGGGGGCGATCCGCGGGGGTGCCCTGAGTGCAGCACTAGGTTCCCCGCTTCAGGAGGAGGAACCCATGAATCAGAATCGCCAACGAACTCGCCGCATCTCCCATCTTGAACCGCTCTGGGAATCGCGCAGGATGGAGCGCGCCGCGGCGATTGACCGCCTGATCGAGGAGGCGTCCGATCGCGGTGAGTGCACGGACCGCATGTATTGGACGCTGCTCTACGACTTCGAACACGCGCCGCTCACGACAAACTTGGAGCAGTTGGCAGAGGTCGGGTTTGAGCCTCCCGATGAAGCAGCGCTCTCCGATGCGGAACTCACACAGTCGCTGTGGGAGATGGTCGAAACGCTGGCGGAACTAGGCGTGTTCCTTCTGCACACCGATCACCTCAGCGACCGAGAGCTCTACCGCCAACTCGTCGAGAGTGTGCTCGCCGAACCAGTACGCGCGCTTCCACCCGACGCTGGCGTCAGCGAGTTCATCGACTTGGTCGGAGGCGGTGACGACGCGCAGTGTGCGATCTATCAGGCGTTCTACGCGACTCAGTCGGAGCGCGAGAGTTGGCGCGCTCGCGGATGTGAAGAGATCCCTCGCCGTCGGTTACCCCACGATCGCGACCAGTTCCTTCCACGCCCCGACGCGCATTCCGGCAGTGTGAGCAGCGACGAGGAGGCGGAGGAGAAAATGGAAGATGGTCGGCTCCCGCTGAAGTGAGCCGACCATCTAGCCATGCCATCGGTTTGTTAGTGCGAAACCTCTCCGCGCCGAGGGTCTTAGTGGAGATGATTGGTTTCTCGCCTTTGGGCGCAAGCGGCTCTCACTGAAATCACCATAAGATTTGCCGCAAATGCGGTCATCCATCTCATGCCCGGTCGCAAGTGCCGTCGTAGTGACTAGTTGCATGGTTGGTTGCGCCACGAGCCAAGCGCCCCTGTTTCCGCACGCTCTAGTCGGCACGTGGACTGGAGTTCAGCGCGCTGATCGGCTCGAGTTCGCTCCCGGTGGAGTCGTCGTCGTTGAAGGGGCGTCGACGGGTCCCCGCGTGGGTCGATGCGTCGTTGAGGGACAGACGCTCACCATCCGTTATCAACTCGGGAGTGCGAGCTGCGCGGAGGAGCCGGGCACCTACACATTCGTGCTCGATGGCGGCTCGCTCGCGCTGACCGCATCGCGCGACACATGCGCCGATCGAGCGACAGTGCTCGGTCAGTCCTTTCTGAGGAGTGGTTCGTGATCGTCAATGCGGCTCCGAATTTCGCCGCAGTCATCGTCGCACTCCTCGCGACCGCCAGCGCAGTGGAAGCCGCGCCGCAGTCTCGCGCGAAGGGCGGGCGGGAGGTTGCCGACGACCCCGCCGCACTCTTCGGGCAGGAATGCGCGGAGGCTTTCGAAGCGGTCGGTGCGGGGAGCAAGACTGGGGCGGACGCCAACGCAGCAGTCTCCGACGCGCTCCAGAGGGCCACCGAGGCGTTGCTCGCCGAGATCGCACCGGCACCCGCGCCGGAAGAGAATGAGAGTGGTCGCGCGCGCACCAAGCCTCCGCGGTTGAGTCGGTCGGTGAAGGCGAAGGCACTCACAACGAAACTGAAGGATCTGCTGAACACGCTGACCCAAGATGCCGCGGCTTGGCAACTGTCCCGGCTCATCACATCCGTTGTGGCGAGCGAGCAGCCCGCCGTCGCTAGCGAGTTTCTCGCGCACCCGCGCTTCGCGAAGACGCTCGCTCTAGTCGTCGAACCAGAGTCAGAGGAGCCAGCCCGTGTTGTGCGCCTCGCGCGATCGCTCATGGCCCAACGCTCCGCACAGGTGGAGCGGTACCCGGAGCTCGCGGCAGCGGTGGCGGTAGTCCTTGACGTTCCGCTCATCGTCCAAGTCAATGAGAACGCCGCGCACGGCGCCGATCCGCTGGCTGTGTTCGACCACTTCGTCGCAAATGAACGGCGCATGTTCTTCGGATTGCGAGGCATCGCTCCGGAGTTGCTTGTCTATGTCGTAGATGTCGCCGCATCGCCGGATGAGCTCGCGTGGGCGACGACGCAGTTCGCCGGACATCCGGCGGTGGGCGATCTCTACGACAGAGTCGAGTACGACTTTGACTACCTCGAGAAGGGGGGACAGAAGAGAGTCACCGCCGCAGGATGGAACCTGCGAAACATTCTTCGCTTCGGCGGCATTTGCGCGGATCAGGCCTACTTCGCGACGACGGTCGGCAAAGCGATCGGCGTTCCTTGCGTCTACACAACGGCGACCGACGGCGTGCTCTCGCACGCGTGGATCGGGTATGTCGCGAGCGCGGGTCGCGCGCCGCGTTGGGCCGAGACGGGCAGATTTGGCGCGTACCAAGGCGTGGAAGGCATGATCCGCGACCCGCAGTCCCTGCAAGGCGTGTCGAACACGCAGATGCCGATGCTGGTGCAGTTCGGGATTGAGCCCGCGCAAGA
>Ga0233425_10011345_pt1 | contig 10435 bp, 5 predicted proteins | sample Watercolumn_Towu_2_FD_181712 | JGI IMG/M metagenome (GOLD analysis project Ga0233425, IMG submission 181712) | Freshwater microbial communities from Lake Towuti, South Sulawesi, Indonesia - Watercolumn_Towuti2014_140_MG | ecosystem: Environmental > Aquatic > Freshwater > Lake | place: Indonesia... | reverse complement strand
TTTATTACTGTCGGATGCGCAGGGAATACGGGACTTAAGTGTGATGTAAATCTTGATTTTAAATTTAATGGATTGTGCAGAAATGATCAGTGCTGTAATACTCCTTCAAATGAACCAGGGGCGGCGGTGTGTTAGGATGAGAGTTAATGTTATTTGGTTTATCGGAATTATTTTTTTAATGGTTAGTGTTTTTTCTCTTGCGCAAGAGGAGGGATGTTTTTTGCATCCAGAAAGTACTGCTTATTGTAGTGATGTTTCACTGGATTTAGCACAACAAGAGTGTGCTTTTTTTGAACAATGTCCTCTAGAAAAGGTTTTTTTTAAAGGGGAATCTTGTAAAGATATTGTTCGTTTTTCACAATGTCAGGAAATTTTATGTAAAAGCACTTGCGATAAAAAACTGCTTGGACAATGCGAGGCGGGTGCCATTTCCCCTTCTGAGCAGGATACATGGTGCTCAAAAGGATGCTGCCGCTTGAATTATTTAGGAGAGAATCATTGTAGTTACAAGACAAGTAAATGGTTATGCGAGGTTGATGCCCGAAATAAGCAGCTGACTGAATTTGTTTTTACTTCGCTTTTAGAAGAGAAGGAGTGCGTTGATTATTGTAATCAGGAAATTGTGGTTGGCGGGGCGCAAGGAGTGCTTGTTGCTGATTCTGTCTCTGCTTTGCCGGAGCTTGTTTTACCAACTCCTAAGAACCCCGTCGTTGTTCCTAAATACTTGGTAGGATCGATAGGAGAAAATGAAACTATGCAGTTATCTTCATCTAAAAAAGGTGATTCAGAGTCTAAAAATAACGATTCTTTTTTTATAGTAATTGTAGGGTTGATTATTTTTTTGTTAATTGTTTCTCTTCTTTTTCATTACTTTCATCAGCGACTTAAGAGAGGGCTGGAAGAGGTTCCTTTTTTCTCTTCACTTGAAGAGAAAGCGCTTCCTTGGTGGATGTCTCCTTTCCAGAAGAGCGCAGCAATGGAGGAGAGGCTTTCGAAGTTAGAAAGAGCACATGCACATAAAATGAAAGAGGGAAAGCGAAAAGAATTTTTGACGGAGTTTGGCCTTGTTGTTGAAAATAAAGGAATGGATCATTTTACTAAACTTCGTCATTTAGGCGCAATCTATGAACGGCGAAAGCAGGAAGTACTCTTTGGGCTTAAAAAGGAGGAGAAAGCAGCTTTGGAGAAGCTGAGTGAACTTGTTAAAACAATTCCTTCTACGCTTAAATCTGGTTCTTTACCAATAAAGTCTTCTTCTGTCAAGAACGAACTATCGTTAAATTCTACTTTGAAAAAAGGCACGGAAGACGTTTTAAAAGAACTGAGGAAGATGGTTCAGAAAAAGTGAGATTTTTTTCTTCTTTTTTTAGTCTTTATTATGCTCGGAACATTTATAAACATTAAAGCTTTTATTTGATTTGATGTAATGTGTTTGAAAAAAGAGGACTATTAGGTGTAAGTTTAGTTTTATTTCTGTTAGTTTTAAGTTCATTTTTGGTTTTTGGGGAGATTTCTGGATGTTATATTTATCCCAAAGCAAGCGAGGATCTTTATTGCGAAAAAGGAATTTTTGATACTGAGGCTCAAAAGGATTGCAGTACTCATGCAGATTGCAGTATGAAAGATTCTTTTTTACCAGGCACTGACTGCGCAGCGGTTCCTCAATGTAAAAGTGTTACATGCAATCTAGATTGTCAAGTGAAACCACTTGGAATATGCACTCAGTTAGGAGGAAGCGCAGTTGCAGCGGAAGATTATAACCAGTGGTGTTCTCCTGGATGCTGCAAGGTTGCGGATAAGTTCTGCCAATTTAATGTTTTGAAATATCAATGTCAAGATAAAGCAAAAAAGCTTGGTTTTGCTACGGATTTTATATTTGATAGTACTTTAGGGATGGATAGCACAAAGTGTAATGCGCAGTATTGCAAGGTTACAGTTGAGAAGGGCTCATTGAAGGGTTATGTTCGGAATGAAAAGAATGAATTTGTCTCAAGCGTTGCTTTATTTTTAGAAGGAACCTCACTTAAGACGATTACCTTAAGTGATGGGAAGTATGAGTTTTTGTCTTTAAATCCAGGGACATATGTTTTGAAAGTGGTTGGCGCGGGGTATCTTCCTGTCACTTTTTCGTTTACACTCAAGCCGGCTCAAGTTTTAGATCAAAATTTTACTATGACCCCTGCGGTTGGTCTAGGGGTTGTTTCTGGAACTGTTTTTGATGATAATGGGAAGCAAATCTTGGGTGCAACCGTTTCTTGGAGCGGCCCCGTTTCTGGACAAAAATTGACGGATGAAACTGGCAAATTTGAAGTCAAAGACTTGCTTGCAGGGGATTATCAGTTTATTGTGAGTAAGATTGGACTTAAATCTGAGAAGAAGATAATTAGCGTTTCTGCGTCTGGCGCTGTTGTTGACTTTAAGTTAGGTAAAGCCGCATTGCAGGGTGTTAAAGGAAAAATTTATGTTGATAGTGATAATAATAAACAGCTTGACATTTCTAAAGATAAAACGGTTTATGGGGCTAAGATTTTTATCGATGGCGTTTTTCGAGGCTACTCAGCTTATCCTGATGGAAGCTTTGAGTTTAGCATCGATGTGAAGGGTGGCGAGGAACATAATATTTCTGCACATTATCTTGATTTTAATGCTAAATCTATCAAGGTCAATATCAAAAGCGGGGAATCTTCTCAAAAAGATCTCTTGCTTACGGCTTATGAAGGAGAGTGCAGTAAGGAAGGGTCTGAAAAAGATGTTGCAAGTTTTGTTATCGTTCCTGTTCCTGGAAAAAAAGCGCTTTCTTTAAAGTGGGAAAAACCCTGCGCGGAGGTTCAGGGGTACCAGATCACTCGATATAAAGGCGATGAAGACGCTGGCTCTTTTTCAGTTTCTCCTTATGATGTAACTTATGTTGATTTAGATGATAGTTTGTTATGGGAACAGGAATATCATTATGACATTATTGCTGTCTATACTCATGGCACATCTGCCGCAGTTGCTTCTAATTCAATGAGTATCGGAGATGAAAAATGCGAGGGGCGTTATCATGATGATACAGGATGGGAATCTTTTTGTGTTGTTGGGGATGAAAAATTTAGAAAGACGGTGTGGAGCTGTAATGATCTGAATCAGCTTATCGGGAGCGATTGTGGTGAGAAAGACGTTGCAGGCGCTGAAAGTTATTATTGCGCTAAAACAGCGGCGGGAAAAGCCGAATGTAAAAATGCGGGACCTTGCTTGGAAGATGCAGGTCCATTTGGACTTTATTATCAACGCCAATCTTGTTATGATTTTAGTTCTTCTGGCAATAATGGGGCTATCAATGCAAAGAATTTTTGTTATTATGATTATAGTACCTATGCAACGCTTGATGAATGTAAAAGTTGCACTGTTATTAAAAACTGTTTTGATTATGTGAGCAAAGATGCTTGTCAGGTTAATAATTGTTTAGGAACACCGTGCCTATGGGTTGATGGCGCATTACATTCTGACAATCTTTTGGTGAACTACCAAAACATCAATCTTCCTGGAATGGTGAGCAAGGAGACTGGCGCAGGTTATTGTGCAGAGGAGAATTATAAGAAGGATGATCAATGCGGTTTGTGCAGCAGTACGGCGTCTTTGTTTGAAAATTATTTTTGTACGGCAGAAGTTTGCTCAGGACTTGGGGCCTGTTTTTCAAAACAAGAGATGACTCAATGCAAAAGTTGTGGACAGACGCCCAGAACGGATGCTAATTGTTACACTTATGCTACCGAGATGGAATGCACATCTGGCAATCCTGTCCATAAAGATCCACTTGAGAAAATCAGCAGTTCTAAAGATAGGTGTAATTGGGGACGATGTTTATGGCAAGGAAGCTGCATGAAAGATAGTGACGGCGACGGTCAAGATGATTGCAGCGGTTTTACTGCAGGAGAATATGAATGGTGTAAAATAGACAACACAGCGCCCAGAACAAGTTTAGTTGATATAGGTGTCGCTAAAATTTCTTCAGCCAAACAGACAATCCAGTTTCATGGTGATGATGCGTTTCATAAAGAACCGCCGCAGCGAAGCAGGCTTTCTAAGCTAAAATATTGTCTTACTAGTGCTGATGCTCGCTTTCCTAATGATTGTACGACAGGTAATTTTATGGATGTCTTTTATCTTGGCCAGCCTAATGGTGATGAGATTTTAACAATTAATATCTTTAATTCCAGCTTTTTACAAACACAGATATCTGGAGAGACGTATAAGCTGTTATACTACTCTATTGATAAATACCATAATCAAGAAGATGTCCAGCAGGCGTTTGTGTTTATCGATAATGTTCCTCCTCAGTTTGAGATCAATGAGAAGATCAATACCAATATTGATACGACTGACCTGACGGTTTTCCTTGAGGGGATGAATGAACCTATGACCTGTACTTTTGCTTTGCAGCAGGTGATTCCTCTTAGTGCTGTGAAAGCACTTAAAGTTGAGCGAGAGAAAGCAGAGAAACAAGTTACTTTTTCTGACCTTAAGTCGGTCCGATCTGACCTTAATGTAACATGTGTAGATGATTTGGGCAATATGCAGACGAAAATGAAGAGTTATACTTTTGACATGCAGCAAAAAATAAATGTTCTTTATCCCGAGATAAGGAGTGTTATTGCGGCGACCGATATTAATTTTAAAGCGCATACGGATGTTGGGGCAAGCTGCGAATTATATTCTACTTTAACCAATGAAAAAATGGCAGATTTTAAGATTACTGATACAGAAGGAAAAGAACATGAGACGGGACTCTTGAGCGGTTTTGTTGAGAAGAATTATGCCGCAGAACACAAAGTTGTTTGTAAAGAATTGCTTACAGGTGAGATTCTGGAAGATTATTTTGATTTTATGGTTGATTTTACAGCTCCAATTACTCACGTCGTTCTTAAAGAAGGCGCTCGCGAGGTTCGACCTTTGGATTATGGATGGATTGAGTATTTTATTTCCGATGTTAAAGTTGATTTTGAGTGTCTTGCTGATGGTTTTAAATGCGACAAAACTTATTATTGTTTAGGGGAGGGGTGTGAGGATATACACAGTTCTAATTATAAAGAATATAGCGGAACGGTGGATGTGAATAAGACTACTCAGATTTGTTATTATTCTAAAGATTTTGCTCAAAATCCCGTCTATCAACCTCTTTGCGGTGATGTTCGGGTGGAAGGCTATGGTTTGATGTTAGAAAAACCGACACAATATTATTATCTTAATGAAAAATGGGGAGTTAGTGATCATATCCCTTTTACGTGGCAATTTTATTCCAAAGTTCCTACTTCAGAGTGCCGCTTTGATTTTGTTTCAGGGTTTGATTATGATAATGTTCCTCCTTACAAAATTCTAGGACCTGATGGCGATGGAAAGTATGTCGTGAATGAGTTTCCTACAGCCGCGCTTACTTCTTATAATGAGGAGGGAGGTGTTAAAGCACTTTATCTTAAGTGTAAGAATAAGGCGGGAGAGATCGGACCTGAGACAAAGTTTAATCTTGAATATGATCCACGCGGTCCTGTTATCTTAGATGTACATGCTGAGCCTACGCTTGTTCTTGAAGGTGTTACTGCAAACCTACTTGTCAAGACGGACGATAAAACACTTTGTCGATATAGCGACGTTTCTTCTTCAGAAGGAAGCTATGACTATAATACGATGGAATATGCTTTTCCTGGCGCTTCTGACGGAATATTAAATTATGCTCACAAGGATGTTTTTACAGTGAATGTTGTTGATCCTAGCGGCAAGAAGGATTACCATCTTGCAGTTCAATGCAGGAATGGAGCTGGGACTTTATCTGATGTTAAAGAAATTATTTTCTCTGTGGATTATAGCGCGGCCGGATTTATCAGTTACACCAAGCCCAGCGGGTATTTGACTTCTTCTGACATTCTGCTTGATGTTGGTACGTCAAAGAAGGCGTTTTGTGATTATAATATCAATGGGACTTATTATTCTTTTACGAACGGACAGAATGAGAAAGCACATAATACTTTACTGAGCAATCTGGATGAAGGAGAGTTTGATATTCCTCTTCGATGTGTCATGGGAGATACCATTGCTGAGGGGGATGTTCATTTTGTTATTGATACAACAGCTCCCATCATCACTAATATTACTGATGGAAATTTAAGCTGCGGGGTTTCTGCGACAGAGGTTATGGTGTATACTTCTGAGCAGAATATAAGCGCTTATTATTATGAAGTGTATGACCTTGGAGAAGATAAAAATCTGTTTGCTGTGAAAGCAAACACTTCTTCTAAAATAGGATCATCTTACTCCTCTTCTTATTCCTCTTATTCTTCTTATTCGTATTCGTCTTACTCTTATTCTTCCGCTTCGACTAATCTGAGCAGTAAAGGAACTGCAGCTAAAGGCACTTTAGTCTACAATGCAACGGTCGGACCTAGTTTACCTATCAAAGTGCCTTTGTTGAACTTGAATGGCAATAATCTTTCTGAGAATCATAAGTATGTTGTTCGAGTTCGAGCAGGAGATGGGGCTGGTAATTGGGGCGATTTTAAAGAAAGTGATGGGTTTGATCTTGTTTCTGCGAATTATTCTGTTTGCGTAGATGATAAGGATGCACCGCAAGTACCTGTTTTGATCAACAACTCTGGGTGCAGCGCAGTTATTGTAGAACTTAAATGTGATGATGCTGTTGGATGCAATCAGTTTAAGTATGGCAAAGAACTCAGCGAGAAATCATGCAACGCCAATTTAACATATTCAGGGCAGAAGATCACGTTTGATCAAAGCGGCTTTATTTGTTATACAGTGAGCGATAATATTGGCCATAATTTTAGTTCAAGCAAGTTGATTTCTTTTGCTGATCAAGATGGGGATGGGGTTAGTGATAGCTGTGATCAATGCACTAAAACAAGTTCTGGAAAGATTGTGGATGTGAAAGGGTGCGCTAGCAATGAAGCGCCTGCTGAGAAGGGGAATGTTACAACTTCTGTCAAACAAGATACAGATAAAGATAAATTACCCGATGAGTGGGAAAAGATCCACAATGCGGAGGGCTGCGATTTTAATCCGTTCTCTAAAGATTCTAATGCTAATGGTGTTTTTGATAACGAAGAAGATTATGATGCTGATGGCCTGAGCAATTATGATGAATATACACAAAGCTCTGATCCTTGCAGCGCAGAGAAAGTTCTGAGCGAGGAAGAGATTGCAAGTGAAACACAAAAACCAGTAAAGAAGGAAACATTACCTTCCCTTTCTGCCTCTTCTGCAACTGAGTTTAATGTTGTTGCATTTGTATTTTTGATTTTTGGTTTAGTATTGATGTTTGGGGGAGCTGGATATTTAGTTTATTATTATAAGAACAATCTACGTTCTTCCCAAGGAGGATCGGGCGAAGGGGAGCTCACTTCAGGTGCTAAGCCGAGCACTGAAAATGTTAAGCTCACTGATTCTTCTTTTGGAAAGTTCTCGTTCTTCAAGAAGCAATTACAAGAGAAGCAAAAGACACGACAACGAGAGTCAGCTTTTGCGGAATTTAGAAAAGAATCTAGTACCATTCCTCATGTGGGTCCGCTTCTTGGCAAGAGCGCTTCTTTAACGGCGCTACAGCAGGTTGCTCAGAAGTATGTGGATCATAAGGATGAAATTAAGCCTGGACTTAAAAAGGAAGAGAAAAGTATTTTTGCGAGGCTTGAGAATATCGGCAAACAAACTCAAGATAAATCAATACATGATGTTGTTTCAAAAGATGAAGCAAAAGATATCTTCAGCCAACTTAAGTCTATCGCTCAGAAGAGGAAGAGTGGAAAATGAGAAGAAAGAATAAGCAATGTCAAAATAGCGTGAGTGGGGGTGGCTTGGATGGGAATTTGGGAAGAAGAAATATCTTTCATTCTAAAATATTTCATTCTAAAATCTTTCATTCTAAAAAAGGAGTTGGCGTTGGACAAGTTTTTATCTTTATCGTTGCTGCAATTACCTTTTCTCTGATCATGATTTTTGGTTATAAAGCAATCAATAGTTTTCTTCATAGCGGCGAACAGGTGCAATTTGTCCAGTTTAAGACGGATCTTGAAAGTTCCATCAAGAAAATCTATACCGAATACGGGTCTATAAGAAAAGTGCAATATCATCCGCCTCCTCGTTATCGCCAAATCTGTTTTGTTGATATGGATTATGATAATATCAATAAGGAGATGGATATGCTTTGCGCTGCTGATCCTGTTGCGTGCGATGTGTGGAGCGAGGCCGCTAAAGGAAAGGCATCAAATAAAAAAGGATATGATGTTGTTGATGAAAATGTTTTTTTAAGCCCGAAAGATTCTGGTCTTGTTGCGATGAAGGTTCATCAGATTAGTATTTATAATGAGGATCTTACCGCTCCGAAGGGATTTTTATGTCTGCCTATCATCGAGGGGATATTTTCTTTGACGCTGGAAGGAAAGGGAGACCATACGGAATTGTCAAAGAGCTCTTAGCCTGACAGTGGTTTTTAGAAGGGGTTTTAGGGGGAAATCATAGAAAGAAAATGACAGAAGGAAAGAAAGGGCAGATCGAACTGACGTTTAATTGGATGTACGTTCTTATTGCAGGAACGGTTATCTTGCTTTTTTTTGTGGGGATTGTCGTGAAGCAGAAAGCGGCGTCAGAAGAGCGGCTTTCTCTTGATGTGCTGAGGGTCATGGATTCTATCTTTGTCGGAGCGGGCGTTTCAGAAAAGACGAAGAATTTTATCGATATGAGCGGCCTTGTTGATTATACTCTCTATTTTGATTGCAGCGATGGAGTTGGTCATTATGGACTTAAAGGAACTTCTGCCGATTCTGAGAATGCAATTGATCCTATCTTTGCACCTGCTGAAATTCAAGGCACGCAACTTATCGTGTGGAGTTTACCCTATAAACTACCATTCAAAGTTATTGATTTTCTGTTTGTCAGCTCTTCCAATACCATTTATTATTTATTTAGTGATGATACTGATTTTGCAAATGATTTTACGAATGTGACACAAGGATATAATGTGAAGTACACGATCACTCCTAAATATAATGAGATTGATCCTGGCAAGAGTTTTCAAGTTCGGATTGTTGATAATGGGGGAATTGTCGTTAAGAATAAAGGTCAGGTTCCCACAAAGTTAAAAGGAATGGACGATGATAAAGTTTCAGCAGTTGTTTTTACAGGTTCAAATCAAGTTGATTATTATCAAAAGGAGGGCGCTTTATGGAAAAAGCTCAATTTTAATCCTGTGCAAATTATTTCTTTAGGAGGAGAACGAGATGCGGCAAAGTATGGGGCAGTATTTTCTGCAAATGATAAAGATTATCACTGTAATATGAAGAAGGCATTTTTGCGTTTGAAGTATCTGAATGAGGTTTATGGGGGAAAGGAAATTTCTCTTGGAAATGTCGGTGGAAAGTTAGGCGAGATGGTCGATTATTATGATGTTCATAAAGAGCTTGAGCTTACTCGTCCTGATTGTATTGGAAATGTGAAGAAGTATGATTCCAATCTTGTTTCATTAATGCAAACACATCAACTGCGTGTTTCGGCTTGTTTATTACAGCAGAGCTCTTGCGCTGATCTAATCAGTTCTGCTGCCGATCTAAAGAAAGTAAATATGGCTTTAGGGGTCGATTGCATTACACTTTATTGAAAGCTTTGAATATTGAAGGTGTTGAAGATGGCTTATCTTAATCGAAAAGGACAATTGCATATGACGGAGACTATCGCTGTCATGTTTATCTTTTTTGTTCTTATCATGTTTGCGATGATCTTTTATTACAAATACCAACAAATAGCATTTAAAGAGAAGCAGGATGAATTGCTTGCAGCGCGGGCGATGGATAAGACACTCAAAGCGTTATTTTTACCGGAATTGCTGTGCACTAAAGGTGATGCTGAAGCGGAAGATAATTGTTTTGATCTGATGAAATTGCGTCACGCGAATGAAACATTCGTGAAGTATTTGACAAATTATTATTTCAATGTCTTTTCGTATGCTCGCATTTCCGTCGAACAGCTTTATCCTGAGAAGAAAGAGTTTGTCTTGTATGATAAGCTGAAACCGGATGCTACTGGCGCTGAAAAGACTTATTTTGTGGTAATCTTGAAAGATGAAGTTAGAGGGGAAGGTTTGCCACAGTATAATTTTGGGTATGTGATGGTGGAGGTGTACCAATGAGCAGTGTGCGGTATTCTTTAGGGCTGGGCAGAGAAAATGGTGCGCGGTGTTTGGTTGGGCGGGAAAGAAAGGGACAGATGGAGATTATCGGTCTTGTTATTATTGTTATTCTGATTACGTTGGGGATGCTGTTTATGGCAATTTTTGCGCTGAAGGCCGATCCTGATAAGAAAGTATTTACCCGTAAAGGGCTTGCGTATAGCACGATGAGCGCGTTGATGAAGACGACAATTATCGAATCAGATTGTGTCACTGGTTATAGCGGGAGCG
>Ga0233425_10011344_pt1 | contig 10435 bp, 8 predicted proteins | sample Watercolumn_Towu_2_FD_181712 | JGI IMG/M metagenome (GOLD analysis project Ga0233425, IMG submission 181712) | Freshwater microbial communities from Lake Towuti, South Sulawesi, Indonesia - Watercolumn_Towuti2014_140_MG | ecosystem: Environmental > Aquatic > Freshwater > Lake | place: Indonesia... | reverse complement strand
TATAAATTTAGCAGATAAACTTATTTTTTATTATCACTCAATAGGGTATAAGCATTTTTATAAACTAAAATTGGGTTAATTAGTCATGATTAATTATAATGAGATATATGAGGTACTTAGAAAGGAGAAGTATTCGGAGACGTTGCAACCATTATCTAAAGGGTTTTTGGTTGAGATTGCCGAATTTTTAAGTGAGAAGAGAAATGAGTCTTTGCAGGAGGATAATTTATTTTCAGATAATCTTGCAAAGTCTAAGAAACAGTTGGAAAATGCAATATCCTTATTCAAGGAACTTATGAGAGTAAGAAAAAGAAAATTGCTTAACCTTGTTTTTGTGGCTACGGAAACTGGAATAATGAAAAGAGATTATGAAAATATGCTTGCTGCAGAAAGAGATTTGTTTGATAGATTGGTTAAATCATTTGAGGAGAGCGATAGAGAGATAACAAAGGTTGTAAATGGAAGAAGAGATAAGGAGAAGGAAGATAAATTTAGAATGGTAATGTTTAGTCAGAGTGTTGATCAGTTTATGGGGATGGATGGACAGCCTCTTGGTCCTTATGTCGCAGGGGAGCTTGTAAATATGGACGGAAAAGTTGCGGAGATATTTGTTAGTGGCGGAAAGGCGAGTTTTGTTGATGATGAATAGAACCAAGGTTCTATGATTCCTATAACAAAGTGTCCAAGGACACGAACCAAGGTTCTATGATTCCTATAAAATCTTCAAAACAAAAGCTTTTAAACGTTGTAAATATTGTTTTTTATAAGCCTCCATAGCTCAGTGGTAGAGCATTAGTTTTGTAAACTAAGGGTCGAGGGTTCAAATCCCTCTGGAGGCTTTTGGTCCCATAGTATAATGGTAGAACATCTCTTTGACGTGGAGAGGGCCCAAGTTCGATTCTTGGTGGGACCATTTTAAAAATGGAAAGACGATGTTTAGTCTGTAATGCTGAGTTGAAAGCTTGTTTTGGGTATGTCATTGCGAGGGATTTTATAGATTATATAGAAAATAAGAGAGAGGACATTAGAGAAGTATGCGGCAGAGATGTTTTAAAGTTGGAATTGGAGAGTGAAAGAAGAGGTGTCGGTATAGATATTATACTTAATGAGTTCTTGTACGCTTGAGTAATTTTGTTATTACTTCGACGTGTAAGTATATACTTAAATATTATATATTGCGATGATTATAATGCGAAATATGTATTATTTTGCAATAGTTATTGGTTTTCTTTTAATTGGTTTTATGGCATTTGCTTCTGGAGATTATTTGACTGATTTCGAGGCAGATATATATGCTGTGCCTCAATTCACTGCAAATGTAAGTTTGCAGGTGCCCAATTATGTCTATATTGGTAATGTTACAGTTGGAGAGAAGCAGGCGAATCCGACGAGTGCAAATAAGATTTATATAAATAATACTGGGAATGTAGACATTAGAATTACTCCTTTGTTGCATAATTCTTCGGAGCAAATATTTAGCTATCTTTATTTTTCTACGACTACAACTGGGCCTTATCAGAGGATAGGTAACTTTAGTTTTGTAATTACTGCTCCGACAACTGGAGGATATAGGGCAGATTACTTTTATGCTAAATTAGATTTGACTAATTATACGGGTAATTTAACTGGGGATTTAATTGCGCATAGAACAAAAATAAGATTTGATGCTGCAGCTCAATAATTAGTGCCAATATGGAAGAGAGATTATTTATCATCTTATTTTTCTTTCTCTCTTTTTCTTTTGTTTCTGCATCGGATTTAGGGGTTTATCCTGATGAGATGAAATTTGATATGGATGTTGGGGATAAGGTATGTAGCAAGGTAATTGTGTTTTCTTCAGAAAATATTTCTGTTGAATTGGAAGATTCTTGGGCAGAGCAAGGGTATTTTGGAAGAGAGAGTGAGAAACATATTCTCAAGAGCGAATTGAAAGGGATTGAAATAAGCTATCCTGAGAAATTTAGTTTTAAAGGGCAGAAAGAGATTAAGATTTGCATTATTGGAAATATTGCGGGGAGATTTCATGGGCTTTTAATGGCAAGAGGAGAGAATGTTGGCATCGGTTCTTGGATGAATGTTAATGTTCATGAAAGTGTTATCTCAGGAATAACTGGAGAGGTTATATATGATATTGAGAATGGAGGAGTTGTTGGGATGATGGCTTTGTTTAATGTTGTCCTTGTATTGGTTTTAGCTTATTTGTTGTTTAAGATGAGGAAATCTATAAAATAAACATAAATATCTTATCAATGATTAATCGTTATCATAGGAGATAATATTCTTTAAGAGTTATTAGCGGAGCTATCTATTCTGTTATTAACTTATTTAGCGGATTAATATCCCTTGGATGAGTGAGGATTATCTTATTAACTTACTTACTTAGTTATTTAATAAGATTTAAATAGTGCTGTCTCTAGTAAAATTAGAGAGGTATGGTGTGAAGAAGTATTTACTTTTAGTAGAGGACGAGAAGTTATGGGAGAAATTCAAAGAATCTATAGACAAAGACATAAATAGTGAGATTATGGATTTGATAAAACGCAAAACTGAGAGCAAAAATGGAAAAAAAGAGTAGACAAAACAAAAGAGGGCAGATAGGATTGTATGTTATCATTGCGCTAGTTATAGTCGGGCTTATAGTTGGGGTTGTGTTGTTTAGAGATAAGATATTTGCTTCTAGTGTTTCTGCTCAGCTTGTCCCAGTTTATACTTATTATTCTAGTTGTGTAGAACAGGAAGCTAAAATGGCATTGGATTTTGCAGGAACACATGGAGGGAGAGTATTTGCTAAGGAATATGTTCCGGGAAGTAATTATGCTCCATTTTCATCGCAAATGGATTTTCTTGGGAGTCAAGTACCTTATTGGTATTATATTTCTGGAAATGGAATTGTAAGGGAAAGCGTTCCTACAAAGGAAGAAATGCAAAGGGAAATAGCAGATTATATAAAAGAGAACCTTGGAAGTTGTAATCTTGATAACTTTTATTCTGAAGGATTTACAATTGAACTTGGAGATCCCAGTGTGAATGTACAAATTCTAGATAATAATGTACTTGTTAGTGTTGCTCAAAAAATTTCTGTTTCAAAGGGAGAAGATAGTGCAGTAAAGCAGAGTTTTGATGTTAATTTGGTAAGCGGATTTGGAAAGTTGTATAATTCTGCATTGCAAATATATGCTTTGGAAAAGAAAGAAGCATTTTTGGAAAATTATACTGTCGATGCAATTAGAATGTATGCTCCGGTTGATGGTGTTGAAGTTAGTTGTGCCCCAAAGGTTTGGAAAACTGGAGAAGTTGTTGATGGATTGAAGAAAGCACTTGAGGCAAATGTAAACGCTATAAAGTTTAAGGGAAATTATTATTCTTTGAATGATAAGAAGAATAATTATTTTGTTGTTAATGCAATAAATCTTGATAAGGGAGTTTCTGCTAATCTTCTTTATTCTGGAAGTTGGCCAACAAAAGTTGAGATAAATGGAGAGGGAGTTAGCAAGCAAGTAATGGTTGCAAGTCCAGTTGGAAATCAACAAGGTTTAGGGATTTTAGGGTTTTGCTATGCACCTTATCACTTTATTTATGATGTGAGTTTCCCTGTGATGATTACATTGTACAATGGACGGGATACTTTCCAGTTTCCAGTTGTGGTTGTTGTGGATAAGAATGTACCTAGAGAAGCGGGATTGTATAATATAGGTAATGAAACTGAAACTGTTGATATGTGCGCAGATGCTAATAATGATGTGCAGGTTAGAGTGTTTGATGTTAATCTTAATTCTATAGCTAGCAAGGTGAGTGCGGACTTTTCTTGCTTGGATCAGGAGTGTCCAATAGGAGAAAGCAGTAATGGAATTGTAAATGGGAAAATTCCTCCATGCGTTAATGGATATGTTAATGTAAGGGCAGAGGGATATGCAGAGAAGAAACAGTTGTTCTCATCTAATGTGGAAAGCAGTGCAGACATAATATTGGATAGAGAGAAAGAAATGAATGTTCAGGTAATGGTAGGGGGGAAGCCATTGGAGGGGAATGCAATCGTTTCATTTAGTGGGGAGAGGAATTATTTTGTTACTCTTCCTGAAATTGGTAAAATGAAAATTTCTGAGGGTCTTTACAATGTAAGTGTATATGTTTATGGAAATTCTACAGTTGTTATTCCTGCTGGAACTAAGAGACAGTGCTATCAAGTACAGAGTCCAGGATTTTTGGGATTTGGAAGCAGTTCAAGACAAGAGTGTACTGATATAAGTATTCCGGAAACTAAAATAGATAATGCATTGGTTGGAGGAGGGAAGGCAGACGCATATATACTTGCATCCGATTTGGATAAATCTACGATGACTTTATATGTTGATTCATTTGGAAAACCAACTTCCACTGAACAACTTCAGGAGAATTATATTATATTTGACAGCAAGGGGGTAGGAATGGACTTCAAATGAAAACAAAATATAATCATCTAAGGTCTAAGAGAGGAGATATTATGGAGAGTTATAGTTCTCGTAAGAAAAAATGGATGATGTTGATATTTTTGTTATTTATTATATCTTTCGCTTTTAATGTTAGTGCGATAAGCTCATTTGGAGGAAGTAGCTCTGCAACGTATACAACTTCAAGTTATACTGGGACGAGTTTCCAGAGCTTTTATGGAAGTGAAATGTACACATATTGGCCTATTCTTGGGGATAGAGATACATGTGAAGCAAGACAGGATATGTTGTTACAAGTTGTTCCGGCAGGATGTCAACCTGTTGTTGTAAGAAGTGATATAATAGCAGAGCAGAATGTTCCGGTATTTTGTCAGATTCAGGCTTTGAAGTTAAATCCATATGTGGAAATAAAAGATATAAGAAGTATTACATTTAGTGGAGTAAGAGGGTATCCTCAGGAAGTTGTTGGAACTGGATTTCATCCCGCAAGAGCGGCTTTGAGAACAAATGATAGATTGATTGGAAGTCCTTTAGCTAATAATATAGGATATGCAGTAATTATATTAAAGAAGCAGCCAAATGAAACTGCATTGCCTGAGTTTATTAATATGACTTTGGCTGCAAGAATAGAATATGATACAAGCAACTCATTAGGGATTGGGAACACAGAATTTTCTCTTTCTCCGGTGAGTGAGCAGGAGTGGGCAACTGAAAAATTGAAGCAGAGTTTCTGGCAGGGAAGATATTCAGTAAGATTAGAGGAGGCATATGATGATTTTGGAATTGTTTCAATTTATTCTGGAAATAAGAAAATAGTTACAACAAGAGTAGATAAGGGAAAGGTAAGTAGTGATATTTATCTTCCCGGAATGTATTGCAGAGCAGGATTGCAAATTCATTATGACGGGTTTAGAAGTGCAGATAAAAAAGCAAGAATAGAAGTTACAAGTGATTCTGGAACAGATGTATTTGATGTTTATGGGCCGAGCAGTGGACAGAGCGCAGGGAGTTCATTCTTAAATGGATGCAGAGTTAATAGTATAGATATTAACAATGATGGAACTGGAAGCACTACAATAATGTGTGCTTCACAAAAGATTACATTGAGAATGGGTTCAACTTCAATAACAGAGACAATTATTCCTAAATCTGCAATAGTTATATCCAGTAATAATGGGGGAACTGAAATATATGCTGTTTATCTTGATGATAGCGTTGTTGGTGCTGGAAATGCGGGCAATTATTCTATACAGAAAAAGGGAAGTGGAGAGTGGCAGCTTTATTATCAGAAAACATCTGCGAGTAGTCAAGTAAATAAAGAAAGTGAATTGAAGGACGAAAAGAATAAGTGGATGGTTACATTGAAAAATGAACTTATTGCAAGACGGCAGGGAAAGACAACTGCAGATATGACTGAAAGAGTATATTCCGGAGATACGGAGAAAGTTGTTAATGATGCACTTGATTCATATAAAGGGGTTGTTGATGACTATACTTCTGAGAAAACTGGAGTTAATGCAGGGGATGAATATTATGGTGTAAAGGCAATTGATGCCGCAATATCTCTTGCGGAATATGCACAGAAGCAAAGGACGCAAGTGATGTTGTATGATAAATTCTTGGAGAAATATCCATTACATCCAGAGATAAATGGAAAGATATCCGGAAAAGAGAGATTGCTTTCATATGATGCTTCCAAGTCAAGCGATGTTGTCAAGATAAATAATCAATGGGTAAGTATTAAATTGATTGAATTAAGCAAGCCAAAGAGCGAAGAAGTAAGTGCTGTTGTTGCATTTGCCGGAAGTGAATTAAATTTGAAGTTGGATGAGTCGAGAGAGGTTTCTCTTGGTGGAGCAAGCGGGATGGCAAATGTTACTCTAGTAGAAACTCCTACAGTAAATAGCGCTAAAGTAAAAGTAAGTTGTTCTTCTGCTTCTGGAAAAAGAGAAACTCGTACCGAAAGTGTATCATTAAATAGAGAAACTCTATTCTGTGGGAAGCAATTGACATTGAAAGATACAACTGTTCCTAAAGTGGCTACGGTGAGACTTACATCAACTACAAGAAGCCTTGGAAGTGAAACTAATATTACAATAGGGATAGGAATAGAGAAGAGAGCAATACAATTGACTCCTGATGAAGCACTTAGCAAGGCAAGTAAGTTGAATAAGAGTATAGAACAGTGGGAAAAGATTTCAGAAGCGCTTGGGAAGATGGTTACTGGACTTAAGGCAACATGTTTTGCTACTTCTGGAATATTAACTGTTAAAACTTTCTTGACTGGAATGAGTGGAGAAGGAATTGCAAGACAGCAGGTAATGAAAGGAAGGGGTGGATGGAATGAAAAGTGTCAGGGAATAATTGCCCAGAATCCTGGAATGACTTTAAGTCAATGTTTCTCTGAAAATGCAGATGCAATAAATAGAGATGTTAAGGCACTTGCTCAGGGATATACATTAACAAATGATAAATTGAAAGAAATTGAAGCTAAAGACACAATTAGTTCTGGGTTTGGAGGAAGTAAAATTGTAAATAGAAGTGCCGCTGCGAAAGATTTGATAAAAGAGTTGAGAAGTAGCTATGGAAGTCAGACTATCAAATTGACAAGTGGGGAAACAACAGTAAATAGTTTGATTGATGAAGGCAGTTATGATAGAAATGAAGTTAGCTATGAGCAATTAAGGGACATGTACTCTTCTCTTAGCGTGCAGTCTGGAACTACGGGGCTTGCAACTGATTCTGGAAAGACAATTGTATCTGAGAAATTGAAAACAATTGGAGTAGATGTTAAATCTAGATTGGATGATAATACACTCAGGAATGGGATATTAGGTTCTTCTACATTGAAGGGAACGGGATTGGCTAAATCAGACATAGATGCTTTTGCTCCGAAGAATTCAATCGAAGGTTATTATGATGGAGCAGTTTTATCTTCTGCAGATGCTGCAAAACTAGGAGTAACTGTTGATAAGGATACTCCTGCTAAGATAATTACATATAATCATCAGCCTTATCTTTTAACTTTATCTTCGCAAGGAAGTTCGGCATCTAAATATGGAATAACTGGAATATATGCGATGGATAAAGAGACTTACAAGGTGGGAGATAAATTGGATATGAAAACAAATTCTGAAGCACAGGCAATAACTCAAAGAGTTAGTGTATTTAACAAATTGGATGCGAAGAGTTATAATAATTATTATCAGGATCCCGAAGTAAGATATTATGAGAGTGAGCCATACAAAGGGCTTCCTGCAATTGTTCCGGTGGATACTCAGAAAGGATGGTATGTTGCAACGAAGCAAAGTTTGGGGGTATTGGGGAGTAGTGGATTACAATCGTTCAAGGCAAATGGAAGAGTTGCAAGCTTCTGGGTTTGCAATGTAGGAGAAAATCATATCGCTGAATTCTTTACGGGATTGGGGGATGATGTGTGCACTGAATTTAATTTGGATAGTGGACAGACACTTAGAAAATTCCCAGGACTAAGCGATGCGGAAGCTCAGAGAGTTGTGCAGGATAGCATAAGTGCACTAAATGAGGCATCTGACAAATATACTTCCGGAATTAGGTCTGTGATGATAAGGGGAAAGATGTACAAAGTTGGAAATCCTGCCTCAAATATTGCAACAAGTCAGTGTCAGGATTTCATGAACCCTAATGATTGCAAGATATTGTTTAATGTATGTGATCCAGTAATTTGTCCAGCTAGCAGATGTGACTTTGGAGGAAAGTATCCAGTACAGGATGTAATACAAACTGGAATAGTTGGTTCAGCTCTATTGTGCTTACCTAATGTGAAAGAAGTTGCAATTCCAGTATGTCTTACTGGGATACAGGCAGGAATAGATTCTTTGGTTTCGGTTATGAAGAGCTATAGAGATTGCTTACAGGAAAATGCAAATACTGGGAAGACGGTTGGGATATGTGATGAGATACATTCAATATATATGTGCGAGTTCTTCTGGAAACAGGCAGCACCTTTGGCGAATGTTCTTCTTCCTAAATTAATAGAAGGAGCATACAGTGGGGGATTGCAGGGAACGAGAGGAGGAGGGGAGTATCTTACTGTTCAGGGAGCTTGGGATAATGCAAAGAAATCTCTAGATTTCTTCACTCAAAATTATGCGGTAAATGCAATAACTGCATTTAATGTTAGAAGCACAGAAGAGGCAGGTACCGAATTTTGTAAGACATATATTTCACTTAAAGGACCTAAATCTATAAAGAGTTTATTGGAACCAGATAGCCCTCCACAGTTTTATGCAAAGTTTGACGCGATAAAGTATAGCACTGCAACTGTACCTCCAACTTCGCAGTATAAAGTATATTATCATATATTTGGAGGAAAGGATTCGGGAGTTTACTATAATATCTATTTGAAGAATCCTCCTGCAACTTCATATTATTATTCAACTCCCACGATACAAGTGGCATCCGGATTCATACAGAGAGGAGGGTATGCTTCTCAAACAAGAGACTTTACAGCTCCAGAGGGATATAAAGAACTTTGTGTAAGAATAAATGATAATGAGCAGTGCGGGTTTAATTCAGTTACAAGTGATTTTGGATTAAATCAGTTGAGTGATAAATATGCACAACGGCAGATGACTGATAAAGGTGTAACAACAGAAAAGGGCTGCATAAGTGGAAATCCAAATGCTTTGGCTTTGATTAATTTGAATGTTCAGGCAGGTGTTGAGAGCGTGATTGATCCGCAGATATACAACAATGGAATAGTAAGAATATGCTCCACTAAAAATCCCGGGAGCAGTACAGATAATACAAGATTCGTGGCGGTTGGTTATTGTGATGATCCAAGAGTAATATGCTGGCTTGACAAGAACAGTGTAAGCAATGCAATTTCCCAGAGTAATATTGGAGTAAAGAATGCTACATTGCAAGAATTGGAAAATATGACTATTGCAAACATTGGTGCTTCAGGAGAATTATACACAATTGCTGTAGCAGAGAGCGTAATTACAGCACTTAAAGCTAAATATGCCGCATTAATACTTACAAAGAGCAATGTTGCAAATGCAACTGCTCTTCTTGATGAGATTACAACAGAATCACAGAAGATATATCTTAATTCACAGAAGGCAGATATTGCTCTATTGAAAGCGCGGGTGAAGGATAAGATTGCAAGGGCATATTTGGATGAAATACTTTCTGCAGAAAGGGGAGTTAGCGTTACAGTAAAACCTGCAGATAGTACTACTACAACAACTCCTGTTGAGTCTGGAACATACTCTCTTGGAGATGTGAAATCTTATGGTCCCTCAGGAGTACAACTTCAGTCTGTTTTATTTGATGAAACTGAACTTAGTATTGCCGTTGGAAGCGATAAGGTATATTTTGTTCAGGGTTCTAGCACTCCTTCTCAAATTGGAAATATAAATGGAGGTTTAATAACTATAATTGATTCTGCAGTTAGTGAGCTTGTAAAAAGTGGAAGGATAACTCAAGAGTTGTCTAATCATATTAACAATTTAAAAAAAGTTACAATTAGTGAACTAAAGGGAGAGGGATATAGATATACGAAATCAACTTCTTCAACTACAACGATTTCTTAAAGTACAACAACTATAACTGCAGTTACGTTTAATTCAGTTATCGATTGCAGTGATGTGCAGAGTCAGATAACTACCCCTATAATTTCAGATACATCAAATATTGTTTTCAATGAAGATATTCAGACAAGAGCGATTGTTAATCAGCAAAATATTATTACTCATAAATATTCGATTGATTTGGGCGGAACTGATATAGAAAGGCGGGCACAAGGTGGCAATGTTTTAAAAGACTGGACTCTTTATTGGATTGGGGGAACGCTCATGACTTCTATAGAACAAGATAAAGTATTTCAGGCTAAGAGCAAAAAGGAACAATGCAGACTTCAACAGTTAAAACAGGAACTGCTTAATGGTTGTATTTATAATAATTAATTATGCGGGGACTAGGATTCGAACCTAGGTAAGCACTAAGCTACTTGGTCCTAAGCC
>Ga0233425_10011342_pt1 | contig 10437 bp, 9 predicted proteins | sample Watercolumn_Towu_2_FD_181712 | JGI IMG/M metagenome (GOLD analysis project Ga0233425, IMG submission 181712) | Freshwater microbial communities from Lake Towuti, South Sulawesi, Indonesia - Watercolumn_Towuti2014_140_MG | ecosystem: Environmental > Aquatic > Freshwater > Lake | place: Indonesia... | reverse complement strand
CCACCGCCTGACCCCTGCGGCGCGTTCGGAGAACGCGCCCTACCTATCGCCCCCATGGCACCGGTAGGGCGAGCTCTCCGAGCGAGCCGGCGTGCACAGCCCATGTCGCGCACGAGCCGACCTCGACGGCAACAACTCGCCGATGCGCCCCTTCGTCGTCTTCTCTCGCATTTCTGTTTGACACGCACCTCAAGCATTTCTATACATGCTTCGGTAGTCGTTTGTCGCATCGCGGAGGAGACACGACATGACAGATAAGAACGAGACGGTGAAGGGGAATACGGACCAGTTGGCGCGGCGTTCCTTCGTCAAGAAGGCCGCGGTGGCGGCGGCATTCGCTGCTCCCATCGTGGAGTCGATGACCAAGTCCGATCTCCTCGTGAAGTCCGCCCAGGCCCAGACATACCGGTCGTTCGTCGTCGGCGTTCTGCCGACCCCGACCCCGACGGCGACCCCGCCGCCATAGCCGATGCCCGGCGCGAAATTTCTCCTCGTCGGGGGCGGGCCAACGGGACTGGGCGCCGCCCTCCGACTGGGGGAGAGGGACCTCGACTGGCGCTTGATCGAGGCGTCGGGTGAGTTTGGTGGTTTGGCCTGCTCCTTTTGTGACGATCGAGGTTTCACTTGGGACCTCGGGGGTCATGTTCTGTTTTCGCACTACGCCTCTTTCGAACGGTGCGTCGAACAGGCGCTCGGTCCCGACGGATGGCTCTCGCATCGCCGGAAGAGCGCGATCTGGTTCAGAGGCCGGTTGATCCCCTACCCGTTTCAGCACCATCTTCACCGTCTCGAACCCGAAGACCGCCGGCGCTGCCTCGACGGACTCGCGGCGGCCGCCGCCCGTCGTTCGGATCCGCCGCCGGCCGATTTCGACGAATGGATGCGCGCCGCGATGGGCGAGGGCATCGCGGACCTCTTCCTCCGGCCGTACAACCTCAAGGTCTGGGCGTGGCCGGCGAATCGGATGGACTGGAACTGGATCGGCGAGCGCGTGGCCCTGCCGGCCCCGGAGCCGGACCCTGGATCGGATCGTCCCGGCGGCGAAGCGTCGGACTGGGGGCCCAACCGCATGTTCCGCTTCCCGCGGCGCGGAGGCACGGGCGCGATCTGGCGCGCCATCGGCGCCGCGTTGCCGCCCGAACGCGTCGCCCGGCGCTGCCGCGTCGTCCGCATCGACGCCGCGAACCGCCGGTTGTGGACGGCTCACGGCCGGGAGTGGTCCTACGAGTTCCTCCTCAGCTCGATGCCGCTGGACGAGCTGATCCGCGCGGCGCCGGGAGTCGTGCCGGAATCCTCCGCCGACGCCCTGCTCTTCTCCGGCACGCACGTCGTCGGAATCGGCGTGCGCGGCACGGCGCCCGACGCGCTCGCGACGATGTGCTGGATGTACTTCCCCGAGTCGAACAGCCCCTACTACCGCGTCACCGTCTTCAGCAACTACAGCCCGAACCACGTGCCGGAATCGGCGCCCCACTGGTCGCTCCTGGCCGAGGTCTCGGAGAGCGCGGTCCGTCCGGTCGAACGCGCGGGGCTGGTCGCCGACGTGCTCCGCGCGCTGCGGGAGGACGGCCTGCTGCCGGAGGGGGCGGACGTCGTCTCGACCGTCTCGCGGTTTCTGCCGCACGGCTACCCCACGCCGTTCAAGGGCCGCGACGCCGTGGTCGACCCGATCCTGCGCGCGTTCGAGCGCCGCGGCATCTACAGCCGGGGACGTTTCGGCGCCTGGAAATACGAGGTGTCGAACCAGGATCACTGTTTCGCTCAGGGCCGCGAGTTCGCCGACCGGCTCGCCGCCGGCGGCGGGCCGGAGTGCGAGCCGACACTGCACACGCCGGCCCTCGTGAATGCGCGGGCCAACCCATGAGCGCGGACCCGGCACTCCTCGACCTGGCGGCGATTCTGCCCGTCTACAACGAAGCCGGCGCGCTGCCGGCCGTGCTCGACGAGTGGTTCGCGGCGCTGGACGCGACCCGCGCGAACTACGAGCTTCACGCGTACGACGACGGCTCGCGCGACGAGTCGCCCGCGATACTGGAGGCGAAGGCGGCCGGCCGGCCCCGGCTGGTCGTGCACCGTCAGTCCAACTGCGGTCACGGGCCCACGATCCTGCGCGCCTATCGCGAACAGGCGGCCCGCGCCCGGTGGCTGTTCCAGACCGATTCCGACGGCGAACTCGGGCCGGAGGCGTTCGCGGGATGCTGGGCGATCCGGGAGGACTTCGACCTCGTCATCGGCGGCCGGTCCGGCCGGACGCAAACCCGGCCCCGCCGCGCGGTCAGCGCCGTGTCGCAAGGCGCGGTACGCCGGCTCTTCGGTCCGGGGATCCGCGATCCGAACGCCCCCTACCGCCTGCTCCGGTCGGCGGCGTTCGCCGCGTGCTTCCGGGCGATCCCGGACGGCGCCTTCGCCCCGAACGTGCTGATCTCCGGCTATGCGGCCGCCCGGCGCCTGCGTATCGCGGAAGCGACGGTCGCGCATCGCCCCCGCCGCAGCGGAGCGAGTTCCCTCAACAGCGGGCGCCTCCTGCGCGGCGCGGCGAGGGCGCTGGCGGAGACGATCGCCTGGCGCTTCGCGATGCCGCGATAGTCGGACGGATCCCTCGACAACCGCCTTTCTCCTGGCGAGTTAGCCACCCGATTCTCCACGTCCGCGCCTCGGCGGCAGGGAAGCACAGCGCCTGCGCCTGCCCCATCGTCAACCGCTCGGGTTGAACGCTCTCGACGCCCCGTCGGTCCAATCCGCCACGCAAACGGCAACGGCCTCTGCCACGGCGGGAGGCTTGGAAAGGAGCGGACCGATGAGAAGTCGTGGAACGTGGATGTACGCGCGGGCGGCACTGGCGGCGATGGCCGTATGGGCGGCGGCCGCCGGGCGGGCGGACGAGGAGAAGCCGGCGGGCTGGCTGGGCGTCGCGATCGGTCCGGTCCCGCCGGAACTGGCCGCGCACCTGGGCCTCGCCGATGGCGCGGGCGTCGCGGTAAGCCGGGTCCTCGACGGCGGACCCGCGGAGAAGGCGGGGCTGCAGGAGAACGACATCGTCGTCGACCTCGGCGACGGCCAGGCCGTCATGGGCCCTGAAGACCTCGTGGACAAGGTTACGGCCCGCGCGCCCGGCGAGACGATCGAGCTGTCCGTCATCCGCAAGGGCGAGCGGCAGAAGGTGCCCGTCGAATTGGGGCAACGTCCGGCCGCCCCGGAAGCCTCCGGCCCGATGCGGCTCGGGCCATGGCCTTCGGACGACGACGAGGACGCGATACCCGGCCTGCCGGGCGGCGGGCGCGGCTGGTACCGCATGTTCCGCATGGGGCCCGGCGGACCCGTTCCGTTCCCGGCGGAGGGCCGGACGAGCGTCTACATCTCCAGCACGCGCGACGGGAAGACGATCGAGATCTCCGGCCGCGACGGGGCGTACACGGTCACCCGGCGGGAGACGTCCGACGACGGGCGCAACGCGAAGGTGGTCACGAAGGAGTACCGGGACCTCGAATCGCTGAAGGAGAACGACGACGAGGCGGCGGAGTTGCTGGGCAAGGCCAACGCGTCCATCCGCCCCGAGCTGCCGGAGGAATGGCAGCGCCTCCGGGACTACATCCGCGGGCAAGGCGAAGCGTTCGAGGACGACGAATTCATGCGGAGCCTCCGCGAGATGGAGGAAATGATCCGCGAGCGCCTCCAAGACCACGAGGACGCGCCGGCGCCCCGGCGGCCCGCGCGACGGGTTCCGGGCAACGTGATGTGACGTTCGGATGGCGTCCCCCGGGGCGCCGCGCCACCGCGGCGGCCGGCGTCGATGACGTCGGCGGTACCGGCCGCCCGGCGCGCCCCCGGGGGACATCGTTCGCCGCTTCGGCGCCGGCCGTCCGGCGTTCGGTGCCGGGCGCCGGAGGACCTAGAGGATCTTCAGCTTCGGCAGGTCCTGGAGGTCGACCATGCCGGCGAGGCGGCCCTGCGCGTCGGTCACCACCACGTCCTCGATGTTGTGTTCCTCGAAGATGCGCAGCAGGTCCACCGCCAGGCGGTCCGAGCCGAGGTGGATCGGCGCGCGGGTCATGGCCTCGGAGATCGGCGTCCCAGCGATGTCGCCGCCGCCGGAGATGCGGCGCCGCAGATCGCCATCGGTGAAGATCCCCACGACGCGTTCCGCCGCGTCGACGACGGCCACGGCGCCGGAGCGGGCGCCGGTCATGGCGACGAGCGCATCGCGGACTTTCGCGTCCGACCGGACCTTGGCCATGCGTTCGCCCGTGCGCATGATGTCCGCCACGCGCAGCAGGAGCGTGCGGCCGATGGCGCCGCCGGGATGCAGTTTTGCGAAGTCCTCGCGCCGAAAGCCCCGGGCTTCGAGCAGGACCATCGCCAGGGCGTCGCCGACGGCGAGGGTGGCGGTCGTGCTGGCCGTGGGCGCCATGTTGAACGGGCAGGCCTCGCGCGCGACGCGCACGGGGATGAGCCCGTCGGCGAGCCGCGCGAGGGGGCCCTCTCCGTCGCCCGTGATCGCGACGATGCGAACGCCCGCGCGTTTGACGACCGGCACGAGCGAGAGCAGTTCCTCCGACGCGCCGCTGTAGCTGAGCGCGAGCACGACGTCGTTCGACAGCAGGATGCCCAGGTCGCCGTGCATGGCCTCCGACGGATGGAGGACGACGGCCGGGCATCCGGTGCTCGTGAGGGTGGCGGCGATCTTCTGGGCGATCGGGATGTTCTTGCCCACGCCGGTGAGCACGACCTTTCCCCCGTGCCCGAGCGCGTCGAGGATGAGGGCCACGGCGCGGTCGAAGGCGCCGTCGAGGGCGTCGCGCACGCGGCGCAACTCCTCGATCTCGATATCCATGATCTCCCGCGCCCGGTCGACGTAGCTCGCCGTCATGATCCTTCCGCCCCCCGGCCGCCGTCGGACGGCCGCGTTCGCGCCGCGGCCGGCGCCTTCCCCCGTGCGATTTCCGACAGGGTGTTCCCGATGACCAGCAGCGCCAGCACGAGCAGCACGGCGCTCACGGATCCCACGAAGAGGCTCCCCTTCCCCGCGAGGTTCCTCCAGGCCAGTTGAGCCAGCGCCGTCACCGTCGTGACGCACATGAAGATCATCGGCAGCGCGACGAACAGCGTCGGACGGCCCTGGCGCCGCAGCCACATGAAGATGACCAGAAGGGCGAGAGCCGCGAGCAGTTGGTTGGACGCCCCGAAGGCCGGCCAGATCGCCTGCCACGCGGGCATGGCGACGCCGCCGGGACCGGGAATCTGGCGGAAGACGACCAGCGCCGGCACGAGCAGGACGAGGGCCGTGATCGCGACGCGGGCGACGAGGCGGTTGTCGAGGCCGATCAACTCGTGCACCACGAACCGGCACAGCCGCGTGCTCGTGTCCAGCGTCGTCAGGAGAAACGTGCTCACGGCCATCATGCCGAACGTCCGTCCGGCCGTCTCGGGGATGCCGAAGGTCGAGACGAAGCGGCCGATCCCGTCGGAGAAGATCGCCACCGGGTGCGCGGCGGAACGCTCCGACAACAGCATGACGGCGGCGAGGGCCAGGAACGCGAGCAGGCCTTCGACCAGCATCCCGCCGTAGCCCACCGCGCGGGCGGCCGACTCGGCGTTGAGCTGCTTGGCGGAGGTCCCGGAGGCGACGATCGCGTGGAAGCCGCTCACCGCGCCGCACGCGATCGTCACGAACAGGGCCGGAAAGAGTCCGCCCAGCTTCGCGTCGCGGAGGCCGATGAAGAACGGATAGGACACCGGGGCCTCCCCCCGCGCCCCGATCAGGATCAGGCCGATCACGCCGCCGACGAGGCAGGCGTAGAGCAGGAACGACGACAGGTAGTCCCGCGGCTGGAGCAGGATCCAGACCGGCAGCACGGAGGCCAGGAAACAGTAGACGATCAGGACCAGCGACCAGAAGTTCTTTCCCGAGCCCAGGAACTCGGGCACGAGATCCACCGTCAGCGGCGCCGCGTGGCCGACCCACAGGGCCGCGAACACGAGCGGCACGAAGACGAGCGTGCACCAGCCCAGGGACCATTTCAACCGGTAGATGCACAGGCCGAACGCCAGCGCCAGCAGCATGTAGAGGATCGCCGCGGTCGCGACGACGCCCCCCTGCCCCGCCTGCAGCGTGACCGCCTCCGAAACGGCCGCCGCGGCCGCGGTCGCCACCGGCGCGAAGGTCGTCGCGGTCAGGTCCATGAACACGATGATGACGTAGATCAGCGCGAGGAGGATGAAGACCAGGAAGGAGTAGTACGTCACCGGGCTCAACAGCGCGCGCGCGACCTGCCCCACCGACTTGCCGTCGTGGCGGATGCTGACGTATATGGCGGCGAAGTCGTGCATGCCGCCGATGAAGATCGCGCCCGCGACGATCCAGAGCAGGGCGGGCCCCCAGCCGAACGCCATGCCGGCGATGATCGGCCCGACGATGGGACCGGCGCCCGCGATGGAGCTGAAGTGGTGGCCGAACAGCACGGCGCTGCGGGTCGGAACGTAGTCGACGTCGTCGCGCAACGCGTGCGCCGGCGTCTTGCGGCGGTCGTCGACGCCCAACCATCGCTCCATCAGGCGGCCGTTCACGAAATAGGCCGCCGCGAACAGCACGCACACGGCCAGAAACAGCGCGATCAGCATACACACACTCCCCGGCCCGCGGCGCCGCGGGGCCGATGCGGCCATCCTACGACGCACCTCCGCCGGCGGCAAGGTGGGAGAAAGCGGCCACGAACATGCCCCCGCAGGGACCGTGCCAGGGCCATAGCCAGAGGCGGCCGTCGGCGGCGGCCTCCCCGGTGATCGGGTGGATTTGGCGCGCGGGGCGGAAGTCCGGGCGTTCCTCGAGAAAACGGGACGCGACATCCGTCGTCTCGCGACGGGTCAGCGTGCAGACGGCGTAGATCAGCCGGCCGCCGGGTCGCACGGCCGCGGAAGCCTGCGCCAGCAGCTCGGACTGAACCCGCGACGCGCGCGCCACGGCCTCCGGCGAGGCGCGCCACCGCGCGTCGGGGCTGCGGCCCCAGGTGCCGACGCCGGAACAAGGCGCGTCGACCAGCACGCCGTCGAACGCGCCCGGCCTCGGCCGGCGGCCGTCACGGCGCGCCACCTCGATCGGGACGCCCGCGCGCCGACCCCGCCGCTCCAACTCGCGCAGCGCCGAGGCCCGCACGTCCGTCGACAGCACCCGCCCCCCGCCGCCCACGCGGCCGGCCAGATCGAGCGACTTGCCGCCCGCGCCGGCGCAGACATCCCACCAGGATTCCCCGGGCGCCGCCTCGCAGACCGCGCCGACCGCCTGCGAGGCCAGGTCCTGCACGCTGAACACCGGGCCGATGCGTCGTTCGAGTTCGCCGAGGTGCGGATGCCCGTCGACGCACACCGCCCGCGGCAACGCCGGAGAGACCGTCGCCCGCACGCCGGCGGCCTTCAGCCGCGCGACCAGCTCCGCCCCCGAAACGCCGTCCGCCCGCAGCCAGAGCGGCGGACGCTCCTGTGCCGACTCGACGAACCGGAGCAGGGTCTCCGGCCGGTCGTCCACCCGCTCCGCCCCGGCCTCGAACTCGGCCGGCAACCACGCGGGCGCGAGCGCAAGGATATCCGGCGGGGCATCGAGTCCGCGGCGCGATGCGAACCGTTCCGCCTTCGCGCGCAGCGTCGCGCCGCCGACCGGCGACGAATCGGACAGGCCCTGGTCCCGCGCCGCCTGCCCGATGGCCGGGTGCGTATCCGTCGCCTCCAGCAGATGCGCCCAGATCATCGCCCGGACGCCCTCGTCCGACACCGATCCCGCCCATCCCCGCCATCGGAACGCGGCGAAAGCGATATCGCCGTAGAACCGGCGGTCGCGCGATCCGCAGGAAGGGTCCGAGCGAAACAGGGCGGAGAGAGCGGCATCGGCCGGGAGGCCGCGCGCGACGGCGTTCTCGACCTGGAGCACAACTTCACCGGCGCGGCGCGCGCGCGACCGGAGCCGCGCGACCGGTTCGACGGCGCCGGCGGGCGGGGCCGGGTCCGCCCCATCCGGGGCGCCCGGCTCGCCGGCGCCTCCGCGTCCGGTGGCAGGGCGCACGGGGTGTCACACCTTCAGCCAACCGGCGAGGAACGCGCCCATGAGGAAGAGGCAGACGCCGACGAGCCACGCGGCCGCCCGGGGAAACGATCCGCCGGCGGACGCGCGCCGGCGCAGTCCGGCGGCCAGCGCCAGCGCGCAGAGGACCGTCTCCGCCGCCAGCACGACGACGAATGCGCGCTCGTTCCTCGCGAACCATCCGGTCATCGCGGCCGCCTTGCCGACGAGCGGCAGGACCATGCAGACGAAGAGGAATCCGATGCCCGCCGCCAGCAGGAGCGTTCGCGCCCGATCCGGGCCGGAGACGGATGCCGCCGCCGGCTCGCCCCGCCCCGTGCGCTCCATCTTTTCCGCCATCTTCACGCCCGTGCTCCCGGCGATCCGCGATCTCGCCGCTTGCGTTTCCGCGAGGCCCGCCCCGATCTTCACGGTTCGGCCGGCGCCTCGACATAGCCGCGCCCGGCACACGCCGCGCACTTCGTCGACCCGCGCCCGCCGCAGGCTTCGCACTTCAGGGCCGTGGTCTGCCGGACCTTGCCGGTCCCCTGGCAGAACGGGCACTGGTGTTCGGTCTTCGACATCTGGCTGCGATACATGCCCTTGCCGTCGCAGGTCGTGCAGCGGGTCGACGACGTCTGTTCCCGTTTCCCGGTTCCGCGGCACGTGTTGCAGCGGATGAGGCCCCGGCCGCCGCAGGCCGCACACGCTTTTCGCGCGACGGCCGGCGGCGGGGTCGGCACGGGCGGCGGTTCGGGCACGCCGGGTATGCCGGTCAAGGCGGGCGGCGGCGGCGCGGGCTCCGGCGGCGGCGCGGACGCCACCGCGGGCACGGCGGGCGGAGGGACTTCCGTCGGGGCGGCGGACGTCTCGGCCGCGGGCGGCGCCGTGCGGCCGGTGCCGCCGCACGCCGCGCAGGGGGGGCGGCCCTTGCCCTTGCAGGACGGACAGTCCACCATCCGCTGTCCCGCGCCCTGGCAGAACGGGCATGGCATGGAGGTCCCGTCCGCGAACTTCGCGGCGTACCGTCCCTTGCCTCCGCACTCGGTGCAGGAGATCTTCAACTTGCCCGTGGCGCCGCAGGCTTCACAGGCGAGGGAGCCCTCCCCATCGCAGGCGGCGCACACGCCGGGAGCGGACGGCGGCGCCTGCGCCGGGGCCGGGCGCGCGGGCGGGCGCGGCAGCGGCGTCCAGTGCACGCAGCGCACGAGCAGGAACGCCGCCAGCAGCATCAGCCAGGCGAGCCAGCTCAGCGACCTCATGGTTCTCCGTTCCGTCCCGGCGCCTCGCGCCGCCCGCCCCGGCGGGGGCCGGCCTCAGAACTGCGCCAGGTAGCGAACATCGTTCTCGTACAGCAACCGGATGTCCGGCACTCCATACAGGATCATGGCCATGCGTTCGATGCCCATGCCGAACGCGTAGCCCACGACGCCGTGGCGGTCGTAGCCGACGGCCTTGAACACGTTCGGATGCACAAGCCCGGCGCCCGCGATCTCGATCCATCCGCTCTGCTTGCAGACCCGGCACCCCTTGCCGCCGCAGACGTGGCACGAGAAATCCACCTCGACGCTCGGCTCGGTGAACGGGAAGAAGTGCGGCCGGAAGCGGATCCGGGCGTCCGTCCCCATGAGCTGCTGCGCGAAGTAGGTCAGGTCGCTCTTCAGGTCGGCCAGCGAGACGCGGCGGTCGACGAAAAGCCCCTCGATCTGGTGGAAATTCGCGCTGTGCGTGGCGTCCGGGGTATCGCGGCGGTAGCAGCGGCCCGGCGCGATGATGCGCACCGGCGGGTCGTGGCGCTCCATGTAGCGCACCTGCACGGGCGAGGTATGCGTCCGCAGCACGCGTCCGTCATCCACGTAGAACGTGTCCTGCTCGTCGCGGGCGGGATGATCCTCGGGATGGTTGAGGGCGTCGAAGTTGTTGCGGACCGTCTCGATATCCGGCCCCTCGGCGACGGTGAAACCGATCGCGCGGAAGATCTCGCACGCGTCCTCGATGAGGCGGCTGATCGGATGCCGCGTGCCGAGCCCGCGCCAGTCGCCCGGGAGCGTGACATCGAACGCCTCGGCCGGACGCGTCACCGCGACGGACGCCAGCACGGCGCGTCGCTCATCGAGCGCGGACTGCACGACCTCCTTCAGATCGTTCAGCGCCAGGCCCCACTCGCGCTTCTGCTCCTTCGGCACCGCGCGCAGGCCCTGCATGAGCTCGGGGAGCAGGCCCTTGCGGCCGAGGTAGCGGATGCGCAGCGCTTCCAGCGACGGCTCGTCGGCCGCCGCCGCGATCGCGGCCCGCGCCTCCTCCCGCTGTTCCGACAGTTGGGACAGGTCCATCATGTCCGGCGGCGGCCGGTCCCGCTCCGGCCGCGACGACCCGAGCGGCCGGCGGCC
>Ga0233425_10011341_pt1 | contig 10439 bp, 9 predicted proteins | sample Watercolumn_Towu_2_FD_181712 | JGI IMG/M metagenome (GOLD analysis project Ga0233425, IMG submission 181712) | Freshwater microbial communities from Lake Towuti, South Sulawesi, Indonesia - Watercolumn_Towuti2014_140_MG | ecosystem: Environmental > Aquatic > Freshwater > Lake | place: Indonesia... | reverse complement strand
CGGATTGATCAGATTTACAAATGTATCGCCTGGTGTCTGGTTAATGAAATTCATGGTATTGCCTATGATCTCTCCGGTTGTAGGGTCCTTGACTGGCTCGAAAAAATTTCCCGGATTTTGGGCAAACCCGCCTACAAGGCTTATATCATTATTAAATGCCTTTGTCCTGAAGAGCCACTCGAGTCCGAGGCTCGTCTTGTCATCGAGCGATATCTCTGCTATCAGCACCTCTATCAGCACCTGCTTCGGCTGGATATCGAGCTTCTTGATGGTCTCAAGCAGTGTCACATATCCGCGCGGAGTTGCCTTGATAACAAGAGAGTTGATGTCATCGTATGCCTCTATCAGCAGTTCACCCTCAAGCTCGCCTGCAAGCCCTTCGCCTCCGCCGCCTGAAGAGGTCACTGTTGTTGCAGCTGCCGCGGTGCGGGTCGAGGCTATCGGCGTCCTCGGCTGGGGAGGCTGCTGCGGCTGCTGAGGTGTCTGCACAGTCCTTGGCGCCGAAGGAGAAGGCGCTCCGGTATTTTTCTTTGCATAGACATTCTTCAGTATCTCTGCAAGCTTCTTTGCCTCACCATTCTCAACAGGATAGACAAATGTCCTTATTGTCTCCCTCTCGCTCGCAGGTATGTCTATCACTTCGAGCAGTTTAAGCAGTTTAAGCATGCCTGCAGGTGCAGCGGTCACAACGAGCATGTTTGCGGGTTCATATACGACGATGTCTGTTCCCCTCGGCATCAGATTCCGCATGAGGTTAGCAACATCGCTTGCCTTCACAAACTCAAGAGGTATCTCCTGTGTAACAAAACTGGCATCCTTCGGGAGGATAATATTCTTTCCTGTCTGTACCTGAATTGGCTGCTGCTTGGCATTATCTATCTGCACGATCCTGTAGAAGCTGCCGTCCTTTACTGCTGTAAAACCGTTGAATTCAAGCGCTGTCTGGAGCGTCGGGAAGAGCTCGCTCAGAGGTATCTTGTTATGGGACTGGATAGTGATCTTGCCGGTGACTCCGGGTGCAAGTATATAGTTTATCTTGAGCATGTCTGCAACGGTCGCAACAACGGTCTCGATATCCGCATTCTCGAAGTTCAGCATCACGAACTGCTCGTCCTTTTTATCTGCCTTGGGCTTCTCCTGAGGCTTCTTCACTTCAGGAGCCTCCTTCTTCTGGTCTATATCCGGGAGCTTTATGTCCGCTGCCTTCTGGTCTGCTGCTGGCTGCATACCCTCGTCAGGCTGTACCGCATCCTTTGTTGCGCATGCCGAAGCAAGGAACATAATCAATAAAACAAATGCCAGTCTATTCATCATTTTCCGGTCCTCTGTCTGTTCATTAGGGTCTTGACCTTTTCTATGGTCAATGGGATTGTTTCGTTGTTCCATTTTAGCATAACCTGCTTTGAGGTTATGTCTGATACTTCTATATCATCGACCTTGTCGCCCTTTCTGAGCGGGGTGGACTTTGCCTGATTTATCTCTACAAAGGCAACATAATCGCCGAAGGTGTCCTGAACAATGCCTTTGAGCGCAAGCTCAGGACGCTTTGGAGGCTCAACATGCACCGGGACCTCGACCGCAACAGGTTTTGGCTCAAAAAAACTGCGGTTCTGGCTGAAAAGGTTCTTCTCGTGTATCTCAACGCCCCATTGAGCAGTAAATTTGCCTGACGCCAGATCTATTGGTTTAAGGGAAGACTTCTTTACAAAAACCTCTGAAAGAGGGGCATGGCCTATGCCATCAGAATAAAAGATGTAGCATGCAGCGCAGAAAAGCAGAAAAGATGCCAGAAGCAAGACGCGTTTTCTGATCATGACCTGGCCATCCCTGATATCTGTATCTTGAAGCGCAGATCGCGCGTGTTCTGCATGTTCGTGACATTCACTATAAGCTTGTCAACCTTGAGCAGGGTCTGGGATGACTCGACTGCCTTCAGGAAATCGCTCAGCTGCTTTATGGTGCCGTTCGCCTCAAAATATATCGGTATCAACATATACTTCTTCTGTTTTACAGCATTCATAGGCCTCAGAGTCTGGACTATTATGCCGCTGCTCTGTGCCAGTTCGGTTATATCATGCTGCAGCTTTGCAGAGGCCAGAAACTCTGACTTCTCTGCAATGAGCTTCTGTTCTGCATCCTTGAGCTCGGCAATTGCATTCTTCATCTCTTCGTCAGTAGCTCCCGGACCTTTGAGATATGCCTCATATTTCTGCAGCGATGCATGTTTGACCAGTATCTCCTCCCTTATTGTCTCGGCCTTGGGCGCAAGAAAATAGTTCTGAAAAAGAAGGGCTGCCATGACAAACATCACGGCCATAAGCATATTTTTGCGTCTATTATTCATTCTGCACCGCCTTCAAGTTTCAGCGAAAACCTCTCCTCGCCGTCCTTTGATATGATGGGAGATGCAAATGAGATGTTCTTGTACCTGCCGGTCTTTTCGAGTGCCATTATCAGGCCTGAGGTTTTCCTCGAAAATCCCTCCATCTCTATGATGCCCTTGTCGTCAATGGTGAGGCTCATGATCCAGGTATCATTAGGCACGCTGGAAGAAAGATCTTTGATGGTCTTTATCGCATGATTGGAGCCGGACCTGAAATCAAGAAGGCTCTTTCTCTCTTCTGCCAGCTCGTCCAGCCTCTTTCTTGATTCTATCACCTGAGACGACATGCCTTTTATCTCTTCTATGCGAGACTCGATCCTGCCGAGACTGCTTGCGTCCTTATAATATGAGATAAGTCCGGAAAGCATATACAGGACAAAGGCTACAGCTGCAAAACCGTAGGTCAGGTAGGGATAATAGTCCCTTGTCGGAGGAAGAAGTTCAGGAGGGACAAAGTCGAGGTTCAGCCTGCCCTTTTTCAGATACGAAGCAGCAAGCGCATTCTGAACAGGTATCTGAAGTTTCTGTCCCCTGAATCTTTCGGCTGTAAGCTGGTCTATTTCGCCTGAGAAATATACCCTGCCATCCCCTGTATCAGAGAGCCTCTCGAGCTCATCAGAAAGCGTGCTGCGGCCCGCCTTCTTAAGCAGGATCGGCATGGAGTGTTCCATGCAGCAGATCTCATATCCGTCATCAACAGTAAGAACAAAGATGCCGGTGAAGTCCTTCTCATTCGAGATCTCCTGGAATCTGGAGACAGCATCCATCACCCTGCACCTGACAGACAGCACCTTAAGGCCTGATCCATCTATTGTCTTTATGATGCCGGAGACTGTCTCTCTCTTTATTGACATAACAAAGGTCCTGAGTGCGGAAGGTGCCTTTATGGACAGAAAATCATGCAGATAGTCGTCAACAGGCAGGGGCAGATATTTTTCCAGTTCGAACTGAAGAGCCCGGCCAAGGTCTTCCCTGTTCATGGACGGCATTTCTATAATTCTGGATGAGAAGTGGCTGAGAGGAAGTCCAAGAACAACGCCTTCAGGACTGAACGAGGCCTTCCACTGGGCAAGCTGTTCAGTGATCACGCTGCTGCGCTGCTCAGCATCCTCAGGCAGCATGACTTCCTCGGATCTCAGGAAGTTCATCCTCCCCAATCTGCTCTCAACAGCAGAAATCCTCAGCCTGTCACTGTCTATGTCAAGCCCTAACAGTCTCGGCACGCTCTCTCCAGTATATTGTCTTCAATTTCGGTCCTCCCTCATCCTGAAGCCTCGATACTATGCCTGTAACATGCGTAGCGATCGGGCTGTTAGGAGCCTTTACAATAACCTCTATTCTGAAATTCTGTGTAACAACAGCATTGAAGCCGCGGTTGGCAAACTGCGCAGGTATGAACCTGAAACCGCCGAAATCCTTTGTCCGCTGCTTCAGTACTGCCTCGATCTCTATATCAGTCAGACCGAGCATCTCCATGACATCTCTTGATGCAGTGTTAATATTTATAACATTTCTGCCCACTGTGGTGATAATCGGGAGCATTGCACGGTGCTCCTCGCTGCCGAACAGATACTCCGGCTTCATGCCTTTTACCAGCACAAGTTCTTCAGGGGTATCGAAGAGCCCGTTCTTCGCCTTGTACGGCGGATCGAGAGACTCATAGTAGTCGTCCTCAGCCCCTGAAAGGTGATGTTCAGAGTCCTGGTCCTTCCAGTCAAGGATAGAATCAGAGATGGTGGTCATCTCATCCTGTTTTATCCCTGCATATTCGAGGAGCTTCTGAAGGCGCTGCTGGTTCATGAAATTAATATTGATCTTTGCATTCTCGTCAGATATCCTGATCTCAACCTCGCCCTCCTCAGTCACGCGCCTGCCGGTTACCGTAGGAGTCTCCATATCGACCCAGAAGTTGTTGTCTGCATCAAGGAAATCTGCTGCAGGGTCCTTGTCAGAAAGTATGTAATTGATCGCCTCTTCATAGGCAGACAGCGCGGCATAATATGTCCTGGTCTCTTCCTTGAAATTGCGCACGCTGCCGGAAACCCACCTGACAGAGCTGATGAAGCCTGTCGCCATTATGCTCAGGAAAACTATCAGCCACAGCACCATCATAAGTGCAATGCCCTTCTGGCTGTGCAGCGTCATTAAAGCTCCACCTGCGTCACCCGCAGCACCTCTTCGATGGTCGTAAGGCCGCGCCTCACCTTCTCTATGCCGTCTTCCCTCAGTGTCCTCATACCGAGCTCTATCGCCTTGTCCTTCATCTCTTTGTTGGTCGCCCTCCTCATTATGAGGTCCCTTATCGGGTCGGATATCGGCAGCACTTCGAATATGCCCATCCTGCCCTTGTAGCCCTTGCCTGAGCATGCTTCACAACCCTTGCCAATCCATGCCTCGCTGATCTCTGCACCAAGCCTTCTGAAGGCGTCATCAGGCATCTCATCTTTTGTCCTGCATACAGGGCATATCTTCCTTACGAGCCTCTGTGCCATCACGCATATCAGTGTCGAGGCAACGAGATAGTTTTCTATGCCCATGTCCATAAGCCTCGTTATGGCGCCGGGCGCATCGTTCGTATGCAGTGTGCTGAAGAGCAGATGACCTGTAAGCGCAGCATGTATGGCAATGCTTGCTGTCTCCATGTCCCTGATCTCGCCGACCATGATTATATCAGGGTCCTGCCTCACAATGTGCCTGAGGCCGCTCGCAAAGGTGAGCCCGATCTTAGGCCTTACCTGTATCTGGTTTATGCCGGCCATCAGATATTCGACAGGCTCTTCAACTGTAATTATCTTCTTCTCTGAGGTATTGATCTTGGCAAGAGAGCCATACAGTGTGGTTGACTTGCCGCTGCCTGTAGGACCGGTGATCAGGATCATGCCATACGGCTTCATTATCATCTCTTCATATATGTCGAGTATCGTTCTGTCAAACCCTATATCGCTCAGCGTTATGAAGGATGCCTCTTTGTCAAGAAGCCTCATGACAACGCTCTCGCCGTAGACGGTAGGTATTGTGGAGACCCTTATATCTATGCTTCTTCCGGACACATTGACCTTGATCCTGCCGTCCTGGGGCAGCCGGCGCTCGGCAATGTTCATCTGCGAGAGCAGTTTTATCCTCGAAGAGACGGCAGAGTACATCTTCGCGGGAAGGTTCTCCTTCTCATAGAGTATTCCGTCAACCCTGTAGCGCACACGCACGCTGAACTCGCCCGGCTCCACATGTATATCGCTCGCCCTGTCCCTGACCGCATTCTCGATTATCATGTTCACGAGCTGAATGATGCCCTTCTCCTGAGCAAGGTCCCTGAGATGGCTTATCTCGCCCGTAAGCTCTGTAGAGGCTGAATCGTCCTCCTCGGCGCCCTCGATAAGCCTCTGCATCACCGCGCTCCTTGACCCCTGGAGCAGTTGGAGATGCTGGAGTATCTCGGACTTGAGCCCGAGCAGAGGTTCCACATCGAGGTCATAGGATGTTCTTATGGCATCAATGGCCTCCGTATCGACAGGGTCTCCCATGGCAACGGTCAATTTATTGTCCCGGAGCCTGAGCGGCAGTATCAGGTTCTTTTCGAGGAATCCAAACGAGACTTTGTCGAGCGGGCACTGCTCAGGGAAATCTGATGCGCCTGCAAGCGGCATCCTGAACTGCTCTGAAAGGGCCCTGTAGACATCAATCTCGGGAATGCCGTTTGCAACAAGTATCTCGCCAAACCTGCGGATATGTCCCTCTGTTCTCTGGACCTCAAGCGTGCGGGCCACTTCCTCTTCGGAGATGCTGCCGCTCTCGAGCATTATCTGTCCTATCTTCTTATGCATGGTTACTGTGTTGATATCCTGGGCAATGTGCCGAGCAGATATTTGAAATCATCATCTTCGAACCTGACACCCATGCCCACATATCCTCCTCTCATCTTCCTGTTCATGAGATTGTCTCCGCCAGCTGTCAGGAAGAGGTTCCTGAATATATAATAACTCGCCCCTGCCTTGACATGGGGATGTTTTGCTGACTCCTCGTTCTTCTGGAAGTCCCATGCCTCTGCAGTTATCCTGCCTTTGTCATTGTTAAAGAAATAGTCTGCACCGGCGCCGAAAGTGCTTTCGAACAGTCCGATCCTGAAAGCCGTGTTATCAAACCGCTTTGCAAACTGGGCACTGAAGCGGTACTCAGGCTTCTTCGTCTCATCCTCAAGTATAATACTGCCGGGCGGGGTTGTTGTGGTCCTTGTTGTCCTGACTATCCTTTCCGGCCCGCCGCTGACGCCGAGTATGTAATACTTGTCCTGAGAGGGCTGAAGCGTAATGTCAAAGTATGCCTTGCCGTCCCTGTCCCTTGTCAGATACTCCGCCTGAAAGGATATGTAGGTCCTGAAACGGTCCACAGATGAAATGGTCTTGTTTATCCCTTCTGCGGCCTTCGAAAGTGAATTGTACAGACTGTCGTCCTTCACGAGTCTGCCAAGCGATCCTTCTCCCTTATCAACCTTCTGCGCAATATTGCCGATCGAGTCTATTGTGCTCTTTATGCCTGGCCTGTTCTCATCAACCATTGCCCTCAGGTCCTTTGCTGCCCTGTTCAGGTTGTCTATAAGTTCTGGTCCGCCAGTCTTCATGCTTGAACTGAACTCCCTCAGGTCAGATATCGAGGCGGAAAGAGGGCCGCTGTTTTTGTCGACAAGCGAATTTATCGATGCGGTCAGGGTATTGATATTGTCAAGCACGCTCCTCAGCTTCTGGTCATTCACCTTTATGGTCTGGTTGAGGCTTGCAGAGACCTCGCGAAGATTGACTATCGTCTCGCTGAGAGACTTCTTTGCATCGTCAGTGCCGAGCACGCTGTTCAGGGATTCTGCGAGCTTCGAAAAGTTCTGGGAGACAGTTATGAGATTTCTTGCAAGATCGTCTATATCGACCATATCGCTCACATTGGTTATTGTGCCTCCGTCCTGCATGGCGCCAGCCTGGGGTGTGCCGAGCCTGATGTCGAGATATTTGTCGCCGAGGAGGCCTGCAGAGCGGATGGATGCAGATGCATCACTGTAAAGCTTCACCTTTGGGTCGAGCATAACCCTGACCCTTGCCCTGCCTTCAAAAAGTTCTATGGCCTGGACAACTCCTGCCTCTACGCCTGCAACCTTCACCCTCGTCTTCTCATCGAGTCCTGCCGTGTTGCTGAATACTATATATACGATATGCCCTCTCTTTTTGGTCCATTCAAGCCCTCCGACCTTGAATGTCATGAATGTGAGTATTGCGAGGACAACAAGGGCAAATATGCCCACCTTCAGCTCAGTCGATCCCTTCACTGTCAGCTCCTTCTGTCTTTATCGGTCCTTCAGAACTTCCTGAAACGAACTGCCTCACAAATGCGTCATCTGAGTTCCTGATCTCTTCCGGAGTTCCGGTTGCAATTATCCTTCCCTGATAAAGCATCGAAATCCTGTCCGCTATTTTATAGGCACTCTGCATGTCATGTGTTATCGCCACAGAGGTGACCCTAAGCCTCTCTCTAAGGTCCACTATCAGGTTGTTTATTGCATCGGCAGTAATAGGATCAAGGCCTGTAGTAGGTTCGTCATAAAGAAGTATCTCCGGCTCATGCGCAATTGCACGGGCAAGGCCGACCCTCTTCTTCATTCCGCCTGAAAGCTCTGACGGCATCATCTTCTCCACATTCACGAGTCCCACCATCTTCAGTTTCTCTATCGCTATCTCCATGACATCCCTGGGTCTGAGTCCCCTGTTGCGGCGCAGGGCGAACCCGACATTCTCCCATACGCTCATCGAATCGAAGAGCGCAGCCATCTGGAACAGCATGCCGAACTTCTTCCTGACCTCATAAAGCTCCTGCTCCTTAAGAACAGTTATATCAATGCCGGAGACCATGACCTTTCCGCTGTCCGGCCTCATTATCCCGATAATATGCTTCAGTATGACGCTCTTTCCCGAACCGCTCCCTCCTATCACCACCCTGCTCTCGCCTTTTTCCACTCTGAAGCCGGCGCCCTTCAGGACATGGTTGGAGCCGAACGACTTATGCACTTCTGTTAATTCTATCATCAGAAGAGCCAGCTTGAGAGAAAATAGTCAGAAATAAGTATGGTCATGGATGAAAGCACGACCGCTCCGGTCGTGGCCCTTCCGACTCCCTCAGCACCTCCGCTTGTATAGAAGCCCCTGTAGCAGCTGATAAGAGATATCGCACCGCCGAAAAAGCAGGACTTCACAAGCCCGCTGTATATGTCCGCAGTCTCAAGGTAGTTCCATGTCTGCTTCCAATAGACTACAGAGCTCGTATCGAACATCCCTACTGTTATGAAATATCCCCCTGTTATTCCGATAATATCTGCAACGATCGAGAGGGCCGGCAGCATCAGGAGCCCGGCAATGAAACGCGGCAGGACGAGATACTTTACAGGATTGGTTGCGAGGGTCTCGAGCGCGTCTATCTGCTCTGTGACGCGCATCGTACCGAGTTCGGCTGCCATTGCAGCCCCTGCCCTTCCGGCAACGATCAGGCCGGTCAGCACAGGGCCGAGCTCGCGTGTCATGGACAGGGCCACAACAGTGCCGACAAGTGATTCTGCACCGAACCTTTTGAAACCGGTATATGTCTGGAGTGCGAATACCATGCCTGTAAATACGGCAGTAACTGTAACGACCGGCAGTGACCTGATGCCGACCTCGGTCATCTGCCTGAAGGTATTGCCGAATTCGAAAGGCAGTACGAACAGCTGCCTTAATGCAGACCAGAGCAGGAGCAGGATCCTGCCGGTCTCCTCGCTTGCAGATACCGATCTTCTGTATATCCAGATAACAAAACCGCCAAAGCTCTCTACCGGTCGCATCAGCAGATATATTCCCTTCTTGACCTGCTGCCGAGAGAGGTCAGTATCTCATACGGCACAGTATCTATTCTTGCTGCAAGCTCGGATGCTGTAATGGCGTCACTGCCCTGGGAGCCGAGCAGGACAACCTCATCACCTGTCGAGACATCACGGATGTCAGTCACATCGAGGAGAGAGATGTCCATGCATACCCTTCCTATAAGAGGCGCCCTGCTTCCTCTTACGAGCATCTCCGAGTTGTTCGAAAAAAGACGGCTGTAACCGTCAGCATATCCTACAGGCACAACAGCTACCCTTGTGGGCCTTTTAGCGGTATAGGTCCTGCCGTAGCTGACATGACCACCAGCAGGCACTTCTTTTATCAAAATGATCTTTGACCTTATCTTCATCACCGGTCTGAGCCCGAAATTGTCTGCAAGAGAAGAATATCCGTAAAGGGAGAGGCCGGGCCTGACAGCATCAAGGCAGGTTTCAGGCATGCTGAATATGGCAGAACTGTTTGCCATGTGGCAGAGGGGGGCAAGACCGGTCTTCTTCCTGATTTCATCACGAAGACCCGTGAAGAGCCTGAACTGATCCAGCGCATAATCCCTGTCAGCAGGATCAGCACCGGAAAAATGGCTGAGCAGACCGTCGAGCTTAAGACCTGTTGAAGAAGCGATCCGGACGGCAGCATCTGCCGCCTTATCAGGCGGAACTCCCATCCTCCCCATACCCGTGTCTATCTTCATATGGACAGAAAGCTTTTTTCCCCTCTTCTCTGCCTCTGATGCAAATGTCAGCGCGGAATCCATATCGCTGATCACAGGGACAAGGTCGAATTCAAAAAAATTGGAAACATCCTCGCAATCGAAAAGCACCAATATCCTGCCCTTAAGACCTGACCTTCTCAGTGCTATTGCTTCATCTGAATAGGCCACTCCAAAAAAATCCACCCCGGAAGATGAGAGCCTTTCTGCAACCCTTACAGAACCGTGTCCATACGCATCAGCCTTGACAACAGCAATTATCCTGCTGTTGCTGCAGACATTCCTTATTATGTTCAGATTATGATCGAGCGCAGAAAGATCTATATCTGCAGCCGGTCCCCTAAGCACCCTTTGTCTTCTCTTCGCCTTCTTTCTTCTCTCCAGCCTCTACGCTCTTCTTCTGAGGTGTCACATCTATCTCTTCCTGCTCATTCATGCCCTTCTTGAAGTTCCTGAT
>Ga0233425_10011340_pt1 | contig 10441 bp, 8 predicted proteins | sample Watercolumn_Towu_2_FD_181712 | JGI IMG/M metagenome (GOLD analysis project Ga0233425, IMG submission 181712) | Freshwater microbial communities from Lake Towuti, South Sulawesi, Indonesia - Watercolumn_Towuti2014_140_MG | ecosystem: Environmental > Aquatic > Freshwater > Lake | place: Indonesia... | reverse complement strand
GCGGGAAATAAATGAGATGTTATGTCCCCGTATTCCGCTGATGATGGATCAATGAACCCGCGGGGTTTATGGTAATCCGGATCTAAATCCAGGGCAAAGAGGTATAGTATTCGTTGACGATATGAAAAACTTCATTAAAAGGAGGCAAATCCCCTTCAATTTCCTGGGCTAAATGTTTATATTCAGCCTTTGACCTGCGGATAATTTCTTCGTCACTCAAAGAGGTTTTATCAACCTTCAGACCTCGAGATTCGGCCTTTAACATTAAAGATTCAAGAACTAATTTCCTGAATCCCACGCTGTCCAATCCACCATTTTTTATTAGACAATAAATATCAAAGGCATCTTGTCTTCTAATGCGGTTTCTGGATTTCTGTTGAATAATGGCCCGGTATTTTTCGCCGACCAGATCCGAAAGACTATAGGCCCTGATTTTTCGCCCCTTTTGAAATTCAAAGAGATCAATCCCTTGGCTTATTTCATTATAACTGTAATCAATCCGCAGGACGGTTGGACATTTTCCCTCCAACAATCTTTTATGGTTTCTGGTACCTTTGAAGGCATATCCGATTTTTACAGTTATAGTCGGAAAGGAAGGATCTTCTCTGGACGGGCTGACTTGGGATGATTGGATCCGGCAATCCAATCCATAATCCAACAACTCATTGGCCAGTAAAATATTTTCCTCTAAGGTGCGTAGAAATTTCTCTTTTTTATCGCTATCGTATTGTTCGGATGTTGAAAAATCGATATCGCGGGTATGTCTCAATCCCTGGAACCGTAAGGCCAGTAATACCCCGCCCTTCATGACCATTTTAATTTGCAAGTAATTGGAGTTGGAAATGGCCACCAATACCATATGAATGGCTTGACGGAACTCTTTAATTGCAGAGTCATTACTACCCGCTATCCATTCTTCAATATTCGACATGGTTATGAATTAGTCCAGATTGAGAGAGATCCCCCAACGTTCCGAATAAAAGGCGCTAAACTCACCGGTAGGGTCTAATTTCCGTGATCCTCCTCGTTGAGAAAAATTTGCCCATTTTTCTATCTGGTCATCTTTGATACCGCAAACCTCTTCTAATAAATAGCCCACCCGGCTTTTTTCAATTTGCTTTCCATGCCGATCCACCTCATCCATAATCAGTTTCTTATAAGAAGGGCCGAATTCTTTATATACCTCGACAACGTGTCTCATTCCTCCACAGTTATTGGGTTCTCGAACCATATCTAAAAAAGTCCGGCCGAGGGTTGACACCCTGATTTTTCTATCTTTAATGGTTTTAAAAGCCCCCCAATGGATACTCGAATACCGGACCACCGGATGTTTATTCAATTTATCGAATTTAATCCTTACCAGCCGGGAATACCCTTTGTCTAAATAGTCTTTCAAGGAACCCCGACAGTCCTTTTTCATTTTTATTAAAGCGAACTCCGCCCATTTTTGGGGAGGAGGGGTGGAAAGGTAAAGGGTATTAGGGATTCTGTCGGATATTCCATGGAAGGCCATGGCACTGAGATGGGAAATATAAGCGAAAGGGTCGATCGAGCAGGCCATATCACCGACATCAAACCCTTTCTTCCCGATTATGTTGAAAACTTTTTTCTCGGGAAAGTCCTTATGGGGGGATACCACCCCTAGCTGGGTGATACCCTTTAGTTCGGATTGTTCAACCTGGTTCCTCGTCCTTAATTGAGATAGAGTTTTTAATTGGACCTCTTTCAGAAGGGTATTAAAAATGAACATATCCAAATCATAGTTGGATATGACCGGTTGATCTAATTCTCCTAAGTGGAGGGCTATGACTCTGATTAATTCCATTTATTTGGTAAATATATGTTATACGTCCTAAGGACGTATAACATATATTTACCACTAGGTCAATCACAAAAAAAGCTTGACAAATAAAGTTAACTATGATATTAAAACGTCCTAAGGACGTTTTAATATCATAGTTAACTAAGAAAAATCATATTCTCTTTTATTTTTCATTCCTTTCCTTCTCAGAAACTAATTCCCCCGGCGCACTCGCCCGACTCCGTTCCACTCCGTCCGTCCGGTGCGCCTGGCCTGCTATCCGGCTCCGCCGGACTCAACCCTGCTGACCTGGAAGCAAGACCAGCCGGAACCCGATATAGGCGCTCCGGGACGACGGGTCGAACCCGCGGCGGTAGGCTGCCCGGCAGCCCCCGGCGGAGACGACCCACGAGCCGCCGCGAAGGACCCGTCCCGAGCCTTTAGTGTTTAAAGGATCAACAACTCCGTCTTTATACGTATCCGTTATCAATAAACCTTTTTCACCGTCCAAATCACAACTATCTAGACACCACTCCCAGACATTTCCATGCATATCATAAAGGCCAAAGCTATTAACTTCTTTTTCTCCAACCGGATGGAGCTTTTCTCCGGAATTTTTTTCATACCATCCGGCCCGATCCAAATCCGCTTCCGTATCTCCGGTATAATACTTCCCTTTCGTCCCGGCCCGGCAGGCATACTCCCATTGGGCCTCAGTGGGCAGGCGTAGTCCGGCCCATTGGGCGTATTGATTAGCATCATGCCAGCTTAAACCCACAACCGGCTGGCGGGGCTGGTTGAATTTCCGGTTATCCCAGTACTCCGGTGGAGTAATCTTAGTGTTTTCTTGCATAAAACGCCCGTATTCCTCATTGGTCACCGGATAGCGGCCCATATAAAAATCAGAAACCCGGACCTCATGCAGTATTTCATCATCATAACGTCCTTCCTCCGATTTCGGAGAGCCCATCATAAAAATCCCTCCGGGGATCCGGACCAACTCATAGCCTCCCCTGACCGCCCGGATGACCTCCTGATCTTTTTCCCCTTTCCGGCTCCTGCACCAGGTCTGGATCTTGCCATAGGGGTGGGTAAGGAGTTGATCTGGGAGTCGGTCTACGGCCGGATCTTTCAGCCGCTCAACCATCTTAAGGGCCATAAACTGCCGTTCCCACAAACCCTGATCCTTTCCAGGCGCTTGTTCCAGTAGTTCGACAAAGGGCCGAGAGGTTTTTTCGGAGGTTTCATCCAGGCACATTTCCAACAAATCCCCTTGAGAAGCAAAGGAAGGCTGCTTGATAACCTCCCGCATAAAATCATCAAAAATTGCCGGATTGTCAAGAGCCAGGGCTAATAGGATCACTTCCTGCCACCAACTTTCTCCGAAGTGGGAAGCCAATTCTCGAAAAATATTTTTATCCTTTAATGACTTGTTTTGAACCTCCCGGGCCGCCAGGTATTCCTGAAAACCCAGGTGCATGAATCCGTATTGTTCCTGGTCCCATCCGGTCAGCAGGCCGCTTTCATCCCGAACGGCTTTCAAGAAATCCCGGGCCGAACCATGGGACCAATCGATGCCCTTTAATACCGGATCGATAATCGGGGAAAGCTCCTCGGCCGAAGCCTTGGTACGGCCTTGCTCCTGATGCATCCACCAGGCGGCGGGCTGCAAGGTCTTACGGCCGGTCTGGGCCGTAAACCGGGTCTTAATCCCTACCGACTCCCGCCAGCGTTCCAGCAGGACCTCTGTACATTCCTCATACAGGGCGGCCCGGGTATGGGGCAGATTTCCCCGGCTCAAATGGACCAGACAGATATTGGTCAACAGCAAAGGGTTGCGGGTCAGCTCGAATACTCTCCGGGCCTTGAACTCCGGCTGTTTAAGCTTGGTTGTCAAATCCTCGGCTTTGGTCCGGGCCATGATCTCGGCCTGTTCCGGATTGCTTGAACAAGCGGTTTCAATAACACGATACCAATTATGAATAAACGACCTCGCCTCCTCTTCTTTCAAAGGCCTCATATGCATTTCAAAAAATTCTTCATTCAGGCGGGCCTCCTCCGTGTATCCGGCAAAACGGCAGGTGACCAGGAAGCGGCAGGAATCGAGGGTCTGCAAGGCCCCTTCGATCCAACGGGAGACCCTTTTCCGCTCCGATGAATCAACCACCTCATCCAGACCATCTAAAAGGAACAGGAGATTTCCTCTTTTCAGAAGCCGTTCCCCAAATCCTTTTGGTGTCCCCATATTGGGCTTGTCCAATTGTGCCTGGATAAAATCATCTAAATTTTGATCCACCCCTTTAAGTTCCCGCAGGGGCAGAAAAACAGGGATCATTCCGGCAGGAAGCCAAAGTTCTTCCAGGCCTCCTTTTAAGCACCAAAGGAGTATCCGTTTCAGATGGGTGGTTTTGCCCGAACCCGGATCACCAAGGATGACAATACCCCGCCGTTTCGTCTTCTCCGTTTCCTTAAAGGCCTGGGGCAGGGAAATTTCTTTCCCGCCCCTGCATTCGAGGAGCTTTTTTTCGGCCTCTTCGGCATCGGCAAAACAGGCCTTGCCTATCGGACGCACATCCATCATAGCCCGCAAAGGCACATAAATATCCTCTATTCGGATCGAGACCCGGAGGGGTGTCTTAAAACCAGCCAGGGACATTTTTTCATAAAGGGCTTCGGCCTTCTTGCAGTATTCGCGGATCTCTGATTCCAGATTAGTATGAGCCTTTTCTTCTTTAACGGGGTCAATCTTTTTGGAAGGCAAAGGCTTCATTTTGACTTTGCCCGGCAATTCGAAGAAATAGCGGGGAAGGGGATCTTTTTTGCCAGGTTGTCTCCAGATGGCATAAGGCTCCCAAGGCCCGTTGATTATTCTTCGACATCGGGTTTCCACTGCCAATTTATTCCCGACAATTCGAATAAAATTATATTGAAGGGGAATTCCTGGGATCAAGTCCTTTGGGAGGGCGCCGGAGGTTCCGGCCCCAATTATTTTAATTTTTTTCCCCTCTGGACCTTCTTCATATTGAAAGAGACCTGTTTCTGGTTTATGGATATGGCCGTGGAAGCATACACAAAAACCGGCAGCCGCCAAACGTTCCAGAAAACCATGATCCTTTATGCGGCACTCCTTATGACTGTTTAAAGGGTGGTGCCAGACGGCAAACTTCAGACAGTTCCGGTAGATTTCATTTTCCCGAATCCGGTCAAGAACCTGGCTGACCGCATCCGGACAGATGGAAGACCTATACTTAAAATGGTAGTCCATTTCCCAGGCGGAGTTAAACCCGGCGATAAGCAGACCAACCTCTTCCAGGTGATGGATGATTCCTTGTGGTCCATAGTCGGACGGATAGGGATCACCCTTGACGGCTTGATAAAAGGCGCTAAATGATTGGAAACGCTCCTTGTATCCTGCTTCATCCCGGATTCGGATTACCGAGTCGCTTTCCTTGATAAAAAAGCCCTCTTTAGGGGGAGACTTAAGCTCATCCCGGTCGATCAGCCGGTATCCCTTTTTCCTGGAAATTTCCCGATTCAGGTCATGGTTTCCCGGAACAATGACCAGGCGACGACGATCCACTGCGAATTCGTTGACCAGCTTTTCCAAAAAGGTTTTTGCGGCCTCATATTCACCCGGTTCGGTATTCGTCCCGATATCTCCGGAGAGAATAACCGCATCCAGTTTATGGCATTTCAGATCGTCTCCTTTTAAATCATCGGCCAACTGGCTATACCAGAGTTCGGTATCGGCCATTGTTCCAAAATGAAAATCGGAGAGATGGAGGATGGAAAGCCCCTTCTCATCAGGTGACTCCTCTGCTTCTTGTTCTTCCTTTAGTGTCGTTTCAGCAACGGGTCCTTTTGAAAAAGAGGCAGCAGGGCTTGTTCCAAAAAAATTCTGGGTCACATTCTGAATTTTTTCCGCCAGAATAACCCCCTGCACGGTATTGGCGGATATCCGGTTCTTTGATTCATCCCTGGCCATGGGCGATCTCCTTTTTCGGCAAAAGTGGCGCCATTGTAACTTATAAGGCCCTGTCAGATCAAATAAAGATTTAAAAAAAACCAGGGGGTTGGCTGGGGGATAAAACGAAGTTGCCCAATTATTAATCAGGCGAGAAAGAATCCGTTTTCGCCCTTCGATACCTCAGGACGAACGCGCAGGACCGTTTACAATCAGATGTTTTCCGTAAGTAGTGAGGTTCGAACCGTTCGTGGTGAGGTATCGAACCATGAACGGAAATTTTTTCACAAGAGGCTCCTTTGACTTTTTGTTCAATGCTGGTTATTATGGTTCTCCAAAGGATATAAACTTCATCCCGAAAGTAAAACTGAATTCGCTTTAAAATGATGAAAATACAAGCCCGTTTCATGGGAGTTATCGAAGGTTCTCTGATACACAAGGAGGGCACAGCCGAATTCCCGGCAGGGATCACCCTGAAGGATTTTTTTAAAAAAGCCGACAAGGCTATGGGGTTATCCCCAACTCCCTGTTTCAAAATCGCCCTGAAACAAAAGATCCACCCCTCGGTGATGATCAACGGAAACCCGATCATTCTCCCCGATGATCTGGGGCATCAACTCCGGGATGGCGATGAAATCAGCGTCCTCCTGCCTATGGCCGGGGGATAGGCCCTTATCTGCTGAACTGAGGCCCTTTGGGGATCGGCTTGCTTTTTAACGACAATTGGTTTAAATAGACCGTACAATTCACTTGGAGACAGACAAACAAGGTGCAGGAGGAAAAAAGACTGAAACTATTCGCCTTGGATACGGCCACGGAAATCGGCGGCGTCGCCCTGTTGGAAGGATCGGTCCTGCGGGGTGAGGCCCGGATTCGGGTGGATAAAACGCACGCCTCTCAACTCTGGAAGACTATCTATGATCTCCTGGCCCAGACAGGATGGACCCTGGCGGATATCGATGGCTGGGCGGTGACCATCGGCCCGGGGAGTTTCACCGGTCTGCGCATCGGCCTGGCCACCATTAAGGGTCTGGCCCTGGCCACCCGGAAACCGGTCATCGGCATCTCTACCCTGGATGTCCTGGCCGGTACCTTTCCCTACTCTCCCCATTTGATCTGCCCGACGATTGATGCCCGCAAGAAAGAGGTCTTCTGTGCCTTTTATCGATCGAATTCTCAGGGGAAGGTGGAACAGGTGGGTGAGCCCAGGAATATTAAACCTGGAATTTTAGCGGAAGAAATCAACGAACCGGTCCTGCTGGTCGGCAGCGGCGCCCGTCTTTATGCGGATTTATTCCGGGAGAAACTGGGGGATTTAGCCCTGATCCCGGAGGCTCATCTCCACCTCCTTTCTCCCTACGCCGTAGGGTTAATGGCCTTCGAGCGGTTTCAGCTAGGCGTCAAACCCTCTCTGGAAGAAATCCGCCCCCTCTACATCCGACCCTCGGATGCCGAACTGGGGATAAAAGGCCTCAAGCCAAGTCTAACCCCTTAGAGCATAACATCCGTCCCTGTCACCGGCAAAAAGAGCTCATCCGGCATTCTTGACCACTTCCCGATTGCTGATGACCAAAACCCCGGCATTACCATCCAGGGGGCATTTGTTCTCACATATCCCGCATCCGATGCATAAGGAGTCGATGACATAGGGCTGTTTAAGCATCACCTTCTTGCCTTCGGGATTAAACCCTTCCACATCGCGGAACTTGATGGCCTTATCCGGTGTAGGGCAATGCTCCTCGCAGACGATGCAGGGCGTTCCCTTGGCAAAGGGCAGGCAGCGGTTTTTATCGAAATAGGCCAAGCCGATGACCGTTTTTTGTTTTTCGGCCACCGGGAGCTTTTGGATGGCCCCGCTGGGGCAAACCTGACCGCACAGGGTGCAGTTGAATTCGCAATAGCCCAGCCGAGGAATCAATCGAGGAGAGAAAATGCCTTCCACCCCGCTTTCCAGCCCGCAGGGCTGCAGGGCATTCATTAAGCAGACCTTCATACATTCCCCGCAACGCACACAGCGGTCTAAAAACTGGCTTTCTTTTAAGGCCCCAGGCGGACGAATAACCGTCGGGTCCGGGATTTTGGTTTCGGCCCGCACATTTAAAAAAGCCGGCAAAATAAAGCCGGAAGAAAGAGTCCCGATAAAAGCCCGGCGGGATAGCCCCAAAGGCAGTTGCTGCACTTCCGGTCTTTTAAAGCTGAAGGAAATGGCCTTGTCCGGACAGAAACTCAGGCAGTCCAGACAGAGATTGCAATCGCCCGGGGCCAGATGATCGTCGGCATCAATGGCCTCCAAACGGCACAGTTTGGTGCAGAGCCCGCATTCCTTGCAGGTCGATTGGACGTGCCCCCTTAGCAAGGCGAAGCGGGAGATAAGGGCCAACAGTCCGCCTAAAGGGCAGAGATTCTTGCACCAGAAGCGCCGCTCGATCCGTTCCAGGGCAAAGATGGTCAGGAGGATGAAAAGGGATAATAAACTCAGGGTAAAGCCTTTTTGGTTATAAGGCAGCACCGTATTTTTAAAAAAGGAAAAAATCGCTTCGCTGAAAGAGGAAAACCAACTCGGGGTGTGCTGATAAAGAAAATTAAAAAAGGAGACCATGGTAAAATTGAAGAAAGGATCAACCGACACCGCCAGGCCGCGAATCAGAATCGAAAAAGGATCAAAATAGCCGACGATGGGAAAACCGAGAATTGCCGTAATGAGAATAAAGACCAGGAGATAATATTTCCAGGTGCGCCGCCGCCCGTTTGCGCCGCCTTTTTTAGGGGGAATCAGGGGGTGGAAAAGATCCAGCAGCGTGCCCAGGGGGCAAAACCAGCCGCAGAAAAAACGTCCCAGGATAAGGGTCAGACCGACCACAATCAACGAGAGCAGGAGCAGGGAAATGACCGCTTTGGCGGCCAGCATGGCTGTAGCGGCCACTAAAGGATCGAGCCGGAAAAAGATATTCACGGCATAAGGGATCTGGTCCACCCCCGCATAATCGGTGAGACGGAAGAGGACCAGAAAGAGGAGCAGAAAAACAGTTTGGGAGATTCGTCTCCAAATGACCAGAGAGGACTTTTTTTTAAGGGGCATGATAACCTTACCGAATATCGTTTAGTTTCCAGTTGCGTGTCGCGAGTTAGGGGTTAAGGACTTAATTTTTCGTAACAATTTAGAGTTATGAAAAGAATCTCTGACAGGATTTACGGGATTAAAATGATTTTTGCTCAGGCTCCGGAAGAGCCTGAGCAATTACAATCCGCCTCCGGCGGAAGCCAACTCATCATTTCTGTCTGCAGGACAATTAGATTTGTGCCTTTCATCCGGAAAGGCACAAAAATCCAAGAAATCCAGTCAATCCTGTCAAAAAAGGTTTTGAATTTAAAAATGCTAAACTGAAACAATTTTTCTTTTCATAAAACTGGTAACCCGCAACAAACGATTAAACTTTGACGATTCTTATCTTCTTCAAATCCATCTCCCCCAGCCCCAACTGATGGGCGGCATAGGTGGATTCGATCTCTTCCGGTTTCATGCCGAAGAAGGTGGTGGCATAGGCATCAACAGCCACCGTATCGGTTGACGCCAGGAGAGTATTGAGGATTTTAACATCCTTCAGATCGCCTCCTTGAGGGCCGTTTCGAAGCAAGATGCGGGTGGCGTCCACCACCGTCAAATGGGTCTTTAAAACCGTGTTCAAATCGGCAATCCGCTGCCCCAGAGAAAAATGGATCTTGCCCCGGAAACCGCCGATAATCCCCATGACATTTTTCAGCCCCAGACTTAACCCGGCCGAGGAGTGGTGTTTGGCTACCGGGACATTGATATAGCAATCCGCTTCCAGGGCCTCTTTATAAAAATCCCATTCGGTAATCGATTTCCCTTTGGCCAGACGAATCGGGACAAACTTACGATTATCCATAAAGGGGCAAAGGGCCCGCTTGTCCCCCAGGGATTCGACGGCCCGTTTGATGCCGCTGTTGTTGTAACAGCGGCGCTCCTCATTGCAGGGACGGTCAAAGACCAGGACCTGGGAGGCCCCGGCATCCAAAGCCAGCCGAACCAGAGTCTTGACAATCTCCGGGTGGGTATTGGCCCCCTGCTCCGGGGTCCGATCCCAGCCGATATTGGGCTTAATGACCACCCGCTGGCCTTTTTTAACAAAGGCCTGAATTCCTCCTAAAGGCTGGAGGACCTTTGAAACCAGGGCGCCGTAATCCGTACCCTCGGTTACCGAAACCAGGGATGGTCTGGTCTGGGCGCCCAATTCAGGAGTCCAGCGAAATAAGGGCGGAGTCAAAGTCAGCCCGGCCGTCCACAAGGCCACTTCTTTTAAAAAGGCGCGTCGATCCATAACAGTACTCCTTTAAAAACTTTTTAGGCCATGGTTTAGATCATCGGCCTAATAGCGTTATCTTATAAAGATAATTATAAAAAATTGTAAAACAAGTCGGAACGCATGACAAGGGATTTTGTAGGGCGGAGATCAATAGGATCCCCTAATAACTCAAAAAATCAAACAAATAGGATGAGTTGCTTGTACTATGGATTTTTTTCAATTCCATAACCCAACCCGGACCAGCCGGAACCAAAATGAATTTTCAAAATTTTGTAAATGTCCTGTCTGGTCCGGGTCAATATCAGGCTCTCCCCAAAATTCTATCCATTTTGCGTAGAATTTTATTCTTAA
>Ga0233425_10011339_pt1 | contig 10442 bp, 6 predicted proteins | sample Watercolumn_Towu_2_FD_181712 | JGI IMG/M metagenome (GOLD analysis project Ga0233425, IMG submission 181712) | Freshwater microbial communities from Lake Towuti, South Sulawesi, Indonesia - Watercolumn_Towuti2014_140_MG | ecosystem: Environmental > Aquatic > Freshwater > Lake | place: Indonesia... | reverse complement strand
ACATCTGGTAAAAGAAGTTTTAAGCGCATACAATCTATCCGTCTTGTTTTTGTTGGGATTGTGGGGCGGTTGCCAGACTGCCCCACAATCATTTAACCACGTCTTTACCAGCTTTGAAACGATCACCTATGACCAGTTCGCTTGTGTTACACTCCATTTTGACCTTCCTCGATTTCTATTTGGTGTCGCAACTCCAAATTTATCGAAGAAGGTCTTTTTCTTCAACCTTTCCTGACTTTAAGAAAGCCCTGTCACGATTTTTTCCTGGGGTTGCAAAATTTTGGCACACCTTGTATAATGGCAATCCTTCGGGCGGGTAGCTCAGTTGGTTAGAGCACTGCTTTGACATAGCAGAGGTCGTAGGTTCGAGCCCTATCTCGCCCACAGAGTAGGAACACAAGTAAAAAAGTAACGCGATGACCGAGACGAGTATGTGGTCAAATTCCTGACAGGGAGAAGGGATCGTTGATTGAGAGTCTCTTCCAGGGAAAATCACAGAAAACCACTCGCGAGCGTGGAACAGAACGTAGGGGCGAAGCATGCTTCGCCTGTACAAGTAAGTAAAACGGATGACTCCGTTATCGGTCTAAGAGATGCCCTCTTTGAGGGTAAATCGGGTGGTACCGCGTGAGTTGAACTCTCGCCCCGTTGTGGGTGAGAGTTTTTTATTTTGGACAGTAGACCGTGGACGATAGACCGCAGGAGCGGTCAACGGTCTGTAGTCCACCGTCCATAAAGGAGTAAGAATGGCACAAGTTCAGGAAAAATACGAAGAGACACAGTTATATCGAATCCGTCACTCGGCGGCACATGTGATGGCGCAGGCGGTTCTGGAATTATTCCCCGATGGCAAGGTGACCATTGGTCCGCCCGTGGAAAACGGCTTTTACTACGACTTCGACCTGCCGCGCAACCTCACGCCCGAAGACCTGGAGCAAATCGAAAAGCGGATGCGCCAGATCGTGCAGGGCAAGCACGACTTCGTCAAGAAGGTCATCTCCGCCGACCAAGCCCGCGAGATTTTCAAAGACCAGCCTTACAAACTGGAGTTGATCGAGGGACTCGAAAAAGGCGGCTTGGACGAGTACGGCAACCCGCTCAACGAGAAGCCCGAAATTTCCATCTACCAACACGACACGTTCACAGACTTGTGCCGTGGTCCGCATGTTGCCTCGACGAAGGAGATCAAGCAGGACGCCTTCAAGTTGATGAATGTGGCGGGCGCATACTGGCGCGGCGACGAAAAGAACAAAATGCTCCAGCGTGTATATGGCACGGCTTGGGAAAGCAAAAAACAGCTGGAGGATTATCTCCATCAACTGGAGGAAGCCAAGAAGCGCGACCACCGCAAACTGGGACGCGAACTCGAAATCTTTATCTACGATGATGAAGTGGGTCCCGGTCTGCCGCTTTGGCTGCCCAACGGCACGGTGCTGGTAGACGAGTTGGAAGGTCTGGCGAAAGAGATGGAAGAAAAGGCTGGCTATTCCCGCGTCAAAACGCCGCACTTGACGAAGGAAGACCTCTTCATGCGCTCTGGACATCTGCCCTACTACGCCGAAAGCATGTACCCGCCGATGGAATTGGAAGGCGTCAAGTATTACGTCAAGCCGATGAACTGCCCGATGCACCATAAAATCTTCGGCTCGAAGGGACGCTCGTACCGCGACCTTCCTATCCGCCTTGCCGAATACGGAACCTGCTACCGTTACGAGAAATCGGGCGAACTTTTCGGGCTGATGCGCGTGCGCTCGATGCAGATGAACGACGCCCACATCTATTGCTCGGAAGACCAATTCGAGCAGGAGTTCATGGGCGTGGTCGACTTGTACAAAAAATATTTCGACCTGTTCGAAATTGACAAATTTGTGATGCGTCTATCCCTGCATAGCAAGGCAGGGCTTGGCAAGAAGTATGTGGACAACGAGCGCCTGTGGATCAAGACCGAAGACATGGTGCGCCGTGCCATGGACAACGGTGGCGTGCCATATGTGGAAGTGGAAGACGAAGCCGCGTTCTACGGTCCCAAGATCGATGTGCAAGTCTGGTCAGCCATTGGACGCGAGTTTTCGTTGATGACAAATCAAGTGGACTTCGCTGTCCCGGAGCGTTTCGACCTGAAATTCACGAACAAGGAAGGACAGGATGAAGTCCCACTCTGTATTCACCGTGCGCCCCTCTCGACGCATGAGCGCATGGTCGGCTTCCTGCTCGAACATTACGCGGGCACCTTCCCCGTCTGGCTTTCACCTGAACAAGTGCGTGTGATTTCGATTACGGATGCTCAGAACGAGTACGTGGAGAAGATTGCGAAGGAATTGCGCGAGAACGGAATCCGCGCCAGCGCCGATGTCTCCGCCCAGCGCATGAACGCCAAGATCCGTCAGGCGCAGTTGATGAAGATTCCGTACATGATTGTCGTTGGCAACAACGAGATGGAAGCGGGGCAAATCTCGCTCCGCGTCCGCGATGGCAGCCAGCAGAATAACATTCCGCTGGGTGAGTTCGTTGCCCGCGTGAAGGGGAAGATTGCGGCAAGGGCGAAAGAGTTGTAAATTTGGACGGTGGACGATAGACCGTGGACAGTGAAAAAAACGGGAGAGCCAGGCGGCTCTCCCGTTTTCATACTTCCGATTTGTGAAATGAATTCCGCGCTCCGTTTTATTTCTCTCTCAAAAATTTGTCGAAGTCGGGGAACTTGACTCTTGCTGTCATATCCAGATTCAGCGGTGTCACCGCCACTTTTTTCTTCGCCCGCAAGATAAAGACATCGGTGCCATCGGGTTCGCGGTCAATATCGCCGCCTTGTTTGTACCAGATCGGACCTGGCTCATCCCATGAAGTCCGCTGGGCAGGCAGGGGTTCATAATATCGGCTGCGGGAAAGCCCGCAAACTTCCCATTCAGTTTCAGGCGTGGCATGTGTCGGCACTTCGACTTTGACCACATCCACATCGGGGAAGAATTTCTTCTTGAGAAGAAGCCGCGCGAAATGGGCGGTGAAATATCCAGCCGTTGAAAAATCAATATCCTCCGAATGGGAGAGGTGGTATTGGGTTTCGGTTTCGAGCGAGATCGCCAGTGCGGGAATTCCCAGCGAAGTCGCTTCCATTGCCGCGCCGACCGTACCGGAGATGGTAATGCCCAGGCCGACATTTTCGCCGTAGTTGATTCCCGAAACGACCAGATCGGGTTTGTGGGGGATAATCTCCAGGATACCATGCAGGACCGCCTGGGCGGGCGACCCGCCTACCGCGTACACGTCCCAGTCCTGACCGTTGACCTGAACCTGTTCCTTGCGGATGATCCCATCCGAGGTGCTGGGCAGGCTGCGCCCCATACCCGAGGATTGTTCGCGCGGCGCGGCAACAGTCACATAGCCGATTTTGGAAAGTTCACTGGCGGCAGCCCAGAGACCTGGGGAGCGGATGCCGTCGTCGTTGGTAAGTAGAATGTGGGGTTTGTTCTTTTTCATGCCGTCCATTATAAACAAAAGGAAACGGGTTTTCCCGTTTCCTTTTCATTGGCGCCCTCGGCGCGACTCGAATATCATCCCTCGATGGGGCACGCGACCTAACAAAAAAACCGCCTCTTGACGAGACGGTTTCTGGCGCCCTCGGCGCGACTCGAATATCATCCCTCGATGGGGCACTCGACCTAACAAAAAAACCGCCTCTTGACGAGACGGTTTCTGGCGCCCTCGGCGCGACTCGAATATCATCCCTCGATGGGGCACGCGACCTAACAAAAAAAACCGCCTCTTGACGAGACGGTTTCTGGCGCCCTCGGCGCGACTCGAATATCATCCCTCGATGGGGCACGCGACCTAAAAAAAAACCGCCTCTTGACGAGACGGTTTCTGGCGCCCTCGGCGCGACTCGAACACGCGACCTATTGCTCCGCAAGCAAGCGCTCTAATCCACTGAGCTACGAGGGCATTGATTGAGCGGCTGGTATTTTACTGTAATGTACCTTGCTGGTCAAGGAAAATTTGGCTGCGGTTGAAGGTATAATTCTGCCGTGCCCCGCCCGCATGGGAAACATGGCGGGACGGCAGATACCACAAGAATGGCAAATGAAACAATGACCAATCCCCCCGTTTGTAATTATGAAGGCTCCGACTACCAGACCTCCTTTTGGGAGCAGGGCGGGCGCGAATACGAAGACCGCGCTGAAGCCATTGCCCTGCAAAAACTGCTCCCCAAAAGCGGCAAATTGATGCTCGAACTTGGCGCGGGAGCGGGACGCAATACCCCGCGTTATGCGGGCTTCGAGAGGATCGTCCTGCTCGATTATTCGACCACCCAATTGGCGCAGGCGCAGGAAAGGCTGGGACGCGGCGGAAAGCACATTTACGTGGCGGCGGACATCTACCGCCTGCCTTTCCGCGAGGGGCTGTTCGATGCCGCCACCATGATCCGCACCTTGCATCACATGGCGGATGCGCCCAGGGCGTTGACCCAGGTGCGGGATGCACTCAATCCCGGCGCGGTCTTCATCCTCGAGTTTGCCAACAAACTCAACCTCAAATCCATTTTGCGTTACTGGCTGGGACGGCAGGACTGGAATCCGTTCAGTCTGGAACCTGTGGAATTCGTCGAACTGAACTTCGATTTTCACCCGAAGGCGGTCCGCAACTGGCTTGGGAACCTCGGCTTCTCGGTCGAAAAAACGCTCGCGGTTTCTCATTTTCGGCTTGGGCTTCTCAAACGCACAATCCCCGCAAAACTGCTCGCCGCGCTGGACGGTCTTTTCCAGCCGACGGGTGCGTTTTGGCAGTTGACGCCGAGCGTCTTCGTGCGGGCGAAAATGTCCGCAGACGGAAGCGGACAAAATCCAGCCCCTGCCCGCGTCACAGACTTGTTCAAATGTCCCGACTGCGGTAACTGGGAACTCGATGAGCGCGAAACGTATTTGCATTGTCCCAAATGCAAGGCGGACTGGGCGCTGCGCGAAGGCATTTATGACTTCCGCGAGAAGCAATCCGCAGGCGTTTTTGCAGTACAATAAATGCATATCCTGGAAGGGAGAAAGCCATGACCACACCAAGAGATTCGCTTCCAAAAACGTCCCCGCTGGTGCAAAAGAAAAAACCGCCCGAACGCAAAGGGGTGGACACGCGCGGGATGTTGAGCATCGTCACCATGCTGTTCAGTGTTGCCGCAATCTCCATTGCCTTGTTCGGCGGCGCAAAACTCATTTGGGACATTTTGGATCTGGGACAGGAAAATGTAGCGAACATCCCGGTCAAAATTGTTGCGATGTCCTTTCCCTTTGTGTTTGGCTGGGTTGTCGGGTTGGTCAGCATTCGCGGCTTTGGCAACCTGACCTATCCGATCATCTTGAAAGTGTATGCATGGGGATGCCTGGTCGCAGCCTGTTTTCTCTATTTCAAGATTATCCTGAAACTATTCGAACACGATTATACAGGGCCAAAATTCGGGACTTATATCCTGCTACTTGCGGGCATTCTCTTTGTCGTGTTATGCATACACTTGCTGATCGAAGGGCACGACCTGCGTCCCTTCGCCCTCCCCCTGATTATCATCAGCGTCATCCACCTGTTCGTAATCGTCTTCAATTTCATGTTCAATGACGAGGCTGGGAACATGTTGAACCTGATGGGCGATTTCACCGTTTTCCTGTTTATGATTACCGTTTCTGGATTAATGCTCATGCATTTGGGAATTTTCACCCGCGTGCGAAAGCAAATCAGCGACCTGTTTTCAGAAAAGGCGGGAGAGGAAAATAAAAGCGGGGATGAAAGCGGGACAAACTGAAGCCGAAACAAGGCTTGTCAGGCAGGCGGTGGGAAACCCCGCCTGTTTTTATTTCGCCAGCGGCAGGCGGATGATAAAGGTGCTGCCGGGGAAATTCTCTTCATCGTGACCGGGGCTTTCCACCCAAATGTTCCCTTGCAACGACTTGATGATGCCGGAGGCGATTGCCAGCCCCAACCCGGCGCCCCCGCCTTTGTAATTGGTGCGACTCGAGGAATGTAATTCCACCTTCCCCAATTGGAACAACTTCTCGAAGATGATCTTGTGATGTTCAGAATCGATGCCGATGCCGGTGTCCTTGATGCTGATTTCCGCACATTTACCCAGCCGCTTATCGTCCACCACCTGCGCCGAGACGTGGATGGAACCGCCGTCAGGTGTGAATTTGATGGCGTTGACGATGACATGGTCGAGGGCTTTCTTCAACAGTTCAGAATCAGCCAGCAGCGGGGGAATCTCTTTGACGCCTTCCTCGAGAGTCAGGGTCAACTGGCGGGATTCGAGGTCCTTCACATAATCTTTGTGGACCAGGCGCAGGATCAAGCCCAGGCTCACCGGTTCCACATGCGGGCTGGTGATCTGGTTGTCGAGCCGCGCCACGTCCAACATGCTGTTGACGATCTGGTGCAGGCGGGTGGTTCCCTGTAAAACGCCCTCGATGGCTTGTGAAAGGGTCTCGTTGGCTTGAATGGTGGCATCTCCCTGCAACATGCCGAGATACCCCTTGATCACCGTCAGCGGCGTGCGAAGTTCATGCGCGGCGACCTGGATGAAAGCGGACTTGTTCTTGTCGTGCTTCGAGAGCGTGTTGTAGGCTTCATTCAATTCCTCCACACGCTGCGAAACCATGCGTTCCATCATCTGGTTGATGCCGGTGACTTCGTCATAGAGGCGCGCGTTTTCCAGTGCGACAATCGCCTGCACGGAAAACATGGTTGCCATCAGGGCGTCATCTTCGCTGAACGAACTTTCCGCGCGGCTCAGCGCCAGTAGTCCAAGCACCTTGTCTTTCGAATGCATCGGCACGCCAAGCCAGGAGCGGTCACGCGGCAGCCAGTCGGGCTGTGACCAACTGCTGACGGAATTAATGTCGCCGATGAGCAGGGTTTCCCCTTTTCTCGAAATTGCGCGGTAGAAATCCCTGTCGTTGAGGCGCAGGGAGAATTCCGCGATGTTTGCGCCTTCGGGCAAGCCCATGTGCGCGCGGATTTCCGGTCCGCCGTTTATATCCTCCATAAACAGGAGACAGCGGTCACAGGGGATGACCTGCCGCAACTGTTCGAGGATTTGCTGTGGGAGTTTCTTGACCGTGGTCAGCGAGGACAACTGGCGGGAGGAACGCGCCAGCGCCTCTGCGCTGCGCCTCCGCGCCTTTTCCGACTCGAAGAGACTTGCGTTCTGCGCCGCGGCTTTTTCCGCCGCATCGCGGGCGCGGGCGAGTTCCACCGCCCTGTCGCGGGCTTCGTTCAGCAGGCGTTCCACTTCGGTTTGGGCCTGCTCGCGTTGTTGGACCAGCATCACGCGCAGGAGGGCGCTCGAAAGCAGGTTCTTCAGGCGGACGTACACGTCCCAATCTGTTGGACCCACTTCCGTCCACATGAAGCCGAAGCGGTTGCCGCCCAGTGAGAGGGGCATGACGATGGCGGTATAACGGCGGTCTTCGGGGGTTTTCCCGCGCGGGACAAGGCGTCCGGTGGCGATGGCGGATTTTTCCTGCGGGACCTGGAATTTATTCTGGTCGTATTGCAGGAGCAGGCGGTAACTTTCGGGCGGTGGGGATGAGATCGAGTCGGGGGTTTCGGCGTCGCTGTAGTACATCACATACCAGCGTTTCAACCCCAACTGCGGGAAGTGGGTCGAGATCGCTTCGCCGATGTCTTCCATCGTGAAAGCGGGAGCCATGGAGAAACCGAAACTGCCGAGCAGGTCTTCCTGCTGTTCGAATTGCAGCCGATGGAGCGCCTGGGCGCGCTGGGAAAGTTCCCCCACCAACATGCGCGCCTGCTGGAAAAGGTTTTCAGCGTGCAGCATGGAGGTGTGGCTGGCGATGCCGCCGAGCGCGTACTTCCGAAAGGTCGAGATCACGTTGTGCCAGGCGGTGGAATCATACCCATGACTTTGAAGCGTTTCCACCGTGGATTGGACCATTTTCAGGAAAGCTTCGCTTTTGTCCGGTTCGCCCAGGGCGGTGAGGAAGATGTCCCAGGTGCGGGCAAACACATCGCTGTATTGCGACTGGTACGGGTCGTTCATCGAGATGCCTGCCGCCCCAAACAGGGCGCGGACTGCGGATTCGCGTTTGTTTTCCAGCCTGCCGGTTTGCGCCACTTCTTTCGAGAGGACAATGGCTCTTGTGACGCTTTCGGGCAGGCAGCCGCAGGACCAGCGCACCACCAATTTTGCAGGCAGGATGTTGACCGCATTCACGGGCTGCCCGCTCATCCGCTTGCGCAGGGCTTCGACGGCGAGCCTGCCGGTTTCGGCAAAGGATTGGTGGATGGTTGTCAGCGGCACGCCCGTGGACTGCGACTCGCTGACGTCGTCGAAGCCGGTGACCGCCACGCTGTCGGGGACCTGGATTCCGCGCTGCTGCAACACTTCGATCGCGCCGAACGCCATGCGGTCATTGGATGCCGCAACCGCCTGGATGCGCAGTCCGCGTTCGTCGAGCAGGGTGCGCATGGCGGCGCGTCCGCTTTCGGGGGTGTAATTGCCGTCCACCACGATGCGCTCGTCGTAGGGGATGCCGTTCGCTTCCAGTTCCCGAAGGTAGGCTTCGAAACGTTGTTCCGCTTCCAACTGTCCGCGCGGACCGCGGATGAAGGCAACGCGTTTGTATCCATGAACCTGTATGAGATGACGGATGACCGCCCGCATCCCGCCTTCGTTATCCGTCATGAAAGAGGAAACGCCCTCCGCCTGGATGGCGAAGGAAACGATGGGCGTGGGGGCAAAGACCCGGCAGAAGTTTTTGATGTCGTCCATCGCCCCGCCATGCGCGATGTCGGCGGCAAGCAGGATGCCGTCGAACTTGCCGGGTTTGATCAGGTCGTATAGCCCGTAGGAATGTCCCTCGCGTTCGGGCGCGGCAAGCACCACCGGCTTTCCCCCGACGAAGTAGACCACGTTCATGTCGTATTGTTCGGCGGCTTCGAGCGCGCCCGACATGAATTCAGCGCCCCAGGCGCGGCTTAGTTGCGCGCCAAGCACGGCGATTGTTTTTCTTTCGCTGGCGGGTTTCTTCGAGTCTGTCATCTTCGGCTGGCGAAATTATACGCCATGAAGATTGAATTGGGACTTCCTGTTTTTACAAAGAAATGAAGTTGACATGAAACAACCGTCTGCCGACGAGGCGAACAGCGGCTATAATATCTCAATGGCCTCCATCACCGTTTCGGCGCGCGGCGAAGCGCACCCCAACCTGCGTCCGCTCAATGTGCTGCGCGACCTCTCTGCCGTGGCTGATTTGATCGAGATTTGCTTTTCCAGCACCATGGACAACGACGGGCGGCAATATCTGCAGGACATGCGCAAGGCCGGAAAAGACAACTCCTTCACACGCTGGGCAAACCGCGCCATCGAGACCACCTCCCTGCCGCTGAGCGGATATATCTGGGAGGAAAACGGCAGGATTGTGGGAAATGCCAGCCTGATTCCATTCAAACATAAAAAGAAACGCGTGTACCTGATCGCCAACGTCGCTGTGCATCCCGATTATCGACGGCGGGGTATTGCGCTGGCGCTGATGGAACGTTCCATGAAGCATGTCCGCGAGAAAAGGGTGGGGGAGGCCTGGCTGCACGTCCGCGATGACAACCCCGGCGCAATCGACCTGTACCGCAAGTTGGGATTTGTGGAACGCGCGCGCCGTACCTCCTGGCAGACGCGCACCGATCCCCATATTCCGACCCCGCCGCCGGAAATCTCCATCACAGGCAGGAGACCCGCCGACTGGCAGACCCAACTCGACTGGCTCTCGCGCTCGTATCCCGAATTTTTAGCCTGGCACCGCGACTGGTCGTTCACATCCCTGCGCCCCGGATTTTGGAACTGGCTCCATCTTTTTCTCATGGACATCAACGTCCGTCAGTGGGCGGCGTTCGAAAAGGGAAAAATGGAAGCCGCGCTGGCGTGGATTCCCTACGGGCGGGGCGAGTCGCTTTTTGCCGCGGCAGGAGAAGGCTCTGACCCCAATGCCCTGACCGCGCTGCTGTTTCAGGCAAGGCGCGAGTTAAACCACAGCTATTCGAGCATCGCGCTCGAATTCCCCGCCGGCAAGCTTGACGACGCCATCCGCGCCGCCGAGTTCAAACCCATGCGGACACTGATCTGGATGCAGGCAACTTTGTAACCTCCGCTGCGTATTTCTTCTCAGACAGAAAGGAGAAAGAATGACAAAGTTTTTGATTCGTTGGGGCATCAACGCGGCGGCGTTGTACGCGGCGGTCTGGCTGGTGCCCGGCATCGAGTTCCGCGGCGATTGGACCGGCGTGCTTTGGCTGGCGCTCATCTCCGGGTTGCTGAACGCGCTCGTACGCCCGGTGTTGAAATTCCTCACCTGCCCGCTCATCATCCTCACCCTGGGCTTGTTCACCATCGTCATCAATACCGCGATGTTGATGCTCACCAGCCGCATCGGTCAGGCGTTCGGCATCGGTCTCAC